>OIWS01000005.1_pt1 | contig 375519 bp, 284 predicted proteins | sample 1587611 | NCBI WGS metagenome assembly OIWS01 (sample SAMEA3888919, study PRJEB22519) | human gut metagenome | biome: human gut; feature: human-associated habitat; material: faeces | place: Denmark | collected 2010 | reverse complement strand
ATCCACCTACCACCCCGGCTTTCAGCCACCCCTCCTTCCCCGAAGGAGGGGAATGAAGATACAACCGCCTCTTGCCCCTTTTACAAACCAAACTAACCTTTTACAAACCAAACTTAATAGTATCAGTTATGAAAAATAAACATCATAGAAGAATCACAACAGGAAGCCTACTCCCTCTCATGCTACTGTTTCTATCCACCCTTACCCTGACCTTCCAAAGTTGTAAGGGAAAAAGCAGCAGCAACCTCACCGCCGCCACCGACTCACTATCGGATGACGCCTTAATGGATACCGTTCAGCGAAGGACTTTCCTTTATTTCTGGGAAGGTGCAGAACCCAACAGCGGTCTTGCCCCCGAACGTTATCACGTAGACGGCGTATATCCGCAGAATGACGCCAACGTGGTCACCTCCGGCGGTAGCGGCTTCGGCATCATGGCTATCCTTGCCGGTATAGACCGCGGCTACGTCACCCGCGAAGAAGGATTGGCACGTATGGAACGTATCGTCTCCTTCCTCGAAAAGGCCGACCGTTTTCACGGAGCTTACCCGCACTGGTGGTATGGTGATACCGGAAAAGTGAAGCCGTTCGGTCAGAAAGACAACGGCGGCGACCTCGTAGAAACCGCCTTCCTGATGCAGGGCCTTCTAGCCGTGCACCAATACTACGCAAACGGTAATGACAAAGAAAAGGCTATAGCCCAACGTATCGACCGCCTCTGGCGAGAGGTAGACTGGGACTGGTACCGCAAAGGCGGACAAAACGTTCTTTATTGGCATTGGAGTCCTACTTACGGCTGGGAAATGGATTTCCCCATACATGGCTACAACGAATGCATGATTATGTATATCCTTGCCGCCGCTTCACCGACGCACGGAGTACCTGCCGCTGTCTATCATGACGGTTGGGCACAGAACGGAGCGATTGTTTCCCCGCACAAGGTGGAAGGTATAGAATTGCATCTCCGCTACCAGGGCACGGAAGCCGGACCGCTTTTCTGGGCACAATATTCTTTCCTCGGCCTCGACCCCGTCGGACTGAAAGACGAATACTGTCCCAGCTACTTCCACGAAATGCGTAACCTGACGCTAGTCAACCGCGCCTACTGTATCCGCAACCCCAAACACTATAAAGGTTTCGGGCCGGACTGCTGGGGGCTGACCGCCAGTTACTCCGTCGACGGATACGCCGCCCACTCGCCGAACGAGCAGGACGACAAAGGGGTCATCTCCCCCACCGCCGCACTTTCGTCTATCGTCTACACCCCGGAATATTCTCTGCAAGTGATGCGCCACCTATATAATATGGGAGACAAAGTATTCGGTCCTTTCGGATTCTACGATGCTTTCAGCGAAACGGACAACTGGTATCCGCAACGCTATCTGGCTATCGACCAGGGACCTATCGCCGTCATGATCGAGAATTACCGGACAGGCCTGTTATGGAAACTCTTTATGAGCCACCCCGATGTACAAGCCGGATTGACGAAACTCGGTTTTAATACCAACAAACAGGATGTGAGACAACAATAAGGAATCACGGTCGGTGGAAGTGGTCTTACTGACCACCTCCGCCACCGGCGTTTCCTCCGCCTCCGCCGCCTTTCACATCATCATTACTAATGCTTCGGGCAGCTTTCTTCACGCTGGCTTTCAGTTCTCCGATCCGGTAGCTGACACTGACTCCAAAGCTACGGCTCGGCCATTTGCTACTGCTCTTTGACACGAAGTTGGCTCCTTCCGTATGGTTGTTGTAGCTCCTGTATTTTTCAAAGATGTTATTACAATATAAGTTCACAGACAAACGGTCTTCTTTCAGGAACGAGCGGTTCAGGCTAAGACCATAATATTGATAACCGGACCCCTTTCCTTGCAGACTGATATACGGCGTACTTCCACCACCATTCAGGCTCAACCGCAACTTCAAAGGAAGCGTGTGCTGGATACCCCCGTAGAAAGAGCCATTCCATCCATAGTTGTGCAATCCCTGCGCCTCACTTTTCATATCTGTATAACTTCCGCGTCCGTTCACATAAATACGTGTTTTCGGAGAAGCATTCCAGTTCAGATAAAGGGAAAGGCCGGTATTCCGGTTCTTGCCTATATTATCATAGGTGCTGTATAAAGCCCCGTGCGGTGCTATATGACCGCCGCCAAAGTCTTCCCCGTCCTCGGCAGTAATCAAACGGCTGATTCTCTCGATTCCATTATTATTAAAGGAGTGACGCAATGAGACATTCACGTTAAACTTAGCACTGAAACTGCTGTAAGCCACATCGAACGCATGACTTTTCTCACTCTTCAAATCCGGATTACCCTGACTGATAAACATCGGGTTCTGATCGTCAAAATAAGGGTTCAGGTTCCAGATACCCGGACGCCAGATACGCATATTATAACCGGCACGTATGTTCTGCGTTTTGCCGATCTTCATCCCCAAAGAGACGGAAGGCACCAAGTCACTGAAATTGGTATGGAAATTCTCTCCCGGACCGACAATATATTTCACCCGTTGTATGGTCTGTTCGTAGCGGAGTCCCGGTTTGAAAGTAAAGTCCTTATATCTCAACGTATATCCGGCATAGGCGGACAGGATATGGTTCAAATGACGGTAATCGCTGCTGCGGTCCTCGTTGTATGCATAATCATTGCTGCCTCCTGCTGCCTCGTAAAACTTATTATCACTGGAGTTCCGCCGGAAGATATACTTCACGCCGGTTTCAATCGTATGCAATTTGCCGATCGGTGTCGTATAATCCACCTGAAAGGTCTGTTCCATAGTATTCGTCTTACCGTCCGAATGGTAATTGTACAACTTCAGATTTTCTATCAGTTCATCTTTTCTTTCATCCGGAAGAATATCGAGATAAGTGCTATAAGAATCACTCGTCTGAGGTTGTGTGTTCACCTTATAAGAAAGCGTAATCATCCGTTGCTTGTTCTTCTTGGAAGTACGCTGATAATCAACGTTTCCATTTATGGAGAACCACGAACTTTTTCCATGATTGTCCGTCCGGTAGCTATAAGCAACATCCTCGTAATTTGCTCCGTACATCACGGTACTACCGTCGCTGTTACTCTTATTACTGCTGCCATACATCCCGAAAGCCACCGTCAGCAACCGTAACGTATCAATCTCGTAACTCGCCTCAAGATTCCCGTACTGGAAATTCCCCTTTGACTTGGAACTGCTGCCGGACTCAAGATATTTCTCCGTATCCGACTCAAAGTTCTCACGATAACTGTCCGAATAGCCGCGCGGGCTGTTATTATAATTAAAGTTATAATTGGCGGAAAGAGTTAGTTTCCCCTGTTTCACCATTGCATAAGCACCGGTACCTGCCCCGTTATTGTTCGCGCTTCCACGGAAAGTAGCCGTATATCCTTCAAATCCGCTGCCCACTGTCACGATATTCAGGATACCGCCCACTCCTTCCGCATCATATTTAGCTCCCGGTGAAGTGATAACCTCAATATATTTAATCGAATTGGCAGGCATACTTTTCAACACTTCCTTCGGGTTATTGCTCATCATGTTATTGGGTTTTCCGTTCACGTGTACCTTGAAACTGCTGCTTCCGTTCACCTGTATATTATCTTCCCCGTCCACCGTCACCAAAGGAACTTTACGCAACATTTCCAATATACTGTTGGACTTGGAATCGGGATCATCCTCAATATTATACTCTATCTTATCGACATCTACCTTTACCAGAGGCTTTTGTGCCACGACTTCCACCCCTTTCAGCTCATTGTTGGCTTCCGCCGAGAGCATTGTCCCCAAATCAACCACCTTAGTTGACGATTTCAACGTAAATTCCTTCACCACAGGCGCTTTACCTATCGAAGAAATACTGATTACATAATCTCCTGCCGGCACATTCAGCTTCTCCTGAAATTTACCGTTCGCACCGGTCACCGCCATTTTCAGCGCTTTCTCCGGAGCATTTTTCTTTGTAATTCTGATTGTAGCATACGGTTCCCCTTCCTGCGTCAAAGAATCCAGAAGCACACCTTTGATTGTATAAGAAGGAGCCACGGATTTTTGCGCCCACCCCGCCACAGATGCAGTGAACACGAATAGTAATAGTAGCAACAGTCTGTGTTTCATAACTAGAATGATTTAGTTCTTATTTTATTAGACGTGCAACATTTCGGAATGTTGCAAATTTGGGGGATAAAAGTAGGTGGTTTCCCAACAGTTACGAAACATTCGGAGTTAAGAAAGTAAAAAGAATAGATAAAAAATATTATACGCTCTATTTATTTCAGCCCCGTCCAATGCTTCACGCCTGACAACAACTGCTTCAAATTGTTCCATAATCTATCTACCCAACTGATATGAAAAGGCTTTTCGTATTTCGTAAGCACCTTCGCACAGTCCTGCATCCGTTCGCCTTGTCCTTTCATGGCTATCTGTATCTCATTCATTCGAGCGATTTTTTCCCTCTGCAACAGCACTTCCTTATCCTGAGCACCTATAATTTCGGCAAGTAGAAATATGGAAATAAATACAAGAAATTCCGTATATTCCAACTACTCTCTACAAAGGGAAAAATGCAAATTCTCTTTCAACCTATCACCACCCTTCTGAAACCCTTTACAGATCGTACTTACAGAACGGTGATAGGTTGTCAGTAACCTATCACCTTACCTATCACCTATCACCGCCCAATTTGATAAATGCCTCTTGTAAACAAGAGTACCACTCAGAGGTAACTTCCGTTTCATGCCTTGTTACAATTTGTTTCAAGGCGAAGAAACTTTAGTTTCAAGCTGCCAGAACTAAAGTTTCAAGCTATTGAAACCAGAGTTTCAAGGTGCAGAAACTAGAGTTTCTCACCGATGAAACCGATCGTTTCCCCGTATGGAACAGGCAGCAAAAAGGCATATAAAACTTAACCAAGTTTTAGTGATAAATAAATACGAAAGAGTTTGCCCGACCGGATTATAAAGCCTACCTTTATCAGCCTTTAATAAAAAAGGAATAAATAATAAACACACTTGACATGAAACTTACTTTGATGCGGGACAACAGCGGGACATTAACCATGCGAACGCTAGATATTACCCTACAAATAGAAGCGATGAAGCATGAAACGAAAGCCCGCCCGATCAGTAATCTACGGACAAGCATACGTCACGCATCACCGGACTGCAAACTAGAAGAAGCGCAAAAACTGACGAAAGTCATCCCTGCCGCCAACTTCCGCAAAACAACCAACGGAACACAAATGACCGCATACAACGGCATCGTGCAAATAGAAGTAAACCACCTGGCAAACAGGACGGAAGTAAACCGTGTGAAACAGGAAGCGGCAGAACTCACTCAAACCCTCGCAGCCTTCATGGGTTCCAGCGGACACTCCGTAAAAATATGGCTGCGTTTCACACGCCCGGACAAATCACTACCCAAAAGCCGGGAAGAAGCGGAAATATTCCAAGCTCACGCTTACAGAAAAGCCGTCGGCCTGTGTCAACCGGCACTCTCCTATGCCATCGAACTTAAAAAACCGACATTGGATCAATTCTGCCGGCAAACCTACGATCCGGAACTTTATTACAATCCCGACTCTACCGTCATTTATATGCGCCAACCATTAGAAATGCCGTCGGACACCACCTACAAAGAAACCGTGCAAGCGGAAAACTCCCCATTCAAACGGCTGATTCCGGGATACGACAGTTTCGACACCTTATCCGCCCTCTTCGAGGTCGCCCTGAATAAGGCTTACCATTCATTAAGCGAACTTCATCCCAACATGCATCTCCATTCGGACGATGACCTCAAGCCTCTCTTAGTGCAACTTGCGGAAAACTGCTTTCAGTCAGGCATACCGGAAGAGGAAACCGCCCGTTGGGCCATTGCACACTTCTACACCCAAAAGAAGGAATTCCTGATCCGCCAAACCGTACAAAATGTATATCTGAACGCCAAAGGTTTCGGAAAAAAGTCCCCCTTATCAGCCGAACAGGAACTGGAACTCCGGACAGAAGAATTTATGCAACGCCGATACGAGTTTCGTTACAACACGATGACAACCGTCACCGAATATCGCGAACGAAACACGTTCTGTTTTTGCTTCCGTCCGGTCACCAACCGCACGCGCAACAGCATCGCCATGAACGCACGACTCGAAGGACTCAACCTTTGGGACAGGGATGTTGCCCGTTATCTGGACTCCGACCGTATTCCGGTTTTCAACCCTATCGAAGATTTCCTTTTCGGCGTGGATATCCGTTGGGACGGTCGCGACCGCATCCGCGAGCTTGCTTCCCGTGTTCCTTGCAACAATATCCACTGGCCTGATCTGTTTTATCGCTGGTTCCTGAATATGGTGGCTCATTGGCGCCACACTGACCGCAACTACGCAAATTGCACGGTACCGTTGTTAGTCGGTCCGCAAGCTTACCGGAAATCCACTTTCTGCCGGAATCTGCTACCGACCGAATTGCAACCCTACTACACCGACCGCATTGACTTCAGCAACAAAAGGGATGCCGAACTATCTCTCAACCGTTTCGCACTCATCAACATGGACGAGTTCGACCAAAACAGGGAGAGTCAACAGGCTTTCCTGAAACATATCATTCAAAAACCGGTAGTCAACACCCGCCGTCCTCACGGTGTAGCGACACAGGAGTTGCGCCGCTATGCCTCATTCATCGGCACGAGCAATCACAAGGATTTACTGACCGACACTTCCGGCAGCCGACGTTATATCGTCATCGCCGTAACCGGTCCGATCGATTGTTCTCCTATCGACTATGAACAACTTTACGCGCAAGCCATACACGATATTTACAAAGGAGAACGTTATTGGTTCAATGCCGAAGATGAAAAGGTTATGACCGAAAGCAATCAGGAGTTTCAAGTGATCCCCATTGCAGAGCAATTATTCCACCAATATTTCCGAGCTGCCCGGGAAGATGAGGAAGAATACGAGTTACTTCTCGCCATCGAGATACTGGAACAGGTGCAACATGATAGTAGAATCCGCGTTTCCAATTGCAACATTATCCAGTTTGGAAGAATATTGCAGAGGAATCAAGTGCCTTCCATACACGCCAAGCGCGGCAATGTTTATAAAGTTGTCCGAATCAAGCCGAAAAGAGCATAAATATACAATTATCGGTACGGTGACAGGTGAAGGATACGGTGATAGGTTAACGACAACCTATCACCGTTCTGTAAGTACGATCTGTAAAGGGTTTCAGAAGGGTGGTGATAGGTTGAAAGAGGAATTGGAAAAATCAATAGGAATTGCGAACAGTGCCCAACAGTCACTATTCTTCAGCAATGACCCAGTCTCCGATAGTTCTTGTCGTACTGTCGAAGTTAACTCCTATCTTTACAACACTTCGATGATCCGGCTGATAAGGTATAGCATATCCTTTACTGTTTATTTGTTCCAACGCTTCTTCCGGTGTACCATCTACCTTGAACTCAAAGACATAAATAGCATCATGTAATTTTACAACTACGTCAGCCCGTCCGATAGCACTTTTTACTTCCACATCCACGTATTGGCCCATCAAGCGGAATAAAAGATAGAAGATAGTCTGATAATGTTTTTCCTGCTTATTCTCCAGATCATTGGGAATCGAAGCGAAGAAAGCCCTTATTCTCTCCAGACATTCAACCAGTTTTCCGGCACGCAAGTCTTTGATAAAAGAAACCACATAAAACGTATTTTCACGTGCCGGCAAATGTACGTAGGCGGGCATAAGAGACTCGATAAATCCTTTCCGCACTTCTTTGTTGGGATAAGCCAAAGTATAAAGTTGGAATTCCGAATCGTAGCCCTTGATAGTAAGATAGCCACTTTGATAAAGCACAGGGAGAGGATCAGTGATAACACTTGTAGGAGCATCAAACTGTTCGGCAGTAGCCGTAGTCCCATCCAATTCGCGGATATCGAAATTACTCTGCTGCAATATGTTTATCAAGAAAGTAGGTGTTCCGGTAGAAAACCAGAAATTCTCATAGCTCTTTTGAGCAAATGCATTAAACAAACTAAATGGATTATAAACGTCTTCACACTTTTTGCTAAAATGATACCCGTCATACTGCTGTTTCAAGTGCAAACAGGCCTCCTCATAGGTTTCGCCATTAGCCTGTGCCATCATCTCAATATCTGCTTTCAGTTGCGTACGTAATTCCTGCTCGGTAATACCACAAATTGCGCTATAATCATCCCGCATGCTGATATTCTGCAAATTATTCAGTTCACTGAAAATACTCATTTGACTGAATTTGCTGATTCCCGTCAAGAAAAGGAAACGAAGATATTCTCCTTGTGCCTTTAAAGGACTAAAGAATTTCCGCATTTCTTCACGTAATTCATTTTGCAGTTCCGGCAAATGGTTACTGTCTAATAAAGGTGCATCATATTCGTCAATAAGCACTACTACCTGCAAACCGGTTTGCTGGTATGCTCTTTTTATTATCCCGGAAAAACGGGCTGCATAGCCCTCCTCTTCCGGAGCGTTCCCATAAATTCGCTCCCACTCACAAAGTTGAAGATTCAAACGTTCGTTCAGATCAGCCATAGTGGTATATTTCGTCATGCTGAAATCTATGTGCAGCACCGGATAGACATTCCATTCTTTCTCCAAACGTTCCATTGCCAATCCTTGGAACAAGTCTTTTCTTCCCCGAAAATAAGCGTCCAAAGTGGAAACCAGCAAACTTTTCCCGAAGCGGCGGGGACGACTTAAAAAATAAACCTTATTGGTATTAGCCAACCGATATATCAACTCCGTCTTGTCAACGTATACGTTGTTATTATTACGCAAGTCTTCAAAATTCTGTATCCCTATCGGGTATATTCTAAAAGTATTATTCATAATGCCTATCCTCTCTAAAATGAAATATAGACAAATATAGGTATTAAAAGACAAACATCAAACAGTACTATACATTTTCTCAAATCTTATCGGCATTTACAACCATAAGACAGAAAGGACACCCGACTATTATCTCATAACAATACCCGAACCATTGCTATTATTTTACATAAGCACACATTTATATTCCTACAGAGTTGTAAAAAGCAGTTGTTCTTTTTAGTATTATTACAAACCTTCCTATTTATTTTTTTATTTTTTATTAACCCCTACATACTGTTACACTCCTTAACAGTATCAACTTGTAAAGCTGTAACTCAAATTTAACCTTATTGTAACACAAAAATAGTGGCACAAAGCTTTGTTAGTTTCGTAAAATAAAATATCTTTGTTTGCTAATTACTTAAATCGAAACGTATGATAACAAACAATTCACAAGAAATATTAACTATTTATTTAAAAACGCTAATGAAAAATCTAACTTTTCTCAAACTGTTCGTTACGACGATGTTTGTAATGGCTACAGCATTATTTGCAGGTTGCGTTGACGATAACGACGACACTGAAGCTCCACGTTTGGAGGTTTCTCCAAAAACGTTAGTATTTGATACCGACGGAACCCCGGTAGAGGGAAGTCAATCTTATTTTGAAATTTCAGCAAACCGCCACTGGACAGCAACTGTACTGGACGATAAAACCTGGGTGACACTTTCCAAAATGGAAGGTGACGGTTCTGACAAAGTTCAGGTGAGTATCCCCGAAGGTATTACAGACGAAGCGAAAGTCCTGATTCAGATTTCTAACAAGGTAGGAGTGCTGATGAAAGAGGAAGTTACGATTAGAAGCGGAAACATTGTTCCTGCTGTTGTTATTTACAATGAGACATTCGGAACTACTGCACCATCCAAGAGTCCCTATCCTTTTGTCGACGAATTTACAGATTGGGTTAAATCAGGAGAAGGCTCTACAACAGTAGAATATGCAGGTTCGGGAGCTTCTATACGCCAATCAGGAAAACTTAGTGCCGGTTATGAAGGTGCCTCTGGTGGAGATAAACTTTTCTTCGGAAACAATGCAAACTTCATCATTCAAAAGATTACTTTAAAATCAGATCAAACCAATCTTAAATTAGGATTTGGAGGAAGCTATTCACAACAAATAACTGGTGGTTATGACAATGAATTTAAACCTGAAAGCTTCCATTTCTATTTAAGTAAAGATGGCACAACTTGGAGTAACGCTATTCAATATGACTATAAACAAGCTGATGAATATTGGGTATATGTTACATCTAACTTTACATTGAAGTATCCCGTTAATACTCTTTATATTAAATTTGCAGCAGACATAGCTTCTGTATTTGCAATAGATGACCCAACTCTTTCAACCGGCAATGGCGGACAAGAAATTGATTTAGGAAATACTGATCCTGCTGTTTCTACTGCCGAAGCAACTCAAGTAAATGGCACATCTGCAACTCTTGGCGGTTCAGTCGTTAACATGGACGTTGCTTCTGCAACAGAAGTCGGTGTACAATATACAGAATACACCGGAGATGTTACAAATATTGATTGGGCAAATGTAGCTAAAACAAAAGCTCAAGAAAAAGTTTCTCCTTGGACAGTAGCAGTAACAGGACTCACAAGTGGAAGCCAATATGCAGTTCGTGCATACGCAACAACTTCAACCGGAGATATTTACGGTTCTGTAGAAACCTTCACTGCTAGTGCTCCGGAAGCTATAAGCATTGCAGATCTGGTTACAAAGATAAAAGCAACGACAGAAGTAACTCCTATTGATAATGACTATATAATTCAAGGTATTATCTGTGGCGACCCAGAAGCACAAAACTGCTCATATGGTACATTATACGTAATGACCAAAGGTGCTACTACCGCCGGCAATGCACTTACTCTTTACAATACGACTATCAAGCCTGAGACTTATTCTCTCGGTGATGAGATAAAAGTTACACTGCGCAAAGAGAGTGCGAAAATGCAAGTATATAACAGTGCTCCACAAATCAGTGGCTTCGATGCTGCAGAAGTTGAAAAGATATCTTCCGGCAATAATGTTCAGCCTGTTACTATTACCGTAGATAAACTTCTAGACTTTGCTTGTATGCCTGTAAAAATAGAAAATGTAACTATTGAAACGGCAGGCATTTGGAAAACAGAGGTCGATAAGGCTTCGACTCATACTTTCAAGGCTAACGGAAGTGATTTAACTGTATATATAAATAAAGGTGCAAGTAGCTTTAATAATGTAGCATATATAGCTAAAGAAAACGGTTCACTTACAGGTATAGCTGCTGCCTATAAAACTAGTGCACAACTTCTACCTCGTAATTTGGAAGATGTTAAAGAGTTCGAAGCAACAGGACCGACAATAACGTCAGTCGCTCCAAGTCAAGTTAACTTTCCTTCAACAGGTGGAGAAGAAACGTTAATTATTAGTACCTCAAATCAAGGAAGTAGCACTCTTCAACTCAGTCCTTTAGGTGAGGGTATATCTGCAGAAGTTAAAGACAATAACACTGTCAAAGTTAAAGCTGAAGCTAATACAAGTACCAATGAAATAAAAAAAGATTTAGTAATATCATTGAGTGGTGGAAATTCTGTAACGGTACCTATAAAAGTAGCAGCAATTGGTGGAAGTAATGGCTATAAACTAATTGAGACCGTAGCGGACCTATCAGAAGGAAAATATTTCATGGCAGGATATGCAGAAATAAGTAACAATAAAACAGATCTTAAACCTTACACCTATCAAATTTGGCAAGGTACTCTCTCGGGTAGCGACTTAGTGACAGTTGCATATCAATATCAAGGAGATGAACTTATAGCAAAAGATGCATCACAAGTTGCTGCCGAAATGGAACTTGTAAAAATTGATGGTAAAGCTGACACATACTATATAAAAATAGGGGACCAGTATTTATATAACCCAACTAAAGCTACCAATCGTAAACTAAAATTAAAAGACACTGCTGACGAATCTGTTGAATGGAAATTTGAAGATAAAAACAACGGTGGAGTCACAGCGTCCAACAACGAAGTTTACTTAGTGACAGCGGATGCTGACTCTAAATTTATTCGTTCATATAAATCCTCAAGCATAAGTTCATTGAAAGGAATTTTCTTTTTCAAGAAGAAATAATACAGTTATCTAAAATCTCAACTAACTATTAATTAGACATTAATAGTTAGTTGAAGTTTTCAATACTAGAACAAAGATGACATCACCTCCCAAATACTACGCAGCAGCAATAAAGTCCGTATTCTTTACGGTGCTGATACTGTGTGCATTTGCGTGTAGCAATAACGACGACCCGGTATCCCCGACCGAAGACGGAGAAGCATATTGGAAAATATCTTCGACCGTGAAATCAGTTTCCGGATCATCAGCAATCATTCTATCCGGTAAAACCGGTACGGAATGGCACGCAGAAGTGACCGAAGGAACAGAATGGTGTTCTTTCAGTAGTAAAGATTATAATATAACGACCAAAAGTGGACAGATAGCAGATGGGCTCAATGTACTATACGTATATTATAAGACCAATTCTGGAAAAACTCAACGAAGAGCACAACTAACGTTGCGTTTTGCAGAGAATGCTCAAAAGACTTTTGATCTGGTACAGCTAGCAGAATCCCAAGAGAATCTGCCGGCGTTTAACTCATGGGCTGAGCTACCTACTAAAGTAGAAAACACTAATTATCAATATGTTACTCACTATGGGCTCTTAAACAATCAAACAATTCGTAACTATTCGATTTGTTTCGATAAAACTAAGAAAGCCGCTTTATGGGTAGCATATCCGATACATGACGCCTACTTAAGAAAGAATGTAGAACGTACCAATCGTTGGGCTTTCGACCCTATTGTTCCTCAAAGTTTCCAGGCAAATTGTGTAGAGCATTCTTATAAAGGTAGTTATGACCGTGGTCATCAGATAGCATCTGCCGACCGCGTGTGTACAGATGAAATGAATGCGCAGACATTCTATATGTCGAATATGACACCACAGCTTGGTTCCCTGAACCAACAGATGTGGGCGACTCTTGAGGGTAAAGTCCGCAGTTACAGTTGTAGTGATACATTGTATGTAGTGACCGGAGCTTATTTCGGTCCCGGAGCAACTACAACCACAGACGGTGTAGGTAGTTCCGTACCCGTTCCTACAAACTATTTCAAAGTACTGCTACGCACAAAAAGCGGTTCTACGAATAAAAAGGTGCAGGATTGCTCACCCAACGAATTAATATCTATTGGTTTCTGGGTAGAACAAAAAGGCTATGGAAATTCTATACCGAAAAGTATTTGCACAACAGTAGCTGATATTGAAGAAAAAACAGGTTTTACATTCTTCCCCAAAGTAGATAGTTCTGTGAAGCAACAGATGGATCTCGCCCAATGGGGAATAAAATGAGATACAAGCTTATGAAGAAACAATTATTTTGCACCATATTCTTTGTACTGCTGATTTCCGTTTGTTTTGGTCAGAAACCATACAAAGTGGTATTCTATAATCTCGAAAACTTCTTCGATACGATCAATGATCCCGAAGTTAAAGATGACGAGTTTACCCCCGAAGGGCCCAAAAAATGGAATACAGCCAAGTATAATAAAAAGCTTGGCAATATCGAACGAGTATTGTTCGGTATGGCAGCTATCGACAAAGAGTATCCAATCGTTATCGGGGTATCGGAAGTAGAAAACCAGAACGTACTGGAAGACATTGTAGCTACCCCCAAGCTGGCACCGGGTAATTATCGGATCTCACATTTCGATTCACCCGAAGCCCGTGGAGTAGACGTAGCTTTCCTCTACCGTCCGGATGTATTCAAATTGGAAGGGCAATATCCTGTAAAGACCGTCATTCCTTCATTGCCGGACTTCAAGACTCGCGATATCCTGACTATGTGGGGAACCATAGAAGACGAACCGTTCTTCTTTATGGTAGCTCACTGGCCCTCTCGCCTGGGAGGAAAAGATGTTTCAGAGTTCAAACGTATTGCGGTCGGACGCCAGATGCGCAGCATCGCAGACTCTGTACTGCAGGCCAACCCGGCAACTAAAATAGTGATGATGGGTGACTTCAATGATGATCCGACAGACAAAAGTATAACCGAAGGGTTAGGAGCCAAATTAAAAATGAAAGATTTGTCTGCCGGTGATTTATACGCCCCGTATGCCGATATGCTGAAAGCCGGTTACGGTACATTAGCTTACGGTGATGCGTGGAACATATTTGATAATATTGTTATATCTGAAAATCTTGCCAAAGGATCTACCGGAAAACTGAAAATACAAAAAGCTCCCGGATCAAAATTCTACGGCAATATCTTCAAACAACATTATATGATACAAAAAGAGGGACAATACAAGGGGTATCCACTACGTACCTATGTCGGAAATAATTTCCAAGGTGGATTCAGCGACCATTTCCCTGTATATATCTATATAAGCAAATAAAACTGAAATACTTATGAAAATAAAGAGTTTTCTAATCATGGTATTATCTTTGATTTCGCTGACTGTCGCTGCACAGAACGGCGGAATCAAGGGTAAAGTCGTATCACGTGCCACGCGTACGGCTATTGACGGTGTGAAAGTCACTTTAACACCGGGCAACGTCACAACGACAACTGACGAAAAAGGTAACTTCATATTTGAGAATTTGAATAAAGGTGAATATTCACTGGCTTTTGAAGCGGCAGAATATGAGCCATTGTCCATTGCGGTCCGGGTAGACAAACTGATAAGGGACATTAACAATGTAGTGTTAGTACCCGACAATCAATCTCCTACTGTGGACGATGCTATTTTTGCAGAATTTGATACGGAGACTTTGGACGATGCCCAATCATTGCCTTCATCACTGTCGGCATCCAAAGATGTATTCAACAACATCGCTTCCTACAAATTCAGCGAGATGCGTTTCAACCTTCGCGGATACGACTCACGCTATACTGATGTATACTTGAACGGTATCCTGTTCAATGATGCACTGACCGGATATTCTCCTTGGTCATTATGGAGCGGGTTAAACGACGCTACCCGTAATCAGGAAGTTACTTCAGGATTGAATATGGGAGAAATGGGTATTGGTAGCCTCGGCGGTACAACCAACATCAATACGCGTCCTTCACAAATGCGTAAAGGATTCCGTGCCAGTCTTGTAAATGGCAACTCAACATACCGTTTCCGTGGTATGGTGACGTATGCCTCAGGACTGCAAGATAATGGTTGGTCATACGCCTTCTCCGTTTCAACCCGACAGGGAGGTAACTCTTACGCTCGTGGTGTATATTACAATGCATTCGGATATTTCGCTGCCGTAGAAAAACAATTCAACGACCAACACCGTTTGGCTTTGAGCGTATTAGGTGCTCCGACAGAAAGAGGTACTCAACAAGCTGCCACTCAGGAAGTGTATGATCTAGTCGGAAACAACTATTACAACCCGAACTGGGGTTGGCAAAGCGGTAAACGCCGTAATGCACGTGTACGTAATTATCACGAGCCTATCGCCGTATTGAATTACACTTATGACATCAACGACCGTTCACAACTGAACGTGGCTACTTCCGTACGCTTCGGAGAGAACGGTTATTCGGCACTTACCTGGTATGCCGGTCCCGACCCACGCCCCGACTATTACAGATATTTGCCCAGCTACTCTAACGGGACTACTTACGGTGCCTGGTTAGATGAAGCATGGCGTGCCAATACGGATAATATCCGGCACATTAATTGGGGACAACTGTATGACATCAACCGTAATCAGGAAGAAAATGCAACGTATGGTCCGGGACACCGTTCTATCAATATGATAGAAGAACGCCATACCGACCAGTTGGACTGGAACTTCTATACACAGTTCTCTCATACGTTCCGCAATAATTCCAGAATAAACGGAGGAGTAAATTTACGCCGTAACCGTACGGAGTATTATAGCGAAGTGAAGGACCTGCTCGGTGGCGATTACTGGGTAGACATCGACAAATTTGCCGAACGTGACATGGGCGGATTAAATCCGATTCCTTATCAGAACGACATGGAATATTATGAAAAATACGGTCATGCACGCGCTGCCAAAAAAGGAGATAAATACGGGTATGATTACTACGGAAATGTACTCAACGCACGCGCATGGGCTCAGTATGAAATGAGTTTCGGCAAACTGGGTGTCAACCTGGGCGGCGAGATCGGTCATGCTTCTTTATGGCGTCACGGGTTATGGAAGAAAGGTTTGTTCCTGGATGACTCTCAAGGCGACTCTAAGAAACTTAATTATCTGACTTATAAATTAAAAGCCAACTTCAGCTATAAATTCTCGGCAGCGCACTCTATCGAGGCTAATATCATGTATATGCAAGATTCGCCGGAATTTCAGTCCGCATTTGTATCACCGCGTACACGTAACGCCGTTACTCCGGGACTTTCCGCAGAAAAAGTATTCGGTGTAGACGGTTCCTATAATTTCCGTTTAGGAGAACTTAGGGCACGTGTATCCGGCTATTATACCAAGTTTATGAATCAGAACAAGGTTCTTTCTTACTATGACGACGTAGAAGCCACTTTCTCCAACTTTGCGATGAGCGGCATTGACAAACGTCATTTTGGTGTGGAGGTTGCTGCTTCTATTCCGCTCGACGCCGGATTCTACCTGAACGGTGCACTTAGCTGGGGACAATATACATACGATTCGAATCCCAACTACGTTCAGATACAGGATAATAGTGGTGAGGTCAAAAACGAAGGTAAGGTATACTGGAAAAACTTCCGCGTAGAAAGTACTCCGCAGAAAGCAATGAATATCGGTTTGTCTTATCGTGGTCCCAAGAATATCTATGCTTCACTGGATTTGAATTATTACAGCAATATGTACATATCCATGAGTCCGCTGTATCGTACAGATGCGGTATTGACTCCGGGTATGACAAAAGAAGATGTTGCAGAACTCCGTAGCCAAGAGAAATTCAACTCTGCCTATGTAGTAAATGCCAGCATTGGTAAGAACTGGTTTATCAAGCGCCAGTACACTCTTGGATTCAGCCTGGAAATGAAGAATCTTCTCAACGACCAGGACATCAAGACCGGTGGTTACGAACAGGTTCGTTTGTTGAAGAACAAAGATACAAGTTACCAAACTTATCAGCCATTTGACTCCAAATATTTCTATATGTTTGGTTCGACTTACTATCTGAATCTTTATTTCCGCTTCTAATCTGTAACGAATAAAAATGAGAACTATGAGCAAATTATTAAAAATATGTATGGTTGTAGCTGCTGTACTCAGTTTTACCGGTTGCTACAATGACTTTGATGATCCTGCACCGGCTAAAGTCTGGACAGAGGCAGATTTCAACAAAGACCAAATCATTACAATCAAACAGTTGAAAGATATATATTATGCCAAATATGCTCCGGGATCAACTGCCGGACTTGGCAAATATGTAGAAATCACAGAGGATTATGTAATCCGTGGTAAAGTAATATCAAGCGACCAGGCCGGGAACGTTTATAAATCTCTTTATATCTATGACGAGACTTCCCAATCCGGCATCGAACTAAAGCTAATGGTCAGCAACTATGTGTATTATCACATGGGACAGACTATTTATGTGAAGACCAAAGGAATGGCTCTCGGCAACTACCGGTATATGATTAGTCTCGGTATGCCGCCTACGGAAGCGGATATTGAGAAAAACTATGCAAACCGCAATCTGGAAAACCAACTGTTGATAAACGAACATATCTGCCCGGGTGCTATGGGAGAACTGACGGAGAATGATGTTTTAGTTATTACTCCAAGCAACTATGAAACAGCACTCAACGACGATGCGCTGGGACGCCTGGTTCGTTTCGAAGGATTAACCTATAAAGAAGGTACATCCGGTAACAACTTCTATCCTTCCTATCTGGAGGCTATTTATGAGAATGGTAAAACCGAGGCTACATACACTAGCAAGTCTTATATATCCGAAGGATTAACACCCACGTATGCATATAGCTATAATAACCAACGTTATTATGGTTCGGCATGGTTCTCTTATGGCGGTACAACCACCGAAGATAAGGGTAACTACATTGTACGTGTAAGCGGATATTCAAACTTCGCCCTACAACCATTGCCCGAAGCCGGTGCAACGGGAGATATAACAGCCATTTATACAAAATACTCTTCCAGTTCAGGCGGTTTCATCACTTACCAGTTACTGGTGAACAGTTTTAATGACATTAATTTCTAAGTATAAGATACACATTAAACCCAAAAGGAGAAAACGATCATTGTTTTCTCCTTTTTTCATTTTATTATTCCGTACTACCGTAAGTATCTTTCTTAAAGATAGAAGAACAGCAACAACACAAAATTACAGGCAATCACTACCCCGAATCCCCCTAAAATCCAGGGACGGAGCTTGCTTCCCTTCCCGGCGAAGAACAAAGCATAGAACATATTCACCATTATATTACTGATGATAGCCTGCATACTGCAAGCAGTAATAATCAGTGCGGCAACGCTACCGGTATTTTGCAACAAGTTCAAGATAAAAGGAGTAATATCACTAAAGCCGGATACAAAAGAAAGCAGATTCAATCCACCTGTACCTGCATAGACTAACGTATAATGAGTCAGCACAGTAAAGATTACAAATAATACGGCAAAGATTAGGGCAACCTTAAATTCCAGCGGGTTACTGCTATCATCGTCTTCCGGTTCGGCATCCGAATCTTTAGGACGTTTCTGCCGGGAATGAATAAACCACCCTACAGCCGCAGCTATCACCGACATAATCAGCAAGTACGGATAAATAGACTGGAAAATCTCCCGGCTAAAAATCAGTATCAGTATCATAAAACGCAGGAACATCATACTGACAGCAAACAGCATGGCGGCAACATAGTCGGTAGCTTCCTGCTCCGACGCTTTCCGACTTTTACGGGCAAGTACCGAGATCGTAGCCGTACTGCTATACAGCCCTCCGATAATGCCGGATACCAAAGTGCCTGACTCATGGAATACATATCTTTTCAGCAGATAAGACAGATACGAGATGCCGGATACCACAACCGTTGCCAGCCAAATGGAATAAGGAGTAAGATTGATATCAGGAATCAGGTTCTTGTTCGGCAACATAGGCAATATGATACCACTGATAGCAAGGAATTTCGCCAGCGTAATCATTTCATCATTCTTCATACGCTGAGCAAATTCGGTAAACGTATGTTTCAGTTCGGTCAAAAGAAGCACCGTCACAATCACCATGACGTAAAACCAGGAAGGTTGAGTGGCTACGATAGGAGCCATGCAATAGGTTATCAACGCAATAATAATGGTAGTAACACCAAAAACATGAAACTGAGACTGCTTGACGTAATAGTTCAGCCCCAACAACAATCCCAACACTGCACCGCCTCCCATAAACAGACGCATATCGGTAGGATCGAGTATATAGAGCAGATACCCCAAGATTCCGATAAAAGTAAATGTACGGTCGGTCCCGAAAAGGGTAGTTTCACCCTCACGCTTCAAACTGATTCGGCGCTGCGAAAGCCCGATTAGTAAAGAAAACAAGGTCACCAGAACGAAAGTGACCAATTCCCGCGGCAGATAGTTGTACAACTGTTCCATATCCATACATTGCTCTTTTAGAATAGGAACAAATATACGGTTTATTTGTTAACGTTCACCACGTTTTATACGGTTTTTTCATTAGTTGGGAGTTGTAGTAACGCACATCTCCGGTCACTTCCTTACCGATGAAGTCCGGTTTCACAAAAGATTCCTCTTCCGATTCCAGTTCGATTTCCGCCACGACAAGTCCTTCATTCTCACCATAAAACTCGTCAACTTCGAATACATGCTTACCGCTTCGTACCAAGTAACGGGTCTTATCAATGATACCGGGTTCACAAAGTTTCATCAGTTCTTCCGCTTCCTCCAAAGGAAGCTCCTTCTCCCATTCATAACGGCTGGTTCCGGAAGCATTGGAAGCTCCTTTAATGGTAAGATACCCCTTATCGTCACGAATACGGACCCGTACAGTCCTCCCACGAGCACTGCTGATATACCCTTGTACAATCCGGCTATGCGAGGTTGCCAGAGATTTAAACTCACCGGAGACTAAAAACTTTCGTTCTATTTCTTGTGCCATGGCACAAAAGTAATGAAATTCCTTAAAATCTCGTCATAAACTCAATGACGATTTTATCCCGTTCCGACTCTTTAGGGATACCCGATTTCTTGTAGAAGTACTTCTCGAAGTTCAGACGGAGATCGGCAATAAAAGCCTTGGAGAGACTAAGCGTAATCCCGCCTGTCACACGGTGACGGGCATAGTCATTTATAATCAACGTTTTTGTTGTCTCGTCAATCGTACCATTGCTATGGTCCGTCATCATATCATAACGGGCCAGGAAAGATATTTTATTAAAAACCTTCTTCAGCGGCAAGTCATAATTGACAAAACTGTTAACTGCATGAACATCTTTAAACGCATTATGCCCATACATTTTATACAGGTATTCCGCCTCAATATGGAAACGATTGTTCTGATAATAGATACCGGCATCATACATATTGATTCGTACATCTTCCGGTTTTATCATTTGAGTGCTAAGTGTCACATTCCAGTTCTTGCCAGGCAGTAACTGCGCCTTTATAGAATAATTCAGTGTTTTGTGCCATTCTTTCTGGTTTGTCAAACCGGAACCGTTGAACAGTCCACCTTCCAGAATAAACGGGAAATCTCCTTTATGTGTATAGGCAGAAGTAAGTCCGACATCACGCACATTACCCACCTGCTTGGCAATAAATGAACGGTTAGCGAAATACTGTTGGTGCGGTGAACGGTGTGCATCTATCGTGAAAGGAACACGCATCTGCCCAATTGTAAAATTCAGGTCTTTCACCGGAAAGACACGTGCGTACGCATCAAGCATTTTGATAGAGCCTTCATCGGAAAGGTCGATTTCTGCCTTATAAGCAACCAGCGGATGTACATTTCCCGAAACACTGAAACGGGCATTGCGTACCTCAAAACGGCTTTCGCCTGTTTCTGTCTGATATTCATATTTACCCCGGATCGTTCCGTGGATTTCCGGCAGATAATCCTTTATCTCCATTGTCTGCTTATCCAGTTTCTTGCCATCTCCGGCATCATCCTTGGCCTGTCCAAAGGCTGCTGTCGTTAGCAAAAGTGTAACGACGGTTGTTGTAATTCTACTCATTTCAGTTGTTTGCTACTATATTCGCGGCAAAAGTACAACTGTGAAGATACACCGGAATGACAAACCGGCTACGGAAGAATTACAGAAAAGTTACATTGATATTACAGGGGTTACAAAAGCGTTACAAAACAAGAATTCACCACAGATCACATGATTTTCACCGTCCGGGCAGACCTTCTTTTCGTGCCCCTTGTGCAATCTATGTAATCTGTAGTGAATCAATCAACCGAAAAAGGAGAATGCAACCAACATTACCAATGCCAAAATAATTAATGAGACGAACACTATTTTGACTACCTTTTGGGCTTGTTGTTCTTCCTTCTTACTAATCGCTGTTTTTTTCTTAGCCTTACCCATAATAGTTAGTTTTAAAGTTCAACACTAACAAAGTAAGAACAAATCTTTTAACTTTCCAAAAATAACACTTGCTAATTTTGTTTTTTATGATTCCTGCGAAGAAAACTCCATCAGGTAAGCCTTGATAAAGCCATCGATCTTACCGTCCATTACTCCGTTCACATCCGAAGTCTGATAGTTGGTACGATGATCCTTTACACGGCGGTCATCAAATACATAGCTTCGGATTTGCGACCCCCATTCAATCTTCATCTTACCGGCTTCCACCTTTGCCTGTTCCGCCATACGATGCTGCAATTCCTTATCATACAAGATAGAGCGTAACTGACGCATTGCATTTTCACGGTTCTTCGGCTGGTCGCGGGTTTCGGTATTCTCAATCAGGATTTCCTCTTCTTCGCCCGTATAAGGGTCTTTATACTGATAACGCAAACGGACACCGGATTCTACCTTGTTCACATTCTGACCACCGGCACCACCGCTTCGGAATGTATCCCAGGAAATACGTGCTGTTTCTATATTCACCTCGATACTGTCGTCTACCAGCGGAGTCACAAATACGGAAGCAAAAGAAGTCATACGCTTACCTTGTGCATTGTACGGAGAGACACGAACCAACCGATGCACGCCGTTCTCACCTTTCAGATAACCGTAAGCAAAATCTCCTTCGATATTGATCGTACAAGTTTTGATTCCCGCCTCATCACCTTCCTGAAGGTTGGCAATCGTAGCCTTATAACCATTTGTCTCGGCATAGCGCAGATACATACGCATCAACATGGATGCCCAGTCCTGACTTTCCGTACCACCGGCACCGGAATTGATTTTCAACACACAATCCATCTGGTCGGCTTCGTCACGAAGCATATTCTTGAGTTCAAGTGCTTCCACCGCCTCACTGGCTTTCGCATAAGCGGCATCTACATCTTCCTCTGTCACCAGTTCTTCTTTATAGAAATCAAATGCCAGTTCCAGCTCGTCTGCCAGTGTCTTCACTTCATTATAACCGCTAATCCACTTCTGCAGATCCTTTACCAACTTCATTTGAGCTTCTGCCCGTTTCTGGTCGTCCCAGAATCCCGGAGCTTGTGTCCTTAATTGTTCTTCTTCGACTTGAATTTTCTTCCCGTCGATGTCAAAGATACCTCCTCAGCGCATCTGTGCGCTCTTTCACGTCTTTAAGTTGTTCAATAGTAATCATCTGATTTACAATTTTATTAGTTATATTTTTTCAAATCCGGCGACAAAGATACGAAAAAGCCTGCTTACTCCTCATACATCTTTTCAATCAACTCGCTATAATTCTGCGCTACAACCGCCCGTTTCAATTTCAGCGTGTTGGTCAGTTCGCCACGTTCCATGCTGAATGGTTCGGGAAGCAGAGTGAAGCGCTTGATTTGCTCGTAATGAGCAAACTGCTGTTGCAACGTTTCTATCCGGGCACGGAAAAGACCGACAATCTTCGGATGTTGCAGCAGTTCGGCCATATCTTTATACTCAATGCCTTTCTCCTTAGCATATTCCTTCACGTATCCATACACAGGAACAATAAGGGCAGAAACAAACTTACGCTGATCGGCAATAATAGCAATCTGATCGATATAACGGTCAATCACCAGTTTTGTTTCCAACGCTTGCGGAGCGATATATTTGCCGTTCGATGTTTTGAACAGGTCTTTGATACGTTCCGTCAGGAAAAGCTGTCCATTCTTAAAGTAACCTGCATCCCCCGTGTGGAACCAGCCGTCGGGGTCAATAGCGGCAGCAGTGGCTTCCGCTTTCTTATAATATCCTTTCGTGATCGTCTTACCACGAAGCAGTATTTCATTGTCTTCGCCTATCTTCACTTCAACTCCCGGCAGTACGACACCCACCGAACCGATATCATAGCCCACCGGCAACGTACAGGATACAGTAGCCGTAGATTCCGTCAAGCCGTATCCAACCACCATATTGATGCCTAGCGAATGAACAAATTCATTGATCTCATCGGGAACGGCAGCACCGGCAGTCGGGAAAAAGTTTCCATTCTCAATGCCGATCGTCTTCTTCAGTAAAGAATAGATCGTTTTTTCGTAGAACTTATATTTCAGCTGATTCATCACCGGAGGTGTTTTCCCCCGGCGCAGATAATCCAGATTATGGATTCTACCCACTTTGATAGCATCTAGCATCAACGCCTTCTTTAAGCCGGTTGTCTCATTGATCTTCTCCTGTACGCCTGCATATACCTTTTCCCAGAAACGGGGAACACTGCACATCAACGTCGGCCGAATCTCCTTGATAGTCGTCTGAATATCTGCCGGACGAAGATTGATACAAATCTGCACGCCTTTATGAATACAAAGGTAACACCACGCTTTCTCAAATACGTGCGTCAGTGGCAGGAAGTTCATAGATACATCCTTATCCGACATTGTCGTCAGGCGGTCGTCATGTGTATGGAACTGTTCCAGATAGCAGGAATGATGCAGCATGACTCCTTTCGGTTCGCCCGTTGTTCCGGACGTATAAAGGATATTCGCCAAATCATCGTAAGAAGCGCGTTCCGTACGTGCTTCCACCGTATCATTATGCGGGAGTCCCTCCCCCATTGCCATAAATTCATCAAAGTAGATAGAAGATACATCACGAGGGTCTTTCACCACCGAACGGTCAAAGATAATCAGTTGTTGCAGGGAAGAACAGAAACCGAAAATGCTGAAAGCAGCATCATATTGAAACTGTTCCCCCACAAAAAGGTAACGAATCTGCGCATCATTGATGATGTATTGCGCTTGCGCAGGCGAACTGGTCGCATAAAACGGAATGGTAACAGCGCGATTGGCAAATGCACCAAAGTCAACATAGAACCATTCGGGCTTATTCTGTGAAAATATACCGATATTCTCTTGTTCTTCCACTCCCAACGCCACGAAAGCATTAGCTGCTTGTCGTACAGTTCCCGAGAACTGATTCCACGAAATAGGAATCCATTGAGCTGTCTCATAGTCGCGGTATTTTAAGGCTACCTTGTCGCCATATTTTTCGGCCTGACGATGGACCAGGACAGATAAATGATGATAAGTCATACTCTTTGTATTAGTAAATATGGTACAAAGGTATTAGTTTTATTTGAAACTATTGCTCAAAACGACTATCTTTGTGCAAAGATTAAGATATAGATAAAAGATTTGACTATGAAATATGATATTTCCTATATGACAACAGAGGCTGTAAGCCTGCTTAAATCACTGATTAGCATTCCTTCCATCAGCCGGGAAGAAACCCAAGCTGCGGATTTTCTGCAAAACTATATTGAAATGGCAGGTATGCAGACCGGGCGCAAGGGAAATAATGTGTGGTGCCTCAGTCCGATGTTCGATCTGAAAAAGCCCACTATCCTGCTTAACTCTCACATTGACACCGTAAAACCTGTCAACGGTTGGAGAAAGGATCCGTTCACTCCCCGCGAAGAAAATGGCAAATTGTACGGGCTGGGCAGCAACGATGCCGGCGCCAGCGTTGTTTCGTTATTACAGGTGTTCCTGCAACTATGTCGCACTTCGCAGAAATACAACCTCATTTATCTTGCCTCGTGCGAAGAAGAAGTTTCAGGTAAGGACGGAATTGAAAGTGTATTGCCGGGACTTCCTCCTGTCTCATTCGCCATAGTGGGCGAACCGACGGAGATGCAGCCCGCCATTGCCGAAAAAGGCTTAATGGTGTTAGACGTCACTGCAACAGGTAAAGCCGGACACGCGGCACGCAATGAGGGAGACAATGCTATCTACAAAGTATTGGATGACATCGCCTGGTTCCATGACTATCGTTTTGAAAAGGAATCTCCGCTACTAGGCCCGGTGAAGATGAGCGTCACGGTGATTAATGCAGGTACTCAACACAATGTCATTCCCGACAAATGTTCTTTCGTTGTCGACATCCGGAGCAACGAACTTTACTCAAACGAAGAACTGTTTGCGGAAATCAAAAAACATATTTCCTGTGACGCCAAAGCGCGTTCATACCGCCTCAACTCTTCACAAATTGATGAAAAACATCCGTTTGTTCAGAAAACAGTAAAGCTTGGCCGTGTTCCTTTCGGTTCTCCAACTCTGTCCGATCAGGCATTAATGTCCTTCCCTTCGGTAAAGATCGGTCCGGGACGCTCTTCACGTTCGCATACAGCAGAGGAATATATCATGCTGAAAGAGATCGAAGAAGCTGTCGGAATTTATCTGGAGTTATTGGATGGGCTTCTGATTTAGTTACATCAATGTATATACAAATTACTTTCTATAAAAATATCCTATCGGGCATATTCAATCTCGCACATAAAGAAGAAAAAAGCGAACGTTTCTTACACAAACGTGTTCCATGTTATTAATAAACTTTTGAGGGGTTTATTAATAACGGTATCTAAGTTTATTATAAACTCTCAAATCCAAGACAAAGGTTATTCCTGTGATTTTTAACAACAAAAAAGGCTGCAAACCCTACAAAGATTCGCAGCCTTTAGTTTATACCAAGGTTCTTACAGCTTAACTACTGTAAGGAGTTTCCATTCCACTGTTGCAATATTGCACTATTTTCTTTTCCATTCTTCTTTAGTTCCGTTCTTTACTCATCACTATTCTCCTACAAATATACAAAATAAAAAGAGCTTTTCCAAAAGTATCCGGCCCAATAAAAGAACAGCGGACAATTATTATGCCGATTGTGTTTACCGTAAAAGCAGGATATATTTAGTCCATTATCAGTCATTGCGATTTCAATACTAGTTATCTTGAACTAGAAATAGACTTTTTTATTTTTCTTCCCGGAAGAAACTTGATAATCCTTCACTCTTATATTAAAATATGATTTAGCCTTTCCATCATCATTAGAAGGCAATAGTTCCTTATCCTTTGCATGTGGCAATTCAAGGATATCAATTTCCTTCACACTTTTCTTCAATTTTGGGAATAAAAGACTGATATAAATGTATTTATGATTAAATCCTTCAACAGTTAACAGCCTATCCATAGATGCTCCGCCATCATATCCTCTCACATTATATTCATCGCCACTTTCTTTATCTATAATCTTGAATCCCGGACTATAATACAGCCATTGTGAATCCCAATAAACAGGTTGCACGAATGTCACTTTTGTATCCTTTTTTCTTCTTTCAATCGAATATAATGAAGGAGTTGTAGACATTCCGTTCTCATAAACTTTTCCGGGAACTACAGCGATACTGTCTTTCGGAAGCAAATAAGCTTGTGCACACAACTCTCTATCACGTTTCTTTTTTTGCTCATATTCTTTCATTGCTTGTTCGTGCTCAACCATTTGTTTATCCATTCCCGGTCTCACCTCTCTAAACATCTCTGTTTGGAGTTCCTGTACCAACAATGGCATTGCTTCACGCATCACAGCCAATGAACTTTCTTTATATTTCCTGCCGACAGGAGATTCATAAAACGCGGCAATTGCTTTCAAATCTTCCAATGTCAAATGTTTCTTATAAGCAGGCATACACAGTTCAATCACCCTATTTTCTATTTTTTCTTTCCAGTCTTTAGCAAAATCGTTCCAGTAGGCATCATCTTTTCCCGGTGCATTAAGTTTCATCACAGAAAGCATTTTCGGATAAAGATCGTCCGTAGCAGCCGAAGCACCGGAAAGCTTCATCATCTTCTTTAATGTTTCTTCATATTCATCTGTCGCATTCGTGGTTTGTGCAAAGACTGGAAAAGTTAGAGTAAGCAGTGTAATTACACACACAATTACTCGGGAAGGAAATAAGTTTTTCATAAGCATCAAATTTTCTTTATTAAACAAATGTTCAAAACATATTATCATATTTTCTATTCTTAGTCCAGTCGTATCATGAGTTTCTTTAGAATCATACCACCAGAATAATTAAATACGCTTCATATTTCATTAGTATGCAATTTTAATTATCAACAATATCTGCCAAACGATCCTAAAAAGAATATTTCTTATAAAGATATGCAATATTTAATTATTACGCAAGGAAATGTTATATAGTTTCCATTAATTTCTCCTGTTATTACAACATATAGATAAACCTCTGCTGTCCGTTATCATCTACATAGAATGGAAGTTCCTCTTTGCCTTTCGTTAGATTCCTGAGCCATAAAAGCGAACCGAACGGAACGCCGACCGTAATATAATTACACTTAGCCTGTTGACTCAGGATTTTTTTCCATTCACCATTGTCCCAATATAACAATTCATATTGATTACCTACAACAATGCCATTGTCAGCATTCAGTGGCATCATTCTTACTTTTGTAACAAACTGAGGTTCCCTCAACATAAAATGTATAGTTGGATAAGGCTCTGGAGATGTTTGTGGATTACCATCATATTCAGCCTTCCACTTAATTTGTTCCAAAGGTTCATCCATTAGTCGAACTTCAAACTTGTTTCCAACCAAAGTATCCGCAGGCGAAAATATAGGTAAAGAAGAGGCAGGAATGGTATTTTTATATCCATATCGAATATCGGTTATAAATTCCAGCTCCGACAAAGCAGCATGGGGATATTCATTTGTAGTCTTTATCTGATAATATTGATAGGGACCTTTGTTCATGCCAAGCTTGATGTCCTGAAAATAAGGGTGCAGCGTATCAGTTATTACCCCAACAGTATCACAAGGGTTAAACCCCGGTTTATTGCTCGCCAAAACGACTGTCCCAATCAATTTTATCGCTTTATTCACCAACCCTTGCTTCATGGGAAATTTACGAAGTAATGTCACATCATTAATTTTTCTTCCTGTATGAGGCTTCTCTATTTTCCCTTCCTTGTTTAAATAGAAAGGTTCTCCAAAAGAAAATGATTTGCCAAATGGTGAATAATAAACAGGGAAATAAAACCTGTCAGGAATTACGGATGAGAAAGTGACATTGTGCTCCATACGGTTTATTTTCCCCCAAGTTACGGGAATGATACCGGATGACACCCCGCTATTAAAAGCGGCAAGATATGCAAGATTGTTATTTCCAGTTTCCTGATAAGAAAGAGTCAAAGGAACGGTCTTCAATAAATGTGAAGTTACATCCTTCAGAAATGGAGAATCAAAGAGTTCAGGAATATACTCACCATTCTTTTCCAAAAAGAAAGGCGTGTCTTTTTGTTCTGAAAACATAAAACGATAAATATTCAGTATGTCTTTCGTTTCAAAAGAACTATTGTCACTAGTCGGTATTGATGATTCCGGATTAAACGCTAGCCAATTCCCATTTTTATCTAATACAACTCCATGATAATGCCTTCCCTGAAACTGTCTATAACATGCATTAAATTCAACAGCAGTAGGTATGCCACAAGCCCTCAATATAGACACACCATAACTTGCAATCGGGATACAGTCATGAAAACCATTAAAGAAAAGTTCCTGATAACCGACTTCTTCTCCATAAGGATACAACGGAAAAAACTTGCGTAACTGATATATTACAAAGTTGTATCGCCGAATCGCTTCTTGTACAGAATCCTTATTAATATCTGTCAGATATTTACCCATAAATGCAGAATGGACATCCGAGAAGTCAATTAGGGAATAATCGGGTATACTTCGATAAGGAAGGATATACTCGTAAAAGTCTTCAACGGATAACCGCCGTATGCCGTCTATTTGTTTCCTCCACTCAAAAACATGATCTATATGATTAATTAATTGCTTGGCTGTGATCCAATTAAAATCATAATCTTCTTTCCAAAACGTTTTGACAGATTGCTCTGATACTCTGACATCATTCTGTTTTCTGAATCCAGTGCGAACACTATCTATCAATTTTTGTATATTTCCATTATGAAAACTATCAGTAGCCACATACACTGAATGATAGAAAAGAGAGTCCGCAGCTCTTGTCAATGAGTCCAATAATGGATGTTGTCGGGGATTCCTGAGAGAATAAAACGAATGATGATACCGCATATTCGCAATCAAGAACTTTGCAGCTTTCAATTTCTGAGGTTCATGCTTATAATGATCCAAAACAGCTTCCAGTTCCGTCCTATTTGACCCGGAAATTGAAAGGACAGTTTCAACACGCTTGTCCATCTCACTTGTACAGCCTAATAGCAGAAACAGAAAAAAAACAATAATAAGGCTATTCTTTCTCATATTCAATTTTATTTATATAGGGGGGATATCAATTATTATTCTCTTCAATCAATAATTGCGCTTGTTCACTCTTCATTTCCCTCTTCATCATCCTGATAGCAGAAGTTTTAATTTTCATGGGCTTATCTATAACTGACTCGGCAACTCTCAGCATACATTTCCGATTACCCATATTTTTATATAAATGAAATAACTTATAAAGAGGCAGGAACCGGGAAGGACACATCATAGACGCATTATCATAATACCTCTCCGCCAACTCATACTTATCCAATTCCTGATAGTTCTCACCAATCATAAGTTCCAAGTCATAGTCCGCCCAATACTTACGACATTGCAGTGCTACTGTCAAACTCTCCTCATATTGTTTATTTTCCAAAAGTATGGCTGCATAGTTATAAAGAAAATAAGGATTATTTTCAAACTTCTTCTCTAACTCTGCATAAGCCGGAAGAGTTTTGCCGGATGCCCCACAAAGTGCAAGCCTAGATGTATTTCCCCATTCCTTTTCTGCCATTACACGTTTCACTAAATTATAGATCCCCCAAAATGAACAAAGAAGAATAAAGATACATACAGTATTCTTTATTATTGGACAGGTAAAAACCTTTGCTATATATTCCTTTGTAAGAATTATGATGCACAAAAACGTAACAATCCATGTAAAAGGATAAGTAAACGTATAGGAGAAAAATGAAAATACCCCTATTGATATAAGGGAATAAAAAGCTATTCGTTTCTCCGCACAAGGATGTTTTTTATAACAGTATATTAACAAAGTTATCAGCGCAAGTATCATCAACAAACCGACAAATCCAAAATTCAAGAGAACTCCCAAATATTCATTAAAAGGATGTTTCACATTATCAGCTAACATGGAATAACGATTCAGTCCATATTGTCGGAAATAATCAGCTTGATAATCCATATAGCGAGCCTCAAAACTACCTATCCCATGTCCCAACCACGGTGCATCTTTTACCATACTTACACTGCATCGCCAAATAAGTAACCTACCATCAGCGGAATCTTTTTTCATCCAGTAACATCCTGACAACAATAAAGCGAAACATAATAGAGAAAGATACTTTACCCACCTCTTATGAAAGAACTTCATATTCAGAAGAATGAAACAAATGAAAGCAATACTCATAATGCCAGCTCTTGATTGCGATAAAATCACAGCTATTACAATTACAAATCCTATCAATCCTCCTACATACCGGATATATTTATTACTATCTGACAATAAGAATCCTACAAAAGGAAAACCAGCACAGAGACATGCCGCAAAGCCTGCAGGATTGTCAAAACTCCCCGTAACCCACAAAGTAGTAGATATCTGAAAGAAACCGAAAAACTGAACTACCCCGAACATTGCCTGCAAAAAGCAAGAAATAACAATGATAAAACCATATACAGATATCCTCGTATCTTTCTGTTCATTCTGCCTGTAAAATAATATGTTTACAGCTTCATATGCTAATACTATAAATAGCATGAACACAGCAAAGCACCATTTAGGAACAATGTACGAGTCCGTAAATTGTCGTGAACAGGCAAAAAGACTACCTAAGCACAATGCAGCAAACAAATAATGAGATGTTCTTATCATTTTACCTATTCCCAACAATCATTTTTTTAAAGTTCCACTCAATCTTTCCAATGACCGCAACAATTGCCGTGTATCCCCGCCAACAGTTGCCCCTTGAATAACTCTGTTTTTATCAATAATAACATTTGATGGATACACATAAATATGTAATGTATCATCAAATTCGTCTCTGTAATCGGGAACAACAGTTATGTTTTCCCACTTCAGGTGTAATCTACCCATTAATCTCTTCACTTCTCCATTAGAATCAGGCGTTAGCGCTATAAACCGAATATTCGGATAATCCTCGGCTAGTATATTTAAAGCTGTAAGTTCCCGTATACAAGGACGACAATGCCTATTCCAAAAACATATAACTGTAATATCGGATTCATCCATTTTAACAGATTTTCTACTCATATCAGTTAATTTGATCTGAGGAAGCATCTTACCAATTAAAGTCTCAAGTTTAGGATGCTTATAAGTTAAGTGAATTTCCGTTATTTCATCCGTTCCCTTGATAGAAATGATGTATTTACCCGTTTCTAAAGAGTCGGAATGCGCCTGTTCTGTTATAGGTCTTTGCTCTGCATCAAAATATATAATCGTGTCGCCTTCTACGGCAATCTTATTACTATTAATACGAGTTACCTTTTGAGCATGACAAACACCTACAAAAAGGAATGACAAAAGAATAAAATATAATTTCATATTTCAAAGGTTTTATAGTATGTAATGTAGCTGAATCAAACGATGTGTAACTCAGCTACAAAAACAAATTATTCTAAAAGATCATCTTTGTATTTTACAAACGCTTCTATCACCTTTTGACCAAAAACGATCAAAATCAATCATCAACCACTTCTATCAAATTCTCATCCTCCAATATTTTTTTCAACCGATAATAAAGATTTAATTTATGTTCTAAATCTTTCGATTCATCTACACTATCTGATTGTTCTTCCATTAAGCAACAGTGTTTATCTTCCGCAACAGGAGTTGAGGCTTCATCAAACTCTGCAATTTCCACTTCTACCACATCTCCTATGTCCAACATACCTCCGTTCCATACCAAATGTATTTCTTCAGGCATTTTTAAACCACTAAGAGTCCAAGTCAGACCACTATGCCAAGTAATATTAGCAACGATCCCTACTCCACACTGAGGAATGCCCGCCTTGCATGTTTTATCTTTAGATTTCACAATAAGTCCTTTCATACAAATTATATAAGCCCTTTTACTTTAAGTTCAACTTTTAGTTGTTCATATTTTATTTTCATTTTATCTTTATCATAGATTACTTTCATAGGAGGAGACACTTTTGATATTTCAACTACTTTTATTACAACCTTATCGCCTATTTTTAAGTTCTCATCGACCCAAACAAGCCTGCTCAAAGTGTCTGTCCCTCCTATATAAATGTTATCGTCAAATGAATAGTTACAGTTCACCATTACAAACGCTACATCATAGGATGTAATAATCACAGGCTCCCGGTTATTAATTCTTATTTCAAATCCTATCATATTTTTTTTTTAGTGAGGACGAGGACAATCCCATATTCCTCCTTGGGCTAAACAGTATTCATGACAGCGCCTACATTCGGAATACCCCCAACCACCAGAATTTAGTCCACTATGTTCTTTCCCCTCCATACATTCATTATATTTTCTATTACAATAACTTGTATTACTACTTTGCTGACTCGCACATACCACGATTCAAATCCATTTTACACTTCAAAACTTGATTCAACAAATGGATAGCATTATATTTAGGAATTTTAAAGCGGTTAGGATAATGATAATTAGTTATTTTCATATCAGAAATCGCCTCGGTTGTATATAAAAAAGTTTCTTTAGTTGCTCCAGGAATTAAATCAATGAGTGTCCCAGTATCTGAAAACACACATGTCAAAGGTAGTGATAGAGGACAAAGCCATTTCATATACCAAGCATTTGAAGAAATGTTAACATCTGCAATATTATAAATAGCTTTGCTTGTATCTACAAAACCTTTATTCTTCAAGTTTAGACAATACCTTCGAGACAACTCTTGAGTAGAATCTACTAAGACTATACAAAATGCCTTTTCATTTTTATATGCAATAGAGCAAATGTCTTCAAACGACTGATTACTATATATCTTGTATATATGCTCATTGCAATTAAATAAAAGCAAGCAAATAATTATAGTAAATAAAAAAAATAGAAACGATTCTTCAAGTCTTTTTCTCATATTCAGAGGTGTATCAAAGTTTTGTCAAAGATAAACTGAAAATAAATCTTATACAAGTAATTGTTACATCCCTCTCAATAATATACCATTAATTTTCAGTCACTTATAATCACAAAAAAGATTAGATAACCCTATATTGTAACATTACAAATATGCATTAAATCAAGACCTAACTAGATAAACTATTTTTTATGCAAATATTATCTTTAAAACAAAACTATTTTTCGTTACTTTGTACCCACAACAAACTAAATCGAACGGATATGATTAACCCAAAGAAAAAAATTAGCCTCCATGTAACAGCCATTGTCTGTATTGTACTTGCAACAACTTTTTTCAATAGTTGTAATTCGAATGATTATAATGATGAGCAAATGTATGATACAAAACTCCTTATTGATACCATAGCAACTTCTGATGAATTTTGGGAATTTGAAAGGAACAGTGAACTTCTATCAGATAAGTTTCAAGCTTACACTTCAACCTTGAGCGCAGAAGAGTATAACAAACTCATGGAAAATTTAAACGATGATGATTATATGGAAGAGTTTATCGGAAAAGCAAATTTAGAAAAAGAACTCCAACAGATGAATGAAGCCAAGGAAAACTTACTTTTGCACACTGGGTTCTCCAAACTAAGCGAGGATGAACGTATGTTACTATTCATGCAGTATGCTGAAAGTCGTGAATTTACAGGAAAAACACTTATAAAGACACGAACAGAAGATAATGTTAATAGTTGCGAAACAAATAAACAGATAGCGTATGCACAAGCAAAAGCAGATTATGATAATGCTATCATAAAATGTAGACAAGAGTCTTCTACAAATTATTGTTATACACAAGCATTAGCTAAGTATGAAAGGAGTAAAAGAACATCTGACAGAGTATACGAAGAATGTATAAAAAAATAATTATATATAGTCTTGAATAATGTAATGTGGCTTACCAGCATTGCAATGTGTTATTTAGATTGCTTTATTGACAACTTAAACTACACATTTCAAGATTTCCTAATTATCTTCTTTGAACTTCTCGCACGTATAACACTTGTAATAGGAGCAATCAGTATATTTCCACAAGAACCATACTCTAATAAAAGAATGTGGTTCTATTACATCATCATGGGTGGGAGTTTGACTATTATTGACACATTTATACGATTGGCAGGTACTTTACAAAAGTTATTATTTTAATTCCTTTTGAAGAAAACGTCCAAATCAATCATCAACCACTTCTATCAGATTCTCATCCTCCAATATTTTTTTCAACTGATAATAAAGTTCTAAATCTTTTGAATAATCTTCTACTCTCTCCGACATCTTTTCTATCAGAGAACTGTGTTTTTCTTCTGAAACAGGTGCTGAAGCCTCATCAAATTCGGCTACTTCCACTTCTATTACATCTCCCACCTCTAATATGCTGCCATTCCATATAAAGTGTACTTCTTCAGGCATTTTCAAACCTCCAACACTCCAATATGCGCCACTATGCCAAGTAATGTCAGCGGTGAAAAGTGTCCCGCAGTGAGGAATACCAGCTTTGCATACTATATCTTTATATTTTACAATAATTCCTTTCATCCTATATAAGTCCTTTCTCTTGAAGTTTAATTTTGAGTTGTTCATACTGTTGTATCATCCATTCCCTGTCACATTTCGTCTTTTTACATGGTGACACCTCATCTGTTTCAATAACTTTTATTATTATCTTATCACCAATCTCCGGCTTACCTTTAAGCCAAGTAAGATCGTTAGAACAATCACGACCGATCAAACTAATAGTAGAACCCAAAGGATAACCATACCCGAGTATTACAGATACAACATGATCTGAAGCCATTATTATAGGCTTCTCATCGTTAATATATATTTCAAATCCTATCATAACCTACTATTTCTTGTTATATTGGACGAGGGCAACTCCAAACACCTTGTGCTACACAATAGTCAAAACATCGTTGACACATTGTATATCCCCACCCTCCAGTATTAGGGTCACCATAACTAGTACCCGTACAGCCCACGTACTTTTCCATGCAAAAATCCATATCGCTGTTTCCCTCATTTTCTTTACACAAAATAACCTCATAAATGAATCCTGCCGCAGTAAAAACAGTAGCAACAGAGGCCACAATTTCGCCGAAAGGCGTCGGTTCACCAATAGCAATCGTCCAAACTGTCGCTGTAATTTTGCGACACCATTCTCCTATATTTCCTCCATCCTCAGGTCCTCTTGTTTTAACCTTCGATAATTTTATATTATTATATGGAGTCCTTAACATTAAACCTTGGTGCTCAAGATAAACTATTTTTTGTCCTCCATAGTATAACACAGCAATAACATTCAACAATCTTTCTTGTTCTATTTCTGGGACTTGTGCATGAATTTCTTTATTTAGAGCGACCAACCTAGCCAATAAGTCTTGAGAAGATCTACTTTTCTCACACTCACCAATAATTTTGTGAATAAACTCCAGCTGAATATCCGTCAACGAATTATACCTTTCCATAAATTCAGTCGCACTCATCATCTCAATTGACTGAATCTTTCCGGTAGCACGACTTCTTGCCATTGTAGGACTTGCATTATACCAATCTTCATAAAATTTCTTACGAAAATCCTTAAAATCAACGACTTCCGAATAATCCATATTTAAATCATTCAGTTTCGCTACCGTAATTTCAATTTCTTTAGCCACAGCTTTCCCATAAGCCTCAACCTGTTTAGGAAAATCAATTTCCTCCTCTACAATTTCTTCTTCAAAAACAGACTGTTTATCTATAAAATCATCACTTTGCGAACAACTTTGCGTAAGCAAAGCAATACTAAATACAATAAAAATTAAGTTCTTCATCATCTTTGGTTCTTTTAAATTAATAATCAATATATACTGGCTAATATTTTCACATACAGAATAGGCTTATTTATCGCATTAGAAGTTATAAAAACATCTCTAATTACTTCTCCAGACTCTTCCGACTTAAAATTAAAACTAACCATTGCCGAATCATTAGGAGAAACAACAAATTCATCAGTGTGGTCTAATAGATTCAAGCAAGAGCAACTTGTAAAAATCCTAGACACCTTTAAAGGATATTTCCCATCATTATAAATAGAGATCACAAAAACATTATCTTCACTAACTGCACAATCTGAAAGAGAGACTACCTCACTATTTACTCTAATATTAGGTTCATCATCTATTTTAAAATTTGGATTCAAAACTTTTTTAGCAGTAATAAACTCATTTTTAAACAATTCTAAATAATAAGGATTCTCCAATTTCATCATCAAATTCGCTAATGTTTTAGTTTCAATAGTATCATTATCCATTAGTTCCCCAACCATACCCAAATAAACAGAATATGGATATACCAATGAATCAATTGAGTTATTTAATGCAGTTGGAATATATATACCTTGATTCAAATCCATTTTACACTTCAAAACTTGATTCAACAAATGGATAACATTATATTTAGGAATTTTAAAGCGGTTAGGATAATGATAATTAGTTATTTTCATATCAGAAATCGCCTCGGTTGTATATAAAAAAGTTTCTTTAGTTGCTCCAGGAATTAAATCAATGAGTGTCCCAGTATCTGAAAACACACATGTCAAAGGTAGTGATAGAGGACAAAGCCATTTCATATACCAAGCATTTGAAGAAATGTTAACATCTGCAATATTATAAATAGCTTTGCTTGTATCTACAAAACCTTTATTCTTCAAGTTTAGACAATACCTTCGAGACAACTCTTGAGTAGAATCTACTAAGACTATACAAAATGCCTTTTCATTTTTATATGCAATAGAGCAAATGTCTTCAAACGACTGATTACTATATATCTTGTATATATGCTCATTGCAATTAAATAAAAGCAAGCAAATAATTATAGTAAATAAAAAAAATAGAAACGATTCTTCAAGTCTTTTTCTCATATTCAGAGGTGTATCAAAGTTTTGTCAAAGATAAACTGAAAATAAATCTTATACAAGTAATTGTTACATCCCTCTCAATAATATACCATTAATTTTCAGTCACTTATAATCACAAAAAAGATTAGATAACCCTATATTGTAACATTACAAATATGCATTAAATCAAGACCTAACTAGATAAACTATTTTTTATGCAAATATTATCTTTAAAACAAAACTATTTTTCGTTACTTTGTACCCACAACAAACTAAATCGAACGGATATGATTAACCCAAAGAAAAAAATTAGCCTCCATGTAACAGCCATTGTCTGTATTGTACTTGCAACAACTTTTTTCAATAGTTGTAATTCGAATGATTATAATGATGAGCAAATGTATGATACAAAACTCCTTATTGATACCATAGCAACTTCTGATGAATTTTGGGAATTTGAAAGGAACAGTGAACTTCTATCAGATAAGTTTCAAGCTTACACTTCAACCTTGAGCGCAGAAGAGTATAACAAACTCATGGAAAATTTAAACGATGATGATTATATGGAAGAGTTTATCGGAAAAGCAAATTTAGAAAAAGAACTCCAACAGATGAATGAAGCCAAGGAAAACTTACTTTTGCACACTGGGTTCTCCAAACTAAGCGAGGATGAACGTATGTTACTATTCATGCAGTATGCTGAAAGTCGTGAATTTACAGGAAAAACACTTATAAAGACACGAACAGAAGATAATGTTAATAGTTGCGAAACAAATAAACAGATAGCGTATGCACAAGCAAAAGCAGATTATGATAATGCTATCATAAAATGTAGACAAGAGTCTTCTACAAATTATTGTTATACACAAGCATTAGCTAAGTATGAAAGGAGTAAAAGAACATCTGACAGAGTATACGAAGAATGTATAAAAAAATAATTATATATAGTCTTGAATAATGTAATGTGGCTTACCAGCATTGCAATGTGTTATTTAGATTGCTTTATTGACAACTTAAACTACACATTTCAAGATTTCCTAATTATCTTCTTTGAACTTCTCGCACGTATAACACTTGTAATAGGAGCAATCAGTATATTTCCACAAGAACCATACTCTAATAAAAGAATGTGGTTCTATTACATCATCATGGGTGGGAGTTTGACTATTATTGACACATTTATACGATTGGCAGGTACTTTACAAAAGTTATTATTTTAATTCCTTTTGAAGAAAAATGTCCAAATCCTTGTCGTCAAGCCCTAAACGCTTTCGAGCACGAGACCTCATCGTACGATAAGTCCCATCAGTAATACAAAATATGGATAATATTTCCTCTTTCTTCTTATACATCCGAATCAACACACATAATACAATATCTCGCGGTGGAAGTTGGAAATCCTGCTTCTTAAGCCAATTAAAAAACTCAGGATCAACAATTTGGCATCCTTCCACCAGCAAAAGATAGTCTTTGGCCGAGAATTGAGCAATAGATTGATTCTCTACGAGCTTACGCAAGAAAGAAATTCCTTTCTGTTCTGGTGGAGGAGAATCTAGCAATTGCTGTATTTTTTGAGCTTGAAGAATAGCCTGCCGACGTTCGTCCGCCAATTTATGATACAGTGTAATAGAGACTTTTATTGTAGCGGCTACCATTATACCAATAACGGCTAACACAGGAATAGTATACTCAGATAATACCGGTGCTATTTCCATATGGATTTCTCTCGGCATAATCATATAAATTTCATCTGCTGTAATCAAAATAAAAGCTGCAATGAACTGCCAATCTATCACCTCAGAAATGCCAAAGGGTTCTCCCTTCTCATGAAATGTCCACAGTAATGCCCCCACAAAGAGAGTCAACCACATCAATAGATGCATAGAAGATGAGAATGCATCAACATACATTCCAGGAAAAAATGCCTGAAATATATAAGCTGCCAACAGAATCAAACAACAAAGCAAACCTCCTGACAGTAACTGTTTAAAAGAATAAGTCGAAAATTTCATTACTTACTTTATCTTGTGCTCTTGAATTACAAATATAGCGAAAAGAATATTCACATAGTCAATCATCATCAATATTCTTCTTCACAAGATAAAAAAGATGTATTATCAAACGAGATAATTGCACCTTCATCGTTTTTAAAGCATGTTACACATTAGGTTATCCCTCGCTTTCTTTTATCGAACAGCTTTACAGAAACAATCTTCCAAATGATCATTCACAAAACCGGCAGCCTGCAAAAAAGCATAACAAATAGTTGATCCAAAAAACTTGAAGCCTCGCTTTCTCATGTCTTTGCTCATAGCGTCCGATTCGGGAGATGTAGCCGGAACCTGACTTAAAGTTTTAAAATTATTGACAACAGCCCGTTGTTTGGGGAAGAATGATAAGGTGTATTTGTAGAAACTACCGTACTCTTTCTGAATAGCTATAAATAGTTTTGCATTATTGATTGTACTATTGATCTTCAACCGATTTTTGACGATTCCAGCATATTGCATTAACCGTTCGATATCTTCCTGTGTCATTTGTGCTACTTTCTCCACATCAAAATGATGAAAGGCTTCCCGGTATCCTTCACGCTTTCGAAGGATAGTAATCCAGGATAGTCCTGCCTGAGCACTTTCGAGTACCAAGAACTCAAATAGAGTTCTGTCATCAGTAACAGGTTGGCCCCATTCTTCGTCATGGTATTTTATGTATAATTCATCTGTTCCGGCCCAGCCGCAACGTGCATTTATCAGATCTTCCATACTCTTTTATATTATTATTAAGCAGTCAACATCTAAAACATCAGATATTGACTGCTCACATTTAACGGGATTATTTCTGTTATTACAAATACCCCTATAACGAAACGCTCGGAACTAATCTGTATTACTTGTCCACCGAAAATTTAAAAATACACTGGCTCATGTATTTCTCGCCCGGACGCAGAACAGCCGAAGGCCATTCAGGCTTGTTCGGAGTATCCGGATATTTCTGTGTTTCAAGACATACGGAAGCACGTTGATTATAGGTAATACCTTTCTTTCCGGTCAGCGAACCATCAAGGAAGTTTCCGGCATATACCTGAACTCCCGGTTCATTGGTATATACATCCAATACAATACCTGTTTTCTGAGATTTCAATGAAGCAGCCCTACGGTTAATATCGCCTTTGGCATTCAATACCCAGTTGTGATCATAACCATTACCGTTCTTCAGTTGCACAAAGTCGAAATCGTTGATACGTTCTCCCACCGGCATTGGTGTACGGAAATCCATTGGAGTATCTTCTACCGGAACTATTTCACCGGTAGTCATAAAGGTGCTGTCCACCGGAGTATAATAATCTGCATCAATAGTCAGCAGATGCTCTGCGTTGCTGCCCGCATCGCCATCCAGATTAAAATAAGAGTGGTTGGTCATATTGACAATAGTCGGTTTATCCGTCTCCGCTTCATACTGAATATCGATTGCATTGTCGTCAGTCAGTTTCATTAGCACTTTACAAGTAATGTTTCCCGGAAAACCTTCTTCACCATCTTTTGCCACATAAGTCAGTTGCAATTCCTGCGGATTCAATTGTACGGCGTCATACACCCGATACTGGAACCCTTGCGGACCTCCGTGCAGGCAATGGCCGTAGTTATTACGGGGAAGCTGATATTCTACGCCGTCCAACGTAAACTTACCCTGATTGATACGGTTAGCATAACGTCCGATGCTTGCACCAAAGTCGGAAGGTTTGCTGATATAATCCTGAATGGAATCGAAACCAAGAACTACATCACGCATCTGTCCGTCCTTATCGGGAACCATGACAGAAACAATGCGTCCGCCAAAGTTCGTGATGCAAACTTCCATATTGTTCTTGTTGCGCAGAATGTAGAGATCGGTTTTCTTTCCGTCCACTTCCGTACGGAAATTACTCTGTAATAGACCGGAATCCGTAGCCTTCTCGGCTTTCGGTGTACAAGCTGCCATTAAAAGGGCGGCAACTGCCCATACACATAACTTTTTCATGGTGTTTTATTAATTAATTACTATTAAACAGACTTACCAAAAGAAATCTAAAATTCATTCTACAAAGATGAGAAAAAACTAATTGTTTTTTTAAAACAAATTGTTCAATAAAGGATAAAAATTAATCATTAATTCAACTTTTAGAATAATACATTAGAAAAAAGATGCCAAATACACCCTTCATTTGCAATAACTTACCTAGAAAAGATTTAGTTTTGACATATTTCTTGTATACGTATGCCTTACATTGCTTGACTATCGGTTCAGCCAAGGTTCCGGATTCAGTTTCTCTTTCTCCCGGCGTAACTGGAAGTGCAATACCGTTCTTCCATTATCAGTGCCGTCAGAGAAAACTTGTCCGATAGATTGCTTGGTCTTCACCATGTCGCCGGACTTTACAGAAGCCGATGATAAGTTACAGTAAACGGAAATATAGTTGCCATGGCGGATTAGCACATTAAATAATCCATTCAACTGGAATACTGCTGCGACTTTTCCGTCAAAGATAGCACGTGCCTGTGCTCCCGGCTTTCCTTGGATATCAATACCTTTATTATCCAGTTTCACATTACGAAGACCTTCCACAGCATATTGTCCATAATGGCTGGTGATAATATAAGCACCGGATATAGGCATAGGAAGTTTTCCCCGATTGGCTGCAAAATTGCCGGACAATTCCCGGTCGGCTTTACTCATTGTATAAGTTTCCAGAGGCTTCGAGTTCGTTTTAACGGTTGTTCCGGTTCCGGCAGTTTGACTTTCTTTACCCTCCGCTTTCTTACGGGCGGCAGCCTCGCGTCGGGCTTCTTCCTCGGCACGCTTGCGGGCACGTTCTATTTCTTCTGCAATCAACTTGTCAATGCGGGCATTCAATTGGTTAGCTTCTCTCCGTTTCTTATTGATCTCACCTTGCAACCCTCTCTGTTTCTTTTGCAGATTGGCCACAAGCGTACGTTTTTCCTTCTCCTGCGCTTCCAGTTTGGTCTTCTCGCCTTCACGCTCTTTCAACAGACTCTCTTTAGCGGCTTTCACCTGTTCCCGTTCCACCTTTTTCTTCCGTATCTGTTCCTGTTTCTTCAGGATTTCCTCACCTTGCAACCGTTGATAAGTAGCATATTCACGAACATAGCGCATACGGCGGTAAGTCTGCCCGAGATTCTTGGCAGAGAAAATAAACATCAGTTTTTCTTCAATCGACTTGTTCTTATACAAGTATTGGACAGAAGCCTCATACTTTTTCTTCTTATCCTTCAAATCCTTTTGCAAACCGTTCAACTGACGTTGCAAGGAAGTCAGTTCACGTTCTATCGCTTCCACGTCATTATTGATAGCAATGATATAACGTTTCCGCTCCTCGATCTGGCCGGTCAATACCGCCAGACTATTCAACTGACTACCCACATCTTTCTTTGTATCCTTCAAGATTGATTCCGTCTCGGAGATCTGCTTTTGCAGCGCACCACGTTTGCTTTCCAACTCACGAATCAGCTTGTTCGACTGAGCGAAAAGAGGAATTGCCAACCATAAGCAACCAATCAGAATTACAAAGAAATGTTTCATCATAAGAAAGCTACCAGCATTTTTACTAATTCTTCCAAGGGAACTTGCCGATATTTAGAAGTAAGTTCCGTAGGAGTCATTGAAAATTCTTTTGTCGAGAACTCATAAAGTTGGACTTTAGCCTTTTCCAACGAAGGAATGCCTATATCTTTTCCGGACAATTCCGTCTTCCCACCGGGCAAAGAGGCATCCAACAATATCTTCTCCAGACGGGAAAATTCTGCATTCTTCGGCAGCATGCCCTTCAATTCATCTTTGGTGGCACGGACAAAACGTTTGTTCATCCGGTCTACCAATAGCACACCGTCAGGAGTAACTTCCACACGCGCTACTTCCGTACGCAAGATAGGCATTAATAAGGATATTTGTACCCGCTCATGGGTTTTCATCTTCATAGTTCCCCCAACAGACATACTTCCCCCCTTTTTACCGGGAATAGTCAATTGAAGTTTGGAAGTCAGATAGCTGGACACCTGAACATTCTTCTCCGAAGTCGCCAAATGCTTCGAGCTCTTACACCCGGCCAGCACAACTACAACCAACAATAGAAAAACTATTCTTTTCATTCTGCAATATATTTCTTCTTTTCTATTTTCTCTTTCAGTGTTTTCGATTCACTACCCATTTCCAATGCTTTCTTCCAGTATTTCAGTGCACCTTCCACATCACCGGTCATAAAATAGATATCACCGCAGTGTTCCACAACCACATCACTCTTTTCTTCGTCACTCTTCATTGCATTATCAATGTAGATACGAGCTTCTGCATAGTTGCCCTTCTCAAAAAGAATCCAAGCGTATGTGTCGAGATAAGTGGCATTGTTAGGTTCGGCCTTCACCGTCTTGTAACTCATTTCTTCCGCCTTATCCAGATCGCGGCGTTCCACGGACAAATAATAAGCATAATTATTCAATGTACCAATATTGGACGGATTATACACTAAAGCCGAATCATAGGCTGCGTATGCTTCCTTCATTTGTTTCTTGGTATGATAGATATCCCCCATAATTGAGTAGAAATTCGAGACTATTTCTTTCCGCGTGTCAGTCGTCACACGTTCCAGCGCCTTGGTACAAACGCTCAACACACTGTCCGGCTGTTCTGCCTGATGATAGGCAATGGCTAGATAATAATAGAAATCCAATGCATCCGGAGTAGCCTCAATACCCGGTTCGCAGACTTTTATAATCTGTTTATAGTCTTCCTTCTTTATCGCCGCACTTATCAGCATAAGACGGGCAGCTTTATTAGTCGGATCCAAATCAACAACCTGTTCCAGTACCGGCACCGCCTCTGCTTCCATACTTTTCGACAACAGATATTGTGCATAAAGCATCGGAACCTGCGGATCATCCAGATCTTGTTCCATCATCCGGTCAAACAAGGCGATCACTTCCGTACTATCTTTTACCGATGATTGTTCATTCTCCACAATCACCTGACGCATGACACTGATTTTTGTATCCGGAGTAACTTTCTTATTCAGCAATAACGTATCGAGTTGTTGCTGGTATAGTTCCTTCTGACCCGTCTGTTCATAATAAGATGCCATTGAAAAGAGAGCCATTGGATTATCCGGTTCTACTGACAATACCTTCTGATAAGCCTCATATGCTTCCTCTTGTTTTCCGTTCTGAAGATATACATCCCCCAATATCACCTGATAACGCATATCTGCCGGATATTCATTGACAAGACTCTCTATTTCCTGAAAAGCCTTCTTGTCATCCTTCATCTGAAGATAAATACGGAATTTCTCCATCGACAACTGTTCATTCTTACCTAAGCGTTTTTCCAGCCGGTTCAGCGTAGAAATTACATCACTGTACTTCTCCTGTCGTCCATAGATATCGAGAAGATTGAACAGAGGATCTTGCTTGGTCGGGAAACGGGTTACCATTTCTTCAAGCAACGTAACAGCTTTATCCAACTCATTCTGTTGTTGATACAGACTCACCAGCCCTTGACTATACCAGTAATTATCAGGTGCATAAGTCACAGCCTTTTCCAAGGCTGCCTGCCCTTGCGGCACTTGACGGAGAAACATATAATACTGGGATATTTCGTAAAGCGCAGAAGAAGCATTCGGGTGAATGTCCAGACAATGTTCCAACAACCCGAAAGCCGCGTCATACTCTTTCTTTTCTTTCATCCGCATGGCTTCCAGAAAAAAATAGTCATACTTACGCTGTTGCTCCTCTGTTAATTGAGAAGCCAAAGCTTCTTCCTTCTGAACTTTTTTCTTTTTATCCTTCTTTTTCTTAACCTTCTTTGTAACTGCATTCGCGCCAAGAGCATACCCCGACACCATAACCGCACCTCCTGCTACACTCCCCACCACTTGCACAGCCATGCAGGAAGTAAGCAGCAAAGTACTTAACAACGAGAATAATAGTATCCTTTTCATTTTTTTCCTGTGTGACCGAAGCCGCCGGCTCCCCGTTCCGTTTCATCCAATACTTCCACTTCCTGCCATACGGCCTGTTCATGTTTTGCTATCACCATTTGTGCAATACGTTCACCGTCTTCAATCACAAAAGTTTCCGATGACAGATTAACTAAAATAATACAAATCTCTCCCCGATAATCTGCATCAATGGTTCCCGGAGAATTGAGAACGGTAATCCCTTTCTTGATGGCCAAACCACTACGCGGACGAATTTGTGCTTCAAATCCCTGTGGAAGAGCAATATATAGTCCGGTAGGCACCAGGCAGCGTTGTAGCGGTTCCAATGTGATAGGTTCGGAAAGATTAGCACGGATATCCATTCCTGCAGACAATTCAGTGGCATAAGCCGGAAGCGAGTGCTTCGATTTATTGATAACTTGAATATTCATAAATACACGTTTACTATATTAACGGGCGAAAATACACATTTTGAACTGAAAAATAGTTAAGTTTGCAGTTAAATAATGTACCGGCAACTAATTTGTGAATGGTAAATAACGAAATAATGATTAAAATGATGAATTGGAACCAATTAATATCTGCAAAACGCTTCGGAATGGAAGAGTTCCATGAAGAACGCCAGGAAAACCGTTCGGAATTTCAACGGGACTATGACCGCCTCATTTTCTCCGCCCCTTTCCGCCGACTGCAAAACAAAACCCAAGTATTCCCCTTACCGGGCAGTATCTTCGTACACAACCGGCTCACACACAGCCTTGAAGTATCCTGTGTCGGACGTTCGTTAGGAAATGACGTCGCAAAAGCGATTCTTGAGCGCCAGCCCGAACTGCAGGAGTCTTTCCTACCGGAAATAGGTTCTATCGTTTCCGCTGCCTGCCTGGCGCACGACTTGGGCAACCCGCCTTTCGGACATTCCGGCGAACGGGCCATATCTACTTTTTTTTCTGAAGGTAAAGGACAATTCTTAAAGGACAAGCAACCGGATGGAGAACAACTTTCTTCGATGGAATGGGAAGATTTGACACATTTTGAAGGAAATGCGAACGCATTCCGACTGCTCACACACCAATTTGAAGGACGCCGGAAAGGAGGATTTGCCATGACTTACACGACATTAGCTTCCATTGTGAAATACCCTTTTTCATCCAGTCTTGCAGGTACGAAATCAAAATTCGGCTTCTTTGTCAGCGAAGAAGAGAGTTTTCACAGAATTGCTACGGAACTGGGGCTTACTTTGCTCAACGAACACCCGCTGAAATATGCACGCCACCCACTGGTATACCTGGTAGAAGCTGCCGATGATATCTGTTATCAGATGATGGACATTGAAGACGCCCATAAATTGAAAATTCTCACAACCGAGGAAACTAAAGAACTGCTAATGGCATACTTCAACGAAGAACGGCAGGCGCATATCCAAAAAACATTCCATATCGTAAATGACACCAATGAACAAATCGCTTATCTGCGTTCTTCTGTGATCGGATTATTAATCCGGGAATGTACACGTGTATTTTTGGAACACGAGCAAGAAATACTTTCCGGCACATTTGAAGAAACACTTATCAAACATATCTCCGAACGTCCGGCAAAGGCTTACAAGCATTGTGCCGAAGTTTCGATCAAGAAGATTTACCGCTCACGAGATGTACTGGACATCGAATTAGCCGGCTTCCGGGTTATCAGTACCCTACTTGAGTTAATGGTAGATGCGGTGACCTCACCCGGAAAGGCTTACTCCGAACTTCTAATTAACCGAGTCTCCAGCCAGTACAATATAAAAGCACCTGCACTCTATGAAAGAATACAGGCGGTACTTGATTATATATCGGGAATGACCGATGTCTTTGCTCTTGACCTCTACCGCAAGATTAACGGCAACAGTCTGCCTGCGGTGTAACGACTTTAGGAGTAAACGCCTCATCCTCCTCACAAGGCATTTTCAACGCATCCGGATAACTTTCAATAAACGTCTGGATGTGGCGCATGCGCTTGTCCTCCAATATTTCATCTACAGCAATCAGGATTCCGGTTTCTTCTACATCCCCAAACTCATAGTTGATAGCTGTGCCAAACATACGCATAGTGGGACTCAAGCTCATATAAGCATTTACCAACGGTGGAATATTATATCCTAATTTGCGAATCTCACAATTCAGGATCTTATAATCTTCTTTAAACGTATTCTTGCAGAACAACGCTTTCAGTTCTTCTTCGGAAGTTTCCGATTTTAACGGGTCCATTGGAGTCACCAGATGTTCTTTATCACAGAAATGCTTCTTGAGGAAATAAAGAATCATATCGCGACCGCGACGGTGATAACTGGGATACATGGTCACTTTACCAAAGAAGTATTTCACATTCGGCATGACAACAGTCAACGCCCCCAATCCGTCCCAAAGATTATCCAAAGCAAACAGACCTTTGCTTCCGGCACGGGTAGACTGGTATTCAAGCGTCACAAACGAGCGTCCCAATTCGATTGTTTGAGGCAGATATTCTTTAATAAAAGTATCCGAAAAATGGAACATGTGGGAAGTAGCCAGAATCGGCGCCCCTTTCTCATCAAAGCGCACATCTGTCCCGAGCAGATACCGATATCCCCCCAGAATTTCTTCCGCTTCCGGGTTCCATACAATTAACTGCTTGTAAGGATGCTCCATTGTGTCGTATTCATCAATATCCATTGACAAACCTGTCCCTCCACCGGCAGCACGGAAAGCTATCTCACGCAAACGACCGATTTCCCTCATCACATTAGGAGCGTTCAGGTGAGTAATAATATAAATCTGATTATTACTCTTATTCGTCATTCGTAAGCGTTTGTCCTCCGTCAACTCTGCCTTCAGCAGTTCCTTGCTTATCGGTTTAATAATATCTTCCATATTCCTTGTTATAGTTGTTCTATCAGTTACAGTTTATACACAATATCCTTTACGTATTCAGCCCACTGTGCAGGTGTTTTCGACTTATCGAAAGTCTGCCAGGGAATAGGTTTACCAAAGGTGACAGTAAAAGTTTTATGGCGGTTTTTAAACATTTCATCCGCAAGATACAACATAGCGATGTTAAACTTAATCCCCAATGCCTTACAAATATTGGCCAGATTGTAGAAGAAATCAGAATTCCTGCCGCCAAAGTGCACAGGTATCACATCACGTTTTGTTTGTACGCTCTTTACCACAAATGTTTTTTTCCATTCCAGATCACGAATCACTCCGTTATAACGACGCGAGCACAACCCGGCGGGAAACATGATCAGTTGATTATCGGACTGGAATCCGGCTTCCACCATTTTCGGGAAGTCCTTCGCCTGCTTCCCTGTTTTATTAATCGGAATACAAAGCGGAGCAAGTCCGCGCAAGTTCATCAGCAGGTCATTTACCAGATATTTCACTTTTCCGTCATAGTGACGCCCCAGCACATAGCCCAGCGCAACTCCGTCTTGTCCGCCCAGCGGATGATTGGAAACGAAAGTATACAGCCCGTCTTTGGGAAGATTCTCAATGCCTTTCACATCTACTTTTGCGTCCAGAAAGCCCATACATGCTTCTAGGAAGTCCACTCCCACCTTGTCTTTCGATTCATCCAGGAATATGTTTATCTCATCCTGATGAACGATTCTTTTTAAATAAGAAGTCACAAACTTAGGGATGTACTTATAGTGCTTCGAAGCCTTCGTCCGAAGTATCTTATCGACATCAATCAAAAATAAAGAGTCATCAGTCATTCTTTTCAAATAAAAATGATGCCACAAAATTAGCGGTTCTTTTTTATTAATCGCAATAATTTGGTAGAAAATGCAGGAATTAAGTTCACATCGCAAAAAAACAACACCTAAAAACTATCAAATATGACCTAAAATCTATCCGCAGATAGTTTTTCCCCTAAAGAAAGTTGGATTCCCCCCTACCGGACTCCGGGAAATGCTGTAAACTTGCATCATCGAAATTATTACAACGAATACTCACAATTTAAAAAGCAACGCATATGAAAAGTTTAAGCTTCAGAAAAGATTTAGTAGGAGTACAAGATGAATTACTCCGGTTCGCTTATAAACTGACAACCGACCGCGAAGAAGCAAACGATTTGTTGCAGGAAACATCATTGAAAGCATTAGATAACGAAGACAAATATACGCCTGACACTAATTTCAAGGGCTGGATGTACACCATCATGCGTAACATCTTTATCAACAACTACCGCAAAGTAGTTCGTGACCAAACATTTGTAGACCAGACCGATAACCTCTATCATTTGAACCTGCCGCAAGACGGTAGTTTTGAAAGTACGGAAAGAGCTTATGACCTGAAAGAGATGCACCGTGTAGTCAATGCTCTTCCTAAAGAATACAGAGTTCCGTTTGCCATGCACGTTTCCGGTTTCAAATACCGCGAAATTGCAGAGAAACTGAACCTACCGTTAGGCACCGTTAAAAGCCGTATCTTCTTCACCCGACAGAAATTGCAGGAAGAATTGAAAGATTTCCGCTAGACCTTAACTATATAACTTTCAAACTTCAAATTAAATAATTTATTAAATGTAGATTTTTAGTTGTGTCAATGGTTAAAGGCAGAAGTGATTAAAGCACTTCTGCCTTTTTTTTCTTTACTGCTAAGAAAAAAAAGATTTGCCGCCTGACAACTCCTTTTTCCCTATACAGACAAAATCTTCTGTTTGACAAAGCATATTTCCCCACTGATAAAGACTTATCAAAGCTACATCATTTTCAAGCAAATAGACATTTAACAATCTGTTGAAAACTTCTCTGAAAGTTTTTTATGGAAAATTGTGGGGAATTGTGGGGAATTTCATACTTTTACGGTCGCTTATTATAATAAGGTAATGATACGTTTTTTAGGGAATATTGAAGCCAAGGCGGACGCCAAAGGAAGGGTGTTTATCCCCGCCACCTTCAGGAAGCAGTTGCAAATTGCTTCTGAAGAGAAGCTTATTATGCGTAAAGACGTATTTCAGGACTGTCTGACTCTGTACCCCGAGAGCGTGTGGAACGAGGAATTAAACGAGCTTCGGAGCAGGCTCAATAAATGGAACAGCAAACATCAACTCATTTTCAGGCAGTTTGTGAGCGACGTTGAGGTGGTGACTCCCGACAACAGCGGGCGCATACTAATCCCCAAACGGTATTTACAGATATGCAATATCCACGGGGATATACGCTTTATCGGTATCGACAACAAGATAGAGATCTGGGCGAAGGAACGGGCCGAACAGCCGTTTATGTCGCCTGAGGAGTTCGGTACAGCATTAGAAGAAATTATGAACGACGAAAATAGACAAGATGGAGAAAGATGAATTGACATACCACGTGCCTGTATTGCTAAAAGAGAGCGTTGACGGGATGAATATTCGTCCAGACGGAACGTATGTAGACGTTACGTTTGGAGGAGCAGGTCATTCGCGCGAGATTCTTTCGCGACTCGGAGAAGGCGGACGGTTGCTGGGATTTGATCAGGACGAAGATGCCGAACGGAACATTGTCAACGATCCTCATTTCACCTTTGTACGCAGTAATTTCCGTTACTTGCACAATTTTCTGCGTTATCACAACATTGAACAGGTAGACGCAATTCTTGCCGACCTCGGCGTCTCCTCTCACCACTTCGATGACAGCGAACGTGGTTTCTCCTTCCGTTTCAACGGAGACTTGGACATGCGCATGAATAAACGGGCGGGACTCACAGCGGCTGATATACTTAATACATATGAGGAAGAACGCCTGGCGGATATTTTTTATCTGTATGGCGAACTGAAAAATAGCCGCAAGCTGGCATCAGTAATCGTAAAGGCCAGAAACGGACAGCAGATTCGGACGATCGGTGAATTTCTGGAGATTATCAAACCGCTCTTCGGCCGTGAACGCGAAAAGAAAGAGCTTGCTAAAGTATTTCAGGCATTGCGGATTGAAGTAAATCAGGAAATGGAAGCGTTGAAAGAAATGTTGCTAGCCGCAACCGAAGCATTGAAACCGGGCGGAAGGCTGGTAGTAATCACCTATCATTCACTGGAAGACCGTATGGTAAAGAATATCATGAAGACGGGCAATGTGGAAGGTAAAGCGGAAAGTGATTTCTTCGGAAACCTGCAAACGCCGTTCCGTCTTGTCAACAACAAAGTTATTGTACCCGACCAGGCGGAGATCGAAAGAAATCCACGGTCGAGAAGTGCCAAATTACGAATTGCAGAGAAAAAATAATAAAAGGAAGTATGGAAGAAGCAGTAAACAAGAAGGCAGACGAAAGCAAGAAGAAGAAACGCACTTCACTGAAAAGTATCTTGGGCGGCGACATTCTGGCTACCGACTTTTTCCGTCGCCAGACGAAGTTGCTGGTACTGATTATGGTATTTATTATCTTCTACATCCACAACCGCTACGCCAGTCAGCAGCAGCAGATCGAGATAGACCGGTTGAAAAAAGAATTGACAGATATTAAATACGATGCGCTGACACGTAGTTCGGAACTAATGGAGAAGAGCCGCCAGTCTCGTATCGAAGAGTATATTTCAAGTAAAGAAAGCGATTTGCAGACTTCTACGAATCCTCCTTACCTTATTAAATAAGTGGAGAGTTGAAAATTGAGAGTTTTTAAAAGACGAGCACTGTGGCAGTTAATAAAAAAAATATAATGACCCGTTACTTCTTCGTCATCCTTTTGATGGCGTTGATAGGCGTGGCAATTGTCGTAAAGGCTGGTATCACCATGTTTGCCGAACGACAATACTGGCAGGACGTAGCCGATCGTTTCGTTAAAGAGAACGTAACTGTGAAACCCAACCGTGGAAACATTATTTCTTCCGACGGAAAACTTATGGCAAGTTCTCTTCCCGAATACAGAATATACATGGACTTTATGTCCGGTGAAAAGGATGAAAAACGCAGAAAAAAGGATCAGGCACGGCGTGATTCTATTCTTACTGCCAATATGGATTCTATCTGCATCGGACTTCATAAGATATTCCCCGACAAAAGCGCGGCCCAATTCAAGGCGCACCTCAAGAAAGGGCGTCAGGCAAAGAGCCGTAATTACCTAATTTATCCGAAACGTATTTCTTATATACAATATAAAGAGGTAAAGAGATTACCCGTTTTCTGTTTGAACCGATACAAAGGCGGATTCAAAGAGTTGGCTTACAACCAGCGCAAAAAGCCTTTCGGTTCACTGGCTGCCCGCACGTTGGGAGATGTATATGCCGACACGGCAAAAGGAGCAAGAAATGGTATTGAGCTTGCCTTTGATACAATACTGAAAGGACGGGATGGATTGACGCACCGACAGAAGGTGATGAACAAATACCTGAATATCGTGGACGTGCCGCCGGTTGACGGCTGCGACCTGATAAGTACGATTGACGTAGGTATGCAGGATATTTGCGAGAAGGCATTGGTGGACAAGTTGAAAGAGTTGAATGCTTTTGTCGGAGTAGTTGTCTTAATGGAGGTTGCTACCGGAGAAGTGAAAGCAATCGTTAATATGACAAAAGGCAAGGACGGTAATTATTATGAAATGCGTAATAATGCGATCAGCGATATGCTTGAACCGGGTTCAACTTTCAAAACAGCCTCTATCATGGTAGCTCTTGAAGACGGGAAAATCACACCTGATTATGTGGTAGATACCGGCAACGGGCAGATGCCGATGCACGGTCGTGTAATGAAAGACTGGAATTGGCGCCGGGGAGGATATGGCAAGCTTACAGTGACCGAAATCCTGGAGGTTTCTTCTAATGTTGGCACATCTTACATCATCGATCATTTCTACGGTAGCAATCCTCAAAAATATATAGATGGACTGAGGCGAATGAGTATTGACCAACCTCTCCATTTACAGATTGCGGGAGAAGGTAAACCAAACATACGCGGGCCGAAAGAAAGAAGTTATTTCTCAAAAACAGCTCTTCCTTGGATGAGTATCGGCTACGAGACACAGGTTCCGCCCCTCAATATCCTCACATTCTATAATGCAATAGCAAACAATGGAGTAAGTATACGTCCGAAATTTGTGAAAGCAGCCGTAAAAGACGGAGAGATAGTAAAAGAATACCCAACAGAGGTTATTAACCCAAAGATTTGTTCGGACAAGACTTTGGCACAGATACGCGAAATCCTGCAAAAAGTGGTAGGAGAAGGACTCGCCAAACCCGCAGGAAGCAAGCAATTCCATGTATCCGGAAAGACTGGTACGGCACAAATATCACAGGGAGCAGCCGGATATAAAGCAGGAGTTACAAATTACCTTGTCAGTTTCTGCGGATATTTTCCTTCGGAAGCTCCCAAATACAGCATGATTGTCTCTATTCAGAAGCCCGGTCCTACCGCTTCGGGCGGTTTAATGGCCGGTAGCGTATTCAGCAAGATTGCAGAAAGAGTCTATGCAAAAGACCTCCGATTACCGCTTACCAGCGCGATTGACACAAACACCGTTGTCATCCCGCACGTGAAGGCTGGAGAGATGAGACAAACGCAACGGGTCTTGGAAGAACTGAATATCAATATACAAGGCAAGATTGCCGATTCCAGGAAAGAAGTTTGGGGAAGTACACACGCTGCTCCGCAAGCTGTTGTTTTGGAAAGTCGGGGAATCATGCAGAATTTTGTGCCGAGCGTAATCGGTATGGGAGCGAAAGATGCAGTTTATCTGTTGGAAAGCAAAGGATTGAAAGTCAATCTGGTCGGAGTGGGGAAAGTGAAAAGCCAGTCGATAGCCAACGGAACGATTATAAGGAAGGGACAGACAATTACCCTTACCATGAATTAAAAGTAAAAATAAGTATTATATAAAAAGAGTATGTTACTAAACAAGTTACTGAAAGCAATCCAACCGGTACAAGTGACCGGAGAGTCAGACATAGAAATCACCGGAATTAACATTGATTCCCGTTTAGTAGAAGCCGGACAACTGTTCATGGCTATGCGCGGTACGCAAGCTGACGGTCATGCTTATATACCTACCGCTATTGAGAAAGGAGCTGTTGCTGTTCTTTGCGAAGATATGCCGGAGGAACCGGTAGCGGGAATCACTTATATACAGGTGAAAGACAGCGAAGACGCCACAGGAAAGATTGCCACAACTTTCTATGGCGACCCGACTTCCAAAATGGAACTGGTCGGCGTCACGGGAACAAATGGAAAAACGACAATTGCCACCTTATTATATAATACATTCCGCTACTTCGGATATAAAGTGGGACTGATTTCTACCGTTTGCAATTATATCGACGATGAAGCAATTCCAACAGAACATACCACCCCCGACCCTATCACACTGAACCGGTTATTGGGAAAAATGGCGGATGAAGGATGCAAGTATGCCTTTATGGAGGTCAGTTCGCACTCTATCGCACAAAAGCGTATCAGCGGATTGAAGTTCGCAGGAGGTATCTTTACCAATCTGACCCGCGATCACCTCGACTATCACAAAACGGTGGAGAACTATCTGAAAGCCAAGAAGAAGTTCTTTGATGATATGCCGAAGAATGCATTCAGTCTGACCAATCTTGACGATAAGAACGGACTAGTAATGACACAAAATACACGTTCCAAGGTTTACACTTATTCATTAAGAAGCCTCAGCAACTTCAAAGGACGGGTACTGGAATCTCATTTCGAAGGAATGCTGCTCGATTTCAACAATCACGAGCTGGCTGTTCAATTTATCGGCAAGTTCAATGCATCCAATCTGTTGGCTGTATTCGGAGCTGCCGTATTGCTTGGCAAGAAAGAGGAAGACGTACTCGTTGCCCTTAGCACACTTCATCCGGTAGCCGGACGCTTCGATGCTGTCCGTTCACCGAAAGGAGTGACAGCAATCGTAGACTATGCACATACACCGGATGCGCTTATCAATGTATTGAATGCGATACACGGAGTGCTCGAAGGCAAAGGAAAAGTAATCACTGTGGTAGGTGCCGGTGGCAACCGCGACAAGGGTAAACGTCCTATCATGGCAAAAGAAGCAGCCAAAGCCAGTGACCGTGTGATTATCACCTCGGATAATCCCCGTTTTGAAGAGCCGCAGGACATCATCAACGATATGCTGGCAGGACTGGACGCGGAAGATATGAGAAAGACATTAAGCATTGCCGACCGTAAGGAAGCGATTCGTACTGCTTGTATGTTGGCAGAAAAGGGAGATGTAATTCTTGTTGCCGGAAAAGGGCACGAAAATTATCAGGAGATAAAAGGAGTGAAACATCATTTTGATGATAAGGAGATATTAAAGGAGATTTTTAAATAATGAAAACAATGTGCTCATACGCCAATATGCGGTTCGGCTTCGCAAACCGTCCGTAAGGAAACCGGCATATCGACACATTAATAAATTGACAATTTATTTATCATGTTATACTATCTGTTTGAATGGCTGCATAAGCTCAATTTTCCCGGGGCGGGAATGTTCGGTTACACCTCATTCCGTGCCTTAATGGCGGTCCTCATCGCATTGCTTATTTCAAGTATATGGGGTGACAAATTCATCAACCTTCTGAAGAAGAAGCAAATCACGGAGACACAACGTGATGCGAAGATTGACCCGTTCGGTGTCAACAAGGTAGGTGTGCCGAGTATGGGAGGAGTGATTATTATCGTAGCTATTCTCATTCCTTGCCTGTTGCTGGGTAAGTTGCACAATATATATATGATATTAATGTTGATTACAACTGTATGGTTGGGATCACTCGGATTTGCCGACGACTACATCAAGATCTTCCGCAAGAACAAGGAAGGTTTGCATGGTAAGTTTAAAATTATCGGGCAAGTAGGTTTGGGATTAATTGTCGGACTTACCTTGTATTTAAGTCCGGATGTGGTAATCCGTGAAAATATCGAAGTACATACTCCGGGACAGGAGATGGAAGTGATACACGGAACGAATGACTTGAAATCGACTCAAACAACGATTCCTTTCTTCAAGAGCAATAACCTCGACTATGCCGATCTGGTCTCTTTCATGGGTGAACACGCGCAGACAGCCGGGTGGATATTGTTCGTTATCATCACAATCTTCGTGGTGACCGCCGTATCAAACGGTGCCAACCTGAATGACGGAATGGATGGAATGGCCGCAGGTAATTCCGCCATAATCGGCGCCACCCTCGGTATCCTGGCATACGTATCGTCGCACATCGAGTTTGCAAGTTATCTGAACATTATGTATATTCCGGGGTCGGAAGAACTCGTAATTTATATCTGCGCCTTCATCGGTGCATTGATCGGCTTCCTGTGGTATAACGCTTATCCGGCACAAGTATTTATGGGAGATACGGGTAGCCTCACTATCGGTGGTATCATTGCCGTTTTCGCTATCATCATCCACAAAGAATTACTCATACCGATTCTTTGCGGTGTATTCCTGGTAGAGAATTTATCGGCTATCCTGCAACGGGTTTACTACAAGCTGGGAAAACGGAAAGGAGTGAAGCAGCGGTTGTTCAAACGGGCACCGATCCACGACCATTTCCGTACTTCCATGAGCCTGATAGAACCGGGATGTACAGTGAAATTTACCAAGCCCGACCAATTGTTTCACGAATCAAAGATTACCGTCCGTTTCTGGATTGTAACGATTGTGCTGGCAGCAATAACAATAATAACGCTTAAGATAAGATAACCTCCGGCCCTTGTCGGTTGCCGGAAGCGGGTTTCCGTTCGGAAATCCAACGATATACAGAGAGTATTAACCCGATTATTAACTTTTAAAAGATGTGCCCAACGAATAAGCAACTCAGCATATTGGAAACAAGAGCACATTATTGTAGATGAAAAGAATTGTAATATTAGGAGCTGGCGAAAGCGGCGCAGGTGCAGCCGTGCTTGCCAAAGTTAAAGGATTTGAGACATTTGTTTCGGACATGTCCGCTATCAAGGACAAGTATAAGGAACTTCTGGACAGCCACGCTATTGCCTGGGAAGAAGGACACCACACCGAAGAACTCATTCTGAATGCCGATGAGGTTGTCAAAAGCCCCGGTATCCCGAATGACGCTCCACTCATCCTGAAACTGAAAGCTCAAGGAACGCCGGTTATCTCAGAAATTGAGTTTGCCGGACGCTATACTGATGCCAAAATGATTTGTATCACCGGTTCTAACGGAAAAACGACCACCACTTCCCTGATTTACCATATTTTCAAGAGTGCAGGTCTGAATGTAGGTTTGGCAGGCAACATCGGCAAGAGCCTTGCTTTGCAGGTAGCCGAAGATCATCATGACTATTATATCATCGAATTGAGTTCTTTCCAGTTGGACAATATGTATAACTTCCGTGCGAATATCGCCGTATTGATGAATATCACACCGGATCATCTGGACCGCTACGACCACTGTATGCAGAATTACATTGATGCCAAATTCCGCATTACACAAAACCAGACACCGGACGATGCCTTCATCTTCTGGAATGACGACCCTATCATCAGACACGAGCTTGCCAAGCACGGTCTGAAAGCTCATTTGTATCCTTTTGCTGCCGTCAAAGAGGACGGAGCTATTGCCTATGTAGAAGACCATGAGGTAAAAATCACCGAACCGATTGCCTTTAACATGGAACAGGAAGAACTGGCATTGACAGGACAGCATAATTTATATAACTCATTAGCTGCCGGTATCTCGGCAAACCTGGCCGGCATTGCCAAAGAGAACATCCGCAAGGCTCTCTCCGACTTCAGGGGAGTGGAACATCGGTTGGAAAAAGTGGCGCGTGTCCGCGGCATTGATTTTATCAATGACTCAAAAGCGACGAATGTCAACTCCTGCTGGTATGCCCTGCAAAGCATGACTACCAAAACGGTATTGATTCTCGGCGGCAAAGACAAAGGCAACGACTATACTGAGATCGAGGATTTGGTACGTGAAAAGTGCTCTGCTCTGGTATACCTGGGACTCCACAACGAGAAACTCCATGACTTCTTCGACCGCTTCGGTTTGCCCGTAGCTGATGTACAAACCGGAATGAAGGATGCCGTAGAAGCAGCCTACAAACTGGCAAAGAAAGGTGAAACCGTATTATTAAGCCCTTGCTGCGCCTCTTTCGACCTCTTCAACAGTTATGAAGACCGTGGCGACCAGTTCAAGAAATACGTAAGGGAGTTGTAATACGAAGAAAGCCGTAATGTTGTAATCAATAATTCGTAATAGACAAAGTGGATTTATTAAAGAACATATTCAAAGGCGACAAGGTAATCTGGATTATCTTCCTCTGTCTCTGCCTCATCTCAATCATTGAGGTGTTTTCGGCAGCTTCGACACTGACCTACAAGAGTGGTGACCACTGGGGACCGATTACACAGCATTCCATCATCCTAATGGTAGGTGCCGTAGTAGTGGTGTTTCTGCACAATGTCCCCTACAAATGGTTTCAGGTATTTCCGGTATTTCTATATCCGGTTTCCCTTGTTCTATTGGCATTCGTCACGTTAATGGGTATCATTACGGGCGACCGTGTCAACGGAGCAGCCCGCTGGATGACCTTCATGGGATTACAGTTCCAACCGTCGGAACTAGCCAAAATGGCTGTCATCATTGCAGTTTCGTTTATCCTGTCGAAGAAACAGGATGAATATGGCGCCAATCCCAAAGCCTTTAAATACATCATGATTCTTACCGGATTGGTATTCATACTTATTGCACCGGAAAACCTGTCGACGGCTATGCTGTTATTCGGTGTAGTGTGCATGATGATGTTCATCGGACGGGTATCCGCAAAAAAACTGTTCGGAATGCTGGGATTGCTGGCACTTGTAGGTGGGGTCGCCGTAGGAATACTAATGGCTATCCCTGCCAAGACACTGCACAACACTCCGGGACTCCACCGTTTCGAAACCTGGCAGAACCGTGTTTCCGGCTTCTTCGATAAGGAAGAGGTTCCCGCCGCCAAGTTCGATATTGATAAAGACGCACAGATTGCACATGCACGTATTGCCATTGCCACCAGCCACGTAGTAGGCAAAGGTCCGGGAAACTCCATACAACGCGACTTCCTCAGCCAGGCTTTTTCTGACTTTATCTTCGCTATTGTAGTCGAAGAAATGGGACTGATAGGAGGCATATTCGTGGTCTTCCTTTATCTATGGCTATTGATGCGCGCCGGACGAATCGCACAGAAATGCGAACGGACTTTCCCCGCCTTCCTCGTCATGGGTATTGCCTTACTGCTAGTATCACAGGCCATATTGAACATGATGGTTGCCGTCGGACTATTCCCCGTCACGGGACAGCCGTTGCCTCTGGTCAGCAAGGGAGGAACAAGTACGTTGATTAACTGCGCTTATATCGGAATGATATTAAGCGTGAGCCGATATACCGCTCATCTGGAAGAACAGAAAGAGCATGATGCACAACTTCAACTGCAAATTGAAACAAATGCCGCAGATTCCGAAGCACAGGCAGCTGCCGAACCGACAGCACAGATTCTGAACAGCGACGCCAAGTTTGAAGATGAAAATGATATCAATAAAGGGTGAACAAGCTCTGTAAACGATGAATGGTGAATGATGAATGGTAAACGGAGAACAACGGATAGAAGAAAGGATTATTATGGAAAAAGAACTTAGAATCATCATTAGCGGTGGAGGTACAGGAGGACATATTTTCCCGGCTGTTTCCATTGCGAACGCTATAACGGAACTGCGTCCTGACGCAAAGATACTCTTTGTAGGAGCCGAAGGGCGTATGGAGATGCAGCGGGTTCCCGATGCAGGCTACGAAATCATCGGTCTGCCGATAGCGGGATTTGACCGCAAACGCTTATGGAAGAATATAGCTGTACTCGTGAAGTTGGCACGCAGCCAATGGAAAGCACGAAGCATTATCAAAAACTTCCGCCCGCAAGTGGCAGTCGGTGTAGGCGGATACGCCAGTGGTCCTACATTAAAGACAGCCAGCATGATGGGAGTTCCTACTTTAATCCAAGAACAGAACTCGTATGCAGGAGTTACCAATAAATTGCTTGCACAGAAAGCGAGAAAGATTTGCGTTGCTTATGACGGAATGGAGAAGTTCTTCCCTGCCGACAAGATTATCATGACGGGAAATCCGGTCCGCCAGAATCTGACGAAGGACATACCTTCTAAAGAGGATGCACTACACTCTTTCCACTTACAGCCGGATAAAAAGACAATCCTGATTGTAGGCGGCAGCTTAGGAGCAGGTACTATCAACAAAACGCTGACCACCGGACTGTCTGCTATCAAAGAGAACAGTGATGTCCAGTTTATCTGGCAAACCGGGAAATACTATTATCCGCAAGTAACGGAAGCCGTAAAAGCGGCGGGAGAAACCCCGAATTTATATGTGACGGATTTCATTAAGGATATGGCAGCAGCGTATGCAGCGGCCGATCTTGTAATCTCCCGTGCCGGAGCCGGTTCTATTTCCGAATTCTGCCTTTTGCACAAGCCGGTTATCCTGGTACCTTCGCCCAACGTAGCAGAAGACCACCAGACCAAAAACGCACTGGCATTGGTAAACAAGCAAGCGGCCATTTATGTAAAAGACAGTGAAGCGGAAACCAATTTATTGGATGTAGCCCTGTCTACAGTCAAAGATGAACAGAAACTGAAAGAACTAAGTGAAAATATTGCCAGATTAGCTTTACCCGATTCTGCAAAAATCATTGCACAGGAGGTTATCAAACTGGCGGAAAAAGAATAATAAAAAAAGCAATGAATATAGAAACGATAAAATCAGTCTATTTCGTAGGTGCCGGCGGCATCGGAATGAGTGCACTTGTACGTTACTTCCTTTTCAAAGGCAAAGTAGTGGCAGGCTACGACCGTACCCCTACTCCACTGACTGAAACCCTGATCGCCGAAGGCGCACAAATACATTACGAAGAAAACATCGACCTGATTCCGGAAGCCTGTAAGGACAAGGAAAGTACGCTCGTCGTATTCACTCCCGCCGTTCCGCAGGAACACGAAGAACTGGTTTATTTCCGTAACAACGGATTCGAAATACAGAAACGCGCCCAAGTGCTGGGAACAATCACTCATTCGAGCAAAGGCTTATGCGTAGCAGGAACTCATGGCAAGACCACCACGTCGACCATGACTGCCCACCTGCTCCACCAGTCGCACGTGGAATGTACCGCCTTCCTCGGAGGAATCTCAAAGAACTACGGCACCAACTTGCTGCTTTCTCAAAAAAGCCCTTACACGGTCATTGAAGCAGACGAGTTCGACCGTTCTTTCCATTGGCTATCCCCTTATATGTCCGTTATCACGGCCACAGATCCCGACCATTTGGATATTTACGGTACAGAACAGGCCTATCTGGAAAGTTTCGAGCATTACACAACTCTCATTCAACCGGGCGGCGCATTGATTATCCGTAAAGGCATCTCCCTACAACCGAAAGTGCAACCCGGCGTCCGTGTCTACAACTATTCACGTGACGAAGGAGACTTCCATGCCGAAAACATCCGCATCGGAAACGGAGAAATATTCATCGACTTCGTAGCCCCGGATACCCGGATCAACGACATCCAGTTAGGAATCCCAGTAAGTATCAACATTGAGAACGGAGTAGCTGCCATGGCATTGGCACACCTGAACGGAGTGACCGATGAAGAAATCAAAAAAGGCATGGCCAGCTTCCGCGGAGTAGACCGCCGGTTCGACTTCAAGATAAAGAACGACCGGGTAGTCTTCCTGAGCGACTATGCACATCATCCCTCTGAAATCAAACAGAGCGTGTTGTCCATGCGCGAACTCTATAAGGACAAGAAGATCACAGCTATCTTCCAGCCACATCTATATACCCGTACACGCGACTTTTATCAAGACTTTGCCGACAGCCTCTCGCTGCTCGACGAAGTAATTCTGGTAGATATCTATCCGGCACGCGAAGCACCGATTCCGGGCATCACCAGCAAACTGATTTATGATAACCTCCGCCCGGGTATCGAAAAAAGTATGTGTAAAAAAGAAGATATACTGAACATTCTGAAAGATAAAAACATTGAAGTATTAATTACTCTGGGAGCAGGAGACATCGACAACTATGTCCCCGAAATATGTAAAATCCTCGAAAACCGATAAAGCTTATGGTAAAGAGAATCCTTCTATCCATTGTCATGCTGGCGCTCATAGCCTACCTTATCGTAGCTATCACCGCCTTCAACCGCAAGCCTGCCGACCAGACCTGCCGTGACATGGAACTTGTCATCAAGGATACCGCTTACGCCGGCTTCATCACTAAAGACGAGCTGAAAGGGATCCTTCAGCAAAAAGGGATCTACCCTATCGGAAAGAAAATGGAACGTATCTCTACCAAATCATTGGAACGGGAACTGAGCAAGCACCCGCTCATCGACCAGGCAGAGTGTTACAAAACTCCCAGCGGCAAAGTTTGCGTAGAAGTAACCCAACGCATCCCTATCCTCCGGGTGATGAGTTCCAACGGCGAGAATTACTATCTCGACAACAAAGGAACTGTGATGCCGCCGGAGGCAAAATGCGTCGCCCACCGGGTAATTGTCACCGGAAACGTAGAAAAGTCGTTTGCAATGAAGGATTTATATAAGTTTGGTGTATTTTTGCATAACAATAAGTTCTGGGATGCTCTGATAGAACAAATCCACGTGTTGCCCGACCGCAACATCGAACTGGTTCCCCGTGTGGGAGACCACCTCGTCTATCTCGGCAAACTGGACAACTTTGAAGACAAGCTGGCACGTCTGAAAGAGTTTTATAAGAAAGGACTCAATCAGGTAGGCTGGAATAAATATTCACGCATCAACCTCGAGTTCAGCAACCAGATAATTTGTACGAAACGAGAAAATAAAAAATAAAGAGATATGGCAACAACAGAATTTATCGCCGCTATTGAACTTGGTTCATCGAAGATAACCGGTGTGGCCGGAAAAAAGAACAGTGACGGAAGTATGCAGGTATTAGCGTATGCCCAGGAAGACTCTTCTACGTTTATCCGTAAAGGGGTGATCTTCAACCTGGACAAGACGGCTCAAAGCCTGACTTCTATCATTAACCGACTGGAAGGTGAGTTGAAGAACTCAATTGCCAAAGTATATGTAGGCATCGGCGGACAGTCACTCCGCACAGTCCGTAATGTAGTAAGTCGCGATCTGGAAGAAGAAGCTATCATATCGGAAGAACTCGTAAGCGCTATCGGCGACGAGAACATTGCCGTTCCGGTGGTCGACATGGATATATTGGACGTAGCCCCGCAGGAATACAAGGTCGGCAACAACCTGCAAGCCAATCCGGTGGGCCTGGTAGGTAGCCACATCGAGGGACGCTTCCTCAATATCGTAGCCCGCACCTCTGTCCGAAAGAATCTGGAGCACTGCTTCCAACAGGCGAAAATCGACATTGCCGACCAATTGATCGCTCCGTTGGTAACTGCCAATGCCGTACTGACCGAAAGCGAACGTCGTTCAGGTTGTGCGCTCGTTGACTTCGGAGCAGATACAACCACTATCTCTGTATATAAAAACAATATACTCCGCTTCCTGACAGTACTACCGTTGGGAGGAAACAGTATCACCCGTGACATCACTTCCCTGCAAATGGAGGAAGAAGAAGCGGAACGTCTGAAAAAAGCATACGGAGACGCCTTCTACGAGGAGGAGGAAGATCAGGAAGAAGCTACCTGCAAACTGGATGACGACAGCCGCACGATCAAAGTAAGCGACCTCAACAATATCGTCGAAGCCCGTGCAGAAGAAATCATTGCCAATGTTTGGAATCAGGTTCAGCTATCCGGCTACGAAGACAAGCTGCTGGCAGGAATCATCATGACAGGAGGAGCCGCCAACCTGAAGAATCTGGACGAAATGTTGCGCAAACGCAGCAAGATAGAAAAGATCAGAATGGCGAAACTTCCACGTAATACAGTCCATGCTCCAAGCAACGTACTGAAAAAGGATGGTTCGCAGAACACACTGTTCGGCCTCCTGTTCGAAGGAAACCAGAACTGTTGTCTGACGGAAACTGCTGCTCCGCAGTCTCCCGTAACTCCGAAACCGGAACCGGAAGTACACAAAACTGTCGATATGTTTGAGGACGACCAGGAACTGAAAGAACAAGCCCGCATCGCCCGGCTCAAGAAAGAGGAAGAAGAAAGAGAGGCCAAGATAGCAGCTAAGGAAGCAGAAAAACTTCGCAAGCAGAAGGAAAAGGAAGAGAAAGAAAGAAGGAAAAGAGAAGCCGGTCCGAGCTGGATTCAGCGCAAGATCGACTCGTTGACAAAAGAGATATTCTCTGACGACGACATGAAATAACTCTCCGAAACGAAGCTTGTAATTTATAATTAGTAATCAGCAATAACCTATAAGAATTATGGACGAGATAGTACAATTCGATTTCCCGACAGACTCACCGAAGATCATTAAAGTAATTGGTGTAGGTGGTGGTGGCGGTAACGCCGTAAACCACATGTACCGGGAAGGCATACATGACGTGACGTTCGTTCTTTGCAATACGGACAATCAGGCACTGGCGGAATCACCCGTTCCGGTGAAACTGCAACTGGGCCGTAGCATCACCCAAGGGCTTGGAGCCGGCAACCGTCCCGAACGGGCACGCGACGCCGCCGAAGAAAGTATAGAAGACATCCGCAACCAATTGAACGACGGCACCAAAATGGTATTTATCACCGCCGGAATGGGAGGAGGAACCGGAACCGGAGCCGCCCCCGTCATTGCCCGCATCGCGAAGGAAATGGATATTCTAACGGTCGGCATTGTCACCATTCCATTCATCTTCGAAGGAGAAAAGAAAATCATTCAGGCACTGGACGGCGTAGAACGCATTGCCCAACATGTTGATGCCTTACTGGTTATCAACAATGAACGCCTGCGCGAAATATATGCCGACCTTACTTTTATGAATGCTTTCGGCAAAGCTGATGACACACTTTCCATTGCTGCCAAGAGTATCGCCGAGATTATTACGATGCGTGGTACAGTCAACTTGGACTTTGCCGATGTGAAGACTATTTTGAAAGATGGTGGTGTGGCAATTATGAGTACCGGATTCGGTGAAGGTGAGAATCGTGTCACCAAAGCTATCGACGACGCCCTGCACTCTCCGCTGCTCAACAATAACGATATTTTCAATGCCAAGAAGGTAATGCTGAACGTTTCTTTCTGCCCGTCGTCCGAGTTGATGATGGAGGAGATGAACGAAATACACGAGTTCATGAGCAAATTCCGCGAAGGTGTGGAAGTCATCTGGGGGGTTGCTATTGACAATTCATTGGAAACGAAGGTTAAGATTACCGTACTTGCCACCGGATTCGGCGTAGAAGACGTTCCCGGCATGGATAGCTTGCACGCTGCACGCAGCCAGGAAGAGGAAGAACGCCAATTACAACTTGAAGAGGAAAAGGAGAAAAACAAAGAACGTATCCGCAAAGCATACGGAGAAAGCGCCAGCGGCATCGGCAGCAAGAGCTTACGCAAACGCCGCCACATCTACCTCTTTAATACGGAGGACTTGGATAACGATGATATCATCGCCATGGTAGAAGATTCTCCTACTTATCAGCGCGACAAGACGACTCTAACCAAAATCAGGACAAAAGCCGCCCTCGAAGAGGAAGTAGCTACGGAAGAAGCTATGGACGACAACGGAGTTATCACTTTCTAAATTAACTTATAACATAAAGATATGGATTTATTTGATCAGGTCAGCGAAGACATTAAAAACGCAATGAAGGCGAAAGACAAAGTAGCCCTCGAAACTTTGAGAAATATAAAGAAGTTCTTTTTGGAAGCAAAAACCGCTCCGGGTGCCAACGATACATTGACGGACGATGCAGCTCTGAAAATCATCCAGAAACTAGTGAAACAAGGAAAAGACTCTGCCGAAATTTATATAGGACAAGGACGTCAAGACCTTGCAGATACAGAATTGGCACAAGTCGCTGTAATGGAAAAGTTCCTTCCGAAACAAATGACTGCTGAAGAGCTGGAAGCTGCACTGAAGGAAATTATTGCCGAGACAGGTGCTACCAGTGGAAAAGACATGGGCAAAGTTATGGGAGTTGCCTCCAAAAAATTGGCAGGACTTGCGGAAGGACGTGCTATTTCTGCCAAAGTAAAAGAGCTTTTGGGATAAATTCTCACTCTTTACAAGAGATTTTATTGGTTCTTCGTCAAATTTGGTGGTAATTTAACCAGTCGGTGGTATCTCCATTCCCCTCCTTCGGGAAGGAGAATGTTGAATACTATCGATTATCAAATTATTATTTTCCTAATTAATTTTACCACCAAATTTGAAGCAGAACTATTTTATTTCAGTTTTATCTTGCACCTTACACTAATCATGGGTTATCTATTTGATTAATAGCAGCATAATCCAGTGCAAGATACCGTTGCAGATGTGTGCAAGATGTTTTTACCTTACACACATCTGCAACTTTTTTTTTATAGTGGGAAAACTACTCCCACACTTACCTTTCCAATAAAGACATACGGATAAAGCATTAGTTCAGAGCGTTGAAACACTTTGTTTCAGCAGCTTGAAACAAAATGTTTAGTGCCTTGAAACAATATATTTCTCGGTGTGAAACAAAGTGTTTCTCTACGGGAAACAAATCTTGGCATGGCTGATTAAACAGCCCCAACCGACATTCGCCGTTTCAAAACCCGACAGTAGCAATTATGATCCCTCAAATTAAAACAATCACCAATATAAGGAATCCATTCCTTTTAGTTATGGAGATAATGATAAAAATAATCGAACAAACTTATTTTCCTCATTATCAATCCGGAACAAAATTTCAGAAAAAATGTATGGTATCCGAAGATATTTCATAGGTGTTAACAACAAAAAAGATAACTACTTTTGTTATAGTCTCTGACTAATATGTAAAATAAACAAGCTTATGAAACAAAAAGGTAATAAAAAAGGGTTTACCGGATGTGCCCAAGCCTATATCCGGAAGTTACAAGAAGAAGGCCGCTTTTCGACAGCGCACGTATATAAAAACGCGGTTCTTTCATTCACCAAATTTTGCACTACTCCCAACATTGCATTCGGACAGATCACCCGCGATAATCTGAGACGATACGGACAGTATCTCTATGAACACGGTCTAAAGCCGAACACCGTATCGACGTATATGCGTATGTTACGCAGTATATATAATCGTGGCGTAGAAGCAGGTATTGCCCGCTTCATTCCCCGGCTGTTCCGGGATGTGTACACAGGTGTAGATGTACGCCAAAAGAAAGCACTACCTGCCGGCGAATTGCATACGCTTCTCTATAAGCCTCCTCACTCCGAGCACCTGAAGCAGACACAAGCCATCGCACGGCTGATGTTTCAATTTTGCGGCATGCCATTCGCAGACTTCGCACATTTAGAGAAATCGGCATTAGAACATGGGATCCTCAGGTACAACCGCATAAAAACGGGTACGCCCATGAGCCTCGAAATTCTGGATGTATCAAAGCAAGAAATGAATAAGTTACGCAATAACAACTCACCGAAAGAAAATTATCCGGACTATCTATTTAATATAATGAAAGGTGACAAACAACGGAAAGATGAAGCTATTTATAAGGAATACCAGTCTGCACTCCGCCGGTTCAATAATCAACTGAAAAGCCTGTCAAGAGAATTACGCCTAAAATCAACCGTCACTTCATATACTCTACGACATTCCTGGGCAACAAACGCAAAATATCAAGGAATCTCCATTGAGATGATTAGCGAATCACTAGGACACAAATCCATAAGGACCACGCAGACTTATTTGAAGGGGTTCGGATTAAAAGAAAGGACAGAGGCCAACAAATTGAATTGTTCTTACATCGAATCTTATAAAGCAAGTAATTATTAACTCATAACACTCTAGATACAAACACTTTACCTTATCTGTTACTTCTTAGGTAACGGATATAAATATGGCACAAAGATATATAAAAAGAATCTCACAATCCAAATGAATCATACTTTATTTTAGTTTTTTCTTTGAAAAAATAAAATAACAGGCAAGAACATGAAGCATTCTTCTTTTCATGTTCCAACTTTCTATTACTGACCACCGAACAATTTTCCATCCGAAAGCAGCTAAGTATATTTTATTTATAAAAGACCGCTGTCTTTATCCTATTTTTACTTTGCACGTTCATGTCCTAATATCAGAATTCCGTTACCTAAGAAGTAACAGATACACATAAACAAAAAATTATGACACACAAGCCTAAAATCAATAAATATCTGTGGCTATCTGCCGGCAAAAGTTGGAGATTTACGACAAGCACAAGACATAAGCTGGTCGTCCTTTTTGTCTTTGCTTTATGCATCCTGCCCGCAAACCTCTGCGGACAAAGTTTGGCCATCAAAAGCAATCTGCTTTATGACCTTACTACCTCACTCAATTTAGGAGGAGAAATCCGTTGTGACGATACACACACTTTCAGCCTTTCTGTCAATTACAACCCATGGAATTTCAGTGGAAACAAAAAGATGAAGCATTTCCTCGTGCAACCGGAATACCGCAAATGGCTGAACGAGGCATTTACAGGAGGTTTTATCGGCTTACAAGTTCACTACGCCTTATACAATTTTGGGGGAATGCTCCCTTGGGGATTCGGAAATGGGAAAATGCTGGGCATAGAAAACCGACAAATTGCCAACAACCGTTATCAAGGCAATCTGGCAGGATTCGGGATTTCCTACGGCTATCAATGGATGATTAGCCCGCAATGGAATATGGAAGCAGGAATATCGCTGGGATATGCCCATCTCAACTATAAACGATACGGACAACCCGCAGGTGCCCCCCTGATAGAAAAATCAAACTGTAACTATTGGGGGCTTACACAAATAGGGATATCAGTCGTGTATTTCATCCAATAATTCAACCTAATAAACGCATAAAATGAAAACGAAAACATTCATCCTGCTCAGCTTATTGATATGCAATCTGCTTCCGGCCCAAAACGTCAAGCTGGATATCAAACCCCACTTCCTCGGAGTACGGGCAGACTCATTATTCGTATCAATGGACATATCAGTAGAAATAGAGGACATGAACCCGAAAAACGCCGTCATACTGACCCCCATTCTAACCGGGCAAGACCGGAAAATATTATTACCGGCCATACAACTGAACGGTAAACAGAAACAAAAATTATATGTACGCAACCAGATACTACGTAAAAAGAAAAACAGTAAGGAAAGCAATACAGCATACCTTGTGACAGGCATTGATGATGAAAATTCGCGTACCATAGCCTATCAAACCTCACTACCGGCAGAGCAGTGGATGAATGATGCCGCGCTCTATCTGAGAAGAACGATTGTCAGACCGGAAAGCGAACAGACTCTAAAAGATACATTAATTCTCGCACCACAATATGCAGTGCTTCCACCCAATGTAACGGCAACCGATATACCGGCTCAGGAAATATCTGCCACGACGATGTCCACCAATAGTATGCCCTCCATTTCGCCTACTCCGGTTAATAAAAAACTGAAGTATAAAGGTTCATATATTTCTCCGGCTTCGGACGACGTAGATATCCGCAATCAAAAAGAACTGAACTTCAATCTTGAAGAGGCCAAAATTATGGCTGATATCAATCCGCAGATGTTATCGCTCCGTGAATTATATACGGTAGCATTGTCATACGCGGACAATAAAACGAAATTCTATCAGATTATCAATATCAGTGTCAAGCTGTATCCCGTACATCCCGTTGCCAACCTTAATGCCGCTGCCGCCGCCATTGAACAGGGAGATACGAAATCGGCAAGCAAATTCCTTTCAATGGCACTACACGAGGGACTGGCCTATAAAAGTTGCCGGGGAGTATATGAATTGATGACCGGAAACACGTATGAAGGTATCCGTATATTGAAAGCAGCCAAAGCTGAAGGTTCTGAAGAAGCCGCATATAATCTGAATGTTTTTTTTGAGAACAATAAACGTCCTTAACCGGCAGACACAATGAGATATTTCATAACCCTACTCATATTATTTAGTTGTCTTGACGGCTATTCACAGAAAGTAGCCGTCAGGCTCAATGCGCTTCCGGCAACAGACGGAGCCTTCGGAGCCGGAGTCTCTTATGGGATAGGGAATAAAAGCACTGTCGAATTGGCCGGAAGCTTACGGCCATGGAAGCGAAGCGAAATGTACGTGAACCGTTACTGGTTGATACAACCTGAATATAAATACTGGACTTGCCAAAAGTTCAACGGATTTTTCTGGGGAGGGTATCTCAATGGAGCGCAATTCAACGTCGGAGGGAAAAAACTACCTTTCGGCATATTCGCTGACCTCAAGAAATATCGGTACGAGGGCTGGCTCATCGGGGGTGGCATCAGTTGCGGATACCACTGGATGCTAAATGATCACTGGAACGTAGAAACGAGTCTCGGAGTTGGATATGATTTCATCCGTTACAAGCAGTATAATTGTGTCAGGAAATGTGCAGGACTACGCAATAAAGGACAGTATCATTATATAGGGCCCAGCAAAGCCTCTGTAAGCTTAGTTTATCTATTTTAAAGAGAAGAACAGTATGAGAAGTATATGGAAAGTTTGGTTTTCAAAACGAAGAAAGATTTATTTTCGGATAGCACGCAAATTCCATACTACCCCATGGAAAGTCTATCAGTTGGGACATGGTGGAATGAGCAAGAATAAGAAAGATATAAAAATATTGGAAGAATTACAACGATATGGAGTAATCTCCTATATCTACCCTTGGTGATATTATCACATAAAAATGAAAAAATATAGTTTACTACAAGTATGAAAACAGGAGGTTCTTTTATTATTACGATTATTCTATCCCTTTCGATACAGGCTCAAACGGTTGTAACGAAAGAGACAGGAACTATTCGTACAACTTCCTCCAGTTTGTATAAGGCGGGGAAAGAACTGGTGGTTTCTATTTCAATAGATATCACACGGGATCTCTCGTCCAATGAATCAATGGTACTGGTTCCTATTGTCTGCGATACTTTGGAACATCGGTTGGAACTGCCTCCGATTTATATCAACAGCCGGAAACAACATATTGTTTTCCTACGGGAGACAAGTAAAAAAGAAAAGTCTGCCCAAGCATTACAAAGGAAAAACGGGAATAAGCAGACGATGCATTATTTGCAATCCGTTCCATTCGAGCAATGGATGAATCAGGCTACCCTCTCGCTAATAGAGAAGAGTTGCGGCTGTGGCATTCCCGACGCGGAAGATTTCATCTGCATTGCCCGTTTACATCCACGGCCTACATTCGTTCCGCAACTTGCCTTCCTGACCCCACAAGTTGAAACATCAAAGATCAGAACGGAAAAAGGTTCCGCATTCATTGATTTTCCGGTCAATGTAACTGCTATTCATAAAGAATTCAGCAATAACGTAATAGAACTGAATAAGATCATTGAAACAATCAACACTGTAAAAAACGACAGCAATGTAAGCATCACACGCATCAGCATTCATGGATATGCATCACCCGACGGTCCGCTTCAACTAAACGAGCGACTGGCTCGCGAACGTACCCGGACCTTGAAGGAATATGTATCCCAACTATATCCATTCGACGGCAAATACATACATACGACCTATACACCTGAAGACTGGGAGGGTTTTGAGGCACTTCTTAGCGACACAACTTTTCAAGACAAAGAAGCTATCATGAAAATTGTGACAAGCAATATGCATCCCGACCGTAAAGAAGAAATAATAAGAATGAGGTTTCCGGCATTCTACCGTTTTGTATTGAAACACTGGTTTGTCATACTGAGACATTCCGACTATACCGTCGAGTACCACGTACGTCCGTTTACAATAGAAGAATCACAAGTAGTATTCGATACAAATCCTAAAAATCTCAGTTTGGAAGAGATGTTTCGTCTCGCACTCACATATACACCAGGAAGTGCAACTTACAACAAGATTTTTATGACTGCCGTACAATTGTTTCCGGACAATCCTACGGCCAATCTGAATGCTGCCTGTATAGCATTGATACAAAAAGACACAAAAACCGCAGCCGTCTTTCTCGAAAAAGCTCCGCCATTACCGGAAACGACGCTGGCCAAAGGTGTCTTATGTTTCCTGCAAGGCAACTATAAAGAAGCAGAGGCACTATTCCGGCAGTCGAAAGACGCAGGACTGTTACAAGCCGACGATAACTTAAAACAGATTTTAGAAGTAGAATAATTATTCAATTAAACTCAAAACAAAATGAAAAGATTCACACAACTAATGTCACTGTTGTTTATGGCAGCAGTCACACAGTACAGTTGCATCAATGATGCAGATGTAGCTTTTTCCGATGAGAGCCACACGGATTCAAACGGCAATCTTGCCCTATTCTTTGAAATCCCCAATGAAAACCACACTCGCAGCGCCGAATCATCAGGCGTGACAGAGACTGGCTCAAAGGATGAATATGCAGTAAAAAGTCTGACAGTCTATCTGTTCGATTCGACTACTAAAAGTCTGAAAGACCAACAAGAACTGAAGAACATCAGACAGGTCAAAGGAGAAGGGAGAAATATACAGTATACCGCTGACAGAATTACCGTAAATCCGGGTACATACAATATCTTTGCCATTGCCAACGGGAAAGCAATCAACAAAGAAATCACCATGCAAGACGATTTCTTAAATGCTGTCGATGAAGTAACGTACAGTACAGGAAAGATTCCAAATGTACCCACAGAGGGCTTTGTTATGACAAACCGTGGTGCAGCCAACCTGAACATAGAGATAAGAAAGCCTACTGATTCGGACAAGATAACCAATGTATCTATCAGTCTTGAGCGTGCCGTTGCCAAAATCGAACTAACTCAAAAACAAGAGACTTTTCCCCTGAAAGATCCCAACGGAGAGGTGTATTGTACCATAAAACTCAACACATTCAGAATGTTGAATCTGGCAACTAAATTCTACACATTCCGCCACACAGCCACATTGAATAGCTTTCAGGAGCCGGCTTCGTATACGGAAGAAAACTTTGGTGACATTCCCGATGTCAACGGTTATCTAATCGATCCTTATTTCTTCAAGAAAACAGTGGAAGGTGCCAAAGATTTCACAAATGCCGACGGTTTCTTCGCACAAGCATTAGTAGATACTGACATCAACGACAATAACTGGGCAGGTATGGCACCAGCCAATAGCTGGTCATACATTTACTGTCTGGAGAACTGTATGTTCGTTGATGCACAATTGAATGCATACAGTACCGGAGTAATGTTCAAAGCCAACATGGACATCGCCACTAACCGCGTTTTCGACGAAAATGGTACCAATATAAACAATCCGTCCAACTGGCCTACCAAGATGTTCTATTTCAATTATAACTTCTACATCAGTGTAGATGCAATACGTAAACAGGTTCTGAATAACTTACCGTCAGATGTCACAGACGATTCGGACACAGAGACTCTTGCCAAATACAGTATCAAACGTTTCCAGAAAACAGAAAACTACTCATGTTACTACAACTACTGGATCAAGCACGAGGATAATTATGAATCTACAGAAATGGGTGTAATGGAATTCGGTATTGTTCGTAATAATATATATCGTCTGTCTATCAGTAAAGTGGCAGGACTCGGTAGTGGAGATCCTTACATTGAGCCGGAACAACCGGACGAATATAAGGCCGAACTGGACATCAATATCAATGTTTTTCCATGGGCCGTACGTAATCAAGATGTAGAACTTGAATAAGTAGTACCGGCCAACTGAATTAAAATCATCATAAATGCGTTCATTTCTACTACATATTATCTGCATTGTCGCGTTGTTCTCGTCCTGTGATTGGGTGAATGACGATTTATCAGACTGTCCTACAGGAACTTGGTTAAAGATATCATATACCTATAATATCCTGAACGTGGACGCTGCATCTACGCAGGTAGGCGACATTACCATTCTTGCCTTCGACAAGAATGACAAGTATGTGGATCGATTGGACGTAGACAGTATAACATTACATCAAGGCTACTGCATGGTAAGACTACCGTTTCCCGAAGAAACTTATCACCTGCTTATATGGGGAGGGATATCCGGCTACCAGTATCAGCTCCCGAATCTCAAGGCTGGACAAACTGAACGGAAATCTCTGAATATATCGCTGGCATGTGACAATAAGAATCAGTTTAACAGGAAACTGAATGCACTCTTTCACAGTAGCCTTGAAAATATTACTATCAGTGAAGAATATCAGGTCATCACTGCCGGACTAGTGAAAAATACGAATTACTTCTCGTGTATCCTACAGGATGAGAACAATCTTCCTCTACGACAAGAGGACTTCGCTTTCACCCTAGAATCCACCAACGGTGTAATAGACTATACAAATACTCCTGTCGGCACAACTCCGACCTGTTATCTTCCATATCGACAGGAACTGTCTCTGACTTCCGAACAAATCCCCATCATTCACGCCAGATTAAATACACTGCGCATCATGAAGGGAGACGACACAACATTATCAATAAAACATACACCAAGCGGGAAAACTATTCTGCACCTACCACTCACCCAATATTTATTGTTATCAAAAAATTATCCTAATAACATAGGTGACATAAGTGATCAAGAATATCTTGACCGAGAAGATTCTTACACACTCATGTTCTTTATACAATCATCGGACACGGGGATTCCGAGGATTCCAACAATGAAAGTAAACGACTGGATTATACGTCTGAATGATTCTGAACTAGGATCATAGAAAATTAAGAAATAAGTATTTATACAACATAATATAGGTGAGATGTAAAAAAGGCTACTGTGAAGTACCCAAGCGGGCTTTTGCCCTCATAGCATATAAATATTCCCACTCAAATAAAACGGCATAATCTTTGAGAAACCGTTTTATTCATTGTTTGTTTTGTTTGTATTAAGTGCATCCATTCCAAGAGAGGAACGGATGCACTGTTTGTTTTATAGATGACTAGAATATCAAAGCCTTATCAACTTCTGAAATAATAGAATTAAAGAAGCTATATGAAAACAATACAGCCTTTCATCTTTTGTCATGGAACCGATATCCAAGCCCCAGCATCAGATTGTTGGGATCCTTAAACTTGCTCAACTGGTATCCAACGTGCAGGAACAAGTGGCGTGTGACATAAGTTTTGAGAGCTAGAATCTGGTAGAATCCCTGCGTATCATCTCCATGGCATACCAGATTCCGTCCTAGCCCGGCATTGATTGAGAAAATGGGCATTACCAGTTCTGCACGGAGGGACAACCCCACTGCAAATTGCTCACGAAAAGGAGGACGATGAAACTTTAAATCGCCCGAATAACTTCCTTCCAATTTATAATCTTTGATATTGGCACTCTCGTCATACTGCGCATCCACAGAAAGGCCCGCCCGAAAATAGTTGTTGAAGTTATACATTGGAGCAAAGTTGAGACCTGCAATACCAAACGAACCGGGAACCAGACTCGGTATATTGTCCTTTACGAATCCCCTCTTACGAGTGGCACCGTATATTACCAGATCATAACTGACATGCGGCTTTATAAATACCCGCTTGGGGGATACTGTTCCGAGTGTCTCATCCGCATCTCCAAAGGTGCGTACAATGCCGACTCTCCCACCGATCACATTGAGTCCACCATTAGGATAATGCGTGTTTCCGTTAGAAAAATGTGTGAAGTCCACACCTGCGGCCAATTTCCATTGCGGATGAAGCTGCCAGTTCAAGATAAACCCCAGATTGATGTATGCATTGATTTTAGAACCGATAACCTCATTCTGCGGATTATATAGCCCGTCATATTTCTTCCAACCGAAAGAAGCACCGAAATTCCACTCGTAATCAAATGACAAGAGAGGCGAAAGTTGTACAATAGGTGCCCCCTGAAAAGCATATACCACCACCGGATTTCCAAGTTCAGCGGGAGAGTGGAAGGTATTATAAGATACACCTATCCCCTGATAGGCATGGGGGTACAGCCGGCCTAATCGGGAATCTTTATTGAACCGGAAAGCATACTTCAGATGTAGGGAAAGTGACTGGTCAATGGTCTTCTGCCGTGCATTATCTCCTTCCAGAAAGCTGTTTGTCGGAGCTACATACCCCGGACGAATATCAAAACCAATCTGATGCTTCACAATTGTCTGAGCCTTCAGATTCCCGCCAACTACAGAAATCGTCAACAGACAAATAATGTATAGTAACCGTCCGGTATTCATATCTTTAGTCATTTGATATTTTCTCGTGTTATGTAATATGCAGCAGGCATTTTACTTTGCAACGTGCCGTTTATGGTCCGCCGTTTCCCGGTCTTTGGGTGAACAGCATAGAGGGCGTATCTAGTTTCAAACCAGTAATACTCTATCAGCACAGTGATACGCTGGGTCGTATAAGGTGGAATAGAGACTTCTATCTGTTCCGTATTGGAAAAAGGTAATGTTTGCTGCTTGGAAGTATATCGCACCTGTTTACCGTTCATCTGCAAATGACCGTTTTCTACGCTTGGTATCTCTACTGTCAGGTTACTTTCTCCCAATAGTTGAAAAAGTTCCGGCATGTCGCTTCTGAACATCACTTCATGATAAACATTCTCGTAAGGAGACAGTAAACACGGATAGTCAATACCCCAGCCATTAGGTTGCACAAAACTCCTTTTTGCTTCGATTCTTTTCTCATAAGAATCCTCGTCTAAAGAATAATAAGTGATATGATCAATCACATACCTGTCCGATGGTGAAATATCAACGTATATCTCCTGAGACTCATATTCGTTGCTCACCGTGAGTTTGAATTGAAAATGAGTAGAACGGGCATTCTCTTCTACTGCAATCTTCAGTTCCCGGGGATTACTACGTTCGATAGTGAAACCGATCAATTCCTCATTGCACACAATCTTGCCCTGTCCTTTAAGATATGGAAATTGGTCCGTTGTTATCAGATCACCACCCGCATCATACACTGCATACGAATAGGTAAAACCTTCATCATACGTATACACTCCCAATACGTCCCAATTGGAAGAAGCAAACCGAATGATTTTGGTGTCGCCATTGCCATCCAAAGTCAGTTCGGAATCGGCAGACCGGAAATCGTCAACAAATACATCACCGTTACAACCATAAAACACCAATAGAATAAGAATATATTCCGTTAAGTTTATGAATATCTTCATGTTGTTTAGCTCTAGTCATTACATTGAGGACAAAAGTAATATATATTTTTAGAACTCAATGGCTTTAACCCATGTAAAAATATAACTAAAGTTACATACAACAAGCGAATAACAAATCTAATCAAACAATTCTTTCAATACTTCCAGTGATTTCAAAGCCGGGAAATCCGGCAGATGCAAGCGATAATAGTCATTCATAATGGTCAGGCAACGAGCACGTTCCGCACGACTCATGCCGAAAAGATGCATTGTTTCATAATTCATGCGCATCAACTGGCGGAGTCGCCCTGCCTCCTCAGGATTAATATAGGAAGAATGCAGTTGGGGACGAATGGAAGTGAAACAGGCATTCAGCAAATCAAAATAATCGCCTGTATGGTAGTCTTCCAAATTAGGGTAAAGCCCCAAAAAGCGGGAAAGTCTCATCAAAAACACCAGATGAAAATTGGCAAAACCTCCCCCACACTCATCCAGCCAAATAATTGAATGTTGCAAATAAGCGAACAAAGGACGATTCTCTGCCTCCTCCCGAACTGCCCGATAGAGGAACTCTGACAAGAAAAGTGCCATTGAAGATTTATACGGGTCATAGGGAATAGAAGAAAAGGGATAAAAAGATTTCGCCTCCTTGATGCGATAAAGTGTCGCATTCGGACGATAATCGGCCTCGAACTCAATGAAAGACAACGGTTGGAACAGAACAGACTTCACTGCCGCCTTTCGCGAACGAGGTACTGCGACAAGAAACGAAGCCCTTCCGGACAACTCCGTATACATATCTACAATGATAGAAGTATCATTATATTTGAGCGTATGAAGAACTATTCCTTTTGTCTTTTGCAGCATATACTTGCATATTTCAATCCGGTAGCAAAACTACAAAAAAAATGCGACCAATGCCCTATTTCATCCTGAAACAGTCTTTTTAATCTTCCGTACTTTTAAGAATCCAAAACACATAATAACCAGAAGTAAACCAATGAGCCCCCCTCTTATGAGCCAGAAAGTGAATGTAGATTCTCCTTGGCCTACTTCATCTGTAAAGCCGAACTCACTTTTACATCCGGCTTCCTGAAGAATCTGTTGATAAAGCAGTTTCATATCGTAGGCCTTATCCGTAGCAATAAAGAATTTGCCACTCTCTATCTTACAATTCACATAAGGAGCTGTAAGAATGACACCATTGAATAAGAATCCGATATGCTTGCCTATTGACTTTTCCGTCGCTTCAGCCCAAGTCGTTTTATGAGAGTCGTCCAATACTCCGAGAATACGGTAAGCCATATTGTCCTCGTTCGAGTCCGACACTGAATCCAGTTTTATCCTTGCGAAATCTTTCACTGTCACAATCGGGTCTGCCGACAAACTGTCATGCTCCATATCAATCACATAATACCAGCCGTTAGGACGGACAGAAGTACTCTCAAATGAAGAAAAGCCGCACCAAAGAAGCAACAAAAAAGAGATAAATAAAATAGTTCTCATAATATATTTAATTTAGAGTGATTATCGGAAATAGTTAGTAAATAGGAACATAAGCTATTCAATCAGTTATTTTGTATCATATCTTCCAGCCTTCTCAATTCTTTATTCGCTTCAAGGAGTTGTCCCACTTTCCGATATAAATGCCGGAATACAAAGATATCAAGAATGACCAGCAACAACACAATACCCACAATAATACATCCCCGTACAAGAGTAGCATAAATGATGAACCAGGCAAGGAACGGAACAAAAGCAACATAAGTACTGATGTATCCCCAATAAAGCGATGATTTATACTGCAAAACATGAAGAATCTGGCGTTCCAAATCATATTTCATGCATCCTGCTTGTTTGAGTTTATAATACTGAAACAGATTTATCCCGAAGGGTACCGAGATTGCAATAAAGAATACTATATCCGACATGGCCAGGAAAAAGGGGTCAATCAGAATGTAAACTAAAACATTCAAAAACAAAAAAAACAGAATCCCCAGAGAGATCCGTTCATACCATAATAACCGGTTATAGCTGGTCATTCTCTTCTTTGCGAGCATTTCTTCAACTTGCTGCCTTTCGACAACTTCCTGACAATTGATCTTATCATTAAATTGTCCCCATGCCTTTTTTAGTTCATCAAATTCCATATTATATTCTATTTATCGGTTCGACATCTTTTTCAGTTTCTCTTTAATACGATGAATACGGATGGCCACATTATTGCGACCCACTCCTACTATTTCCGCTATTTCATCATAACTTTTTTCATCCAACCAAAGCATAATATACATCTTATCTACATTATCTAATTGATGTATAAGCTGATACAGATGTTTCATGCATTCGTCATGTTCGCAATCATCCAGTATATCTATGTCTTGTTTCAATGGTACATAATCATAATTCTTCTTTTTCCGCAGGTTTGTGATGCAAGTGTTGAGTGTAATCCGATATATCCATGTGCTCACGCTACTATGACCTTTAAAGTTCCGAAAGCTCTTCCACAAACTAAGAACGACATCCTGATACAAATCATTAATATCATCATTGTCCCTCGCATACATAAAACATATCTTATAAATGATACGTTTGTTCTGCAATAGCATATCTATAAATTCTTTATTGTCATTCATCGTTCTTAGCATTTGTCCCGTTAGTCGTCAAAATAATCATTTAGTTACAAAGAGAAACATAAAAAACTGCATTTTTATGACTTTGCAGATTTCTTTTTTAAACCGGATTACATTCTTACAAAGAAAAAACAAGTTCGCGATTTAAATCGGAAATAAACTTTCCTATACATTAAGGTATACAAGTATATATACTTCCCGGTATTTTTAAGAGAGCGTACATTTTCTCACAAAAAAATCTGCCATTTATTCCACTGATTTTCAATATAAAACAAAACATCAAGAGAAAAAAACGACTATTTTATCGAAAAAAAATTAATGAATAGTTTGTCAGTTTCAAAAAAGTTCCTACCTTTGCATCCGCAATCGAGAAACAAACACTGATTCGAGAAAGCAAAATGCAGAAATGCAACAACAGGATGGCCCGTTCGTCTATCGGTTAGGACGCAAGATTTTCATTCTTGAAAGGGGGGTTCGATTCCCCCACGGGCTACAAGTAAAAAGAATAAAGAACTAAAAAAATAGATTAGTCGAAATGGCAAATCATAAATCATCACTGAAAAGAATCAGACAAGAAGAGACTAGAAGACTTCATAACAGATACTATGGTAAGACCATGAGAAATGCTGTTAGAAAGCTTCGCGCAACTACAGACAAAGCTGAAGCAGTTGCAATGTATCCGGGCATTACAAAAATGTTGGATAAGTTGGCTAAAGTGAACATTATTCACAAAAATAAAGCTAACAATCTGAAATCTAAGCTCGCTCTTTATATCAACAAGCTCGCTTAATACATAGGAATTTAACAATTCTATATAGCATCAGGCTGAACTTTTAAGTTCGGCCTTTACTGTGTATAGACACTTGACTATCAAGTCTATCGTAAAAGTACAGAATCCACTTTCATTCTTCATTTTTCACGGTTTATTCTTCGCCAAGTCGACAAATTTCACTATATTTGCTCTGTTATTAAAGTTAGAAAGGCAATTATGAGCGAAGAACAAATCACTCCCAATAACGGGTCTTATTCTGCGGATAGTATCCAAGTATTGGAAGGTCTTGAAGCAGTGAGAAAACGCCCTGCGATGTACATCGGTGACATCAGTATAAAGGGACTTCACCATTTGGTATACGAAATCGTTGACAACTCTATCGACGAAGCTTTGGCCGGCTATTGCGACCATATCGAAGTAACGATCAACGAAGACAATTCAATCACAGTACAGGACAACGGACGCGGTATTCCGGTCGACTATCATGAAAAAGAAAAGAAGTCGGCACTGGAAGTAGCAATGACCGTCCTACACGCCGGAGGTAAATTCGACAAAGGTTCCTATAAAGTATCCGGAGGTTTGCACGGTGTAGGTATGTCTTGTGTAAACGCGCTGTCTACTCACATGACTACGCAAGTATTCCGCAACGGTAAGATCTACCAGCAGGAATATGAAATAGGCAAACCGCTATATTCGGTAAAGGAAGTCGGTACTGCCGACATTACGGGAACCCGCCAGCAGTTTTGGCCGGATGATACCATTTTTACAGAAACGGTATATGATTACAAGATCTTGGCTTCACGACTACGCGAGCTGGCTTACTTGAACGCCGGCCTGCGTATCACGCTGACAGATCGCCGGGTAGTGAATGAGGACGGTAGCTTCAAAAGTGAACAGTTCTATTCGGAAGAAGGACTGAGAGAATTTGTACGTTTCATCGAGTCTTCACGCGAACACTTGATTAATGACGTGATTTACCTGAACTCCGAAAAACAGGGAATCCCCATTGAAGTAGCAATCATGTACAATACAGGGTTCTCGGAAAACGTTCACTCTTACGTTAATAATATCAATACGATTGAAGGTGGTACGCACCTCGCTGGTTTCCGCCGTGCACTGACCCGTACACTGAAAAAATATGCCGAAGACAGCAAGATGTTGGAAAAGGTAAAAGTAGAAATCTCAGGAGACGACTTCCGCGAAGGTCTAACTGCTGTTATTTCCGTAAAAGTAGCTGAACCTCAGTTTGAGGGACAAACGAAAACGAAGTTGGGTAACAACGAAGTCATGGGTGCCGTAGACCAGGCCGTAGGTGAAGTTTTGTCATACTACCTGGAAGAACATCCGAAGGAAGCAAAAACGATTGTAGACAAAGTGATCCTGGCTGCTACAGCACGCCACGCAGCAAGAAAAGCCCGTGAAATGGTACAACGTAAATCTCCGATGTCCGGTGGTGGTTTGCCGGGTAAGCTGGCAGACTGTTCGGATAAAGATCCGTCAAAATGCGAGTTATTCCTCGTCGAGGGTGATTCGGCAGGTGGTACCGCCAAGCAAGGACGTAACCGTATGTTCCAGGCAATCCTTCCGCTTCGCGGTAAGATTCTGAATGTTGAGAAAGCGATGTATCACAAAGCGCTGGAAAGTGACGAAATCCGTAACATCTATACCGCATTGGGTGTCACTATCGGAACCGAGGATGACAGTAAAGAGGCCAATATTGAAAAACTGCGTTACCACAAGATTATCATCATGACCGATGCCGATGTCGATGGTTCTCACATCGACACACTGATTATGACGTTCTTCTTCCGCTATATGCCGCAGATCATTCAAAACGGTTATCTGTACATCGCTACTCCCCCGCTCTATCTCTGCAAAAAGGGTAAAGTAGAAGAATATTGCTGGACAGATGCACAACGCCAGAAGTTTATTGATACTTACGGCGGCGGTTCGGAAAATGCAATCCATACACAACGTTACAAAGGTTTGGGTGAAATGAATGCCCAACAGTTGTGGGAAACAACTATGGACCCTGAAAACCGTATGCTGAAACAAGTGAATATCGATAACGCTGCAGAAGCTGACTACATCTTCTCTATGTTAATGGGTGAAGACGTAGGACCACGCCGAGAGTTTATTGAAGAAAACGCAACGTATGCGAATATCGATACATAATATTAATTTTACGTTTTTATAAACCAACCTCACATCTTACAACGAGGAAACGCCGATGGAGAAGGAGCATCCTTCGATCGGCGTTTTTCTTTATCCATATCTTAATAAAGACTAAAGACAGTAACATTTTCAGTGCTAAATCACTATATTGCAAAAAACATAGAAAACAGTAGCTATGAAGATGAAAACTACTAACCCGTTATTCGCAAAGATCAGACTATTTCTTATTGTCCTGACATTGTGCGTTATCGTTACCTGCATCTTTCTGGTCATCATTCATCCGGAAGCATGGATGGTACCAGTATGCGTAATGGCCATAGCACTATGCATCTTGCTGTATCAGGTATTTGGCACACGTAAGAAATAGGAAGTTTAGATAAAATGTTGCTTTTTCAATTCTTCGGCAACAGCTTCAAGTTCTTTGTACCATTCTTCACCGAATTTACGAATCAAAGGTTCTTTCAGAAATTTATAGACAGGGACATTCTCTTTTTTTCCTAACAGAACCGCAGCCTTGCATACATCCCAACGATGATAATTCACCGCTTTATAAGGTCCGTAATCTCCAATGCGAATAGGATAAAGATGACATGATATCGGTTTATAGAAATCTGTTTTTCCTTCCCGGAAAGCTTTTTCAATAGCACAGTAGCAACATCCTTTCTCGTCATAACAAGTAAAGACGCAGTCTTTGTTATTTACAATAGAAGTTACCAAGTCTCCTTCCTGGTCAGTATATACCACCCCCTGCTTTTCTATCACCGCACGCGCTTCCGGAGCCAGTTCATCCCAGATAACCGGCAACACTTCCTCCAGTTTCATCACTTCATCCAGTTCTACCGGTGCTCCGGCATCTCCCTCAATGCAACATTCACCTTTACAGGCATCCAAGTTACAAAGAAATTTCTCCTGAAGTACATCAAGCGATACAACTACATCATTAATCTGAATCATAAAACTTATGTGAGACAAAAAGGGCGGAGTTCTACTCCGCCCTCCCAGTTATAGAAATCTAAATTACTTAATCAAAACATTCCCGTTCATTTCAGCCGGAGCTTCCAGTCCCATAATCTTCAGGATAGTTGGAGCAACGTCTGCCAGACGGCCATCTTCTACTTTCGCAGCTTTGTTTTCTGTTACGTAAACACAAGGAACCGGATTCAAAGAGTGGGCAGTATTCGGAGTACCGTCTTCATTCAAAGCATGGTCAGCATTACCATGGTCAGCGATAATGATTGCTTCGTAATCCTGTGCTTTAGCGGCTTCGATTACATCTTTCACACAAGCATCAACAGCAACAACAGCTTTTTCGATTGCTTCGTAAATGCCGGTATGACCTACCATATCACCGTTAGCAAAGTTTACTACGATGAAGTCATATTTGTTTTCATTGATAGCAGCCACCAGTTTGTCTTTTACTTCGTAAGCGCTCATTTCCGGCTTCAAGTCGTAAGTAGCAACTTTCGGAGACGGAACAAGAATACGGTCTTCGTTATCGTACGGAGTTTCACGGCCACCGTTGAAGAAGAATGTTACGTGAGCATACTTTTCTGTTTCTGCAATATGGAGTTGGTTCAGTCCCTTAGCAGCAAGGTATTCACCCAACGTATTAGAAACGTTTTCTTTATCGAATAAGATGTGTACACCTTTGAAAGAAGCGTCATACGGAGTCATACAGTAATATTGCAGTCCCGGGATTGTACGCATACCAGCTTCCGGCATATCTTGTTGAGTCAATACTACTGTCAACTCTTTAGCACGGTCGTTACGGTAGTTGAAGAAGATTACTACATCTCCTTCTTTGATTGTTCCATCGAAGTTAGCATTTACAATCGGTTTGATAAATTCGTCTGTCACGCCTTCATCATAAGATTCCTGCATTGCCTGAACCATATCGGCAGCTTTCTTACCTTCACCCTTTACTAACAAATCATAGGCTTCTTTCACACGTTCCCAACGTTTGTCACGGTCCATAGCATAATAACGGCCGATGATTGAAGCAATCTTTCCTGCTGACTTTTCACAGTGCGCAGATAGTTCTTCGATAAAACCTTTACCGCTCTTCGGATCAGTGTCACGACCATCCATAAAGCAGTGGATGAATGTATTGTCAATATTATATTCTTTAGCGATGTCGCAAAGTTTGAAGAGATGAACGAGTGAGCTATGTACGCCACCGTTAGAAGTCAGCCCCATGAAGTGAACATTCTTTCCATTTTCTTTTGCATAAGAAAAAGCAGCGACAATCTCAGGATTCTTCAGAATACTATTATCAGCGCAAGCACGGTTGATTTTTACTAAATCCTGATAAACCACACGTCCGGCACCGATATTCAAGTGACCGACTTCCGAGTTACCCATTTGTCCGTCGGGCAAACCTACGTTTTCACCGCTTGCCTGAAGCTGGGAATGAGGGTAAGTATTCATCAGATAATCCCAATAAGGAGTGGGAGTGTTGAAGATTACGTCGTCTTTCTTTTGGTCGCCTAATCCCCAACCGTCGAGGATCATTAAAAGGGCTTTCTTACTCATAATATTTCAATATTTAAATTATCACTCTGATTTTCCGGCTGCAAAGGTACAAAAAAGATGATTACCTGAACGTTTAATCTATGTTAAGTTGCAGAGTAAAAGAATACAAGGCTATGGATATTTTCCTTACTTTGTAAGGATAGTATTAAACACGTTCATCAAAAAACTATTATTATGAAAGCAACCTTATTCTGCATTTTACTTGTATTATCGGGCATACTAAGTGCACAAACAATCGACAATCCTCCTTTCAAAGCCCGTTCGGGAAGTATCTCCAACATTACCCGCATAGAACGTACTCCAGAAAGTACACGAGTATACATACATGCTATTTTTCGTCCGCACTGGTGGATTAAAGAAAAAGGAACAAGTTACCTGGAAGATGCAACCACCGGAAAGAAATATAAGTTTAAAGGTGCAGAAGGTATCGAAATCAATAAAGAAGTATATATGCCTGATTCCGGTGAAAAAGACTACGTGCTTATTTTCGAACCCCTGCCTGAAGAAACTCAAACGATCCACCTTCTCAGCCCGACTAATTATGAAGGGAATACATACGATATTTCCTTGATTCCGCAGAAAGGAAAGAATACTCCTCCACTAGCTGCCGTCAAGGGTAACTGGTTCAAGACAGACGGCTCCGGTCAGTGGGAATACGGAATTTACGATTCAATCACGATCATGAATAATCGGATATACACCAATGAAAGTATCCGCAAGAAAGGGAAACGAATTGAGATGACCGTTAAAGACAAACAAAATGGGACTATCCGTACATTGTTGATAACCCCGCAAAAGAGTGGCAACTGTATTATAAAAACAGACCAAACAAATGAATTATCGTATACCCGCCAAAAGGCTGCCATAAGCACAATAGAGCCGGACAATGGTTTTCAACAGTTCTTCCGTAAAGATACCGCCTGTCTGCAAGGATATATCGATGGCTACGACCCGCGTTTGGGATTCGAGACAGGACTTGTTTATCTATCAAATGAACTCACCCGTGAAGATTATCCTACTGTTGTGCAAATTGATAAAGACGGAAGTTTTACATGCAAGTTCGTTATTCATCATCCGGTAGAGCAATCATTAACCCTCAACAATGACTGGATTCCATTCTATATTGAGCCTGGACAAACTCTCACCATGTACATTGACTGGGAAGCAATCATGGCTCGAAGCCGCGCACGCGATCATTATTTTCCGATTAACAATATAGCATATATGGGACCGACAGCTCCCTTCTCCTATATACTATCCGATTTTAGCAAGTCTATTCCTTATCGGTACGAAGATTTATCCAAATCACAAAAGACACTTACTCCCAACCAATACAAGGAACACATGAGACCTATCATCGCACAATGGAAACATATTGCCGATTCCGTATGCCGGGTCTACCACCCCTCCCTGAAGGCAGTTTGCCTGATTAAAAACAAGGTAAAACTGCAAACAGGAAATGCATTCTTCGATTTTGCAATGAGCAGGGATTATTATGCCAAACAAGATACGGCCAATCAAGCCTTAAAAGTAAAGGAAGATGATTCGTATTACGATTTCCTAAAAGAGATGCCACTTGACGATAAAACAATTCTCGCAGATGAGAAAGCGGACGTCTTCACCAATCGCTTTGAATTTATGGCTCCCCTCCAAAAAGCTTATTCGGACGAAGTCGAAGGATCGGTGGAGATTCCTTTTACTTACCCAGAAAAGCCTCTCTTGACATTCCTGAAAGAAAAAGGAGTGAAACTTAATGCTGAACAAGAAGCGATAAGGCAAAAACAGGAAAAACTTGCCGGACAAGAAATAAAAATAACGCTTGCAGAACTTCAAGAAGATGACAGGAAGACCAGTGCTCTATTTAAACAAGAAGAAAAACTGGTAAAAGAATACATGGACTATATCAATAAACAGAAACCTTCTCAAAAAGAAAAGTCACAGCAAGAAGAAGATAGGGCCAGCATAGCAATGGAACAGAAATATGAAGAGAAGAAAAATGCCATTATCGCCCGGCTATGCAATACTCCCAATCCTCTACTCTGGCAAATAGCCAAAGTACGCCGTCTCACTTATGACCTACAAAATATAAAAACAAAAACAATTGCCCGTGAATATATAGACAGCCTCAAGCAAGAATTTACCGCCCCCTTCTTAGTTGCCGAAACTGAACAATTGTTTGAAAATGCTTATCCTTCGGAAGATGCTAAATCATACCAACTCCCGGAAGGCAAAGCAACCGACATTTTCCGCAATATCATCAAGAATCATCCGGGCAAAGTACTATTTGTTGACTTTTGGGCCACTAGCTGCGGGCCTTGCCGTAGCGGAATAGAAGCAACAGCAGACTTGCGCAAGAAGTACAAAGATCATCCGGAGTTCCAGTTTATTTATATCACCGGAGAAAGAGAATCTCCGGCAGGAGCTTACAAACAATATGTCGAAAAGCATCTGAAAGGAGAAGCAAGTTATTATGTCACCGGAACGGAATATAATTACCTGCGCCAACTTTTCCATTTCAACGGCATTCCTCATTACGAACTCGTAGAGAAAGACGGCAGTATCTCCAATGAAAAATTAAGTAGTTACAGTATCGGACAATATTTGAAGAAACGTTTCGGTACTTCCGAACCTTCGGAAACAGAGCAGCACGCAGAGTAAGTGCGGACTGCAAACAATAGAAATTCGAAAAAAACGGTGCAAAAGAATGGAAGCCAGCTTGATTTTCCGTACCTTTGCACCGCTTTTACATTAAAATCATAGAAATATGGACGATTCAAACCCGCGAACGTGCACAACTAGTATTAATTAAAGCGAACAGAGTCATTGAAATCTGATGTCTCTGCTCGTGCTAAACAAACGAAAGGAGACAATAAGATGAGAACGTATCTTTATTGTGAGGCCGGCTTTGTGGAAAAAGCACAATGGCTTCCTAATAGCTGGGTAAACGTAGTATGCCCGAACAATGATGACTTTGAATTTCTGACTAAAACACTCAACGTACCCGAATCATTTCTTGATGACATAGCCGACACGGATGAACGTCCGCGTACGGATACGGAAGGTAACTGGCTGTTAACGATCCTGCGTATCCCTGTGCAAAACAAGCAGAACGGAAGCCTGCCTTTCGCCACTGTACCTATCGGCATAATCACAAACAACGAGATTATAGTATCCGTATGTTATCATAACACCGATTTACTACCGGATTTCATCGAACATACCCGTAGGAAAGGTATTGTAGTCCGTAATAAACTCGATCTAATTCTCCGGTTGATTTACTCTTCCGCCGTATGGTTCCTGAAATATCTGAAACAAATCAATATAGATATCAGTGCAGCAGAGAAGGAGTTGGAACGCAGCATCCGTAATGAAGACCTGCTCCGTCTGATGAGATTGCAGAAAACCTTGGTTTACTTCAACACCTCCATTCGTGGCAATGAAGTGATGATAGGTAAACTTAAGACTATTTTCCAGGATACGGATTTTCTGGATAAAGAGTTAGTGGAAGACGTTATCATCGAATTGAAACAAGCACTCAATACGGTGAACATTTACAGCGACATTCTCACTGGGACAATGGACGCCTTCGCCTCCATTATCTCAAACAATGTGAACACTATCATGAAACGTATGACCAGCTTGTCTATCGTCTTAATGCTCCCTACATTGATTGCCAGTTTTTATGGCATGAACGTAGATATTCATCTGGAAGAAGTGCCCTTTGCTTTTTCTTTGATTGTACTCTTCTCTATCGGATTGTCCACGCTGGCGTTTGTGATATTCAGAAAGATCAAATGGTTCTGATCTTTCACTTAACATTATAGAATATTACCTTTACCGTTACAGTATTACTGAGACGATAAAGGTAATATCTATTAAATCTTCAAAACAATCTTCCTATTCCAACGAAAGATACTCTATAACAGGGAGCCATTCTGTATTATCACATCCATTATCTCCTCTCATGGATACCATAAACTGAACTTCATCTCCTTTATTGACCGAAACCGTATTAGTTCCCATATCTACAAAATTTTGATTGGAGCTTTCTATTGTCATACTCCAAAACGGAATCTGATAGTTCTTTCTGACAGATACATCAACTCCGTCTCCACAAGTACCCGGACGACGTACCTTTCCACGAACCAGAATTTTACCCGAAGCTGGAGCCTTCCATATCAAAATAGGTTGTTTATTGACATCCGGGTGCATAGCAGCAGCCATTTGTGGGAAGTTACGTACAGGATTAGTGTCCGTACGTTGCCAACCAATGTAACAATATGTGTCAACATCCCAAAAATTACGGGAACTATTCCACAAAAGTTCTTTCATCTCACTGCCATCCAAATATTTATAATACCAATCGAAACGTCCTTGCTCACTACTGAATCCACTAAACTCTGTTGAAAAATCCCAAACTTCACCTACCCATGTTCCATTCTTCAAATTAGGAGACACATTTATATTACTTGTATAAACATTTGTCGTCACTTTATCTTCAGCTAAAGAAAGGCCTTCACTATTTCTCACATTTATAAAATCCACACCAGAAACTTCCGCTTGAGTTGTTCCATAAATGATACCTCCAAGAGTTCCTCCATAATTAATGTACACATCTTCAATTCTGACATTTCGTATAGTTCCTGTCCCTTCATCTACTACAAAACGAAACAGACTATTCTGAGGAACTTTCACATCTACACGAATATCCTTATAAACGACCCCATCGACTACTCCCTCATTATGAGGTTCAATAGCCATTACAGCTTCCAGCTGCCACACATTCGGACGTGAAATATTAAGAACATCTATCCTCTCATACCGAATATTACGAATGTCCTGATTGGTTTCATAACCTATTGTCATGGGATTAGAGGAATCACACCAAACTACACAGTTTCGAAAAGTTACATTCTCACAAGTTTGAGGGACGGGCATTTCGTTTATAAAATCTCTTGCCTTGACAGCCAATATATCATCATGCCCCCGAAAAAAACTATTCTCAACCAGTACATCATGGCAACCCGTTATATCACAGCCATCCGAACTCATCCCATGAGATATTGTATGTACATTATCTATATGTATGTTATTACTTTGATACATGGCAATAGTCCAAACTTTAGGATGCATCACATTAATACCTTCGATTTTAATATTATTACTTTTCTTATTAATACAAACAATACGTCCTTCATCCCCCAAGCTAGTCAGATGTTCTCCACAAATCACACCACGCCCGCGAATAGTGACATTCTGAAGTTCCACCCCATAAAAACGACCATATACAAAAGCTCCTCCTGCAATATAATATATTTTATTACTTTCGAGTTTATAAAATTTATGCTCATAAACTCCAGGAGCAAAATATACGACATTAGGGTCATCTTTCGAAGGAGCATCTATTTCCGGAGGGTTAGCAAAAATATAAAGATTCTTAGTTGCACTACTACCATTTTCTGAATCACCATTGATCTTAACAAAATATTGTCCCGGCTCACGAATAACAAAAGAAATCTCACTACCATTCACTTTAGGAACTATTTGTGCTCTTGACGGAAGAATCTCAACAGAACTAACAGAATAGTTAGGTTTTACTTTTATCGCAACCGAACCTTTAAAATCGAAATAAGCATATTCAGGATATACGCTTCCATAATCACCTCCGCCTGTGGCTTCCGTACGATAAACAAAACAAGACTGATCGTTCACCCAAACAGAATGGTCCATTCCAATTACATTCTGTGCCAAATTGCCAGGAGCCGGATATAATTGAAGATATTCAGTCTCAACCGGTTCGTCACCTTCATTGTCACTTCTACCATTTCCTTCATTGTCTTTAACCGCTTTATCGCTACACCCTGCTAAAAACAGAATGGTAGACATTGCGATAGAAACAAATATATCTAATATATGTACCATAATACTTTTTTAATATTACAAGTTAATTCTTATATTACTATTTCATCATATAAAATTTTAAAATACCACCTTCCATTATATCTTTATGCGAAATACTATTTCCAGTCAGTTCTTTACCGTTCAGTTCTATCTTTCTCACATGAATATTTTCAAGAGAGTAATTCACGGTCTCAACAACAAATCGCTTATTATTTCCCAATTCAATTGTAATTCTCGGAAGTTGTGGAGCACCCAAAATATATTCTCCGCCGCAAGGATTTACCGGATAGAATCCCATAGCAGAACAGACATACCAAGCAGACATTTGTCCACAATCATCATTACCACAAAGTCCATCAACACGATCAAGATATTTTGTCTTACAAATATAATTCACCAGTTCTTCCGTCTTTGAAGGTTTACCAGCCATTCTATACAGATAAGCCACGTGATGACTAGGTTCATTCCCATGAGCATATTGCCCGATCAGGCCGGTCACATCCGAAGAAAAACCTTCATTATGCACCACTTCTTTCAATATAAAAAGAGAATCCAATTTAGTAATAAATGCATCTTCTCCTCCCAACATATTAATCAAACTATCAGGCTCGTGCTGAACATGCCATGTATATTGCCAGGCATTTCCTTCTGTATAATCTCCTCCAGAAGTGCTCTCATGTGATATAACTAATTTATCAAACGGTGTCCGCCAGTTTCCTTTTGAGTCCTTCGGCCGCATCAGACCGGCTTCTCTGTCAAATAAGTTTTTATAGTAACCAGCCCGTTTAGTAAAGAAACGGTAATCATCTTCTTTACCAAGAGCTTTAGCTAATTGTGCGGCACAATAATCATCATAACATGATTCCAATGTTCTCGACACACTCTCATCTTTTATGATATCAAACGGCAGATATCCATATTGATCATAAACATCCCAATTTGATTTAGGCAAATTTGTAAGCAAAGATGTTCTTATAGCAGAGTATGCTTTCTCCACATCAAAACCACGGAAACCTTTCAGATAAGCATCCACAATAACAGGCACAGCATGATTTCCAATCATAGTGTAAGTTTCTCCGCCCCACAAAGCCCAGATTGGTAAAAAGCCTTGTGTATCAAATTGCTTTAACATAGAATTCACAAAGTCATTTACTATTTCAGGCGAAACAATAGTATATAATGGATGCGCAGCCCTGTAAGTATCCCACAGAGATAACGTACTATAAAATGTTGGTTGGTCAGTATCAGCTATATTGTTAGGTTGAATAAATAATCGATACATTGCCGTATAGAATATCCTTTTCTGTTCAGTCGTACCTTTCACATTTATTCGCGATAAAAACTTATGCCACTCCTTATGAGCCACTTGCTTGACTGCATTGAAATCCCAACCGGGCAATTCAGTTTCCAGATTTCTCTTTGCACCTTCAATACTAACTGACGAAAGCGCTACCTTCACCAACAGCTCCTCCCCCTTCTTCAAATCAAAATCAAGTACATAACGCGGAGCTTGTTCCCGAATATCACGTAAAGGAAGCTTATGCTTTTGTTTGTAAGGCCTATTAAATTCAATCGTATAATAATAACAACGCTCAATCCAAGATTTAGTACGAGCAAAGCCTACAATGCGGGTCGACGATTCGAAAAGTTGTTCCGCATTCAGCACATATTGATGAAAAGTATTTTCATCACCTACCATTCCATTTTGAAAATCAATCAGTAACCGAGCCGAATCATTAGTATTAAAAGTATAACGATGTATCGCAACATGCGGGCTAGCTGTCATCTCGGCATTCACCTCATAATCATCGAGATATACCATATAATATCCCGGTTCAGCAAACTGGTTCTTTTTCTGATAACCACTAGCATATTCTTTCTGCTCCATATCGCCCGTATATGGCAACATCAACAAATCACCCAGATCAGGACAACCGGTACCATTCACTCGTGTTTGAGAAAATCCATAGAGTACTGTATCTTTATACTGATACCCTCCTGTATAGTCCCACGAACAATTACCACTTTGTGGTCCTACTTGAATAAGCCCAAACGGAAAACAAGCATTCGGAATGCAATGCCCAAACTCAGCTGCACCGACAAACGGATCAACGTACTGAGTATTACTCTCGACGTTTGAATGTACTGAACAAGCACTCAAACAAAAAGATAAAGAGAAAGCAGATAATAAGTTCTTCATAATTTTAATGTTTACGGATCATTGCTGCATATCCCCCTCCAGATACCATTTGAACGGGTAATACAGTATTCTTATTCACTTGTATCGTTTCTATTGAGAAATCTTTAGCATTACGCGTGGCATTTATGCCATCTTTCCAAATCTTGATTTGATATTCTCCTTCAGGTAAAAAATCAAGTTTTATAGAAAGCTCCCGAGAGTCTGAATTTGTCATACACCCAATATACCATTGTCCATCAAACGCCTGTCTTGCTATTGAAACATATTCTCCAACTTTACAATCCAACGGAATAGTCTGTTTCCAGACAGTAGGAACTGTTCGCAGAAATTCCATACATTCTGGTTCTGCAAGATATTTTGTAGGACTATCCGACAACATTTGTAACGGACTTTCATACACAACATACATAGCCAATTGATGACAACGCGTACCTATGCTCATCGGTTCATTCCAATTAGGATACCATTCCTGTTTATGAGCGTTCTCCATCGCACCTGGCGTATAATCCATAGGTCCTGCAACCATACGATTAAAAGGCAATATCAGATTATGGTCAGGATTAATAGCTTTATCACGATCGCCTTTACACTGTTCCTGCCCATAAACACCTTCAAATGTCACCACATTAGGATACGTGCGATACAATCCCGTAGGTTTATAGCAACCGTGAAAATCGACTAACAATTTATACTTAGCCGCTTCTCTGGAGACTCTCGTATAAAAACCAACCATTTCCTGATCATCACGGGACATAAAATCAACTTTTATGGCTTTAATGCCCCATTTCGAAAATTGTTTCAACGCCTCATCCAGTTTCTCATCTAGCCGTACCCATGTACACCATAAAACAAGACCCACATTCTTAGATCTGCCATACGCTGAAAGTTCATCCATATCAATATCCCGGGAAAGCTTCATGATATCAGACAAATCATACCATCCTTCATCCAGCACTACATACTCAAGCCCGTTCGATGCTGCAAAATCAATCAAGTATTTATAGGTTTCAGTATTCATCCCAGCTTTGAAATCGACTTTGTAGATATTGCAGTTATTCCACCAATCCCACAACGCCTTTCCCGGTTTCACCCATGCAAAATCATCCTTTGCCGGAGTTGCAAGCTGATAAACAAGTGTATTGTTCAACAAGTCCTTATCTTCTCTTGCAAGAGCTATCACCCGCCACGGGAACTCTGTCGGTGAAGAATACCAAGCTATAAAATTCTCCCGAGAATGTACGTATTCATCCCTGTCCCCTTTTATTTCCTTCTCTTTCGGATAATGAGGAAAAACAGCCCTTAGTTTTCCTCCTATCGAACTTTCAAGCCACATACCCGCATAATCCAATAAGTTTGCTTCCGTTATTAACACTTTTACCCCATTGATATCAAAAAGGACAGGAAGACAAGCTAGTTTTTTAGCTCCCAAATTCTCTAAAGTACATTTCGTAAACTTTGGTTCATTACCTGAATAAAAACTTTTTTCTCCCGGATACCAAACAACATCTTTCTTATTGAACATAAATTCGGCAACTTCATCCGTGACCTTATATTCACCCTTTATATTAGATAACCAACGCCACGAAACGCCGTTATCATACGCCCGCCATTCCAAAGAAATACGATCGGAAAAATCTATTCGTAGTTGATTATATATATCAGCTATCATTGAAGCCTTTTGGGATACCACCGGATGTAGGACAGTATTTACAGATGAACGGCTTACCTTTCTTACCTTTAATCTTTTATCCGCAGACATATCTGTCAAAAAAGCAATCTTCGCCTGCTTAACAATCGATTTTCCATCCATTATCACATTGAAACCAATCGAATCCGATATCCCAATTGTTACTGATACCCGGTGATCCGGCGAATGCAATATATAATCTTTGGCAAAGGTTCCAGTAGACAGCATTATCAAGACCAATAACGCAGAGGTTCGCAGATATATTTTTTTTCTTCGCATAATCCATTTTTTTGTGGAACACAAGGTACAGAAAATACCTCTATACCTTAGTGTTCCGATGTTTATCATTTTATTTTGTTCTAGCCAATCTTAATCCTGTAGGCCACGCCCTTTCACTAGGAGGCTGTACCCAACGCGAATATGTCAGATATACGGTTCCACCCCAATTCCAAATAGAACCACCACGTTTTATCTTGGCATACTGTCCCCATTGAACAGGAATATCATTCGGATAATTCTTCGGAGTTTCCGTATATGCAGTATGCCATTCCCAACAGTGCTCTGCTACATTACCGTTCATATCATAGAAACCTAAGCTATTCGGTAGTTTAGTTGCAATTTTCTTCAAGCTGTCAGTAGTACCTTCGATCCATCCATATAACTGAAGTTCTGAATAATCATCGGTTCCTGCATATTTCGTTCTGTGCTCTGCACCGCCTCCGGCTGCATATTCCCATTCTGCCTCATTAGGCAAACGATATCCTTTAGCGTTCCAATCACACACGACACGTTCTTCAATATTATTTTGGTATATCCAATTATCCGGGTCTGTTTCTCCGTTAATAGAATAACATGGAGACAATCCCTTCAAAAAACTCAACTTGTTACAGAATACGATAGCATCATACCAGGTTATATTCGATACGGGATAATAATCATCCACTGGTGAAGGACAATCCGTACAAGTAGGATTGTAATTCATCACTTCTACCCATAACTTCTGCGTGGTTTCCACTTTTGACAAATAAAATGCCGGAACGCTTACCAGAAATGTAGGTCCTGATTCATTTCCATCATTGCCTCCCATTAGGAAAGTAGCGGACTCCATTAATATCATATCCAATCCATCATCCACATAAGACGGAGTAAACAAAATCTCATTTCCATATTGTGTACCAATCTCATTAGTTGCATAAGCTCGTACATGATAAACTTTACCAGCCTGCAATCCGGAAAGTTCACTACTAAACGCTCCCATTCCTGCCCCATCTACAGTATAATTGTCAGCTAAAGTAGGTTCCTTTGTAGTAGACCAGCAAATCCCTCGGGCTGTGACAGCCGCTCCTCCATCCAAAGTAACATTACCTCCAGATTTTGCAGTAGTAGATGTGATATCCGTTACAGATAAAGTTGATAATGTCGGCAATACAGGCTGTATAGTAGAGAATGAAATTTCCTCTCCATAAGCAGTTCCCGCAAAATTAGTTGCATAAGCACGCAGATAATAGGTTACTTCCGGAGTCAGTCCTGTCAATGTGCTGATAAATTCACCTGTGCCTGTTCCGTCTACAGTCTTATTATCTTCAATAGTAGGATTATGATCCGTAGACCAACAGACACCACGAGCAGAAATGACATCATCACCATCCTTTGTGACATTTCCACCACTGATCGCAGTAGCACCAAAAGCATTAGTCACATGTGCCGATACAACAGTTGCCAATGTCGGATTCTTTGTCGTTATGGTATATTCTTCACCATAAACCACGCCTTTCTCATTAGTGACAAAGGCACGTATGTTATAGGTTTTACCAGGAACCAGCCCTGTGATAACATGTTGGAATGTCCCTTTTCCTGTTCCACAAAGTTTCTTGTCATTATCAGTTGTCGGGCTTTCAGTTGTAGCCCAGCAGACTCCCCTTTCTGTTATATTTCCACCTCCATCGGACATTACGTGTCCGCCAGCCAATACAGATGTGGCTTTGATATCCGTCGGAGCCACAGTCATGATCCGAGGAAGCATTACAACTTCCGAATTATTTTTCTCGTCGTCACAAGCGTACAGACAGAGTAATCCTGCTATGCATACCAGCAGATGATATATTTTTGTTTTCATGTTGTTTATTCTCCCGTATTGATTGTTACTTCCATTACTTCACTGTAATTGACATATCCGTTTGTCTTGGCTCCGATCCTGAAATAAACCCTGTTACCATTTACCTGTATTTTATACTTATTAGTTTGATAAGTATTATCTGTTGCTAAATTAAAAGTAAATGTCCCATTCTCACTACCAGTACTTTCCGTTAGTTTCCGGCTATAATGGCTACTTACATCATCAACCAACTTCTGATAATCCCAATAAGCATATACCTCCGTCAATTTATAAGCCGGATCGTTCTTACTCACCTTGTAGCTTAAAGTAACTACTTCTCCATTCGCTTCAGCCGATGCTTCGATACGAGAATACGGAATAACAATAATATCCAGTTTCGTCTGTCCTTTTACTGTGGTTGTATACTCTCCTACAGTTTGAAACGGACCGGTTGCAGTAACAGAATAATCACAATTAAAAACTTTTGTATTAGCATACGATCCATCCTGCTTAGCGTAAAACCCTACAGGCTGTGTAGCTTTTGTTCCAATCTCCATGATTCTAATAATCGTTCCCGTTGAACCTTCTACCGGCAATGGCACAGGTTTACCCGTCTGCTGATCAATGATTAACCCATACAATCCACCATTCGGTGCATCATAATTATCCTTTTCACATGCTGCCAGTATACCTCCTATTAGAACAATGATTCCTATTAAATATTTAGTTTTCATAACTTACAAATTGAGTTTAGTTTAGAAATTCCGGATTCTGAATCAAACTAGGATTTGAATTCATATCATTTCCTGAGAATTTAGTATAATAGTTTTTCTCTGTAAAGACACGCTGCCGTTTAGGCAAATCATTAGCAACTTCAAACACGTACTTTCGAATACGCAAATCAAAGAAGGGATGTAGCCCTGCCCCACGGAAACCGTTAAGACCACCCTGATCTACCGGTAGATGTGCAATACGCCACCTTTTCATATCCCAAAAGCGATGCCCTTCAAAAGCTAATTCCACCTGACGTTCGTGCCTTACTTTCTCCACATCCACTACCGCAAAAGGAGTTACCACTCCAGCCCTATCCCGTATTTTTTTAATAGCCTCAAAAGCTTCAGTCTGGTACTTACCCATTTCCACAGCAGCCTCAGCTAGATTCAGATAGACTTCAGCCAATCTGAAAATCGGGAAAGATGTTTCGGTCTTGCCGAAATCCCATTGTGCTTCAGTCTTCAGATTCTCATTGACAAACTTACGAATATTGAATCCTGTTTTCGAAGCATCTCCTGTATATGTACCTCCATCTTTACCAAAAATGGTATCTTTACGTTGTGTTTCAGGATCAATATATGTCTCCAACAAGTAAGAAGGACCGGGAGCGCTTTGGGCATAATATTTGGAACCATCTTTCAAAATCAATCCTCTTTGAAACTGCATTGTTGAGCCCAACAAAGAAGAACCCGGTACATAAATGGAAGCTAAGAATCGAGGATCTTTCCCTTGAAACATTTCATACGTTGTTTCGAATGACTGTCCAATATCTATCTTTCCTTCCGAACCATCCTGATATTCAAAAGCTTCGACCATTTCAAAAGTAGGAGTGATGGATCCCCAACGGCAATAAGAATAAGGCAAATGTTTCTTATCGTATGAATTTCCCAATCCCGTAGCTACGTCAAAAAGTTTCTCGAAGATGTATTCTCCATTATCTTTTGTAACGAACAATTTATTAAAATTCTGTTCCTTGTCCGGTATCTGGTTAAATAATTTGTAAGGTCCTTTTTTAATAATAAAATCCGCAGCATCATAAGCAATTTGATAGAACTCATCTGCCTTAGAACTTTCAATACCAGTAAGTTTACCCAGTCCCACTTTACCATATTTAGCAATAGAACCAGCATATAACGCAGCACGTGAACAAAGGGCCAAAGCAGCATATCTCGTCACTCGGGCTTTTTCAGTAGTTCGCACCTCGGGTAATGCTTCGGCAGCCTCTTTACAATCCTTGATAATAAATCGAAAAATTTCTTCTTCCGTTGAACGGGGAACTTCCAATTCAGCTAACGATTCTTTACCCGTATACTGCTGCGGTTTATCAATAAGAGGTACACCACCATATCTTTTTACCAAAGTAAAATAAACCCAAGCTCTCAAGAATTTGACTTCACCAATTGTTGTTTTCTTCTCATCCTCATTCATCGGAGCATCGATTATTTTCTCCAGAAAGTCATTGCAATTTCTTATCAGTCGATAAGATTCTGGATACACGGAACGTACATTTCCTTCTCCTCCCTGATCCCCCTGAATATAAATGTAATTACCTAAAAATTCATCCGGATACTCAAAAACTGCATTATATTGATCAAAAGCAGGTTCTTTCTGAAATCCCGCCGTACATTCATCCGACATGGCAGACAGGTCCATGCTACGCCATGAGTAGTCTCCATAGAAATAGCTAAAGTCCTCAATAATCATACTATTATACATATTTGCAAGTATGCCCGTTATAGCTGCCGGATCGTTCCAAACATCCTTTGGAAGTATTTTATTGTTCGACTTTATATCACTGAAAGAGTCCATACAACCTGACGTTGAAAAGAGTACTGCCGCCGTAACAATTATATTAATCCATTTATTCTTTTTCATACCAGATAGTGTTTTTAAAATGATAAGCTTAAACCGAAATTATACATCTTAGCTTGCGGATAATACCATGCATTAGAGTTATTATTTTCCGGGTCGATATTCTTCATTAACCAACCTTTGGTAAATGTCAGCAGATTACTGCCATTAAAGAATACTCGTATCTTATCGACTCCTATCTTTGAAGTCAGGCCCTTAGGAACAGTGTAGCCTATTTCCAGATTCTTTAACCTCAAATAATCCGCATCCAATAGATAATATGAATTTACCTTTTCGTTATTGGCAAATCCGGCCTTCCGCACCGGCGGTAATTTACCAATAATCCATTCACTCGCAGGATCTTTTGAATCAACGCGGTGAGAACGTTCTATCCAGATAGCCATACCGTTACTGTTTCCTTCATTCATAAAACTCTGATAAAATGCAGAGCCCAACTGAATTTTATGTCCTCCGGCTCCCTGAAACAATACATTTACATCAAATCCTTTCCAGGCAGCAGTCAAATTTAACCCGAAATAAATAAAAGGCGTATTTCCTAATCCGATAACAGAAACATCATTATCGTCAATAATGTTATCACCATTCAAATCTTTATACTTAAAATCCCCTGGTAACAAAGATTTGTTTCCATTACTATCCTGAACAGGAGAATTTAGTATTTCTTCGTAATCTCGGAATTGACCAATCATTGTATATCCCCATGTGAGATCTTTATTACGATCATTCGAGTTATTACGCCAGTTTGTATATTTATTAGAATCCGGTGCACGCTCCACATACTTATTACGACTCCGGGTAATAGTAGCATTTGATTTCACTCCGTATGTAAAATCCCCTATTGTATTATTATGTCCCAATACCAATTCAAAACCTCTAGTCATATCCGAATTTAAGTTTTCTTCCGGCAATTCAGTTCCGAAAGAAGTAGGCAAAGTAAGATTCCGACGTGCCATAAGTCCACTGCGATCACGTCTAAACATATCAAACTCAGCAGTAAACAATCCATTAAGAATAGAAAGTTCAAATCCTATATTAGCTATTTTAGACTCAAACCAAGTAAGATCCGGATTGGCAATACCGCTCGAAGATAATCCGATAGTCGTTACATTCTCTGTAAACAAGTATTTGCCACTCGGATAATAATATCCTTCGAGATATTGGAAAGGAGAAAAACCTCCCTGATCACCTACCACACCGTAAGATGCACGTAACTTAAAATTACTAATAAAGGAAATGTTTTCCTTAAAAAAGGACTCTTCCGAAATTCTCCAACCAATAGACACTGAAGGAAAAGTGCCCCAACGTTTATCGGGAGCAAAAGTACTGGAACCGTCATATCTCAACACTCCTTCAATCATATATTTATTCGCATAAGCATAATTCACACGACCGATCAATGCCATTACCAGACTAGAACCTTCCGTTCCACCATTATTCTGTTTCAGATCGTTACCTGCATTTAGAACAGGCAATGAATTTATCATAAACTCCCGGAAACCCGTCATCCACTCATAACTGGGGTTAGTTGCCTGATACATAGCCATAGCTGAGATATCATGTTTCCCAAATGTACGAGTATAGTTTAATGAAAATTGCATATCCTTGGTAATATTATTCCCCATTTCCTGATTCAACTTACCTACCGTAGAACCGACTTCTGCCTTTACTATCTCACCGGATTCTGTCGGTTCATAAGTATAAGGGTCTTTGGGATTAAAATTTTTATTTTTATAATTCCTGAAATCGTAACTCATTTTTGCTTTAGCCTTCAATCCTTTCACCCAAGGAATCTCCCAATTTATATCAAGACTGCTATTCAGGTATCTCTCATCAAAAATGCCCTGCCCATATTCTTTGAAGGTAGAACGTAACGGTCCAACCGGTTCATCAAAATAATAAGGGCTTCCGAATGGCTTTGCCTGCTGTATACTTTGAAAAACGCCACTACCACCAGACACATTACGACGATCAGACTGTGCTGTCAGCAATACATCTACGTCTAATCCTTTAGCCAAAGTTGTTCCGATATGCGCATGCATACTATATCGACGATTATTCCAGTCATTAGATCTAAAATAAGACTGTTGGTCCATTACTCCGGCAGACAAATAATATCTGGCATATTCATTCCCTCCCTTTACACTGAAATTATGAGAAGTCTCCGGAGCATTATCTCGTGTGATCGCATGAAGCCAGTTCGTACTTTTATAGAATTCACCATCACCTGTTCTGAACTTCTCCATTTTCTCCTCATTATATACATCTGCCAAACCAATATTATTGGCGGCTTCATTGGACAACATAGCGTATTGATAAGAATTATACACCTCCGGATAACGGGTCATACGTTGGAAACCATACCAACCGGAATATTCAAACTTAGGTTTGCTTTCAGTCCCTTTTTTAGTAGTCACCAGAATAACGCCATTTGCACCTTTACTACCATATACAGCCGCAGAAGCATCTTTCAATATACTGATTGATTCCACATCGTTCGGGTCCAGTTTTGCAAAACTACGTTCTACCCCGTCAACAATAATCAGCGCATTGCCAAAACCACGAATATCCATCTCCGGAATATTCTCCCCAGGAGCACCCGAGCGTTGTACGGCTCTCAGGCCGGGAAGCCTTCCTACTAAGGTATTGGCAACACTTCCCGTTTTCACGGCTGTCAGCTCTTTAGAAACAATATTGGCTACTGATCCTGTAATGGAAGCTCGTTTTTGCGTTCCATACCCCACAACAACGACTTCATCCAAATTCTCCGAATCTTCCGATAACATCACCACAAGATTTTTTTGTTGTCCTACTGTGATTTCTTTAGTTTTATATCCGATATAAGATATTTGTATAATACTGGCGGTAGTTACATTATCTAATGTAAACTCACCTTTTACATCCGTTATAACACCCCGGGATGTACCTTTGAGAATAACATTAGCACCAATTATCGGTTCTTTTGCATAATCCAATACAGTACCCGTTACTTTTCTACTTTGTTGTGCCATTAATAGACTCCCATACGAAGGAAATGTACTTAAAAGCAGAATCAATAATCCGATCAGGTACCAAGGTCTTTTCGGTTTTGTTTCCATGTTTTTAGATTAATAAGTTTCACAATAAATTAATAGATCTGATATTACCTGTTTATAGGTTTTACGCTCATGGTTATTTCTTTATAAGGCTATCATAGGCTTTATTCATTAGAGGGTTAACAATGTTGTTTTTAATCACATGAACAAAAGTAGGGCTTTAGGCATTAGGGTACGAAAACAAATCGTTCCAATGTTAACATGAATCGTTACACCCCTTAAAAACAGCTATATAAAGGGAAAAAATATTTCATTGAAGGGTTAGAGAAGAAAAATATTGCCTATCTTTTATTCATTCTTCTACTTCATATTCATTAGGATTACATCCAAACTCTTCTTTAAATCGCAAGCTAAAATAAGAACGATTATTAAATCCAACCTGATACATCACGTCACTTATCGACGATTTATCTTGTGCCAATAATTGTGCTGCTCGCTTCAACCGTATAGAGCGTATAAACTCAACAACCGACAGACCGGTCAACGATTTCACCTTCTTATATACCGCCGGCCGACTAAGCCCCACTCCTCTACACAACTCGTCTACATTGAAATCAGGATCAGCAATATTAGCCTCAATAAGTTCTACACATTTCTTCAACAATTGCTCATCCAATGTAGTTACCGTTAATTTCGTCGGTTCAACCACTATCTGTTTTCTAAATGCAACTCTTAGTTCATTACGTTGCCTGATGATATTATTAATCCGCACCATCAACAACTTCAGGTTGAATGGTTTAGAGATATACTCGTCCGCTCCGGACTCATATCCTTCTATTTTATGCTCCACCTCCCCTTTCGCTGTCAAAAGAATGACAGGGATATGTGACAGGCGAATGTCATTCTTTATTTTTGAACACAATTCGATACCATCCATAACCGGCATCATCACATCACTAATAATCAAGTCCGTTTCTTTTTTCAAAGCTATTTTCCAGGCTAACTCGCCGTTCACAGCTGTAATGACCGTAAAATAATTCGATAATGATTCTTCCAGATAGGTTAACATCTCTATATTATCATCTACTACTAATACAACCGGTTTTTCGTCTTCCGACAACAAGTCTAAAGAAATATGTTCACCAAGTTCAGACATTTCTGTTGTTTTCGAAGTTGTTACAGTGATAGATTTCGGCTGGATTTTTACTTTATCATTATCAAAATGATCCTTTCCCAATAATAATTCCACATAGAAGTCTGTACCTTTTGTATAAGTTGACTCTACCCAAATACGCCCCTTGTGCTGGTCAATAACCGCTTTAGCCAAGGCCAGTCCTATTCCGGTGCCACCCTGTGTCGAATTTTCTCCTTGATAATATCGTTCGAATATATGATTTACATCATCTGTCTTTATTCCCAAGCCATTATCGCAGATATGCAAAATAACCCTATTATCTTTCTCCCTACAATCAATAGAAATCTCTCCCCCGTTTTTAGTATATTTGAAAGCATTGCTAATTATATTCATCAGCACCTTCTCGATTTTTTCTTTATCAATCCAGACTTCAATGTTCTCCTTGTTCGAATGAAAAATGAAACGTATGCTTCTCCGTTCTGCCTCATCCTCAAAATAACACATTACGGAACGGCACAAACCAATTAGATTTTCTCTTGTAATAGCCAATTGCATCATGTTATTATCAAACTTTCTGAAATCCATAATCTGCTCGACCAGATTGAGCAACCGCCCAATATTACGCCGCACAAACATCAATTTCCGTGCGACAAGAGGTTCTAATCCCGGTTCATTGATCAATTCTTCAATAGGCGAGTAAATAAGAGCCAACGGAGTCTTCAACTCATGTGACACATCCGTAAAGAACTTCAATTTCATCTGATGTATCTTATTTTCCTCCTCTCTCATGTGATGTTCCATTATAAGTGCATTTTTTCTTTTTTCCGTCATAATCAGGTTTCGCCTGAAAAGCAACAGAGCAATAACCAAAAGACAAAAATAGATAAAGTATGCGGCATTAGTTTGCCAGAAAGGAGGAGTTACTACAATCTCAATGGTTCGCGGATAATCAGTCCATAGATTATCACAATTACTTCCATATACTTTAAAAGTATAAGTTCCGGGTTTCAGGTTAGTATAAATTGCCCGGTTTTTATTTCCTTGTGCATACCGCCAGCCCTTATCCTCTCCTTCCAACATATAACGGTAATTATTCTTTGAAGGAGAAACAAAGTGCAAGGCAACAAATGAAATACTAATACTATTCATATCATAAGGCAACGTAATCTTTTTTGTCATGTTCAGTGATTGCCTCAAAATTATACGTCCATCATAAGGCTGAAGCGGCTTGACTTCCTTATCAAAGATCATAAAGTCTGTCAAAGCAACTTTGGGAACAATCTTATTATCTTTAAAATTCTGGGGAGCAAAAATCGTAAAGCCGTTGATTCCGCCAAATACTAATTCGCCTGAACGAAGTTTATAGGAAGACCATATTTTAAATGAATTACTCTGCAAACCGTCCTGCTCATCAAAATAACGGAACGCAACTAATTTAGGGTCAAAGCGTACAAGACGCACTCCTCCCATCCAAAAATTTCCATACCCATCTTCTTGCAATGATTCGGTAGTATTGAATGTCCCATTTTCATTGATATTAAGACTATTAAATTGGGGATATTCATCATTATATCTATTGTCTATCAGTTTATTCATCCAGCCATCAATTCCAATTATCCATAAATCTGAATTACTATCTTGATGAATGACAGAAATAAATTCACCTTTCAAGCCGGTAGAAGTCGTATCATTCTTAATATGGAGTACCTTCATCCCTTCTTTGGTAAAAAGCAGCTTATTAAGTCCGTTACTAGTCCCGGCCCAGATTATTTTATTAGCCCCAGCCGATACCTGGTCTACAAAAATATCTGTCATGAAGTTGTTGGTCAATACATTATTACTGGTGGCAGTATTACTGTAATTCAGAAAAGTGCCATTATAATAATCTTCTGCCGACGGTATATACCTATATATTCCCCGAGTTGTACTCATCCATAGTTCTCCGTCTTTATCTTCTATGATCTTAAAAATTGTCATTGGAGAAATATGATGCTTACGAAGCATAGAAGTAAGTTTCAACGGCGCATTACTATCTATTTTATCTCTCTCTATTTTAGATAATATAAAAAGATTATCCCATGTACCGATCCATAGATTTCCTTTTCGGTCGAGGAAGAATGCTGAGATTGTTTCATTTGCCAGTTCAGGTGCTCTTCGGGCGTCAATAGTTTGCAGTTTCTGCGTTTTTCTGTCAAGAATCCTCAAATCAGTAGCTTGAGAACCAATCCACAAACGTCCGTCTTCATCTTCAAAAAAGGTTGCAGTCTTGTTTCTAACCGTCTGCCCTTCACGTAGATTCTCATCAAGAATACTATTATAAACTTCAAACTCTTTTCCTCCAAGTGTCAACTTGCTCATGCCATTTCGTGTACCAATCCATAAGTTACCTGAGAAATCTTCACAGAACGCACGTATATGATTATTGCTTAGTCCTTTACTTTGCCATATATGGCCATATTGGTAGGTTGCCAACAACTTCAAGTCATGACTAAACTTAAATAGGCCATCGTTCATGGTACCAATCCATATCTCGTGATTGCTTGTAATGCAGATCGTAGCAATATTTACATCAAGTATCTTTCTCCACCCCCCTCCACGTGTATACAAAAAGAGTCCATCTGCTCCGCCAATAAGAGTTGCATCAAGTGACAAGTCCTGCATACACGCCCAATGATGATCAAAAAGTAGTCTAGCCTGTCTTGTGTGTTTGTTTATCTCATAAACCCCAGTATTAGATGTAACCCATAAAATATCCTGATCAACCTCTTTTATATCAGTAACCATTGGAATATTAGGTATATACTCCTGATAAGAAAAAGAGGTTCCTTGTTTTTGCAATACCCAAAGTCCGGTATCCGTGCCAACCCATATTTTCTCATTTATTCCCTTTCGGATAGCATAAACGATTTGAGAAGACAACTCACTTTCAACTTTCAAGATAGCGGTATTCTCAAAACTTTCTTTATAAAGATTGAAAACATTTAACCCTCCTCCTTCCGTTCCTATGAATAATAGAGAATCACTGTCGTGGTATAGTGAGATGATACGAATATTACTCAATGAGTTGGATGAGTTATCTCGGATATATGTTTTCATTGAATTACCATCGTACCGGGTTAGTCCATTGAGAGTACCAAGCCATAAAAAACCTGTCTTATCTTGTATAATAGATGTTATCTCACTATGAGGTAATCCGTCGCTAACAGTCAGGTTCTTGAATAATCGCTGATCTTGAGCAAGTGCACCAGACGCTGCCATAATCAGTATTATGAATAAGATTAAAGGGTTCTTTGTCATGTCTAGGATATAATTCTTTCAATAGATGTTTTGTACAAAGATATAGAATATATTCAGTTCTGAAAGTTAATAGCCCCAAAAGTATAAAAGCCTTGCCACTTCATAATTCTTTTTATGAGTATTGCCATGAATAGACGACAAATATTAAATAATAATAGAAAAGCTCACTACTCAGAATATCTTATTAGAATAATTCAAAAGTAGCGAGCTATAAATAATAATAGGAAATACGTTTTTTCTTCTATAGAGAATTAATTAAAAGAGAATGTTTAGAGAGAGAAATTATTTTTTATCCTTGTTTACTTTTTCTTCCACCCAACGGAATAGAAACTCCAACAAATCCATTAACAGTGTTAGAGTTCTTTCCTAAGAACATATAGTCGGTTCCGAGGAACAACGGCCCTAATTTCAGACCAAGACCGAAAGATTTTCCTGCTGACTGAATGGCAGAATAGCTAAGTGCAACGTTAAACCAGCTTTTCGGACGATAATTTGCAGAGAATGTCAACTCTGTAAGAGCGTCAGGTTGTACAAAACGAGTGGTAGACAATACACCAACAGCTAATTTGTTATTGAAGAAACCGTATTCTGCACCCAACACCAATGTAGAAGCCAGACGGGACTTACGAGATTCTTTTGCATCACCTACTTCGAGTTGCAACATATCATAGTCGAGTACATCACCGTTAGTTACACGATCCATATACCCTTGAGTATCATCCTGCAACTGCTTTACTGCATTCATCACAGATGTTTCAGGATTAGCGGGATCGACCATTGCTGCATAAGTACTTCCTTTAATATCAATAGGATCCGGATTGGCTGACGCAATCTTCGTACTTGATTTTGACCAAGAGATAAAACCTAAGTCAAGAATAGATGCAGATACAGTCAGATTATCCAATATTTTATAAGAAGCACCCAAATCAATACCAAAACCGTAACCAGCGATACCCAATTTGCCACTATCAAATTCGAAGTCTGTTACATAATCCTTACCCTCTTCTTCTTGTAATTCCAAACCTTTGAAAGAACTCTTCAATTCTGCACCAACATTCAAATTTGCATGGTAATTATCAAATTTTGTTTTCAATTCAGTAGCTTGTTTAATAGCTTCTGGTTGGCTTAAGCCACTCCAATAATTTTCATCTGACCACTTTGCAATCTCTGCATCACTGGGCAGATTAGCACTCATTGCCACATTTTTGAGTTTTAACTCCATATTACCGATACCCAACAAAGCTTTCACTCTGGCACCGACTGTCAAACGACTATTAATCTGACGTGAGAGTCCTAAACCAATTTCAGTATAAGCATTGATATTCAATTGCTGACCACTGATATCATAGTTACTGTTTCTCCAGTTTTCTTCAACAGTCTCCATCTCATTCAGGAAAGTAAACATAGATTTAGTCAAGTTCGCACCAATATCGGTACGAAGACCAATGTTGAACGACCAGAAGTTCTTTCCTTTGTACCAACCGGCAGAAAGGATTTCCGTACTAAAGTTCACATTCAACTTATTGTTATCTTTCAGCCGGTTCATGAAATCCGGTTTCGTATAGAAATCATCTCCGTCATCAATAATATCAATAATATCCTGATATCCTAATGAAGTAGACCCCACGGTTGCATTAACTGCACCAACCACCGGAAGATTGAAGTAACCTTTAGTCGGCGTCAAAGCCGGATTCAGCTGTTGACGATAATGCGTACCTTCCATAAAATAAGAAGTACGCAAGAACTGTGCATTTGCAGGAAGTGCACAAACTAACATAATGAAAAATACCCCAATGAGCTTAGTAGAGCTTAGTAGCTTGTTCGTTGCCATGATTTTAAACTTTTTAATTCTTATTATTGTTTGCAAATATATAGCATTTCAATAACAATTAAAAGCACGAAGCAACACTTTTTTAGCCTAAACAGAACAATTCAAGCACTAAACAGGCTAAAATCGTGCTTATACTGCAAAAAAATGTAGAAAATATAATTTAAGAAAGGAACAACGGGAATTAAAAGTCCAAAGAAAGTTGTTCACCTCCCAACAAATTGAACGTCATCCGATGATAAGGAGTTGTTCCATGTTCGGCAATGGCGGCACGGTGTTTTTTGGTAGGATACCCTTTATTACGGTTCCAGTCATAATAGGGATACTCTTCGTGGAGACGGTTCATATAATCATCACGATACGTTTTGGCCAGAATAGATGCAGCAGCTATCGAAAGGTATTTTCCATCGCCTTTGATTACCGTGGTATGCGGGATACCGGGATATTTATTGAACCGGTTTCCGTCAATGAGCAGGTGTTCGGGACGGGTGGACAGTTGATCGACAGCACGATGCATGGCCAGGAAAGAAGCACGCAGGATATTTATCTCATCTATCTCTTCGGGTGAAACGATACCCACCGCCCATGCTATCGCTTCACGTTCTATTACCTCACGCAGGGCATAACGTTGTTTCTCCGTCAGTTGCTTGGAGTCATTCAGTAACTCATTCTTAAAATCTTTCGGAAGAATGACGGCAGCAGCATAGACAGAACCCGCCAAACAGCCGCGGCCTGCCTCATCGCATCCTGCTTCTATCAGATTCTCATTTAAATAAGGTAATAGCATCTTTATCGTTTTTATCTCTGCAAAGGTAAATGAAATAAAAAAGGAGACCTAGATTCCGGTCTCCATTTTCTTATCTTTTTAACACAAAATCCTTAGAACAGACTCCAGGCAACCGTAAGTCCTGCCATTACAATGGCTACCATGCTCATAAGCTTTATCAATATATTCAAGCTCGGACCGGAGGTATCTTTAAACGGGTCGCCCACCGTATCGCCCACCACCGTTGCCTTATGAACCTCACTTCCTTTTCCTCCGAAATTGCCTTCTTCCACATATTTCTTTGCATTATCCCAGGCACCACCGGCATTTGCCATAAAGATAGCGAGCACGAAACCGCTGCTCAAACCACCGATCAACAAACCAAGCACACCGGGAACACCGAAGACAAGTCCCGTAAAGATAGGGGCAATGATAGCAATCAATGAAGGAACCACCATTTCGCGCTGTGCCCCCTTCGTAGAGATTTCCACACAACGTTCGTAGTCCGGTTCGGCTTCTCCCGTCAGGATACCTTTTATTTCACGGAACTGACGGCGCACTTCGTCCACCATGTGTCCTGCCGCACGTCCCACGGCATTCATGGTCAGCCCGCAGAACAGGAAAGCCATCATAGAGCCGAGGAACATCCCCGAAAGTACCTTCGGATTCATCAGGTTCACTTCATAATAGTTCATGAAGTCAATGAAAGTAGCATTTGCCACACTGATTGTATTTCCGTCCGAGAAAGTCAGATCCATATTGCCGAGACGAGTCAGTCCGATACGTATTTCTTCAATATAAGAAGCGAGCAAAGCCAATCCCGTCAAGGCAGCAGAACCAATCGCAAAACCTTTTCCGGTTGCGGCAGTCGTGTTTCCGAGAGAATCGAGCGCATCGGTACGTTTGCGGACTTCTTCACCCAAACCGGACATTTCCGCGTTTCCGCCTGCGTTATCCGCAATCGGGCCGTAAGCGTCCGTTGCCAAAGTGATTCCCAGCGTAGAAAGCATACCGACGGCAGCAATGCCGATTCCGTACAACCCCATACCGATATTGGCAAAATCGCCGGCAGCAGCCAGTAGATAAGAAGCAATGATACCCACCACAACTGCAATAACGGGGATAGCCGTAGAAAGCATTCCCAGACCGATGCCGGAAATGATGACCGTAGCAGGTCCCGTCTTCCCGCTTTCACTCAACTTCTGAGTAGGACGATAGGATTGGGAAGTATAATATTCAGTAGAACGGCCTATCACAATGCCGACAAGCAGGCCGACGACCACCGCACAGGAGATCCAAACCCAGTTCTGCAACTGCAAAAGCCACAGGATAAAGAAAGTAGCAACGACGATAAGTACAGAACTGAGGTTTGTACCGAACGCCAGCGAACCAAGCAGATCTTTCATCTTCGCATTCTCTTTGGTACGGACGGCGAAGATACCTATAATAGAAAGGATAATCCCGACAGCCGCGATCAACATCGGAGCAATAACCGCTTTGAACTGCATAGCCGTGTCCGAAGAATGAATAAAGGCGGCAGCACCAAGCGCGGCAGTTGCCAGGATCGAACCGCAATAAGATTCGTACAAGTCGGCTCCCATGCCGGCCACGTCACCCACGTTGTCACCTACGTTATCGGCAATAGTGGCAGGGTTGCGCGGGTCGTCTTCGGGGATTCCGGCCTCTACCTTACCTACAAGGTCGGCCCCCACATCGGCAGCTTTCGTATAGATACCACCGCCGACACGGGCGAAGAGTGCCTGAGTGGAGGCCCCCATACCGAAAGTAAGCATGGTGGTAGTGATTACACAGAGTTTATGAGTCGGTGTCAGTGCATCAGCAGGAATCACTTCGTTCAGCAACAAATACCAGAAAGAAATGTCGAGCAGGCCGAGACCGACTACGACAAGTCCCATTACCGCACCGCTCCGAAAGGCAATCCTCAATCCGGCATTCAGCGAACCGCGTGCCGCATTGGCTGTACGGGCTGATGCATAAGTTGCCGTTTTCATCCCCAGAAAACCGGAAAGGCCGGAAAAGAAACCACCCGTCAGGAAAGCGATAGGCACCCAAGCATTCTGAACGTGGAAACCGTAGGCCATGATTGAAAACAAAATGACCAGCCCCAGAAACACCCAGCCTACAATCTTGTATTGCTGTTTCAGGTAAGACATAGCGCCTTTGCGCACAGCAGCGGCAATTTTTATCATTTGGGGAGTACCTTCACTCTCCTTCATCATTTGCTTATGGAAGTAATAAGCAAAGCAGAGGGCTAACACGGAAGCGACCGGAACCAGCCAGAAAAGAATGCTATCCATAGGATTAATTTTTAAAGGGTTTACGGAGGCTAAAAGTATGAAAATCAAACGAAAAAAGCAAGTAAGTAAGATTATTTTTTGAACAGTAGATGTACTCACTTTAATTGCCATGTCATTCCTCCCTTTCCGGCAAGCAGCTTGTCGGAGGGTTTGTTAAGTGGGACTTTATGGGAAGGGAAGCCGGTATAGTTCGATTGGAATACCGGTATAGTTAGGTTGGAGCACCGCTTTAGTTAATCTGCCACGGCCGTGGAGAGTTCTTTCCACAGGCGTGACGAGATATTACCACGGGTGTGACGAATACTCTCCACGGCCGTGGCAAATTAACAATATCGGTATTCCGACAGAACAATACCTACCGGATAACAGATGTATAGCGGGTGTATAAGCTATGTTTAACGGTGACTTATTTACCGTAGAATTTAGTGTCAGCATCAAAATCTGGCCCGTACATCATAAATTATCATTATCTTTGAGCGTTTTTATGCCTGTAAACTAACTAATACCCAATAATTATTACTCAAAACAACATGAAGAAACTATTTCTACTACTAATGGCTTTGTTTACCTTGGCACAAGTGAAAGCCCAGGAAAAGAGTGTTATCCAAATCTCAACGGACAACACAGACCTAATCCTTCAAGTAGCCCCTAACGGCCGACTTTATCAGGCTTATCTGGGTGACAAACTACTAAATGAGCAAGATATCAAGCACTTTTCGCCTTATGTAAAAGGTGGCAGTGACGGCAGTGTTTCTACACGCGGCTGGGAAGTCTATCCGAGTTCCGGTGCCGAAGACTATTTCGAACCGGCTGTGGCTATCACTCACAGCGACGGAAATCCAAGTACGATTCTCCGCTATGTATCTTCCGAGCAGAAGGCCGTGACAGGGGGAACAGAGACAATTATCAACCTCAAAGACGACCAATATCCGGTAGAGGTAACTCTGCACTACATCGCTTATCCGAAAGAAAACGTCATCAAGACATGGAGCGAAATCAAGCACAACGAGAAGAAACCCGTCACCCTGTGGCGCTATGCTTCCACAATGCTTTATTTCTCCGACTCCAAGTATTTCCTAACCGAGTTCAGCGGCGACTGGGCCAAAGAAGCTCAAATGAGCAGCCAGCAGTTACAGTTCGGAAAGAAAGTAATCGACACCAAGTTGGGCAGCCGTGCCGCCATGCATACACATCCGTTCTTCGAACTGGGATTCGGACAATCGGCACAGGAAACACAAGGCCGCGTGATGCTGGGTACGATTGGCTGGACCGGTAACTTCCAGTTTACATTCGAAGTAGACAACGTTGGTAACCTGCGCGTAATCCCTGCCATCAACCCTTATGCATCTGATTATGAATTGAAAGCGAACGAAGTATTCACGACTCCCGAATTTATGTTCACTTTCAGCAATAACGGAACGGGCGAGGCCAGCCGCAACCTTCACGCCTGGGCTCGCAACTATCAGCTGAAAGACGGACAAGGTGACCGCCTCTCCCTGTTGAACAACTGGGAAAACACCTACTTCAAATTCGACGAACAACTCCTTTCCGAACTAATGAAAGAGGCCAAACATCTTGGGGTAGATATGTTCCTGCTCGATGACGGCTGGTTTGGCAACAAGCATCCGCGCAACAGCGACAATGCCGGACTAGGCGATTGGGAAGCAATGAAATCCAAACTGCCCGGCGGTATCCCTGCTCTTGTGAAATCCGCTAAAGAAGCCGGAGTGAAGTTCGGCATCTGGATTGAGCCGGAAATGGTCAACCCGAAAAGCGAACTCTTTGAAAAGCACCCCGACTGGGCTATCACCCTGCCGAACCGCAAGACTTATTACTATCGTAACCAACTGGTTCTCGACCTCAGCAACCCGAAAGTGCAGGATTTCGTGTTCGGCGTAGTCGACAACATCCTGACTGAGAATCCGGAAGTTGCCTATTTCAAGTGGGACTGCAACTCACCGATCACCAACGTCTATTCTCCCTACCTGAAAAACAAACAGGGACAACTTTATATCGACCATGTACGCGGCATATACAATGTACTCAAACGTGTGAAAGAGAAATATCCCAATACACCGATGATGCTCTGCTCCGGTGGCGGCGCACGTTGCGACTACGAGGCCCTGAAATATTTCACAGAATTCTGGTGCAGTGACAATACCGACCCGATAGAACGTCTGTTTATCCAATGGGGATTCTCACAAATCTTCCCTTCCAAAGCGATGTCTGCACACGTGACTAGCTGGAACAAGAAGACAAGCGTGAAATTCCGTACCGATGTAGCCAGTATGTGTAAACTGGGCTTCGACCTCGGACTGAAAGAGTTAAATGCGGACGAACTGACTTACTGCCAGAATGCAGTTGCCAACTGGACACGTCTGAAGAAAGTGATTCTGGACGGCGACCAATACAGACTGGTCTCTCCTTATGACGGCAACCACATGTCCGTGATGTACACCGCACCGGATAAGAACAAGGCTGTGCTTTATACTTATGACATTCATCCGCGCTATGCTGAGAAACTGCTTCCGGTGAAACTTCAGGGATTGGATCCGAGTAAGAGGTATAAGGTGAAAGAAATCAACCTGATGCCGAATAAGAAGTCGAATCTGGGCGCTAACGAGAAAACTTATTCCGGCGACTATCTGATGAAAATAGGTATCAACGCCTTCACAACCAATCAGGCTTTCAGCCGTGTGATTGAGCTGACTGCGGAATAAGAGACAACTTCCCATTTCGCAGGCAACCTGTCCTTCTCGAGAGGTTAATCAGGTTGCCTGCGAAAAATTTCTTTAAAAAAGTGAGGAGTAAAACCGACTTCTCCCATTATGGTAATGTCACTGCTTGATAAATAGGGCCAACAATATAAGCAGTAATATTAATTTTAATCCAAAGAACATTACCATGAAAAACTCCGGATATTGTTTAAGCCTCATCTGCCTCTTTATATCGTTGTGTCTATACGGATGTAAAGATAACGCGGAAGAAAGTATAACGGAAATCTTTGAAATCGCGACAGAGGATCTGATACAGAACTTCAGTAAAGATGCAGCAAACGTCAGCATCTCTATCACCACAAACTTAAACGTAGATAATTGGGAAGCGAAGGTTACTGATAAATGGCTCAGAGCCACACAATTCAAAAACAGTCTGAAAATATCAGTAGACGCCAATATCGGTTCGAACAGACGTACCGCCAACGTTAAAGTATCCTCTGCAACTAAACATTATACCATTACAGTCACCCAATATTCCGCCAGTGACATTGTAATTGAAGAAGATATACAGGTAAAACCCTATGCCGGTAAGGCGAGCGAAGAGGAAACGGACCCGGACCGGAGCATCGAGCATTCCTTTGATGATAAATTTATTGCCGACGGCGGAGTACCTTACCACAGTAAATGGGGACAATCGGCCGATTTCCCGGTTATCCTGGAATACTATTTCGAGGGTAATACGGATATTGATTATTTCATCTATCACACTAATTCAGGAAACGGCACATTCGGGAAATTTGACGTATATACGCAGACGAAAGAAAACACGGAATACGTGCATCAGGGAAGCTATGACTTCAATATGCGCAACTCTCCCTCCATTGCCTCACTCAAAACTCCGGTAAAAGCCACCAAAGTAAAGTTTGAGGTTCATAGCGGGAAAAACGGATATGTCAGTTGTGATGAAATGCAGTTCTTCAAAAAGAACAAGAAAAACACTCTCGAAGAACAGTTGCTGACTGTCTTTACAGATATTACCTGTTCCGAAATAAAACCTGATGTCACGCAAGAGCAGATAGAAGCATTACCCGAATTCTTCATACAAACGGCATCGGCTTTAAAAGACGATAGTTATAATAAATGGGAAAAGGAATTCCGGATACGGGAATATTATCCTTACAGCTCCGCCGACGAATGGGCGGATAAGCTGATGACGAGGAAATACGGAGATCTCGACAATCCTACAGGAATCTATGTGAACGAAGGAGATGAGGTAGTCGTACTGGTAGGAAACACTCACGGGCAAAGTATTTCAATCCAGAATATCGGGGAAGAAACAAGCAAAGGTTATGCACAAACTTCTGTCAACGGTGATATCTATCCCCTGAAGGAAGGAGTCAACAAACTGACAGCCAAGCAAACAGGTATGTTGTTTGTAATGTACAATACGAACATACAAAACCCCGATGCACAACCGATTAAAATCCATATCCCGTTAGGCGGAGGTAAAGTATGCGGATTCTTTTCCTTAAAAGAGCATCAGACCAATGAGAAATACAAGGAGTTAATAGACAAAGCCGACTATAAATATTTCTGTGTCATCGGCAACGCCATCATCCTCTATTTTCATCATAAGCAACTGAAAGCAGCAGTACCGTATGATATCCTGTCGTCTATCGAACTTTGGGACAATATGATCCAATGGCAACAAGAATTGATGGGCATTGAAGACGTATACCCCAAACAAATGAATAATCATATTTTTGCCATATCTCCCGAAGGCGGATATATGTGGGCTTCGGAAGGCAGGATAGGATTTGTATATACCGCTCTGGGGGATATCCTGCGCAAATCTTATCTTATGGCCTCCAGAAATTCCTGGGGACCGGCACACGAGATCGGTCATGTACACCAAGGTGCCATTAACTGGGCCAGCACAACAGAGTCCTCCAACAATTTATTCTCCAATTACACGATTTATAAGTTCGGTCAGAACTGCTCCCGAGGGACAGAACTGGCTGTACCGGAATATGCGGCTAACGTCAAGAAAGCCACATTGGTATTCAGAAGATGTGTAGAAAATAAAGCCTGGTGCGACTTTGGAACCGACTATCAGGGAGAGGACCCGGAAATGCATGCACGCATGAACTGGCAATTATGGAATTACTATCATCGCTGCGGATATAATCCCCAATTCTTCCCTACTCTTTTCAAATTGATGCGCGAAAACCGTGTATCAACCCAAGACCCGGGAGAAAATCAAATGATGTATGCCAGAATGGCTTGCCGGGCTGCTAACGAGAACCTGACAGATTTCTTTGAAAGGTGGGGGTTCTTTGTCCCGATCTCTATGAAGGTCAACCAATACGGTACGTACAATTACATTGTCACGGACGCCATGATTAAGGAAACGAAAGAATTTATGAAGCAGTTTCCGGCTCCCAAACACGCTTTCTACTATCTGGAAGACAGAAAGAAAGGTGACCCCGGACTCGATACGACTCCACCGGATGTCGGTTACTTCACTCAATTTGCAGAGGACATGAAAATCACCAAGCAAATTACTTATACTATATCCGGACATCAGGTGAATGTTCAAAACGGAGAACAGGCAGTAGCTTTTGAAATAAAAGAGAATGATAACCTGAAATATTTCGGTACTTCTTTCCAGTTTGAAGTTCCCAATACTATTTCACCGGATCGTGTCAAATTATACGCTGTACAAGCGGACGGCGTACGAATCGAAATGACTCGTAAATAAAATCAATGATTAGTATGGCCCTATTAATCAACAGTATATATTTATAATCAATAACAATCTAAAAAAAACACCATGAGAAAAGTCTTACTATTCGTGTGCCTGTTAATGGCAGGAATGACAGTCAACGTAAACGCTGCAAAACAAAAAGCCAAGCACGTCATCTTAATCGGTATGGACGGTTGGGGGGCTTACAGTGTCTCTAAAGCGGATATCCCGGCTATCAAAAGTCTGATGACCAACGGATGTTACACACTTCATAGCCGGAGCGTACTCCCTTCTTCGAGTGCTATCAACTGGGCTTCCATGTTTATGGGAGTGGGAACAGAGTTACACGGATACACCACCTGGGGCTCGAAAACTCCGGAGATCCCTTCACGTGAGGTCAACGAACGGGGGATCGCTCCTACCATTTTTTCTGTCTTGCGCGAACAGCGTCCTAAAGCCGAAATCGGTTGTTTGTATGAATGGCCCGGAATCAAATACCTGGTAGATACGTTAGCCATGAGTTACCAATATCAGACTCCGGGATACGCCAAAGCTCCCACTGCCTTATGCGAAGCAGCCGAAAAGTATATTATTGAAAAGAAACCGGAACTGCTAGCTATCTGCTTCGAAGAACCCGACCACACCGGACATACCAAAGGGCATGACACTCCGGCCTACTATCAGATGTTGAAAGAACTGGATGGATATGTGGAACGTATCCTGCAAGCTATTAAAAAAGCCGGTATATGGGATGACACCATTATTATTATGACGGCCGACCACGGTGGTATCAAAACCGGGCATGGCGGCAAGACACTGAGGGAAATGGAGATTCCATTTATTATTTCCGGCAAGAATGTCCGCAAAGGCATGGAAATCAAAGAAAGTATGATGCAATATGACACTGCGGCAATGATTGCCTATATACTAGGGCTGAAGCAGCCTCAATCTTGGATTGGACGTCCGGTAAAAACGGTTTTCAAATAAGATCATTACTATAATAGTTACTTATATTACAAAAAGAATATGGATACTGCAAATCACACAAGACGGAGAAAGTCCGGCCATGTTTTCTTGCAGTATCCATATCACATAAATATCCGTTCAAACTAGTCTTCTTTTTATAGTAAACAGAAATCATCATTAGCTCTCCGATATAATTTAATTTATTTTTTATACTTTTGCCACATGTTGCTACAAAATACAACAGTTGTTAATCATTCTAGTACAATTATTACAAAGTACACAGAGTACACGTGTATGAAGGAGAGTAAAATACATTATCAAACTAAAGAGGATGCGGAATTATGGGTTCTGCTAATCAAAGGAGACAAGCTGGCTTTAGAAATAATGTACCGGCGTTACTTTCCGCACCTGTTGAATTATGGACATACAATCTCCACAAACGAAGAATTAATAAAAGATTGTATTCAGGATCTCTTTGTCAACGTATTCAACAACTCTAAATTCCGCCCCATAGACCATGTCAAATCTTACTTATATACAGCCCTTAGAAACAATCTCGTATATAAGATGTCCTCGATGAAAGAGACGTACCAGTTAGAAAATGCAGAGTTTGAGATTCCATTGACAGATGATGAACTGGAAGGACTCTTTGCACACGACGATACTTATCTGGAAAGAAGCAAATTGCTAAAGGAGGCCTACCGGAAATTATCCGCCAATCAGCGTCATGCCGTTTATTTGTACTATATCAAAGAACTTACATGGGAGGAAGTTGCCGAAATATTAGGTATTACAGTGCACTCATCCATGAACCTGATAGGGAGAGCTATTGTCAAATTACGACGTTTATTTGAAAATAAATAATTTTTTTCCATAAAAGTGAGGAGTAAATTCGTTTTTCCCATTATAATAACAGAACAGTCGAATGATGAAAGAAGAAAAAGGAAATATTGAACAAATGAGCGAACGGTTGTTCCACTACCTTCGAAAGAGAGAAAGTTCCGCTTCCCAAGAAGCAGAAGACGAGGTATGGAGCAAAATCAGTAAGCAAATAGACAAGAAGAAGCATATTCCCGTCTATCGCTGGCTTATACCGGTGACAGCTGTTGCTGCTGCTTCTCTCCTGTTTGTATTCTGGCTGAATAATCAAGCTTATGATACGATTCATTCGGCAGATGTTCAAGAGTTTGTATCTGCTGCAAATACTCCGGAGAAACATATTGAGCTGATTACGGCTACCGGAACAAAGATAAAAGTAGATGAAAAAGCTACCGTGGCTTATGCACAAGACGGTTCTTTATTAATCGACGAAAAGAAAATCGCGCCCCGACAGAGTACCGGGGAAGGAGAAGAAGAACATCCCATGAACCAGATTATTGTACCAATGGGGAAACATATCAAATTACAATTGTCTGATGGCTCTCAACTGGATATTAATTCCGGAACGAAGGTTGTTTATCCCCAAAAGTTCAAAAAGGAATATCGGGAAATATTCGTCGAAGGAGAAATATTCATAGATGTGACTCATAAGGAAAGTAACATCCCCTTTATAGTAAAGACATCACTCTTTACTGTAAATGTGCTGGGTACTGCCTTCAACGTAAAAGCTTATAAAGAAGATACTAAAGCCGAAGTCGTATTAGTACGGGGAAAGGTGGAGGTAAAAGACAAAAAGGAACAGAATTATACGCTGATGCCTAATGAGCTGATTGCTCTGAATGAAGGAACATATACTGACAAGAAAAAAGTCAATGCGCTCGATTATATCAGCTGGATTGACGGCATTCTGACATTGAATAATCAGGCACTAAGTATAGTATTAGAGCAGTTACACCGCTATTACGGAAAAGAAATTATTTATGATACAGGTATAGAAACAATGCCGATGCACGGGAAACTTGATCTGAATGAAGGGTTACAGAAAGTATTGTCAACTATTGCCATAACGGCACCTGTTACCATAGAAGAAAAGAATAATATATATTATGTCCACATGAGAAAAGAAAACTAATTATTAATCTTAAAAACATCGAATATGCCTATGATATGAAAACACACGAAAAATCCGAATAATATTCGTAGTATTATTCGGATTAGCTAAAAACATTACCTATCAACATTAAGTAGCGTTCTTAAAATTACAAAATTATGGAAAACTGTAAATTTACTACAAGCAGGAGTGTTAAAAGATACAAATTCCTGTTTGTACTGGCAATTTTTTTATCATCTTTCTTATCTGTCTATGCAGAAGACGTCTCTAACTATGTAGAGGAAAAAACATTCACATTCAGTTTCGAGAATGTACCTCTAAAACAAGTACTGAGCCATATTGAGAAAAATAGCGAATTTATCTTCGTCTATTACGGAGAAACCATTAATCCCAACCGCAAGGTATCTATTAAAGTAACGAACCAACCAATTCGTCCGGTACTCGACAAACTATTTAAAGGTATGTCGGTAGAATATACAATAGACAACAGGCAGATTACACTCAAAAAAGTAGCTCAAAAGAAAGTTCAACCGCAAAGTTCTAAAAGAAAAACAATACAAGGATTTGTATTGGATAAGGACGAACAACCGATCACCGGGGCAACTATTAAAATTAAAGACAGCACGACAGGTGCTCTGACGGACATTGAAGGTTTCTACAAGCTTGAACTTGAGGAAGAAAATCCGGTCCTGATAGTCTCATTTATGGGATATATCACCCAAGAAGTGAAAGTCGGGAAGAAGAGTATACTCAACATCCAACTGGAAGAAGACACTAAGGCATTGGATGAGGTTGTAGTCACAGCCTTTGGTATCGGGCAGAAAAAGGAAAGTCTTGTCGGAGCTATCCAACAGATACGCCCGGAACAGCTAAGAGTACCTTCCTCACGTTTATCTTCTTCTTTTGCGGGACGTTTATCAGGAGTTATCGCCGTACAACGAAGTGGCGAACCGGGAGCAGACGGCGCTAGTTTCTGGATTCGTGGTGCTTCTACATTCAGTGGCGCAACTGATCCTCTCATCATCCTGGACGGTGTGGAAATTGACGCAACCCAACTGAACAATCTCGATCCTGAAGTAATTGAAAGCTTCTCAATACTAAAAGATGCAACGGCAACAGCACTCTATGGAACAAGAGGAGCTAACGGAGTGATGGTAGTCACGACAAAGAATGGGGAAAATCTGAAAAAGCCGATCATTAACTTTAGAGTGGAAGGGGCTATATCACAGTTGACAAATGTTCCTAAAATGGTAGACGGTATCACTTATATGAGATTATACAATGAGGCACAGACACGTACTCCCGAGACTACCGATATCTATTCGGACGAAAAGATTAATGCTACAATAGACGGTGTCAATCCTTATATGTATCCCAACATCGATTGGTACAACGAGATGTTCAAGAAAAACACTTTTGCCGAACGGTTCAACTTTAATATCCGTGGCGGAAGTAGCCGGGTAGATTATTTTATGAGTGCAAGTGTCAAGCACAGTGACGGTAATCTTAAATCACTCAGTAAAGACTTCTACTCCTTCAACAACAATATCAATGTCTACAACTATGATTTTGTCAATAATCTGAATATCAAGGCAACCAATACAACTAAAATATCGCTAGGACTAAATGTGTCGGTACGAGACTGGAGCGGGCCTTATAGTAGCGCCGGAAGCGTATTCTCAAGTGCACTCAATGCAAATCCGGTAGACTTTCCGATCCGTTTCCCCGGCCAGGAAGATGACACTCACATCCGTTGGGGAGGAAGATCTGGTGCTCCGAACGGAAGTTATGTCAATCCTGTCGCCGATTTTGTATCCGGTTATAGTTCCACGTACTCTACAAGTGTAACAGCCAACCTGCGTTTTAATCAGGACTTGAAGATGATTATGAAAGGACTGAAACTGAATGCTATTGTTTCATATTACAACTATTCATATTCTAAAGTGTATCGTTATTGCAACGTCAACCAATATGAGACTTCCATGTATAATCCACAAGAAGATACATACGACTTAAACATCATCGGCAACGAACAAAGTACCGAGCTTAAAACCGGAGGTTCCAATAGCGGTAACCGTAGATTATATCTACAAGCCAGCCTGGATTATAACAGAACATTCAATGACGTGCACAAAGTCAATGTCATGTTCCTATATAATCAAGAACAGAATGACGTTAACAACCCTTCGGACTTGCTGACATCCTTACCTAGAAGGAAACAAGGTATAGCAGGACGTTTATCTTACGGATTTGCCGGCAGGTACTTAGCCGAACTCAACTTTGGCTACAATGGTTCTGAAAACTTCCCGAAGAATAAAAAGTTCGGTTTCTTTCCTTCAGTAGCAATCGGATACAATCTGTCTGAAGAGAAATTCTGGGAACCGCTCAGAAACATCATCCCGCAATTTAAAATAAGAGCATCGTGGGGGCTTGTCGGTAATGACCAGACAGGAGCCGGACGTTTTACGTTCCTTGAGAACCTTACTAACTCCGGAGCCGGATTCACAACCGGGACCGGTAACCAGACACACACCAACTCCGGTCCTGTATGGAAAAGATATGCCAATCCGAACCTGACATGGGAGGTTGGTGAGAAATGGAATGCTGGTATTGATGTGAGAATATTGAAAGGATTCAGTTTCTCTGCCGACATTTTCAAAGAAGTGAGAAAGGAAATCTTTATGGATCGTGGAACAATTCCGACACTCATGGGACTTGGTAATGTTACAGTTCAAGGAAATCTCGGAAAGATGCGTAACTGGGGAATAGATACCAGTGTAGACTACAACAACCAGATTAACAAAGACTTGTTTGTCTCTTTCAAGGGAACGTTCACCTTTGCTCATAATAAAATACTTGAAATGGATGAGCCGGAATTCAGTTTATATCCTAACCGTCTGAAAGTCGGCCATTCACTCAATACAATCTTCGGATATGTAGCGGACGGATTATTTACCGACGAAAATATGATTAACAATAGTTTGCCGCAACAATTTGCCAATCTGCCGTTAATGCCCGGTGATATTAAGTACAAAGATATTCCGAATGCATTAGGAGGTACGGACAATGCAATCAATGAATATGACAAAGTTGCCTTAGGTTATCCCAGTGTACCGGAAATTGTATATGGTTTCGGCCCTTCCATTAAATACAAAAATCTGGACTTCTCTTTATTCTTTCAGGGAACCGGACGCGTATCATTAATGATGAGCGGATTCCATCCTTTCACCAACGATAACAATACCGCCAAAAGAGGTATATTAGATTACGTAGCAGATGGATGCTGGACAACAGATAATCCTAATCCCAATGCATCATACCCCAGACTCACGACGGCATATAACACAAATAATAACCAGAATTCAACATTCTGGCTGAGAAACGCCGCTTTTTTAAAGCTCAAGAATGCGGAAATAGGATATAGTTTCAAGAATATGAGAATTTATGTCAGCGGCAACAACCTGCTAACATTCTCTAAATTCAAATTATGGGATCCAGAAATGGGAGGTGGCTCCGGTATGTCCTATCCTACTCAAAGAACATTTAATGTTGGTTTTCAGATGACTATTAACTGATAAATATATAATAAAATATGAAACTGAGATATATTTACATCATTGTATTATGCATCTTAACAAGCGGATGCAATTATCTGGATATAATGCCGGATGAACGTGCCAAACTGGAAGACTCTTACAACACTCCGTCCAAAACCGAAGGATTTCTCTATTCGTGTTATACTTATATGCCGATGAACCGTACTTCTCAAGATTCACAGCCGTACCAAAGCTGGTATCCGACAGCATTACTGACCGGAGGAGAAGTAACTACTTATTATAAAGCCAACGAACCGGAACAGTTGTTCACAATGGGGCTTTATAACCCGACTAACAATTCAATCGTTTCCCACCGTTGGTGGCCGACATGGAAAGGGGTCCGCCAATGCTATGAATTTCTGGATATTCTGGATAAAGCCCAAGTTTATACTGAAGCCGATAGGGAAATATATAGAGCAGAAGCTAAGTTTCTAATTGCTTATTATCACTTCTGTTCTTTACAGGCATTCGGTCCCACTCTCATCATCAGGAAAAAATATGATTTGGACGCCAAATTATCCGAATTACCGGCACGAAGTTCTTACGATGAAGTAGTAGCTTTTATTGATGAAATGCTGGACGAAGCAATGCCCGGACTGGTCGAGGCACACAATCCTATGTATTTCGGACGAGCTACCAAACATGTTGCACGCGCTCTCCGCTCCCGTGTACACTTATACGCTGCCTCACCTTTATTCAACGGAAACAGTGAGTTTTACAGTAATTTCGTTGACGAAAATGGGAAACATCTAATTTCACAGACATACGACGTCAAGAAATGGGAGAAGTGTGCGGAAGTGACATTGGATGCTATTCAGAACGCGGAAAAAGCAGGCTACAAACTATACGGAGATGTTGAAGCCGGAGCTCCAACCCAAGAGAAACCGGGATTCACAGACCAGACCGAAAGCGGAAAAGCTCAGCGCAGAGTCAGATATTGTACGATTGACAACCAGAACCTATGTGAAATCATCTGGGGAGATAATCGAGGCGAATCAACATACGGTGTACAAATTCGTTCGTCGGTGAGACAGACGAAACAGATCCCGTACACGCAAACCAACTCCACTGCACCGACCCTGCAAATGGTTGAACTCTTTTATACAGAGCATGGATTACCTATCGATAAAGACAAGACCTATGACTATGCTAACCGTTATCAAATAGCTTATCTGCCTGCAAACTTTGACGGGAATAATTATGAAGACAGGCCGAATGATCGCTCTATCAAACTACATTTTAATCGTGAACCACGCTTTTATTCATGGATAGGATTCCATAACGGCAACTACGAAATAGCACGATATAATGCAGCAGCACTTCCTTTAAACAAATCTTATGTACCCGGCGGATTAAGAATGTTGTTCAACGGAGCACATGGTTTCAAAAAAGATATGACGGTGCATTATTCGGTAACAGGATATCTTAACAAGAAGTTCACACATCCCGGATTCACTAATACCATTATCAAATATCCATTCCCCACATTCCGGCTGGCGGAACTGTACTTGAATTATGCCGAAGCCTTGATCGAGATTGGGGGAAGCAATAATCTCAAGATCGCTAAAAAATATATGGATAAAGTAAGGAAACGCGCAGGCATCCCAGGAGTAGATGAGTCTATTCAGAAATATGCAAATGATGAATGGAAAGGAAAAGAAAATGAACAGGAAACTTTACGCCAATTTGTCCGCCAGGAACGACAAATAGAATTCTATCTGGAAGGACAACGTTTTTGGGATTTGAGACGTTGGAAAATAGCGGAAAAACTGGATGAACCTTTCTTGTGCTGGAATATTGAAGGAGCCAGTGTAGAGGAATTCTTTAAAGCTCCACAACCCAACATGACATTAACGAATCATTTCTATAAATCACAATATCTGTTGCCAATCAGTGCCAGTGAACTGGAAAAGACTCCGCAAATCATTCAAAATCCATTCTATTAATATTCACCATGAAGAACAATCAACTTATGATTGGACTTGCTCTATTAGCTCCACTCTCTTCCTTTGCGGAAGAGAATGGAGCTAATAAGAAAAAGCCCAATATTATCTATATTCTTGCAGATGATCTGGGTATATCGGAATTAGGTTGTTATGGCCAGCAGTTAATTGAAACTCCTAATATCGACCGGTTATCACAAGAAGGAATGACATTCAGCAACCATTACTCCGGGACAGCAGTGTCAGCTCCATCGCGCTGTGTCCTCTTTACCGGATTACATACCGGGCACGCCTATATACGGGGGAATGACGAAATGGCTTCACGTGGAGATGTTTGGAATCATAAAGCTGTATTAGCTGATTCGACCCTGGAAGGCCAACGCCCCGTTCCGGCAGAAACGGTAATGATTCCGGCAGTCATGAAGCAAGCCGGCTACACAACGGCCTGTATCGGAAAATGGGGATTGGGGTATCCCGGTTCTGCCAGTACCCCAAACAAAATGGGATTTGACTTTTTCTACGGATATAATTGCCAAAGAGAAGCTCATACCTACTACCCTCCATTTTTATATAGAAACGAACATCGGGAATATCTGAATAATCCATTGGTAGTCCCCCACACCAAACTGGATAAAGGTGCAGACCCATACGAAGAAAAAAGCTATGCGAAATATACTCTCAATGAGTATGCACCGGACCTGATGTACAAAGAAATACTCAACTTTATCGACCTTACTAAAGATAACCCTTTCGTCTTATTCTGGACGACGCCCCTTCCCCATGTTCCCTTACAAGCACCGGAAAAATGGGTAAAGCATTATGTGAACAAGTTTGGAGATGAAAAACCATACACAGGCAATAAAGATTATTTTCCCTGCCGTTATCCTCGCGCAACCTATGCTGCCATGATCAGCTACTGGGATGAACAGATCGGGGGACTTATTAATAAACTTAAAGAACTGGGAATCTATGACAATACCATCATCATTTTTACCAGTGACAACGGGCCGACTTTCAATGGCGGAAGCGATTCTTTCTTTTTCGATAGTGCTAAACCATTCAAAAGTGAATGGGGCTGGGGCAAAGCATCGCTCCGCGAAGGAGGCATTCGTGTTCCGATGATTGCCAGTTGGCCTAAAAAGATAAAAGCCGGTAGTAAAAGTGATCTCATCTGTGCCTTTTGGGACATTATGCCTACTTTCTGTGAGATTGCAAAAGTAGAATGCCCGACTACGGACGGAATCAGCTTTTTGCCGGAATTACTAGACAAAAAACAGAATAAACATGATTTCTTATATTGGGAATTTCCCGATAGCGGAGGCCAAAAAGCTGTCCGAATGGGCAAATGGAAGGGTATTGTATTGAATATTTTTAAAGGAAACAGGAAAATTCAATTATATGATCTGGATTCTGATCCCAGAGAACAGACAGATGTTGCCAGATACCACCCGGAAATCGTGAAAAGAATGGAGGATATTATGAAGCAGGAACATATCGAACCGGAACTAGCTTCATTCAAAATGCCTCATTAGAGCCTTAAATAAATCATTATTCATTCTGCTTATTCGGAATGAATAATGATTTATAATTTCAATGCCACCTATCTCAGTCATCCTCAATCTTTACGGCTGTACCGTTAGCAGTCACCATTAGCATACTGCCACTACCTCCTACTGTCTCGTAATCCAAATCAACACCTATCACGGCATTTGCTCCTAACTGAGCAGCTTGTGCCTGCATTTCCTGCAAAGCGGTATCTTTAGCTTTGCGCAATACTTCTTCGTACGCTCCGGAACGCCCTCCTACAATATCGCGGATACTTGCAAACAAGTCACGAAACACATTGGCACCTATGATTGTTTCTCCGGAAACGATTCCATAATATTTCACTATTCGTTTTCCCTCAATAATGGGAGTTGTTGTTATTAACATTGTCTTTTTCTCTTTAAGTTATTTGCAATTCTATATATTAGACGTAAACCGTCCTAAAAAAGTTGCAGCTATACCGTAATTTATTTACGATATAGCTGCCATTAATGTTAAAGAGAGAGAATTTATAATATAAGCATGGTCTCACGACCCTCCAGATATTCCATGAATATTTGTTTCTTTACTCATTAGACGCAAGAAAACTCAAATCACTGCACTTTGGGTATTCTTTTTTTAGTTAAAGAATAAAAAAATCGCTATTCCACAGAAATAGCGATTCATATCTTTAAAACATCTTGCTGACACGTTCAATCCCGGCCACCAATATATCAATTTCCGATTTCGTATTGTACATGGCAAACGAAGCCCGCACTGTCCCCTCTATGCCAAGGCGTTGCATCAAAGGTTGGGCACAATGATGTCCTGTACGGACGGCAATACCTAAGCGGTCGAGTAAAGTTCCGAGATCGAAATGATGAATGTCGCCGACAAGGAAGGATATCACCGCTCCACGGTCAGCAGCTTCACCGAATATACGCATAGTAGGAATTTCTTTCAGACGTTGCAGAGCATAAGTTGTCAGTTCATGCTCATGGGCGGCTATTTGCTCCAGACCGATACCATTCACATAATCGAGTGCTCTCGCCAGTCCGGTAGTTCCGATATAGTCAGGTGTACCGGCTTCAAACTTGAAAGGAAGTTCATTGAAAGTCGTTTTTTCAAAAGAGACATGCTGAATCATCTCTCCTCCTCCCTGGTAAGGCGGAAGGCGGTCCAGCCATTCTTCCTTTCCATAAAGTACGCCGACACCTGTCGGACCATATATTTTATGAGCGGAGAACACGAGAAAATCGGCATCCAAATCCTGTACGTCCACTTTCATGTGAGGGATAGACTGAGCTGCATCAATCAGACAGGGTACACCGTGAGCATGTGCTGTTGCAATCATTTCCTTCACCGGATTCACCGTACCCAATACGTTCGACACATGCACCACACTGACAATCTTCGTGCGTTCGGAGAATAATTTTTCGTATTCGTCCAACAACAGTTCGCCTTTGTCGTTCATCGGAATCACTTTGATTGCAATACCTTTACGAGCAGCCAGAAGTTGCCAGGGGACAATATTACTATGATGTTCCATTACAGAAAGGATCACCTCATCCCCTTCTTGCATAAACTCGTCACCAAAACTGGAAACAAGCAAGTTTATGCTTTCCGTTGTTCCCCGTGTGAACACCACTTCACTCGTGCTGCGGGCATTGATAAACTGACGTACCGTTTCACGAGAGGCTTCGTGCAGTTCCGTAGCCTGCTGTGAAAGATAATGCACTCCGCGATGCACATTTGCATTGACGGAATAATACTCATCTACCAATGCATCAACCACCAGACGGGGTTTCTGAGTCGTCGCACCATTATCGAAATAAACCAATGGCTTACCGTAAACCGTACGGCTCAATATCGGGAAATCCTCACGTATCTTTTGAATATCCATGTTTATTCGCTATTACTCATTTACAAATCGCACAACCCTGACATCTGTTCAACTCACCACGGAAACGTTTCTCAACCAACAGATGCAAGCGATCTTTCAGCGCATCCAGACGAATGGTATCAATCACTTCGTTGACAAACGCAAACATCAGAAGCAGACGAGCTTCTTTCTCGTTGATTCCACGGGAACGCATATAAAACAATGCATTCTCATCAAGCTGTCCCACCGTTGCTCCATGCGAACATTTCACATCGTCCGCATAAATCTCCAACTGCGGCTGCGTGTACATTCTAGCATCACGTGTAGCGCAAAGATTACGGTTTGTCTGTTGAGAATTTGTATGTTGGGCGTCAGGACGTACCAGCACTAATCCGGCAAATGCACCTATCGACTGATCATCGAGTACATATTTGAATAATTCATTACTTGTACAATTCGGAACCGCGTGATCAATACTTGTATTATTATCTATATGCTGGTTCTTATCAGCAATCGCCATTCCGCAAAGATTAATTTCAGCACCTTCTCCTGCCAGCAATACCTCCGTAGTATTACGGGTAGTGCCATTATGCAAAGTCATACCATTCAGCAAAACGTTACTGTTTGCTTCCTGCTTTACATATAAATTACTAATACGGACAGTACTTGTATGTGTTTCTTCCAACTCATACAAATCAAACACCGTATTCTCTCCCGCAAAGACTTCTATTACCTGTGTTGCAAGGAAGTTCACATTATCCATAGCATGATCACAAATCAGCAGACGGGCTTGTGCACCATCTTCCAGAATAATCAACACACGGCGGTTCACCATGAAATTGACATCTGCACGAAGAATATTCACCAACTGGATAGGTTTTTCCACTACTACATTCTTCGGCACATAGAAAATTACGCCATCTTGCGCAAAAGTCGTATTAAAGGCGGTCACACCATCTTTTGAAGTATCCGCCAGTTTGCCGTAATACTTCTTCACCAATTCGGGATGTTGCCTGGCCACCTCTTTCAAGCTGCCAAATATCACGCCTTCCGGCAAACGACTTTTGGGAAGGGCCTTGTCATAGAAAGCATCATTCACCACAAAATACAGGGCAGTGCTCATATTCGGCACATCGCACTTGAACACTTCATACGGATTGACCGGAATAGCCAAGCGATTCAGGTTCAAACCAAAGTCTGGTTCAAAATACTTGCTTACATCCGTATATTTGTACTTCTCCATTTTGCGGGTCGGGAATCCGATTCGCTCAAAATCGGCAAAGGCAGCAGCACGAGGCGCATTCAGCACTTCAGCGCTATGTTTGCAGATCATAGCTTCCGTCTGCGAGAAGAGTTCTATATATTGTTGTTCCGCATTCATCGTCATTCTCCTACTTCTTTCTTTATCCAATCATATCCTTTTTCTTCCAGTTCAAGAGCAAGTTCCGGTCCGGCAGTTTTCACGATACGACCTTTATAAAGAACATGCACGATATCCGGTTTGATATAATCAAGCAGACGTTGATAGTGAGTGATAACAATTGTGCTTGTTTCGGGAGTTTTCAATTTGTTCACTCCTTCCGCAACGATACGAAGAGCATCGATATCCAGACCGGAGTCCGTCTCGTCAAGAATGCTTAAACGTGGTTCCAACATCGCCATTTGGAAAATCTCGTTCCGTTTCTTTTCACCACCGGAGAAACCTTCGTTTACCGAACGGTTAGCCAATTTGTTATCCAATTCAACCACCGCACGTTTCTCACGCATCAGTTTCAGGAACTCGCTGGCAGTCAGCGCAGGCAGACCTTTGTATTTGCGTTGTTCGTTTACGGCAGCACGCATAAAGTTTACCATACTCACTCCCGGAATCTCCACCGGATACTGGAAACTAAGGAAAATACCTTCATGACTACGATCTTCCGGACTCAACTCCAACAGATTCTTTCCATAAAAAGTGATTGAACCTTTCGTTACCTCAAAAGCCGGATTCCCCACCAGTACCGACGACAAAGTACTCTTACCGGAACCATTCGGTCCCATAATTGCATGTACTTCGCCCGGTTTCACCGTCAGGTTAATGCCTTTCAATATCTCTTTGCCATTAATGCTGGCATGCAGGTCTTTTATTTCTAACATAATCACTTTTATTTTTTATCCTACACTTCCTTCCAAGGAGATAGTAAGCAACTTCTGTGCTTCTACCGCAAATTCCATTGGAAGTTTATTCAATACTTCTTTCGCATATCCGTTCACAATCAGTCCGATAGCGTCCTCTGTCGGAATACCGCGCTGGTTGCAATAGAAAATCTGGTCTTCACTGATCTTGCTTGTCGTAGCTTCATGTTCCACTACCGCTGTCTCATTATGAATATCCATATATGGGAAAGTATGTGCACCGCACTTATCTCCCAACAACAAAGAGTCACACTGGCTGTAATTACGGGCATTATCCGCTTTCTCCGCTACACGGACCAGTCCGCGATACGAATTCTCGCTGTGACCGGCAGAAATACCTTTGCTGACAATTGTACTACGTGTATTCTTACCGAGATGAATCATCTTCGTACCTGTATCCGCCTGCTGATAGTTATTAGTCACAGCCACAGAATAAAATTCTGCTGTCGAATTATCACCTGTCAGGATACAGGAAGGATATTTCCAGGTAATCGCCGAACCGGTTTCCACTTGTGTCCAGGAAAGTTTGCTATCCACTCCTTTGCAGTTACCTCGCTTCGTCACAAAATTGTATACACCGCCTTTACCTTCGGCATCTCCCGGATACCAATTCTGAACCGTACTGTATTTCACTTCTGCACGGTCATGCACGATAATCTCTACAATAGCAGCGTGCAGTTGATTCTCATCCCGCATCGGAGCCGTACATCCTTCCAGATAAGATACATACGAATCATCATCCGCCACAATCAGCGTACGTTCAAATTGTCCCGTGTTACGGGCATTGATACGGAAATAAGTAGAAAGCTCCATAGGACAACGCACCCCCTTCGGAATATACACAAAAGAACCGTCGGAGAATACAGCTGAGTTCAATGCGGCAAAGAAATTATCACGGTAACCGACTACCGAACCAAGGTACTTCTTCACCAAGTCCGGATGTTCACGCACCGCTTCACTGAACGAACAGAAAATAATTCCTTTTTCCATTAATGTTTCCTTGAAGGTAGTCTTTACTGAAACCGAGTCCATTACGGCATCAACCGCCATTCCACTCAAGGCCATTTGTTCTTCCAAAGGAATTCCCAACTTATTGAAGGTCTTTATTAGTTCAGGATCAACCTCATCCATGCTCTTCGGCCCTTCCTTTTTCTTAGTAGGATCAGCATAGTAAGAAATAGCCTGATAATCAATCTCCGGAATACGGAGATGTGCCCATGTGGGCATTTCCAGCGTCAGCCAGTGGCGGTACGCTTTCAATCGGAACTCCAGCAACCACTCCGGTTCGTCCTTTTTCGATGAAATCAAACGAATCACATCCTCATTAAGTCCACGCTCAATGATGTCTGTATGCACCTCCGTGGTGAAGCCATATTTGTACTTCTCCTGCGTTAGTTCCTTTACATATTTATTGGGTTCTTCTTGTTGCATCTTTATTCTCTAATATATATTGTTGCGTCATACTCTTAGCAGCAGGGAAAAAGATTCCCGCAAACGTTTCTATCGGATAATATAACAAAGATTCGCTCTTTTTTGTTGCACTAATTAACTTATTATCGCCATCCATAAACTCTATCAGACAAATCACCAGACTTGTTAACAATAGAAATTTAAGTGCTCCCAGCACACAACCGAGCCAACGGTTCAACCAATCCAGCGAAACCGCTTTCATTGCCTTTGTCAGCAACGAAGCCACCAATAAGAATATCAGTGGAACGGCTATCCAGATGATAATAAAAGCCAATACCTGTGCAACAGTCATCGAATCAGTCACCGTTGGACAAAGCTTTTCCGCTAAAGTGGTATACAAAGCCTTCGCCGCCAGCAAACCGACTATTAATCCCAGTATAGAAGCCAACTGACGAATAAAGCCTTTCATAAAGCCTACTATTGCGCCTGCACCTATTATAATAAGGATAATAATATCAATCGTTGCCATATTTCTCTATAAAAAGAAAAAAGAGGCACGGAGTTATAATTCACTCTGTGCCTCCGTTTATTCTTAATTCAGTACAAATTATAATGTCTGTTTCACTTCTATTTCTTCGAATGCCTCGATCATATCGCCTACCTTCATGTCGTTGCAGTTCACTAAGCTGATACCACACTCAAAGTTTGTACCTACTTCCTTCACATCGTCCTTGAAGCGTTTCAGCGCATTGATATTCCCGGTAAAGATTACGATACCGTCGCGAATCAGACGAGCCTTGTCGCTTCGTTTCACCTTTCCGGTTTTCACCATTGCACCGGCTACCAAACCTACTTTCGTGATATTGAACACCTCGCGGATTTCGATAGTAGCAGTCACCTGCTCCTTCACTTCCGGCGCCAACATACCTTCCATAGCAGACTTCACCTCTTCAATTGCATCGTAGATGACAGAGTACTTACGGATATCGACACCTTCCTGTTCAGCCATCTTAGCGGCAGCACCTGAAGGACGTACCTGGAATCCCACGATAATCGCATCTGAAGCAGCGGCCAGAGAAACATCCGATTCGGAAATTGCTCCCACGCCCTTATGGATGACATTTACCTGAATTTGTTCCGTAGACAACTTGATCAACGAGTCGCTCAATGCTTCCACAGAACCATCCACGTCACCCTTAACGATAATATTCAATTCCTGGAAGTTACCCAAAGCGATACGACGACCCAATTCATCCAAAGTAAGAATCTTCTGCGTACGCAAGCCTTGTTCACGAGCCAACTGTTCACGTTTGTTGGTGATTTCACGAGCTTCCTGGTCGCTTTCTACCACATGGAAAGTGTCACCGGCAGCAGGAGCACCGTTCAATCCCAGAATCAATGCCGGTTCAGCAGGACCCGCTTCTTTGATACGTTGATTACGTTCATTGAACATAGCCTTCACACGACCATAGCTAGTTCCGGCCAATACGATATCTCCGACTTTCAGAGTACCGTTAGATACCAATACCGTAGCTACATAACCACGTCCCTTGTCAAGTGAAGACTCGATAATAGATCCCGTAGCGTTACGGTTCGGGTTTGCCTTCAAGTCGAGCATTTCGGCTTCCAGCAATACCTTTTCCAACAAATCTTCCACTCCCATACCTTTCTTGGCAGAGATATCTTGTGACTGATACTTACCACCCCATTCTTCAACAAGGTAATTCATAGCAGCCAATTCTTCTTTAATCTTATCCGGATTTGCAGTCGGTTTATCCACCTTATTGATAGCAAACACAATAGGTACACCCGCCGCCATTGCATGGTTGATGGCCTCCTTTGTCTGCGGCATCACGTTATCATCCGCCGCTACAATAATAATCGCAATATCCGTTACTTTCGCACCACGGGCACGCATAGCGGTAAACGCCTCATGTCCCGGAGTATCAAGGAATGTAATACGGCGACCGTCTTCCAACTTCACATTGTATGCACCGATATGTTGTGTGATACCTCCGGCTTCACCGGCAATCACATTCGCCTTACGGATATAGTCAAGCAATGAAGTCTTACCATGGTCAACATGTCCCATTACAGTAACAATCGGAGCACGCGGCTGCAAATCTTCCGGAGCATCTTCTTCTTCCACGATAGCCTGTGCCACTTCCGCACTTACATATTCGGTCTTGAAACCAAATTCTTCGGCCACCAGATTGATTGTTTCCGCATCCAGACGCTGGTTGATAGAAACCATGATGCCAATACTCATACAAGTAGCAATAACCTGGTTGACAGAAACGTCCATCATTGTAGCTAATTCATTAGCTGTAACAAATTCGGTCAGCTTCAATACTTTGCTGTCTGCCATTTCCTGATCTTCCAGTTCCTGCATACGGTTGGAAGCCATTTCACGTTTCTCCTTACGGTATTTGGAAGTCTTGTTCTTACCTTTAGTGGTCAGACGAGCCAAGGTTTCTTTTACCTGTTTTGCTACATCTTCTTCACTTACTTCCTGTTTGATAACCGGCTTTTTGAAACGATCCTTGTTATTGTTTCTTCTATTATTGTTGTTATTGTTACCTTGGTTATTACCACCATTATTATTACCGCCTTTGCCTTGCACATTCGGTCTCGGAGCTGCAAAGTTGGAAGTTGCAACGTTATTCACATCCACCTTCTCTTTGCTGATACGATTCCGTTTTTTCTTGTTACCGGCTGCATCCGCGTTATCTTTCGGTCCGCTCTTAGCCTGTTTGGCATCATCTTTACGGATTTCCTTGATAATCGCTTCCTTCATCAGTTTCTTCTGATCCTGGCGGATTTTCTCTTTTTCTTCACGTTCACGACGTTTCTCTTCCTTCGATTTCTTCTTAGGGCGAGTTGACTGATTCAATGCTGCAAGGTCAATCTGACCGATTACATTAATCTTTGCTCCCAGTTCCGGCTGACGGATCTTGAAAACCTCGTCTTCCTTAGGAGCGTCTTTTTCTTCCGAAACGACTTCTGTCGATGCTACTGCTTCCACAGGCTTTTCTTCTTTTTTATGTTCTTCTGCCTTCACAGGTGCTTCTACCTTCTTCGGCTCTTCCTTAATCACTTCTTCCACTACCACTTTTTCAACTTCTGCCGGTTTCGGTTCTGCTACAGGTTCCGGTTGTTTCACCACCATAGGTTCGGCCGGAGTTGGAGCAGGTGCCACCACCTCTTCCTTTTTTACTTCAGGCTCTTTCTTTTCGGGTTCTTTCTTCACTTCCGGTTCAACGACAGGGCGTTCCGCTACTATCGGACGTTCCACCACAGGACGTTCTACCACAGTTTCCTTTTTCTGTTCCGGTTCCTTTTCTACTTTATCAGTTTTACGACCGTTTAATTTATCCAAATCAATTTTACCGACAGGTTTAAACTTCGGACGTGCATCCTCAGGTACGACTGTCTTGATCACATCTTCCGACTTCGGTTTTTCCTGTTGCTTTTCGAAGCCTTCAATCGAAACCGATGCCTTATTACGATCCTTATTCTGACGTTCCTGAATGAAACGCTCCGATTCAAGTCTAAGGTTCTTATCCGTACTAAACTCTTTTACGAGTATAGCGTACTGCTCCTCGCTAATTTTTGTATTAGGATTAGCCTCAACGGTATACCCTTTCTTTTGCAGGAACTCAACTACCGTCGCGATTCCTACATTCAAATCTCTTGTAACTTTGTTTAACCTTATCGTCATATTTTAAATTTAATGAATAAATGGAGCGAAGAAAATCTCAATCGTAATTGCCTATTACTCTTGTCCTTGTTCCGGTTCTTGTTCCGGTTCTTCTTCTTCAAACTCCGATTTCAAAATGCGTATTACCTCGTCCACTGTCTCTTCTTCCAGGTCCGTCTTTTCAATCAACATCTCACGAGGAGCATTCAACACAGCTTTTGCCGTATCAATACCGATAGCCTTGATTGCATCAATCACCCAACCATCGATTTCGTCTCTGAACTCGTCAAGATAGATATCTTCATCAGCTACATTCTCATCCAACTCACGGAACACGTCGATAGTGTACTCAGTTAACATACTGGCCAGTTTGATATTCAAACCGCCTTTACCGATAGCCAGCGATACTTCTTCCGGTTTGAGGAACACCTCTGCTTTCTTCTCCTCCTCGTTCAAACGAATAGAAGAAATTTTCGCCGGGCTTAAAGCACGCTGTATAAACAATGAAATATTCGATGTATAGTTAATTACGTCGATATTCTCATTGCGAAGTTCACGAACGATGCCATGAATACGACTCCCCTTTACACCTACACAGGCTCCTACGGGATCGATTCTGTCATCATAAGATTCTACCGCAATCTTGGCACGTTCGCCGGGGATGCGGGCAATCTTCTTGATAGTTATCAGACCATCATTTATTTCAGGTACTTCCATCTCAAACAGACGTTGCAAGAAAACGGGAGAAGTACGTGACAAGATAATCTTAGGATTATTATTCTTGTTGTCTACGCGGGCAACCACTGCGCGTGCCGTTTCACCTTTACGATAAAAATCGCTCGGGATTTGTTCGGTCTTGGGCAGCAGCAGTTCGTTTCCTTCATCGTCGAGAAGTAACATTTCCTTTTTCCAGATCTGATACACTTCTGCATTGATAATTGTACCTACCTTATCTATATATTTATTATAAATACTGTCTTTTTCCAGTTCCAGAATCTTGGAAGCCAATGTCTGGCGGAGGTTCAGGATAGCACGACGACCGAATTTCGCAAAGATAACTTCATCAGTCACCTCTTCGCCTTCTTCGTATGAAGCGTCAATTTTCTGCGCCTCACTCAACGCAATCTGCATATTCGGGTTAGTCAAATCTTCATCGGCCACAACTTCACGGTTACGCCATATCTCGAAATCCCCCTTATCCGGATTCACGATCACATCGTAATTTTCATCGGTGCCAAACATTTTCGCGATTACGCTACGGAACGACTCCTCGAGTACACTAACCATTGTCGTTCTATCGATATTCTTCAGTTCCTTAAATTCCGAAAATGTATCAATCAAGCTGATTGTTTCTTCTTTTTTGGCCATAACTATTTAAAGCTAATTAAGTATTTAGTATATTTTATTTGCTCATAAGTAAAGGTTTCGTCTTCTTCCACCAGCTTTGGTCGCTTGGCTCCTTCGAGTTTCACCTTCTTTTGTACGGTTACCGTAAACTTCTCTTCATCGGCATCCTTTAGGATACCGGTCAGTTTCTGTCCGCCTTTGGTCATCACTTCCACTTCTTGTCCGATGTGGATGTAATACTGTTGCAGCACTTTAAAGGGCTGTCCTATACCGGCCGACCCTACTTCCAGTTCATAATCTTCCTCTTCACGGTTCAGTTTCGATTCAATGTAGCGGCTAAGCTCCACGCAATCTTCAATCCAAACGCCTTCTGCATGGTCAATTTCGACCACAATTTTGTCATCCGGGCTCACAGTTACCTCTACCAAAAAGTAATCTTTTCCTTCCAGCCACTCTTCAACAATCTGACAAACAGTTTTCTTTTCTATCATTTATTAGCTATTAAGAACAAAAAAAGGAGCTTAATTGCCCCTCCACCTTTCATCCGTTTTCGGTTGCAAAGATATAAATAATCTATTCGACTACAAAACATTAAAGAAAAAAAGTATGAATTAACAGTGCGATATTCGTATCTTTACGCCGCAATTAAAAAAAATAACAACTATGGCGCATCGTCTCAACACCAACAAACAGTTCATGGTCGGCAATGGAATCCTCGCTTTTGCCGTCATTTTTGTCGTAGTGATTTTCATCTATATGAGTATGCGACTGCAACAGAAGCAACAGGAAGAACGACATTTTATCGAAACATATACGATTAGTCTGGTCAAAGGCTTTACCGGCGATTCAATTTCTTTGTTTGTCAACGACAGTCTCATTTCCAATAAGACTATCATAGAAGAACCTTATACAGTGGAAGTCGGTCGTTTTGCCGAGCAGAGTGCATTGTTAATTGTAGATAACAAAACTGAATTAGTATCGACTTTCGACCTAAGCGAAAGAGGGGGTAATTATCAGTTTGAGAAAGAGGAAGACGGAATTAAGCAACTGGCGAAATAAACGGTAAAGCAAGATAAAGACAAAGGAACTCTTTTATATTTCTGTCCGATATTTCTTCAGTTCTCCCCGTAGAGCAAGAGCTTTTCCTTCCGTGAATTGATTCAGTAGAGACCAAAAACGTTCACTATGATTCATCTCACGGGTATGACATAGTTCATGCAAAAGCACATAATCAATCAAATAAGAAGGCAACAAAACGAGGTAATAGGATAAATTAATATCCTTCTTTGTCGAACAACTCCCCCACCGCCCCTGACTGGAATTTATCTTCACGCTTGCATAGGGCAATCCGCATTGTTTGGAAAGACGGTCTAAACGTGGAGGAAGAATACTTTTTGCATTCCGCCTCAACGATTCTTCAATCACCTTTCGTAGCCAACTCTGCAATTTCTCATCAGTAAAGTCCGCATTTGGCGGACAAATAATCTGCATACATCCCAATCGGGAATTTGCCAGAAACTGCTCTTTCTCTCCGGACACCAAAGACAACTTGAAATATTCTGCATCAATCTTATAATTCAAATCAATTAACGGACGATTCAATCGTTGACGAGAAGCCAGCAACTTACTACGTAAATCTTCAATCGCCCGTTTTACCTCTTTCATCGTTGTGCCGGAAGGGACTGAAACGTATACCGCATCACTCTTTGTACGAAAGACAAGACTTTTAGCACGCAAATTAACACGCACTATTAACCGTCCAAGTTCTTCATCTTCTATAATTGCTTCCTTCATCATAAGTCTCCTAATAACAGGTACAAAAGTAATAAAAAAAAGATTCTTCCACTCTTAGAAACATAAAAGGGCTACTGCATCTCGCGGTAGCCCATTTATTTAGTTAGTTTCATTATAAAAATTTGAGAGAATTGAAAACTTCACAGTTTCGCTTTCGATGTTGTTTTAATTAAGCACACTAACTATATTATATGTTTAAAGCAAATGAAAATGTCTATTCATTAATAACCTGCATCTTGTGGTTGATCTTCGCCAAGCTATCAGCCAAGACCTGATCCGCTTTCACATCGTTCGAGATAGCGACCGACGGTGCAGTTACTTGTTTACCAATGGTATCTGTGGCCAATACACTTCCATCATCTCCCGAGAAAGAATGTTGTGCCACATTTCCCAATCCGAGAATGATTGCAATCACGGCAGCGGCTTTGAACAGAGGAATAAAGCGACTCGTCAGTGTCAGACGTTTTGCTTTCACTACCGGGACCTCCACTTCTGCCAGAATACGTGCATCAAAGTCCTCACCCAGCCCTACTTCTTGCTGAACCTGCTGATAAACAAACAAGTTCTTATAGCGAAGCAAATGAGCCGGTACGTCTTCTTTCGAGAAGAAGTCACGCAATCTTGATTCCTCCTCAACGGAAGTTTCACATTGCCAGTATCGCTCCAGGAGCTGTTCTATATCCTTATAATCCATATTCGTCAATTTCTAAATACCTTTGTTTTACCTTTTGCCTGGCTCTGAAGAGATTCACTTTGACTTGTTCCTCTGTCAGATTCAGCAGGGTTGCAATTTTTTTATAGCTTTCACCTTCAATGTCCCTCAGTTGCATGATAAGCCGCTGTTTTTCGGGAAGTTCGTTGACCAACCTATTGATGATGTTCATTTTTTCATCATGAATCATCCGATCGTACGGACTGTTTGCATCAGGTTCTTCCTCCATTTCGGGGGTGAGTTCCACGTTTTGAGCCTCTTTCTTCTGACTCCGGTCTATCGCAAGGTTCTTTGCCACTATCAGGCAATAGGCTTCAACCGATTCAAATTGCGACCACTCATCCCGCTTGCTCCACACTCTTATCATGGTGTCCTGAACGACATCCTCGGCTTCTGCCCTATCCAGGGTGATTCTGAGCGCCAATCGAAAGAGTTTGTCCTTCAACGGCAAAATATCGTTTCGGAAGCTGATTTCTTGCATCTCTATAATAATGACGGGCTAGGATTCGAAAAGTTACAGTCGCCCACTACTTTTTTTTGAATTATTTTCTTATCCGGGTTCCTTCGTTGCCGTTAATCGCTGATGCTAAGGTAATTATCACTTCAGACACCCCGGCATTTATTGCTTCAAAAGAATTCTCCAGTTTCGGAATCATACCTCCTTGAATAACGCCATCGGCTACGTATTGTTCAAATTCCGCACGGGTAATCTGAGGAATTACACTATCGTCATCATTCTCATCACGCAGTACACCTTTTTTCTCGAAACAGTACACCAATGTCACATCAAACAGGCCCGACAAGGCTTTTGCCGTCTCTCCGGCAATAGTATCCGCATTCGTATTCAGCATATTCCCTTGTCCGTCGTGTGTCAACGGAGCCATAACCGGCACCACACCTTTGTATATCAAGTCAGACAACAGAGAAGCATCCACCTTCTCCACATCGCCGACGAAACCGTAATCAACTTCTTTCACCGGACGTTTCACCGAACGTATCACGTTCATATCCGCTCCGGTCAATCCCAGCGCGTTGACACCATACGCCTGCAAACCGGCAACAATATTCTTATTCACCAAACCGCCATACACCATTGTCACTACCCTCAACGTTTCCGCATCAGTAATCCGGCGGCCATTGACCATTTTGCTTTCAATTCCCAGTTGTGCGGCTATCTTTGTAGCCGAACGGCCTCCGCCGTGCACCAGCACCTTATGTCCTTCAATAGCGGCAAAGTCGTTTAACAACTGACGAAGGGTGGCTTCCTCTTCTACGATTTTGCCACCCACCTTAATTACAGTTAGTTTTTCTCTCATTTCTATTCTAAATACGTATATCCATAAAGTCCCGAACGGTAGTTGGAAAGGAATTCTTTTCCTTCTTCCAAAGAGATTTTGCCTTCCTTTACTGATTTCGTCACCCAAGTTTCGAGCGTACGAACCAGCTTCTTCGGATTATACTGCACGTAGTCCAATACTTCCGCCACCGTTTCTCCGTCAATAATCTGTTCGATATTATATCCTTTCTCGTTCACAGAGACATGCACTGCATTCGTATCACCGAACAAGTTGTGCATATCCCCCAAAATCTCTTGATAAGCACCTACCAGGAAAACAGCTACATAATAAGGTTCTGTTTTCTTCAGGCTATGTACAGGCAGATAATGAGCTACATTACGGGTAGAGATAAAGTTCGCAATCTTACCGTCGGAGTCACAGGTAATATCCTGCAAAGTAGCCGAGCGGTCCGGTTTTTCATCCAGCCGTTGAATAGGCATAATCGGGAATATCTGGTCTATCGCCCAGGAATCCGGCAACGATTGGAACAGTGAGAAGTTACAGAAATATTTATCCGCAAGCAGCTTGGACAATCCTCGGAATTCGTCAGGCGCATGTTTCAGGCCTTCGGCAATCTGATTAATCTCACGTGTGATCGACCAGTACAGGCGTTCAATCTGTGCACGGGTTTTCAAGTCGACAATTCCGTGACTGAACAAATCCAACGCTTCCTCACGAATCTGTTGCGCATCATGCCATGCCTCCAACATTTTATTCTGATTCAACGAATCCCAAATGCCATATAATTCCTGCACCAGTTCATGTGCGTCCGGAGCGATTACTTCTTCATCATCCCATTCGGGTAAAGTGGCAGTCTCCAACACTTCAAAGATAAGCACAGAGTGGTGTGCAGTCAATGCGCGTCCGCTTTCGGTAATAATATTCGGGTGCGGGATACCATTCTTATCGCTGACATCCACCAACGTAGAAATCGAGTCATTCACATATTCCTGAATAGAATAGTTCACGCTGCCTTCGCTGTTGGACGACCGGGTTCCGTCGTAATCAACTCCCAGTCCGCCGCCGATATCCACAAATTCCACTTTGAACCCCATAGCATGAAGTTGGACATAAAACTGTGAAGCCTCACGCAAGGCGGTCTTGATGCGACGGATCTTCGTCACCTGACTACCGATATGGAAGTGAATCAGTTTCAGGCAATCTTTCAATCCCTTGCTTTCCATGAAATCGAGCGCTTCGAGCAACTCACTGGAAGTCAGCCCGAATTTGCTGGCATCGCCACCCGATTCTTCCCATTTTCCGCTACCGGAAGAAGCCAGTTTAATACGAATACCGATATTAGGTTGCACATTCAACTGCTTCGCCATTTTTGCAATCAGTTTCAGCTCATTCATCTTCTCCACAACAAGGAAGATACGTTTACCCATTTTCTGGGCAAGCAAAGCCAGTTCAATGTAACTCTCGTCTTTATAGCCGTTACATACAATCAATGAGTCAGAATCCGTATTAACAGCAATCACAGCATGCAGTTCAGGTTTAGAACCCGCCTCCAGTCCGAGATTGAATTTCTTTCCGTGGCTGATAATCTCCTCCACCACAGGGCGCATCTGGTTGACCTTAATCGGATAGATAATAAAGTTCTCCGCCTTATAACCGTATTCTTCGGCTGCCTGTTTAAAGCAGGACGACATCTTTTCAATACGATTATCCAGAATATCCGGAAAACGCACCAACGTGGGAGCCGCTACATCTCTCAGTTGTAACTCGTCGACCAACTCTTTCAAATCAACAGCTACCCCATCTCTACGCGGTGTAACAACAACATGACCTTTGTCATTAATACCAAAGTACGAGGTTCCCCAACCTGTAATGTTGTAGAGTTCCTCAGAATCTTCAATACGCCACTTTCTCATTTTTCTGTAATTCAGTGTTTTTAGTAAATAATTGGACGGCAAAAATACAGATTTATCTACATGTTGCCAATTAATTAGACATTATTTCTTTCAGTCGGTCCATATATCCGCTGTTTCCGTTACGGGCGTCATAGCGCCGTGCCAGTTCTTCAGCCTGCTGATAGAAATACCGGCCTAATTCGCTGACAGAGTAAACCCCGTCCGCGCGGTAAAGAGGGAACTCCTCCGGCAAAGCCAGATGAACCTCTGGACGCATCTCATACTTCAAGGCCTCCACCATATCACAGGAGAAACGATATTTCTTCAACGTATTGGTACGCAGGCTCCAGTCAATACACCGTTCGGCATACTCCCAGCCGCGCTCCGGATTCGTCATTAAATAATAAGCGATAAACAGCCCCATATAGAGCAACAGATACTCGTCCTTCTCTCTTCCGGCCAAAGCTTCTTCGGCACGTGTACACATATCGGCGGCAATATCCGGCTTACCCGCTTTTTGTGCATAATAAGCAAGCTTCAGGTAAGCACGCAGGTTAGCTTCATAGCAAGTCACCTGTTTGTTAATCAATGGCTGCGCCCGGCTATAAGCCTCATCAAACTTTCCCGTTTCCAGATAATAATCCAACATAAAGTTCAGTTCACAAGCCTCACACGACTGGTCGTCCATTTTCTCCGCCAGCATCTTATCAATATATTCCTTTGCCTTGTCATACTGCCTCATCCATGTGCATTCCACCGACCAGCGCTGATAATAACTCCGCAAAGAATATCCGTTCCGCAAGATACGGGTCTTATAATCCTCCCCTACCGCTTCCACCTGTTCCATTGGAATCTCCGGAATATCAAAAGTCGAAGACCATATCCATTTATACTTCCACAGCAGATCATCCTCCTTGATTACATCCTTATGATTCTCATAATCATCCAGAATCTTAGAGAACACGGCAATCTCCTCAGTGTCCGCCGAGAGAAGGTTTAGTTCATAAATGAGGTCCAGCCTCATTTCCGTTGCCCATTCCACATCTTCGTTTTCATCAGCGATGCGGATAGCCTCTTTCAACAAATTAGCTTTCTCACGGGGATGCAGGTTTTTATTCTGTGCCTGCAACAGCAGTTTTTGTATTTCAAGTGTGTATTTCATACGCTTTCTTAATTCAGGAAATTTATAAAATCATTCATTTTAGCAGTCATCAATTCACTGAGCGAGTGGTTGAAAAGTTCCATTTCCTCACTGTTCACAGGATACTTGCCCTGAAGGAGTGACTGTACATATAATATATGTACCACATGCTGAAACATTTTATTATCTCCCTGTATTTGCAGTAAAGTACGGACCATTTCATTATCCGCATTAAATGTCAGCGTCGGAGGTATCTGCCTGGTCGTATTGACAGTCCCCAACACAGCCGCTAACGGATTATTGGTACTCTTGGTCGTACTCTCTTTCTCCTCTGCCACAAATATCACCGGAATATCCGCCGGAGTAAAGTGCTTCAACCGGCAGACGCAGCCAAAACGCTTTAACAACTCGTTCGCCTTCGCCTCAAAAGCCCGGAACTCTTTTTTGGCTTCTACCTCCCCAAACTGTTCCAGTAATCTCGAAGGGGATATTTCATCCAAAGTCAGTTCCGGATTCAGGCGGGCATACTTTTTCAACAACGTTTCATCAAACGTATAAGCAGCATTAACCACCAACCATCCTTGTGCTCCGGCAATACGGCGTACCTGCCTGAAATCCTCCAGATTTCTGGTATAACAGATCACATTGTCCGCCGAACGGATACTCCCGAAGCTCCGTACCCCCTTATTCGTCTCAAAAGGAAGATAATCCATAAACAAACGAAGCAACTCATTATCTTCCGAAGCAATCGCCTTGATGTGAAAATGATGCACGTCCAGTATCTTATTAAACATAGCCCGGTTGTTCTGCACCAGTCCCCGCAAATAATCCTTGATAGCCATACCTATCTCCTTGCGGGCATCCTTCAGCAAATCATTGCTTACCAGAGACTCGCGTGAAGCAGTAGACAACAACCCGTCCGCATTCACCAGACAACGGATAAAGAAAGCCCACTGCGGCAACAGATTACAATCATCCTCGCTCAACAGCATACGCTTCAAATACACTTTGTGAGAGTTACGCACAGAAAACTGTGTCCGGAAAGGCAACACATAAAGCACTCCCTCCACCCGACCGCTTTCAGTCCGTATCCGAAAAACATCAAGCGCAGATGATTGAAAAACTTTCGCCCCGTAATCAAGGAGTTCCTTGCGGGTTGCCTTCGGGGCAAGCCATACAGGCGAAGGCGTATTCACCAACTCTTCCTCATCCTGATGATGCAGATAGACAGGATATGGCAACACCTCTCCATAGCCGACCAATATCTTCTTAAATGTATCATATTCAAAAAGATGCATCCAGTCATTCTTGGGATGCAATACCACCTGCGAACCGATAGGACGTTCTTCGGCGGATGACGTCAGTTCATACGTACCGTCCACCTTACCACACCAACAGACAGCCTGCCCGCCCATTGCCGACCGGCTCTCCACCTTGATCTCATCCGTCACTACAAAACAAGACAGCAAACCAATACCAAACCTTCCGATAAAATCATCCGCATCGGGCGTATCCCGTTTCGAGCTTTCCCCGATAACGGTAAGGAAACGATATACCTCCTCCTCTTTCAGCCCGATTCCATTGTCGCGGAATATCACCGTTTTGTCATCATTCAGAAAGACATCAATACGTCCTGCATAATTCTCGTCAATATTGCGCAAAGCTGTAATAGCATCCACACAGTTCTGCAACAACTCACGGACAAAGGTATTCGGATTACTATAAATATGCTCTGACAACAAGGCAATCATTCCTTTGAGATTGACTTGAAACAGATTATTCCCTTCTTTCTCCATGCCTACTTACTATTTTCTCCTCCTTCCGGTGATCTTAAGGGCCTTTTCGTTACCATTTTCAGCAGCCTTCTCGAACCACTCCATTGCTATATCATCGTTTTCTTCCACACCATTTCCCGTCAGGTAAGCGTTTCCTAGTTCAAATTGAGCCTTATCATTATTCTTTTCGGCAGCTTTCAACAGCCATTGCACAGCTGCTTCCGGGTCAGGCGTACAGCCTTCGCCATACATTTGCATCTTACCCAGATAATATGCGGCACCGATATTCTCATTACCGGCCGCATCCGTAAACCAACGGTAAGCCTCCGCATAATTCTGCTTCACACCCACTCCGTTGTAATAACAAAGTCCGGTACGATACATACTCGTCACATTACCGTTATCCGCAGCCAGTGTATAATATTTAAAGGCTTCCGTCTCATTATCCTCTACACCGATACCCATTTCGTAACAGATACCCAGTCCTTCGTTATACCATTCGTATTCGGCAGCTTTCTTAAAGTAAGCAAACGCCTTTTCCGACTCGTTCAGACTATCATAATCATACAAATAATAATCCCCCATGCGCAGCATCGCCATAGGAATCTCATTCGCAACAGCCTTTTCGTACCATTCCACGGCTTTCTTGTTATCTTCCAAACAAGGACCGCACCCGAAGAAATAATAATCTCCCATTTTAAACTGGGCGTAACCATAATCCTGTTCCGCTGCCCGTGTCATATATTCCACAGCCTTTTGCGGGTTTTCCTCCACACCGTTACCGTTCTCATAAGCCAGCCCCAATTCAGTCAAACAGCGGGATTCGTTCTTCTCTGCCCCCTTTCCGAACCACTCGAGTGCCTTGTCCCAGTCTTCCTCCGTACCGATTCCCTGTTTGTAACAACGTCCCAGAGCAAAGATTCCTTCATTTTCATCCGCCATGGCAGCTTTTGTATACCAGGCAAATGCCTCCTCCGGCTTCGCCTCACCCAATACAGCTTTTTCCAGATAAAGACCTACGCGGAACATTGCATAAGGATAGCCTTCCTGTGCCGCTTTTTCACAGAGTTCAAAAGCTTTCTCATAGCTTCTTTCCACTCCGTTGCCATTCTCGTATAAGAATGACAGTTCTACCAATGCAAAACATGAACCCATTCCGGCCGCTTTCTCGTAATATTCTCTCGACTTCACCGCATCCGTCACACCGCTATATCCGTTAGCCAAGTAAAGCGCTGCACGGCAGTATCCGTCCACATTATCCAGTTCAGCTGCTTTCTCGTAATATTCCATAGCTTTCACATAATCCGGTTCTTCAGACAGAAAGCCACGTTCATACATCCAACCCAAACGATAGGCCGCATTTCCCGAACCCAGTTCGAGCGCCTTTTCCAGCAACTGTTTTGCACGACTCATGTCTTCTTCCACCAGGTCACCGTTGAAATATACATTCGCCAGTCCTTCGATACCTTCTATATAATCACCTTCCACACAACGTTCAAGACACATCAGCCCACGTTCCACATTCTTATAATCATCATTGTACAAGTAAATCAAAGCCAACTCATACGCACTATACAACTCGCAATAAAGCATTCCCTTCTCCAGCCATTCTATTGCTTTAGGCAGATCAAGCCATGCCTCCTCCTGATAATTGTATCCCAGGAAGTTGGCGGCAGACCATACTCCGGCATGCCAGGCTTTCTCCCAAATTTCGAAAGCCAGTTCTTTCGGTTTACCCAGTTCGGGATAACGGAAATAAAGAGTAGCGAGATTTTTCAGACTATATAGATTGGGAACGATTTCCAAAGACTTTTCATAACAGGCAGCTTCCTCGGCTATCTTGCCTTCTCCCCTGTCGAGTGCGTCTCCCATTGCCGCATACACATGAGCACGCAAACGGTCGCCTTCGGGCAGTTCGGCAAGCAAATCCTGCCGTATCTGCAACGCTTTCTCCTTGTTGCCCGTAAACTCTTCGGCAAAAGCGCGATAATGTTTCCCCCAAAGAATAGCTTCGGGTGAAGAAAGAGCCGCAAAACGTCGTTCTCCTTCTTCCTTATCCTGCTCACAATAAAACCCCATATACCGCCAATAGGCAACAGTCGCTTCCGCTTCACCCCAGCCCATATCGGCAGCCTTCTCGTAGCAAGGGAACAAATAGCTCATATCCCGCTTTCCATAGCGGGCCTCGGAGTACTGTGCACCTTTCTGCGCCCAGCCTGCTCCGCTGAACACAGCCACACGTTCGCACACCCGCATCACCTTCTCCCACCAGAACTCATATTCTTCTTCGCTGAGATCGACTTCGACATTACAGTCGAATGCACTGAATATCAATTCAAAGAAACCTTCCGTCAGTTTCTCATCCTCCCGGGTGTCCAACGCATATTCGCATACAGCCAATGCTTCCCACCAGTTATCAGCATTTAATAATGAAGTAGATGTATATTTCGGAAACCATGCCGCAGCAGGTTTCCCAAAGGCTTTAATCCCGGCGGACAACTCCTCGAATTTCTCTTTCAAAGTTCCCATAACAGTCTCTTTATCTTCTTTCTTGTGTTAATAGTCAATAGAAAAATCTCGTAACGAGCGCCAAGGTACAAATATTGACTGAATGAACAAAAAAGAGAACCCAAAAAGATAAAGAGCAGATAAAAAGAAAAGGGAGAAACCATGTGGTTGACATGACTTGTGAAAGTAAAATAGCTTATAGTCCCAACAATTCCTGCAATCGTTGCACGGCTGTTTCGATCTGCCAGCGATCTTCCAGTTCGTCGGCATTGAAAATATATTGCGCCTGCGTGTAGAAAGGAGCCCGTTGTTCCAGCGCCCGGATGATAAACGCTTTCAATTCATCATCCTCTTTTCCCTGAAGTATGGGACGCTGTTGCTTGGCGATACGCAACCGTCTGAACAACACATCGGGATGAACATCCAGAAATACCGTCTTCCCCACCCGGTTCATAAATTCCATATTATCAAAAAAACAAGGCGCTCCCCCCCCCGTAGAGATTACCACATTCTCGAACTCGGCCACCTCATGGAGCATATTCCTCTCCAATTCCCGGAATCCGGTTTCACCACGTTCGGTAAACAGCTCTCCAACAGTTTTGTGAAAACGCTCCTCAATATACCAATCGAGATCAACGAACGGTACATTCATCTTACGGGCAAATGCCTTACCCAATGTCGTTTTTCCGGCACCCATATAGCCGGTAAGGAAGATACGAACCATAAATGACTAATTTTGCTCACAAAATTAGTCATTTTATTAAAATCCAAGTATTAAAAACGAAGTTATTTGAATACCCTCACCCGTTCTTCGAGCGGTTGAAACTCTTTTTCACCCGGTTTAGTCACAGGAAGTCCGAACGGCATTTCCGCAATCAGATGCCAATGTCCGGGCAGATTCCATGCACGACGCACCTCGTCGTCAATCAACGGATTATAGTGTTGCAGTGACGCTCCAAAACCGACATCTTCCAACATGACCCATATAGCCAGCTGATGCATGGCCGAAGTTTGCAGCGACCAGCCGGGGAAGTTATCCTGATAGGATGGGAAAGCCTCCTGAAGTCCTTTCACTACCTTTTGGTCTTCAAAGAAAAGCACAGTCCCATATCCGCAAGCGAACGAGTTATCTATTTTTTCTTCCGTCTTTACGAAAGCCTCCGCGGGCACAATTTTCTTCAACGCATCTTTCACAATCTGCCACAGTTTCTTGTGTGATTCCCCTAACAAAAGTACCACCCGCGTAGACTGCGAATTAAATGCAGACGGCACGTGGCGTACGGTCATATTGACGATACACTCAATCTCCTGATCCGGGATAGGCGACTGATTAGTAATTGAATAGTAAGTCCGGCGATGTTTCAAAGCTTCACTAAAAGATCTTTCCATAATAGCTCCTTTCTAAATGTTATATTCTTAAACTCTCTTATTTTTATAACAAGTAGCTCTGTTGACTTGTTCAGTTAGAGAATATATTTGTACCTTCGCGCTGTCAATATACAGACATCAATTCATTGTAAAAAGGAAAAATGGCTAAACAGAAATTCTACGTTGTATGGGAAGGCGTGACGCCCGGGGTTTACACATCCTGGACGGACTGCCAGCTTCAAATCAAAGGATACGAAGGCGCCAAATACAAATCATTCGACACCCGCGAAGAAGCGGAACGCGCACTGGCCACCTCCCCTTACGCCTATATCGGAAAAAACGCCAAGAAGAAAAGCGAGAAAGTTTCTTCGGAAACATTGCCCGCCTGCGTGATTGACAACAGTCTGGCGGTGGACGCTGCCTGCAGCGGCAACCCCGGTCCTATGGAATATCGCGGAGTCCACATAGCCAGCCGCCAGGAAGTCTTCCACTTTGGCCCGACGAAGGGAACGAATAATATCGGCGAATTCCTCGCTATCGTACACGGACTGGCTTTGCTGAAACAGAAGGAATTCGATATGCCCATTTACAGTGACAGCGTCAATGCAATCAGCTGGGTGCGGCAAAAGAAATGTAAGACCAAGCTTCCGCGTACCGCAGAAACAGAGGAACTGTTCAAACTGATAGAACGTGCGGAGAAATGGCTTCGGGAAAACACATACACCACCCGTATTCTGAAATGGGAAACCAAAGAATGGGGAGAGATTCCGGCAGATTTTGGCAGAAAATAAGACAAAAAGGCCAAACACCCCAAAATATATTTTTATCTTTGAACCCAAGATAGCATTTTTGTATCCAAACACATCAATAAATGTATGAAAAATAAGCAATTTATTATTTTAGCGGTCGTTTGCGTCGTTACTCTTCTCCCTTTTATGGGATTAACGGATTTCCATACCAAAGGGGAACCCCGCGAAGCAATCGTTGCATACTCCATGATTGAAACCGGTAACTGGACGCTTCCCGTCAACAACGGCGGGGACATCGCCTACAAGCCGCCCTTGTTTCACTGGTGTATTGCCGCCCTTTCCTCTATTGCCGGGAAAGTAACGGAATACACTTCACGTATGCCCTCTGCATTGGCACTGATAGCTATGGTGTTAGGCGGATTCTTATTCTACGCCAAACGCAGGGGAGCTTCAGTCGCCCTCCTTATGGGCTTAATTACCCTGTCTAATTTTGAAGTCCACCGTGCCGGTATGAACTGCCGCGTTGACATGATGCTGACCGCCTTTATCGTACTCGCGCTCTACCAACTCTACCGTTGGTGTGAGAAAGGGCAAAAAGGATTCCCCTGGATAGCCACCTTGTTTATGGGATGTGCCACACTAACCAAAGGTCCCGTAGGTATCCTCCTGCCTTGCATGGTCACCGGGGTCTTTCTGCTGATCCGGGGTACCAGTTTCTTCAAAGCCTTTTTCTCGATGGCACTGGTAGCCATTACGTCCTGTATCCTGCCCGCCCTTTGGTACATCGCTGCCTACCAACAGGGAGGAGATAATTTCATCTCACTGGTTATGGAGGAGAATTTCGGTCGTTTCATGGGAAAAATGAGCTACGAATCCCATGAGAATCCTGCTTACTACAATATCATTACAGTCGTATCCGGCTATGCCCCTTACACATTGTTGGTTCTGCTTTCCTTATTCAGCCTTACATACGGGAAAATAACCGGAAAACCCCGCGAATGGTGGCAGAGGTTCACAACATATATCCGCGAAATGGACAGCACCCGCTTGTTCTCTTTATTGAGCATTGTTCTCATTTTCGTTTTTTACTGCATCCCAAAGAGCAAGCGCAGTGTTTACCTGTTACCCATTTATCCGTTCATCGCCTATTTCCTTGCCGAATATATCATGTATCTGGTCCGGAAAAACTCAAAAGCAGTTAAGATATACGGCGGATTTCTCTCCGTCGCCGCTATTCTTCTCCTTGTCACATTTATAGCCGTGCGGTTAGGATTAGTGCCCGACAGTATTTTCCACGGAAGACACGCCGCCGAGAATATAGCCTTCATGAACGCGTTGGCAAATATCTCACTCAACGCAGGCCACATCATCGTCATCTGCCTGCCATTAATTGCAGCCATCTATTTCTTCCGGACAATCAGGAAAAAAGAATCGGGAATGAACGTAGTGTATGCCACTCTTTTCGTTACATTCTCGCTTTTCATGTCATTGGACGGTGCTTACCAGCCCGCCATACTGAACACCAAATCGGACAAAGGAATGGCGGAAGATATCCGGGAAATAGCTTCGGGCAGCAAGATCTATTCTTATGTAGCTGTCGATATGCTCCGTTTCTACACGGTCAATTTCTATCACAACGACCAGATAGGATTGTTTGAAAAGGATATGCCGGCCGAAGGCTATCTATTGGTAGGACGACGCGATTTTGAAGGTTTCAAGCCCAAATATGAATCCGAATATACTTTTGAAGAAGTATATCAGAGCACGAAAAGAGGATGTGACATCCGTGACATTATTTACCTGTATCGTTTCAAGAGAAAATAGCCATAGGATCAGCGTAGAATAACAGAAAAAGAAGTAAACCCGTTACAGGTTTACTTCTTTTTCTATCAGATAACGCGGACGGCGTTTCACCTCCTTATATATTTTACCGATATATTCACCGATCACTCCGACGGCAGTCAGGATAGCGCCGCCGATAAACCAGACAGAAATGAGTAGCGAAGTCCAGCCTCGGATTACGTCTCCGCCAATAAACTCCACCAAAGCATAGATAATGGCCAGGAAAGAAACCAGCATAAAGATAAGCCCGGATGTGGTAATCAGGCGTAATGGTTTGACAGAGAAAGAAGTGATTCCGTCCAGGGCGAAGTTCAACATCTTCGTGAACGGATATTTCGATTCACCGGCAAAACGTTCCTTGCGGTCGTAATAGACAGAAGCGGTAGGATATCCGAGCATACACACCATGCCCCGGAGGAAAAGATTACGTTCGGGGAAAGACACCAATGCCTTCAGGGAGCGCTTGCTCATCAGACGGAAATCCGCATGATTGTAAACAATCTCCCCGCCCATTGTCCGCATCAGTTTGTAGAACATCTGCGCGGTATGTTTCTTGAAGAACGTGTCCGTTTTACGTTCCCGCCGTACACCGAACACCACATCGGCCCCCTGATTATAATAATCCACCATTTCCACAATAGCATTCACATCATCCTGCAAATCAGCGTCGATAGATACAGCCGCATCATAATCGCCGGCCGCCACAAAATCCAATCCCGCCCAGAGAGCCTGCTGATGCCCGACATTATGCGCCAGTTTCAAGCCCGCCACACACCTATGAGATTCAGACAATTGCTCTATCAGTTTCCAGGTAGTATCCTTGCTTCCGTCGTCCACATACAAAATCTTTCCTTCGGCCACCTTCCCTTCCTGCTCCATTCGGGCAAGCACATCAGATAGCTGACGAGTCGTTTCTTTCAATACTTCTTCCTCATTATAACAAGGAACTACAATCACAAGTCTCACGCCGTTCATAGCTTTTTATGTTTAAAGACAAACCGAACAAATAAGAAATTCACAGGAATCGCTATCGCAAACACCGGCACAGGTGCCCATGCTTTAGAAACTCCCAGATAGAGGAATACATTCAACAGAATGATATGCAACAAATAATTAACCAGATGCGCCCCTCCCATACCAACCAACTTTTTCCATGACGGAGTGGTTCCGAACGTAAAATAAGAAGTCAGATAGAAGTTGACAATAAAACTGATTACATATCCCGTCGTATAGGCTACATTGACGTTGATAAAAGATTGCAGGAAATAATAAATCCCATAATGCAATGCCGTAGCCAGCACGCCGACCACGCCAAAACGTATAAACTCTTTCACCAACGGCTTTGTTTTCATAAAGCACTTACTTCTTGACGGATACTTTATCTAATGTCTTGTGTTCTTTTACCAGGGATTCCGTACTTTGCAGCATAGAGAAGCAATAATCTTTCAAGTTCCGGAAAGCCTCCTCATCAGTACCAGTGGCAGCGTGGAGCTTACCTTCCTCCAGTTTGTACTTGAATTCCTGTTGGCTGTCCGGCGAATAGATAAACATATTCACCGAGTCTCTTGCCCCGATCAGATTATCCGCCGTAAAGAACATACAAGGACGTTCTTCTTCCAACAGATTGACACCGAAATTGTTTTGCAGGTAACTTATGTTAAGCAGTCCCAACAACGTAGGAGATACATCCACCTGCCCACCAAAACCGTCGTATACCCCCGGCTTGATATCTTTCCCGTAAATCATCAGAGGAATATGGTTATAAGACTGGGGCATTTCACATTCAGGTGTTCCCACCATTTTGCCATGATCGCCCAGAAAAACGAAAATCGTATTGTCAAACCACGGCTGTTTTTCCGCAGCCTGCATAAACTGCCGGATAGACCAGTCGGCATATTCTACAATCTGTTCTTCGAGCACATCACTATGCGGGTGGAAATAGGGCGGAATCACATAAGGGGGATGATTGCTGATAGACAGCAATACGCTGAAGAACGGATTCCCCGTCCCGGCCCTTTCATTCAAAATAGGAAGTGCATACTGATACATGAAGTCATCCTGCACACCGAAGCTGTTTACTACTTTTTCCGAAGGATAATTCTCCTGAGCGTAGATTTCGTCGAACCCGTTCGTGCGAAGGAATGCATTCATATTGTCGTACTGCGATTCGTGAGTCATAAAGAACAGGTTACAGTATCCGTTCTCCTGCAATACGGTAGGCAGTCCCGAATAGACAGGAATCACAGAACCTTTCATGGCATTCCGTTTCATGATAGCCGGAAAAGAATAAAGCGTGGAATAAATACCATGATTGGTATGAATACCGGAGGAGTAGAAATGACTGAAACTCAAGGATTGCTGATAAAGGCTGTCCAGATAGGGAGTCAGTTTCTTATCCGATCCAAAAGTCCCCATTAGATTGGCGGACATAGACTCCATAAAGACCAGAACTACGTTCCTGCGATTAGGCGTACCTTCCCGTTCTACTTTCCGTGCGATCGGAGACAACCGGTCAATTCCTTGCCTATGCAAATATTTCTGTACTTTTGATAAAGCGTCTTCCTCAGACATCAGATGCAGAGTCCGGTTTTCTTTCCGGTTATCATCCAGTGTACTTGTCAGCAGATTAAAGACGGGATTCACTCCCAACTGATTCAGGAACGGGTCTTCACAATAATATGCCTGACTTACTTTTATCGGGTTATATCCCATACGCCCACGAATGCCGAACAGGCAAAGCCCGATACAAATTGCACCTGCTACCAACACAGCTACCCGGCTCAACAGACTTATCTGTGGTGCAGCCTTTTCTGCCCTACGATAGAAATAGGATGCAAGGGAAGAAGCTCCCCAAACAAATACCACGATAGACAGGAGTCCGAGGAATATCGGAAAATAGTAAGAAGACTCCCCAAACATCAGACCAGCTGTTGTACCGCCATAGCCGAACCAATTATAAATAGAAGAATTAATCGTTTTGAAGAAATATTCAAAATATGGAATATTGGCAGCAGCGATAACAAAAGATACCGAATAAAAACAACTAAAATAAACCGTTGTAGACCTAAACAGCCATTTAGCGGTGTAGTTACAAAGAGCGGCTATCCACAAAACAACCAGAGGGAGCAACAGGATATAACAAGCTATTACATTGTCAAACCAGAGTCCGCGGAGGAAAGCACCGGACTGCAAAAGAACATCTCCCTTTATTTCTGCCGGGAATTGATAGTCAATGGAACAGAACAGTGTGAACCGGAAAATAAAGAAAATGAAGAGAGCTACCACGTGTATGGATAACAGATATAAGAGGTAGCACTCAAAACGTTTTATAGAGATTCCTTTCATTAGATTCAACTTAAAAAAGTTCCATTATAATTATTCCGTTACAGTTGCTGCATATCGTGTAAGCGTTTGTAATATCCGTTCAGTTCTATGAGTTCCTCATGCTTGCCGCGTTCCACAATCTCTCCCTCATAGAGCACGCAGATTTCATCCGCATTCTTAATAGTAGAAAGACGGTGAGCAATGGCAATCGTTGTACGCGTCTTCATCAAACGCTCCAACGCTTCCTGTACCAGACGTTCCGATTCGGTATCCAGTGCCGAAGTAGCCTCATCCAGAATCAGAATCGGCGGGTTCTTCAAGATAGCACGGGCAATGCTGATACGCTGACGCTGACCACCGGACAACTTACCGCCCCGGTCACCGATATTCATATTATATCCCTCCGGCTTCTCCATGATAAAATCGTGTGCATTCGCAATCTTGGCAGCTTCTATCACTTGCTCCATTGTTGCATTTTCCACACCAAAAGCGATGTTGTTGAAGAATGTGTCATTAAACAAGATTGCTTCCTGATTCACGTTACCGATCAAACTGCGCAAATCGGCAATACGAACATCACGTATACTGGTTCCGTCGATTGTGATATCTCCTTCCTGCACATCGTGATAGCGCGGCAGCAAATCCACCAACGTCGATTTACCCGACCCCGACTGTCCTACCAGTGCGATCGTCTGACCTTTAGGAACTGTCAGGTTCACATGCTTCAACACTTCCCGTTTACCGTCATAACTGAAAGTGATATCCTTAAACTCAATTTTGTCATTCAGTCCCTTCAACGGTTTCGGATTCGAAATTTCTTTGATCTTATTCTCAGCTTTCAGAATCTTGTCTACACGCTCCATTGAAGCCAGACCTTTCGGGATGTTGTATCCTGCCTTCGCAAAATCTTTCAACGGATTGATTACGCTATACAAGATCACCATATAAAAGATAAATGTCGGAGCGTCAATCGATGCGTTTTGTCCCAGAATCAATGTACCGCCGAACCATAACACAGCTACAATCAGAATCGTTCCTAAGAACTCACTCATAGGATGCGCCATAGCCTGACGTATGGCAACCTTATTTGTCGCGTCACGAAGTTCGTTGCTGCATTTGGTGAAACGGTTAATCATTTTGTCTTCCGCAATAAAAGCTTTGATAATGCGCAAGCCACCCAACGTTTCTTCCAGTTGCGACATCGTATCGCTCCACTTGCTCTGCGCCTCCAAAGACTGGCGTTTCAGTTTTCGTCCTACCACACCCATCAGCCAGCCCATTCCCGGCAACACAACGATCGTAAAGAGAGTCAACTGCCAGCTGGTGATGACCAGTGTCGCAAAATACAGAATAATCATAATCGGACTCTTCATCAACATATCCAACGAGCTGGTAATGGAGTTCTCCACTTCACCCACATCCCCGCTCATACGAGCGATAATATCTCCTTTTCTCTCTTCCGAGAAGAATGACATCGGCAGACGCATCACCTTGGCATACACCATAATACGGATATCACGTACCACTCCTGTACGCAACGGAATCATTACAGCCGAAGAAGCGAAATAACAACCGGTTTTAAACAATGTCATAATCATCAGGAACAGTCCCAAAAAGATAAGCGCCATAGTAGGTCCATTATCTATTATCATCTGACTGATATAATAATAGAAGTTATTCTTAGCAACATCGGCCAAATCACCACTTCCCCATTCCATAAAATGATAGACCTTATCAGCCCCTTCCGTCTTGAACAGGATACTCAGAATAGGAATCAAAAAAGTGAATGAAAACACATTGAATACAGCAGATAAAATATTCAGCAAAACAGCCCAGCCGATATACTTCTTATAAGGCGACACAAAACGTCGCATCAATTGTAGAAATTCCTTCATTACTTGCCATTAAATAAGTTAAGACCGCAAAGATACAATAAAACCGATTAACAGACAGCAGTTTCACCGAATTATTAACGCGATTTATCGAAAAGAGCTTGTAAGAAAGCGATCATATATCCGACAAACTCTCATTTCCCGAGTCATAAAGTCTTCCTTCCGGTAAGTCTTTCGCAATTGCCCTGTATCTCTTTTTGAGCGACAGCCACCACATGATAATAAACTCCGCGCGTTTTCCTGTACGATTTCACTCCCAACCGTTGCAGAATACGTCCGAAATAGTTCACCTGACCGGAAGAGAATTTCATTTTACTCGCCTTTTGTATCCGTTGCAATATATCGGCAGCAAGTATCCACTCTCCTTCTTCCTCATCGTCCGCAACGCGGTAATACACAAGAAACAGCTGTTCGATAAGCGGTGACTGTTCAAACTCCTGATTGGCTTCCGTCATAATGGCTTCTTCCTTTTCGTCAAACCAATACCGTTCATTGTGATAGAGCGCCGCCATTGCCTGCGCATAAAGCTGTTCATAATCAACAGGACGAACCACATCAATCACTCCCGTAACCTCCACACCTATATAACGACGACTGCCGGAAGTATCTGTCAGCAAATCCTTATGATTGCTTGTTCCGATGAAAGAAGCGTAACGGCGAAGTTCTTCTACCGCCGAAGCATTCGGGCGCCGTGTATTAACGACCGGCTTTTGCATGATATGTTTAAGGAAAGGCTGCTGATTGATACCTATCTGGTCAAACTCATCCATATTAATCAGCAAAAAACGATTCAGATACAACTCCGCATCCCGTTTCCGGCTAAAGTCAATGCTATCCGTATAGTACGCCTGCAAACACGGCGGTAGAATCAGGCGGCAAAACGTAGATTTCCTGTAAGCCTGCGGACCGACTAATATAGGCGAAGTGCTGTTTGCATGATTTTTACCCAGTCCACGCCAATGAGCTATCATGCTGAGAAACCAACGACGGAACAACTGTGCCCAATGGGGATTATTGCAAGGAACCCGCTTTGCCAGATCTCCGATGTGATCTTTGCCGTCCCAACGGGGGAGATCATAAAGGAACTCTTCAATAGGCTGATAAACCGGTACATGATCTGAATTCAGATAACGCACCACGTCTTTGTCCCACAATTTAAGCCCTTCGTATTGCGCATTCATGGTAATACTTGCCATCAGCCTCTTATTTACCGGACGAAAATAAAAATCAAAACTGTTCCGTTGCCGGCATTCCACTTGCGAGGTCAACTGATTGAAACGAAACTCATAACGACGTTTCATAAACTCATCCATTTGCATCACAAACAGTTGTTCCGGCAGCAGACTGCTTTTATCCGCAAATCCTTTGCAAGTGCGATATACATTCTGCACTGTCTCACGGATCAGAAATTCATCATCCGGCAAGCGGTAATGGGCACGAGTCCACCGCACTGTATCCTCTGCGGGAATACCGGCACGAAAACAATGTCCGGCCAGACAAACCAGCAAGGAATGTATATCATCTCCCGGCTGATAACCATGCTGCTCATCCAAAGCCCGCGCAAAAGCCGCCTCAAAAAGTACGGAAAGAGCTTTATAACTCTCATATCCCGGTACAAGCCGTTGCAAAGGCGAGGTTTCCGCCTTCACCTGTTCGCGATAGGTCGTTTCTCCCGGCATAGCCATAGGCTGTTTCATATAGACAGGCATCGCTTCGGGATTGAAATACAGTTCGGGGTCGAAGGTCAGACGACAATATTGCTCCAGTGAAGGTTCTTTCAAGTCGATATCGAAAGGAAGCTGCGGTTGATAAAATTTCACGGCGAGCCGGTAAGCGTGCGCATGGAAAAGTTCCGCTTGCTCACGGTTGCCCGGCAAAAGATCGTCAGGATAAGTAAAGCGCACCCATATCTTTACCGACTTTCCGGAAGAACCGGTAAAAGCAAGATAGGTCTGCGGAAACTCCTTCACACGTTCTTTCACCTCATCCGCTTCCATAGGTCCGGAGAGATTGTTCACTTGAAGCATCACCACTCCGTTGTACTCGTCCATTGTCATTACCCCGTTCTTACGGACAAAGGCAGCCGCAGGAAGCAACTTCGGCACTTTCTGTACATAGTCATTTTTATCTCCCGGAAATATATAAGGCAGGACTTCTCTCATTCCTGAGACGAGTTGTGCTTTAGTTTCCACTTTCATTTGCTCCACGAGCTGTTCGATTTTCAACGTCCGCAAAGTGTTCACTCTGCCGTCGTCTCTAATTTGTGTTATTCTCATTACTTATTTAGTTTGTCCTGCATGTTTGTGTAGGGCGATTATTACCGGAGACAAAAGTACTGTAAATATTCCATACAAACAAATTTTAAAAGCGCTGGTTCTTCTTTCTACTAGAAAAGATTTTTCAATTTCATTTCTCATATTCTCATACTTTTCAGTTAAAGTGTAGTCAATCAAATAGATGTACTATGAGAAATACTTTTTCAAACAGGCATTTCTCATAGTTTATTCCACATTTCGGCTCAAAATTTGGGTATTTCTCATTGTTTTTCAGAGTATTTCTCATAGTCAGCACAACTCTGCTTGCCTAATGCCGGATAACCTTATCCAATATGAAATTAAACTATTATTTACGTATAAACAACTAAGCATTTACTTGTTTTCCGCCCAATATTGTTGTATCTTTGAAGGAACATTCCAACCGTTCCACTCCAGTGCACAGGCCTGTCTACTCCAGTAAAAAGTTCTGTCTACTGAAGTGCAAAGAACCGTCTACCGGAGTGGAACGATAGAAGCATCGGTAGGAAAAGAAAGGAATGAAGGCAAGATATAGCAACAGCCTAAGTAACATAATATATAAATCACCATTAAATTGAAACAGCAATGGCAATACAATTCGAGTTTTATAAGAATCCCCAACCGGAAAAAGAAGGGGAAGAACCAAGCTACCACCCTCGCGTAGTTAATTTTCAACATGTCACTACTCAGCGACTAGCAAAAGAAATCCACATGGCAACTACTTTCGGAAAAGCAGAAGTAGAGGCAATGTTAATGGAACTGAGCAGATGCATGGGCAATCATCTGCGCGAAGGAGAAAGAGTGCATCTGGACGGGATCGGGTATTTTCAAATCACATTGCAAGCCGCCGAACCCATACACTCACTTACTACCCGCGCCGACAAAGTGAAACTAAAATCCATCAACTTCCAGGCCGACAGAGACTTGAAAAGTTTGTGTATGACCACACACCTGCGGCGTTCGAAATATAAACCGCATTCCGCCTCTCTTTCAGAAGAAGAAATTGACCGGAAACTCACGGAATATTTTGCAACGCATCCTGTCTTGACTCGTACTAATATGCAGTCTCTTTGCAGCTTCACTCAAAGTATGGCCAGCCGGCAAATACGCAGGCTAAAGGCAGAAGGTAAGCTGCAAAATATCGGGAAGCCTACGCAACCTATCTATGTTGCAGGGGCGGGATACTATGAGAAATGAGCAAAATCAGGGTCGTTTTGCAAAAAAACTATGAGAAATACAAGTTCCTAAAAGTATTTCTCATAGTCTACTTTACTAATTATCTGCGATTTATAGCGAGCTTATGAGAATATGAGAAATGAAAATCAAAAATACGCGTCAGAGGATCGAGCTAATATAGAAAACCAACAACCCAAATAGGCAACTTACACCTGTAAGGTGTTTCTATCCCATCAGCTAAAATATAGGAATCAGGCACATCCGCTATCTGATTATACGTTTTACCTTCACCGCCAACTTCCAAAGTATATTTCCCATTAACTTTAAAATCTCCTGTCTTCTTTCCATATTCTATTTCATGATCACAAGAAAGTTGATTCACTACAAAAGTTTCACGTGCTGTTCCTATTTTCACAGGATGAGAAGCCAAAGCATACAACAGATTAGGATTATCCAAATAAATCTTATCCGGCTTTTGCATCTTCTTGACAGATAATAAATCCGCATATAAGAGATGCAGTAGTTTTGCTTTTTCCAGACTATTCAGGTATTCTATAACCGTGTTACGATGAATACCGATAGTTGTCGCCAATTTGGATATATCCACTTCAAAAGGAACAGAGGACGCAAGAATACCCAACAAGGCTTTTATCTTACGCACATTACCCACATCAATTCCACACAACTGAGGTAATTCCGTTTCTACAATAAAATTAACAACCTGTTCTATGCTTGTGTAATAGTCTATCTGATTTTTCAAATAAAACGGATAATATCCATACTGCAAATATTCTCTAAAAAGAGGCAAAGGACGACACACTTTGTTCACCTCCGAGCAGATATTTCCAGGAGAAGTCAGAACCTCTTCCAAAGTACATATAGGTAAATCCAACTGTTTATAAAACAATAAAAATTCCCGAAAGGAAAGTCCCTGCATTTCATAAGGGATACAACGCCGGGATAAGTCAGCGTCAGCATTCAATATATTAAGTAAAGAGGATGCACTGAACACAACTTTCAAATCGGGATACATATCATATACTTCCTTTATCTCCTTGCTCCAAGTCGGATATTTATGTACCTCGTCCAAGAAGAGATGCTTCCCTCCATTTTTCACAAACACATCCACCAACTCCAACAAAGTATGATTGGAGAAATAAACAGAGTCCAGCGTACAATAGAGCACTTCCCTGCTATAAACCTCATAATGCTGCTTCATATACTGCAACATTAAAGTAGTCTTTCCCACTCCACGAGGCCCTTTAATAGCAACCAACTGGGCATCCCAATTGATCTGATACATCAATGTCCTTATTATCTCGGTTGATGTCAACGACAACAAACGATCTTGTTTCGCAAAAAGAGTTTCCATAAATTTCTATATCTTAGTACTTTCAAATACAAAGATAACCATTTGCTGTTTGGAAACAGCATTTTCCGCTACTTTTTGCTGTTTGAAAACAGCAAACGAAAATTATTTCAATTTTAATCACCGGCACGTACCTCACGAACGAATTTCTGAATTTCAAAGGGAGATTCCACTTTATCCACGCTTGCATAATAAGGAAGCAGAAAACAGACAAAACCTTCTTCCACTTCACGATTAGGAAAACCCAAACGGTAAATACCCAATTTTTCATCATATCTCTTAATAGTAAGGTATCCACTCTGATAAAGCACCGGACATCAAGATTATCGTATAACTCCTGTTCGCTGACACCACAAATATCTATCTACTTATTCCACATTGATATGTCATCCAGGTTATTCAAATCACTGAATACGCTAACTTTGCCGAACTTGGTAACCCCCGTCAACATAGTAAACAATACAACCATCCTAGCTTTTCAATGCGCCATAGAAAGCTTCTAATGTATTACGGAAACTTTTTTGCAAGGCATCATCACCAATAGCCTGTAGCATCGGTTTATCATACTCTTCCACAAGAATGACCACACGCCGCCCTTCCTGTCGACAAGCACGCTTGATAATACCCTCAAAACGCATCGCTAAGGATTTTCCCGAAGACTCCGCGCCATACATCTTCTCCCATTCTACTAACGCTCCGTTCAGCTTATTCTCCAAACTCTCCGGAATATCGTATTTCTCCGTATTAAGATCAAGATGTAATACCGGATATTTTACCCAGTCTTTTTCCAACTTCTCCATAGCCAATCCAACAAATAGTTCACGCTTTCCTTGGAAATAGGCTTCAAGCGTAGAAATAAGCAAGCTTTTGCCAAAACGACCCGGACGGCTAAAAAATAGTAATTCCCAGTTTTTACCAATTGATGGATTAATGCTGTTTTATCAATATAAAAATAACCTTCCTAGCGATTTTTTTCGAAGTTCTGCACGCTGATAGGATAAATTTTACTGCCCATATTTCACTCTGTTTAAGTTCACGCCATACAAATATACATAGAAATATCTGAAATAGATGCAAATTCTACCAAAACTGCCTGACAGAGGTATAAGACATGTAACAACATCTAATATTATCTACTCAAGAAAAGCAAATTCAGTAAAATATAATTGAAAAATCATGTTTATAAACATCCGCTTTATTTTGATATTTATGGATATTATTTTTACTTTAGGCAATTATAAATCCTAAAAAATAATATTATGAAAAAGATTCATTGGTTATTTGGCTTATTATTATCAATTTGCTATTCATGTTCAGAACTTGACGACTTCTCTGTCGAATCAACTTCTGAATCTCTGTCGACTCCAACGACTAGGTATGCTGGAGATGAAAAATATGACGTATTAGGCTATGGTTATGATGTAACAGGTGAATACTTGCATCCTTTATCCGTCCGGAATCCCGTTCTGAATATAGCAAAGTACGAACAAGAGCATTTCGATCGGCTGCAATATAACACTTCTTCCTATGGCTTTGATCAAATGTATTATGGATATTCTGCCTCTGATTACACAAAAGATATTACAAAAGAAACAAAAGTTACTACTAATATGAGTTATGGTAACGAAAAGGTGGATACTGTTCCCTATTTTTCAGGTAACATAACCAGTAATAATTATTTAAAAACAGAGTACGCTTATTCTGATAAATATTCATTTGCAAGCGTAGATGCCGTTAGAAATCGGAAACATATTTGGATTAACGACGAAATTAGTCTCCTCTCTAAGTATTTATCAGAAAGTTTTAAAGCAGATTTAGAAAGGCTATCTCCAAGCAGAATAGTAGAAAGATATGGGACTCATGTATTAACAGATTTCATTATCGGAGGACGTTACAAACTAGTGTACAGATCTGTTATTACACATTCAAAAGATGCAACTCATAAAAAGAAGACTGTAGCATCCGGATTTAAGGCAGCGTTGTTCGGTATTGGTTTTTCCTTGAATATCTCAAGAACTATTCAAACAGATGAATCTCTAGTTAAAGATAATCAGAATAAAGAACTTTTTGTTCAATTCTATGGTGGAAACGGTACAAGTTTGAGATACGATTTAGAGAAAGGAATGCCAACAGGAGTAGATGTGCAGAGTTGGGAGAATAGCATAAATTTAGGCAATAGCTGTCTAAATGAAATAATGTGGGAGGAAACTTATCCGATTTATGACTTTATTTCTGATCCAGTAAAAAAGGAAGAAATAAAGCAAGCTGTCATACAATATATAGAAAATTCAAAAATTAATGAACTCAATTTACTTCCATTGTATACTTATTTATTAAAAGGTGATATATCAGACCATCTCGTCACAACACATCCTGCAATAGAAGAGTATTGGCCGGAATATGAGTTTGATCAAATAGAAGGATACATTTTAAAGAAACAGTTACCAGGAACAATTCCATTATATGAATATTACACCGATGCAGGCACAAATCATTATGCTACAGTTGTTTCTGATTTTGACAAAACATATCCCTTTTATGAGAAGAAAGGAATTATGGGTTATGTTTATCAAAACACAACAATGGAAACAGTTCCCTTATATGAATATTTCAGCGATGAATTGAATGATCATTATGCATCAACGATACCTAACATACCAACCCTTTTTCCAGGCTGGAGACGTGTTAATGTAGGTAATAATGGATATGTATATCCTCCTAATTAAAAATTAACTTGAAGCCAGGCACTAAAAAGCAATAAAAGAGGCTGTCTCAAAATAGAAAAATGAGGCAGCCTTACTTATAATCTGTAAGTTGAAGTATAAGAATCCCCTTATTTTAGCCTTATTTCCTTATAAGAAAGGGCAAAATAAGGAGATTTTTTCTAAAGAGATTTCAATCTATAAGTTTTTCGTTCTTGAAATTCTATTTTGAGACAGCCTCTTTCTATTTACACAATCTTATAGATAGTCCCATTTATTAGAAACACGAACATTTACTGAATATCCTACATTACGGTCACGGGGAGTGGAAACGGTTACTTCACCCAACGAAATCTGGAGCTGTTTCTGCATCTTACTGTTACGACGATTACCCATCTGATTTCTTCTTCTGTAAGATATGCATCTTCTCGCCTTCCAAAGCTGCATTAAGGATACTTGTCAACAACGGAGCAAAAGCATCGTCTTTACCTAACAAAGGCTTGCCTGCTTTTAGCTGTTCAATAGTCTTCTTCCTGATACTATCAAAATCAAATTCTTCTTTCATACAAAAAGCTGTATTAGCAAAGTTAATATTTTCTTCTTTGTTGACACAGTTTAATTCACATACTCTGATTTGTTGTCTGACAACTAAAAAAACAGACTTCCCTGAAAATTACAATATTCTGCAAGATATCTCTGGAATGCTCACATAAATCCTCTAGTTTATAAGAGAATATCAGAGGCATCTTGCAGTAAAAAGGAAAGTATCAACTACTCATATCATACTATTTTGAGAAGATATCATTCGGAGCGACACTGGTATTATGGAATATCCTGAATCAGACCTTCCCAACTTTTAATACCAATCCGTTCCAGATATTGTTTAAAGTAATCATCTTCTTCATCAGTACCCGCTTTCTGATAGGTAGTCCATACAGGTTTAGCTTCTCCCTTATATTCTTCATCGCTGTATTTACGTAATCCCAAAGGAACACCATCGCCTAAATGATCAAACCAGCTATGCCATTGGATTCCATTAATACCGTCCAAAGCATTAATTTTCTTCCATCCATAAGCAAATCCGGCCGCTTGATCCTGCAAATCTTTATCTTCATAGCTCGGAGAGCATGTTCCTGCTTCAGAAAGCCATACAGAACGCCTGATATTTCCCTTATACTGGTTCTGCGAAATACCAACCCATTTATCCAGTACTTCAAGATTCTTCAGTGTCACATATTCCGTATCCATAGAGAAAGTCGCCTGAGCGTCATCCCAGGTACAAGGATTTCCCAGCTGTGCCGGATAACTATGGCATGCCAACGACCAGAAGAAATCACCTTCAGCCTTACTAAACTGATTCATCAGATCAAGCATATCCCTCACTTTATACCAGCCACCGCCGGCGGCAATATTCCACCCATGCGAGAAAGAAATGAACACTTCTGAATGCTGATCATACTGATGTACAATATTATAACACATACGCATTGAACGAAGATAAGTATCCATAAATGTGGCAATCGGCTTATCTCCCATATTTGTCCAATGAATTCCTCCATCTACCTCATTATGGATAATCCAATGTGCTATACGCATATCGGGATCACTATATCTTTGCGCTAAAAAGTCAAGTGCAGCAGCATAACATTGAGTAGACTCTACCGTAGTCATATTGGGCATTGTATAAGGAGCTACCCCGTTATAATCCGGATGCTTCAGGAGTTCGCCTGCATCTCCGGAAGGAGCAATCAACAAAATGCCGGCTACAGAAATTCCACGTTGACTGGTCTGTTGCAATACTACATCAAATGAGCTTATCAGATATTGTTCGTTAAAATAATATGTTTTTCCTCCATATGTATACGGTATGTCACCCGGCTGCTCAGAAAGATGCATAAAATTACTAATAGGAATATTGATAGTAGCACTGCTGATTCCCAACTCATCCAAATCATGTGTCAATAATCCATGATTAATAAGTCCGCCCAATCCTTTCTTCGATTTCAGAGGAACCGCTTCGACACTTTGTTTTGCATGAATTGCATCTACATTAGCATAACGGGCATGAGAAACAAGCTCATCCACATCCGCTCCTTCTTTAAACACAGCCCATTTGGACAATAGACGATCATATTTAAAATCTCCCACAGTAACATAGCGATCTAACTGTATGGAGAAAGAGTTTTCTGATAAAGGAATTTTAAACTCTATCTTCTCCGTTTTAAACATGTCCACAAAAGGAGGTATTTCGCCCAAGAAGAAAGTACCTTCGCCCGTATAATCTCCCTGGATAGTTACCGATGTTTCTCCAACCGTAACATCTGTGATATGGCAGGCATATTCTTTACTCAGATAATCTTTAATCCCTTGTTCATACTTCTCTTTATTCAAGGCTTCATTCTTTTCTTCCTCTTCTTCCTTTTTCTCTTCGTCGTTCATAACACGCAGGCGAATGTTACGCATCTGTATGGTATTATTAGGATCAGTTCCAAAGTCCATACGCAAGTTATCTCCTTTTTTGCCCCAATTAAAATTCTTTCGATATTCTTTCAGACGAACACTAAAAGAAACCCATTCTTCAGAAGCCGGCACCTGCCCCGCACTCATACTATGCGCCGGATCAATTCCTGTTTTTACATCCATAAAGAAAAGTTCGAGATTACTCATCCCCAACGTTGTCTGATATTCAAATTCAAGTACATTACATTCCTCAGGCACATCTTCCGCAAATACTCCGGTTGTCGCCCATGGATCACCATCAGTTGTTTCTATAGTACAAGTACTATCCTCATGTAAAGTCAAATTAACCCCCGACTTATACTTTCCATTCAATAACATATAAACAGGTGGAGTAACAGTCTCCTCAGGAGGAGTAACGGGAGGCTCTACATTTTCTAGAAAATCGTCCTGACAGGAAATTAAATTCACAATCAAAAATAGTACTCCCAACAATCCCACGCATCGCCCTACAAAGCGACCTAGTTTTCTCGTGCAAAAAACTCTCAGCTTTCTCATAATTTCAGTTTTAGTTAATTATAAACAATCAGAAGTTTTCAATAATATTCCAATCAGAAATTCCAATTATAGGTAAAAATTGCTCAAAAAATTCATCTTCTTCGTGTGTGTTTGCTTTTTGGTAGACATACCATGCAGGTTTAGGTTCTCCATTATAAGATTCATCCAAATATTTACGTAACCCCAAACAAGCACCATCACCCGGATGATCAAACCAATTATGCCATTGCCAAGCATCAATGCCTTCTAAAGCATTAACCTTTTTCCAAGCATAAGCAACCCCTGCCGCCTGCTTTTGAAGTTCCTCATCCGAATACCCCCGCGAATTCACCCCTGCTTCCGAAAGCCATACAGAACGTTTAATAATCCCTTTATATTTATTTTCTTTATCCAAAGCCCACTTATTCAGAACTTCAAGATTCTTAAAAGTAACAAATTGAGTATTCATAGAACAAGTAGCATTCGGATCATTCCAAGTACAAGGATTAGTCAAATCCTGTGCATAACTATGATAAGCCAGCCCCCACTGAAAATCCCCCTCCACTTTGCTATAAACGTTTAACAAATCAATCATTTCCTTACAGGTATACCATGTAGGGTTGGATTTTTCTGTCCATGAATGAGAAAAAGAAGCAAACACCTCTGCATTCTCATCATATTGTCGTACAATGTTATAACACATTCTCATAGACTTCACATAGGTATCAGTAAACACTGTTATTGGCTTTATTCCCATGTTAGTCCAATCCCTAGCTCCATCAACTTCATTATGCATAATCCAATGGCTAATTCTTCCATAGCGATTATCAGTAGTACAATACCTTTTCGCCAAAAAGTCAAGTGCCGCAGCATAACAATTAAGTCCCTCTAAGGTTGTCATATTAGGCATAGTATACACCCCACCATCATTATCTGGATGCTGCAATATTTCTCCCAGTTGTGGATTAATACACCTAGATGCTGGCTCTAATAGTATAATTGCTGCAACAGACATATTTCGCTCTTTCGTTGCTGCCAAAAGAGTCCTATCAATCGAATTCTCAAGATAACCCAAATCCATGTAATAGCTTTTCCCCCCATATACATATTCAACATCACCAGTTCTTGGAGTAAGATGCATAAAATGAGTTATACAAACATTGATAGTAGCGCTACTGATATTTAATGATGCAAAGTCAGATATATATTGATTAGGAATAATGCCGCCCATTCCCTTCTTAGACACAATCTTAATAGGAGCCAAATGTTGAGTAGCGAAAATCTCATCTGCATAGCGAGCATGCGAAACTAGCAAATTTTGGCCTGCTTCTTCTTTAAAAATAGCCCACTTTGATAAAAGCCTGTCATATAAAAAGCCTTCCCTCTCAACAAACCGTTCAAGTTCTATTTGAAATAATGAATTTACAAGTTTTACTTTATAAGGACTATTCTTCAACTCCGCTACATCCATACTAGGGGTAATCTCACCTAGAAAAAAATTGCCTTCGCCCGTATATTCACCTGTCACCCTAACAGAAGATTCTGTTATAGACACAGAATGAATATGGCAAGTATAATCATTATATAAATAAAAGTTTAAATTTTCTTCATGTCGAACATCTTCCTCGCTAAAAAAAGGAGGTTCCGTTTCCATTCTATTATCACTTTCATTACAAGAAACTATAACTAAAAGATAACATATAAAAGAAAAAGCAAAAATCACTTGCTGCACAAAATTACAGTTCTTTGAATAAAACTGTCTCTTTAGATTTTTCATATATAAAAATTCTATATAGTTTAGGTTTAGGATGCACAAAAATAGAATAATTATAGCATCATCTATAAACAATTGCTTTTTTTTAACAATAAAACTTTTATAATGCTACAAGAATTTAGGATATCTCCAATATATTTTCAAATCTTTTTCTTTAATAAAACATTACAACCCGTCTAGCACAACCTCATTAAACTATATAAAAACCGGATTCTGGAGTAACATTTTCCAATATTGCTGTGTTTCATCATTATACAATACTACATACTTATCAGGGTTGTCTGCCAACAAAGCTCCAAATTTCCCCAAAGTTCCTTTCGTCGTTATTTGATGTTTACAATGAGCTAACAGATATAAATCCATATAACCTTTATCAGAGCCATTTATATCAACCACTTCTGCACAATCTTTCACAGAAAGCCTTGGCAACAAGTCCATTTTAACCCATTCTGGCTCATCTGAAAAAAAATAAAAATAAGGTCTATACAATTTCTTTTTAAAGAAAGCCGTAGCATTTATAAAATAATCAAATGAAGCTGGTGCTCCATAAGAAGATACTTCTTCCTTTAAATCTCCTCTTCTGACATGAACTCCAACAGAATCTACACACTTATCTATTTCTAAACATTTTATCTGATTAACTTTATCGAGAACACCATCAACCATTCTATATAAAGATTGAAAAGTTTCAAGCCACTGCTTTGATGGGAAATGATAATATCCTCCTAAATATATAGGTGGAACCAAACTAAGAAATGACATATCATTAGTACGAATATCACCATCATTGCCCCCATAAAAGTATTCTCTTCTATATACATCCACTTCCAGTTTTGACGCTTCTTCAAACTCCAAATACGGGAAAGCCTTCAAAATATCAAAGTTTCTAACAAATTCATTGTTTATATCTAATCCCCATTCCTTATAAAATGTCAAATCATAACACACTGAAAAACCTCTTTTACGATATAAATTTCCCAATAAATATTGATGCATCTGCGAACAAATACCACCGTCCATCAATACAACAATTTTAGTTCGTAACAGTCCTCTATTCAGCAAATATTTATAGATATTTCTCTTCAAATCACCCAACATATTTTAAAAGCATTAACTTTAATTCGTATTAATGACAAATATATGTATATTTGCAGAATATACAGCCAACATAGCATATAATTTTATAAGATTAGAACATGATTGCTCCATTACTAAGCATAATTACCGTAAACTACAACAACAAAAGTGGACTTATCCGAACTTTAAATAGTATCAAAAATCAAGAAAGCGTTTTTTTTGAACATATCATCATTGATGCTAACTCCACAGATGGAAGTAAAGACGCAATCCTACTATATGAAAAAGAAATTACATTTCCACTTTATTGGGTATCAGAGCCTGATAATGGCATTTATGACGGAATGAACAAAGGTATAAAACAAGCGCATGGAGAGTATCTGTTTTTTCTAAATTCTGGAGATACCTTAATAAGCAATACCATACTACAGGAAATAGCTTTAGATGGTAATAAATATATATATGGAAATATAAAATACATATTATCAGAAAAAGACTACAGATATATTACCCCCTCTGAAACATTAGATATCGTTTACCTTCTTAAAACAGCATTACCACATCAAGCTTGTTTCATTCACCATTCCCTATTTCAGAAACAATTATATAACACTGAATACAAAATCATATCAGACTGGATACATACAATGGAAAGTATTATTTTTAACGATTGCAGCTATAAATATATAGACATTGTAATAGCAGAAGTAGACGGGAATGGGATCAGTACCAATCAAGAAAAATTAATGGAAGAACGAATAAAATGGATCAAAAGCAAGTTTCCGAAAGCCATATTAGATGCATTATCTGAGCTATACGAGTATCGTATTTCCGAACTTGCTCCTTTCATACAGCCAATATCACAAACAAAAAAATTTAAGAAAAGGATTAGAAAATTAATATCATTTCTTTTAAAAATCAACAATATTATTTCTCACAAAAAAAGAATTGAACAGAAAAAAAATGAGATATGGACCCCCTTCAATTAAGCAGCTAATCTCCCTCCTTAAATCTAACCAATAAAAGCGTCAAATACACTAGCATTTACAAGTGCCACAATTCATAGTTCAAGCACCATAATAATATTTTAGTACACCTAAATTTTACCTTTTTGAATATAGTACTTCAACCTTAAGTTCCCCCACAACATGGAAAATCGGAAAGCAGAAACCACCCTCAATTCACGCTTAGACATTGATTGCTTCAATTCAGGAAAGCATCTCAAATCCTGTATTATTCTATCCATGTCTTTTTTCAAATTACGTATCTTCCTCCAAACAATTTTTTGGAAAGTATTTCTAATATGAAAAAATGCCAAGTCTTTTTTCATAAAGTCTATCACTCCCTTTTGTGCAAGGTAAAGTTCCAACCAACTTCTATAAAATTCAAAATTCGCAAATTTGCCTTCATCAAAATTGCAAGAATGAGAAAGTGAAAGATTCCGAATATTATAATCTAAAATAACATATTCTATAGAAACAACTTTCTTTGAACGTAAAAGCAACTGCACACTCCAAATCACATCCTCCCCAAAACATATATTTGGATATATCTCCATTGGGTCATTCAACAACAATTCACGTTTATGAAATTTAGACCAAACACTCCAATAAGCCTTATTATTTAATATTTCTTTAAGGTAATCAATACCAGACATACTTGAGAAATTAAAAAACGACGATTTATAAGAGGTACCATCTAAATAACAAAACTGGAAAGGGGCAACTACAATATCCGCATTGCTAGCTTCCGCTTTATCTAGCAAATATTCAATTGCTTTTTCATGCAGACAATCATCACTATCCAAATATTGCACATATTTCCCCTTAGCTATTTTCAAACCTTTATTCCTAGCTAGGGCAGGTCCTCCATTTTTCTGTTCCAACCCGATTATACGCTTATCCAATTTTACATATCGATCTATTATCAATGATGTATTATCTATGCTTCCATCATTTACAACAATAATCTCAATATTTGTATAGCTCTGACATATTACACTTTTAAGGCATTTTTCTAGAAAAATTTCCCCATTGTAAACAGGAACAATAACAGACACAAGTGGTAGTAATTTATCCATATTACATTTATATTATCAACATTTAGGACATACAATTCGTCAGTTTTCCTCCGACTACATCGTCCAACCTCAATTTACATATATCAATACCTACATACTAGACCCTGCCAGTTGTTTCTAATCAGGAAAAATGTCGCCAATAATATATTGGCCAAAAATAGACAATTTTTCTTATTCGTTTGCGATAAAAAACTTCTAACTCTCGAGAAGGAAATTTTAATAATGTTTTAAATTTAGCTCTCATATGCTTTATTGGCTTCTGAAAACACCTCGGTTTCGTCAAAAGGACAAACTCCTCAAAAGTAAAAAAACATATACGAATAAGCCTATTCCTTACTTCCAATAATTCTTCTCCTTCAAACAATAAGTGCTTCTCTATAAACTCTATCCGAGAAAATTCAGCCATAAAATAATGATATCTATTCAAAGGAGTAATTAAATGACAAAGACTACTACTGCGTTCAACATAATGATAAAACACCTTATCAACCCAAGCTACCTGCTTACATTGCAATATCCACATATGCATCGCAATTCTATCTTCATAAATATTATTTTCTGGAAATTTATACTCTGAAAAGACTGTTCTTTTAAAAAGCTTTGTACAAGACGAACAATTCAATTTATCCCACATCATATCTCTTAATACATCCAACGATGAGCGTATATATATCTGTCCAGAGTTTTTACCACATCCTTCAATTCGACCATCCAAATATTCAGTCTGAAAATTAGAATAGACAATATCAACATCATGACATTTTATCACATCAAATAACTCCTCATACATATTATAATCGATATAATCATCACTATCAACAAAACCAACATAGGGAGCTGAAGCAATATCTAGTCCTGCATTACGAGCTATTGATGCATTGGCAACCGGAAGATGAAGTACTTTCACACGAGAATCAAAAGACATATATTCATCACACAATGCGGCAGAGCCATCATTTGATTGATTTTCTACTAGAATTATTTCTATATCTTTCAAAGATTGATTACGTATCGAATCAATACACCTAGGCAAATACTCAACTGTGTTATGGACAGGGACAATTACACTTACTAAACAATCCATTCATTTATTATATAAATCGTTATATTCAGCAAATATACATAATTCCTCACTACCCCACACAACAAAAGTAACAAAAAGCCCTCTTTCCTATTAAAAATAGCTAAAGCACTTCCAACAATTTTATCATATAACAAACCTACAAATTCAATTCATTATTATTATATTTGCAAACACATTTAAATAAATGATTATGACCCAACCCACATTAAGTATCATAACTGTAAATTTCAACAATAACAAAGGATTAATAGCAACTCTGAATAGCATAAAGAATCAGTCATTCACATCTTATGAACATATCATTATTGATGCGTGTTCAACAGATGGAAGCAAAGAAACAATTATAAAATACAGTAAAGAAACTTCTCATTTGGCCTACTGGGTATCAGAAAAAGACAGTGGAATATACGATGGAATGAATAAAGGAATAGAACATGCTTCTGGAGAATATCTATATTTTCTCAACTCTGGAGATTGTCTTATAAAAGATGTTTTAAGACATATTCCTTTTGATGGCACCCAATACATATATGGCAATATAAAAATTATACCAACAAACGAAGATCCATGGATATGGAAATACCCAGATAGATTCGACACATTCTTTCTTGCAAATTCAAAAGGTTGGATTTCACAACAAGCTTGTTTTATCCACCATTCATTATTCATAGAACAAAAATATGATACTAACTATAAAATTATATCAGACTGGATACATGCAATCCACTCTATAATCTTAAAAGGATGTAGCTATAAACACATTCCAACAACTATCGTTGAATACGATGGTGGAGGTGCAAGTTCTAATTATGAGAAAACATGGGAAGAACGCAACAAATGGATAGAACAAAACATCAATAAAACCTTTTTCAAATCATTTTTAGAACTAGAGGCTTTCAGGGAAACAGGGCTTGGTAACTTAGTTCCGTTATTAAATAAAACTCACAAGTTCAAAAAACGTATAAGGAAAATCATCTTATTTTTATACTACATAAATTCATTTTTTTCATTTCATAAACCAAAACAATAATGACTATGAAATCGCTTTTTATCATATATGACTATCAAATATTCGAAATGCAACGCTTTGGTGGTATTTCACGTTATTTCTGTGAGATAATTAAAAGAATTTCAGCAAAACATAAAATCACCGTGCGATATTCTATCAATTATTACCTCACAAGTTGGATGTTGGAAAAAAGCCTAATATTATTGCCAAGATTTATCTACAAACGATATCATTCCTTTTTTGAAAAAAAGAATCACGAAATAACAAAAAAACTACTAAAAACAGGTGGACCATACTTATTACACCCTACATACTATGATCCATATTTTTTAGATTATATTGGAGAAAACCCATACATTATTACTGTACACGATATGATCCACGAAAAATTTCCACAATATGTAACAGATGCAAATATCACAATAGGTCATAAAAAAAAGGTTATAACACGTGCCAATCGAATTATAGCTATTAGCGAAAACACCAAAAAAGATATCATTGAAATTTTCAATATTAATCCTCAAAAGATAGATGTTATTTACCACAGCACAAGCATGAAACACTTTTCGGGAAAACATAAATTACAAATACCCGAAAGATTTCTATTATTTGTTGGCGATCGTACCCCCTATAAAAACTTCAAACGCTTTATGGAAACATTCGCTCAAATACATGAACAAGATAAAACACTATTTGCAATTTACACAGGAAGTAAACTAAAAAAAGACGAACAAGATATGCTTATTGGCATGGGTATATTCGAATATACGATTCATATAAAAGCTTCTGATCAAGCTCTTAGTGAATTATACTCCAGAGCTTTACTATTCGTATATCCTTCTCTTTATGAAGGCTTTGGAATTCCTATTTTAGAAGCCTATGCATGTCACTGCCCCGTAGCACTCAGCAACACTAGTTGTTTTCCCGAAATAGCAGGTGATGCTGCTGTATATTTTGATCCATACTCTATTAGTTCCATGTCTGAAGCTATCACAAAAGTAATATATAATGAAGAAAAACGTTCTCAATTAATCCGTTTAGGTAACGAACGTTTAAAACGATATTCATGGGAAAAAGCAGCCCAGAAAACAGAAGAGGCTTACCAAAAAGCCATACAATCATGAAAACAATGTAAAATCTTACATATATGAATGGACCAATACTTAGTATAATTACTGTAAACTTTAACAATAATCTTGGTTTACTCAAGACATTAGAGAGTGTAAGTTCACAATCATTTTCATCATATGAACACATTATCATTGATGCAGGCTCCACTGATGGTAGTAGAGAAACTATCATACAATATGAAAAAGAAAACCCTCATCTAAGTTTTTGGTCTTCAGAATCCGACAAAGGAATATATGATGGTATGAATAAAGGAATTGATCATGCAAAAGGACAATATCTATATTTCCTCAACTCTGGTGATTGCCTAAGCCAAGACATTCTCGCAAAAATACCATTTGATGGTACAGAATACCTATACGGAGACACTATCTTATTTTATAAAAGAAAAACTAAAAAAAGAGTATACCCAGACACATTGGATCTCATATATCTATCAGATAATTCACTACACCATCAATCATGTTTTATACATCATACCTTGTTTAAAGATAAAAGATATGACATTAATTACAAAATCATATCTGATTGGGCACATTGTTTCCAGTGCCTTATAATTGAAAACCGCACTTATCGCCACTTACCATATATTATATCTGAATGCGATGGAAGAGGTATAAGTTCCAATGGGAAAGAACTTAATCAAGAACGTACATTATGGTTTCAAAACACTTTTCCTGCAACACAAAGTAAAGTATTTATAGACTGTGCTGCACTAGACCGTTCAGGGTTTAGAGACATCATTCATATTTTAGCAAATACACACAAATTTAAAAAACGAATGAAAACTCTCATTCTATTTTTATATAAAATAAATAATCTATTCTCATATAAGCACAAACGTATTAAAAATTAAAGCTCTAAATAATTGCTATTCTGAGGATAGTAATGTATATTTGCATGTTTATTCTTCATAAAATATCTGGAATATGAAAAAAGGGATCACAATATCGTTAATCATCGCTACATACAACTGGCCAGAGGCTTTGCGGCTCTGTTTGGATAGCATTTTAAGACAAACGATATTGCCTTCTGAAATCATCATTGCGGATGATGGGTCTGATGAAAGAACAACAAAACTCATACATGAGTTTACACAAAATGCTTCCTTTCCTATATTCCACGAATGGCATGAAGACAGAGGATTTCGTAAAACAATAGTATTGAATAAAGCTATAAGCAAAGCATCTTCCTCTTATATCATTCAAATAGATGGAGATATCATTGCTAGTCCAAATTTTATAGAAGACCATGTATATATGGCTGAGGAAGGGTGTTTTATTAGAGGAACCCGAGCAAACCTTAATGTAAGAGCGACCACATCTTTACTAGATAAAGGGAAACTATCAATAATAAATAAACTCCAGTTAATAATGAAGCAACCTACAAATGCTTTACGACTTTATCCCATGATTGCGAAGTTTGCCACTCGTAAAGAATTGTCAGGAAAAAGAGTAAAAGGATGTAATATGTCTTTCTGGAAAAAAGACCTTATTGGTATTAACGGATATGACAACAATTTACAAGGATGGGGACATGAAGATGAAGAACTTAGTTGGAGACTAGTAAACTCAGGCATAGAAAAGAAAATTATTAAATTTTCAGCAATAGCCTATCACCTGTACCATAAGCAGCTCTCTCGCAAGGAAGAACCGCATCATAGAGAGTTTATGAAGACTATTAAAGAACAAAAAATAACCCGAACAAATAACGGAATTGAAGAAATCTAACAAACCAAACCTATGACAGTTTCATTGATTATCTCAACATACAACTCTCCCAAGGCACTAGACCTTTGCCTTATGAGTGTACTTCAACAATCAGTACTCCCTGACGAAGTACTGATCGCAGATGATGGTTCCAATGAAGAAACCAGGAAAATAGTGGAAGAATTCAAGAAACAATCTACTGTACCTGTTATACACGTATGGCATGAAGATAATGGCTTCCGCCTAACTGTTATCAGAAATAAGGCTATTGCAAAAGCCAGTATGGACTATATAATTCAAATTGATGGAGATATCATTTTGAATCATCATTTTATCAAAGACCACAAACGCTTTGCACGCAAAAACAGTTTTGTAAGTGGTAGCCGTCTCAATATACAATCTGAACTTTCTAAGAAATTAATAATAGAACGAAGCATACGTGTTTCAATCCGTAATAAAGGAGTACATAACCGGCTCAATGGAATACGTTGGCAACTATTAACATATCTCTTACAAAACTACCACCGGACAGATCTACTATATGTACGCGGCTGTAACATGGGTTTTTGGAGAAGTGATTTATTAATGGTCAATGGATATGATGAAAACATGATTGGCTGGGGACGAGAAGACAGCGAAATAGCCTGCAGACTAATTAATGCAGGTGTACGTAAACGTATCATCAAGAATGCCGGCATTGTGTTCCATTTATATCACCAAGATAATTCACGGGCACAATTTAATATTAATAACGAGATACTACAGAGAACTATTGATGAAAAGCGAATTTGGTGCTCCAAAGGAGTTAACCAGTATCTTACAGAGAAAAAATAGAAAAATAAATATGAGACAAAAAGATTTAAACTTTTTAGACAGAAACGAATTTAACTACAGCCCATCAAAAGAAGTAGTAGAAGCACTCAAAAACTTCGATATAAATAAACTTTGCTTTTATACCCGTATTTACGATGAAGGCAAAAAAAGCATTTTATCCGTTTTCTTATCTGAATTATACGATATAGACGAGACGCAAGTTTTATTAGGGTACGGCGGAGAGGATATTCTGAAACAGGCCGTACATTATTTCCTCACAGAAGAAGACGGAAATAAAACGATGTTGATTCCTAAATTCTCATGGTGGTATTATAAGTCTATCGCAGATGAAGTGAACGGTCGCACTTTACAATATCCTCTTTATGAAGACGGAAACACGTTCAAGTACGACTTCGCCGCCATGAAAGATATGATACAAAAAGAAAATCCGAAGATTTTACTGCTTGCATCGCCCAATAATCCTACCGGGAATGGTCTGACTCCGGAAGAACTGGATGAGTTGCTGGCTGAAGTTCCTGCCAAAACGAAGGTCTTGATTGACGAAGCATACGCCTCTTTCGTCTCAACAGACACAAGATATATCAAAGAGCTGGTGAACAAATATCCGAATTTGATCATCTCCCGCACTTTATCCAAGTTTTACGGCTTGCCGGGGTTACGCATGGGATTCGGTTTCATGAGTAAAGAACTGGAAAAATTTAGCAAATACAGCAACAAATATCTGGGATACAACCGGATATCTGAAGACATAGCTATTGCAGCACTCAAATCGGATGCACACTACCGTAACATCGCCAAACTGATGAATGAAGATCGTGCCCGCTATGAAAAAGAAATCGGTGTGCTGCCCGGATTTAAGGTATACGAATCGGTAGCCAACTTTATTTTAATCAAATATCCGATTGCATTAAAAGAAGCACTGCAAAAAGCGTTTGCCGAACAGAGTTATAAAGTGAAATTTATGAATGAACCGGATATCAACACTCATCTGCGCATCACGCTGGGACGCCCTGAGCAGAACCGGATCGTCATAGATACAATCAAAGAAATCGCATCCAAATGAAAGCTGTAATACTAGCCGCAGGAATAGCCTCACGTCTACGCCCACTGACCGACACAACTCCCAAATGCTTGCTCAAGATAGGAGAACGTTGTTTGTTGGAAAGGGCTTTTGACGCTTTAATACAAAATGGTTTTAACGAATTTATCATTGTCACCGGATATCGCCAGCAACAAATAGTCGACTTTCTGCAAGCTCATTATCCGGCTCAAAGTATTACTTTCATCTACAATGATAAATATGAATCAACCAACAATATCTATTCTTTGTGGCTGACCCGCCCTTATACGGAAGGGGAAGAGGTATTACTTCTGGATAGTGACATCGTATTTGATCCCCAGATCGTAGAGAAGTTGCTCCGGTCGGACAAAGCCGATGTACTGGCACTCAACCGCCACGAACTTGGTGCCGAAGAAATTAAGGTTATTGTGGACAATGAACAAAAGGTAGTGGAAATCAGCAAGGTTTGCTCTATACCTGATGCAATCGGTGAATCAATAGGTATTGAAAAGATGTCGGCAGCATACACACAAGCGTTATTCCGCGAACTGGAGATGATGATCTTATCAGAAGGATTGGACAATATTTTCTATGAACGGGCGTTTGAAAGACTGATTCCACAAGGATATAGTTTCTACGTAATGGACACCACCGAATTCTTTTCGGCAGAGCTGGACACGGTAGAAGATTTCCAACAAGCACAGAAACTGATTCCGGCTAGTCTTTACTAATATAAAATTTGAATAGAAATGGCCACTTACGATATTCGCCCCTTACAGCTTCGCATCTTAAAGAATTTACTAGCAATAGATAAAGTCTGTAAAGAACATAACCTGCGATATTATATCATGGCAGGTACGATGTTGGGAGCTGTACGCCACAAAGGATTTATCCCCTGGGATGATGATCTGGATATTGGTATGCCACGGGCAGACTATGATCTATTAATGACTAATGCCAAGGAATGGTTGCCGGAGCCATACGAAGCCGTATGCGCTGAGAATGACAAAGAATACCCGCTTCCGTTTGCCAAGATACAGGATGCCGACACAACATTAATTGAACGTATGCATCTTAAATATCTGGGAGGCGTATATATTGATGTATTCCCATTGGACGGTGTGCCGACAGGCCGTATGGCACAAAGAATGCATTTTGCCAAATATGAATTTTACAAACGGGTTCTTTACCTGATTCACCGCGACCCGTATAAGCATGGAAAGGGGCCAAGTTCATGGATACCATTACTATGCAGGAAGTTTTTCACACTCACCGAAGTACAGAAAAGCATCAGAGAGGTTATGACCAAATACGACTTTGACAAGAGTGATCTTATTTGTGACTATGACGACGGCATGAAAGGAATCATGCCAAAAAAGATTTTGGGAGTTCCTACCCCTGTCTTATTCGAGAACGAAGAAGTATGGGGCGTACAGGAATATGACACATATCTGTCTCAGAAATATGGGGATTATATGACGATTCCCAAACAGAGTGGACAAAGACAACATAATTTTCATTATTTGGACTTGAATAAACCTTATCGGGATTTTGAAGTCTAATTATAAACCATATAAGCAGTAGGTAACAACAGAGATGAGAATAGGTTTTGACGGAAAACGTGCAGTGCAGAATTTCACCGGGTTAGGTAATTATAGCCGCTATGTAGCGGATATTCTTTGCCACTTCTATCCGGAGAATGACTATGTCCTGTATGCACCTAAAAAACGGGAAAACAAAAGGATGAATCTATTAACCGGACAATACCGGCAGCTCACTCTCGCCTATCCTGCTACTTCTTTTTGGAAAAAACTAAGTTCATTATGGCGCGTATGGGGAATCACCTCTCAATTGGAGAAAGAAGGTATTGAGTTATTCCACGGACTCAGTAACGAGCTTCCTCTCAACATCCATAAAAGTCGCATTAAAAGTATTGTAACTATCCACGACCTGATATTTTTGAGGTATCCGCAATATTACCAATCTATTGACAGGAAAATATATACATACAAATTCCGTAAAGCGTGCGAAAATGCTGATAAGATAATTGCTATCAGTGAATGTACCAAACGGGATATTATCCGATACTTCAACATCCCTGATGATAAAATAGAAGTCGTTTATCAAGGATGCGACGTCTCATTTACTCATCCGGTGACGGAAGAAAAAAAGGAGGAGGTACGGAAAAAATACCAGTTGCCGGACCACTATATACTTAATGTAGGCAGCATTGAAGAACGAAAAAATATTCTTGCAGCAGTACAGGCATTGCCTATGCTGCCGCAACATATTCATATCGTTATCGTAGGACGCCGTACAGGCTACACAGAAAAGGTTGAACAGTTTATCAAAGATAACGGTTTAGGCGAAAGAGTGCATATTATCAGTAATGTCCCTTTCAACGATTTGCCCGCTTTTTATCAATCAGCAGAGATTTTTGTATATCCTTCCCGTTTTGAAGGTTTCGGTATCCCCATCATAGAGGCACTATATTCGGGTATTCCTGTGGTAGCCGCCACAGGCTCATGTCTGGAAGAAGCCGGAGGGCCCGACTCTATCTACGTAAACCCGGATGATATCACCGGACTGGCTGATGCATTTAAACAAATATATTCAAATTCCGATAAAAGGAAGAACATGGTGGAGAAAGGACGGGAATTCGCGAAACGGTTCTCTGAGAAACAACAATCGGAAGAAATTATTAACATCTACAAGAAACTAATACGATGAACATACTTAAACACTCAATAAAGAAATTTATATATGGTACGCTTCCATATTATTTTATGAAAGGGTATAAGCCGGATTCTCCTTATCTGAAGTATTATAAATACATCAGAAAACATGGATATTCAAGACACTTATACGAATTCAAAGATGAGTATTTGAGTATGCCTGTTGATGTACGGAAAGACGAAAATAGGAATTTGTATTATGTACTAAAGGAGGATGGTAAACGCCTGTACTTCCAAAGAACAACACCTCCCCATAAAATCCAGAAGTATTACAGGGCGTTGATGATAGAGCAAGACCAACGCTCCGCACACCATTATTTCAATAATAATAAGGACGTAACGGGAAAGGTTTTTGTTGACGTGGGATGTGCCGAAGGATATTCTTCGCTGGAGATTATCGAAGAAGCCAAACATGTTTATTTATTTGAGCAGAACGAATCGTGGCTGGAAGCTATCAGGGCCACTTTTGAGCCATGGAAAGACAAGGTAACCATTGTTCAGAAGTATGTGAGCAACCGTAATTCTCCCAAAGAACAGAAACTGGACGATTTCTTCAGAGACAAACCGGACGAGCATCTATTTATAAAAATGGATATAGAAGGGGCTGAGCGCCGTGCGCTGGCCGGATGTGAACAGCTTTTCCGGGATTGCAAGAAAATAGATTTCGCCATCTGTACTTATCACCTACATGATGACGAGGAGGTTATTTCTGCGTTTCTTGATAAACACAACTGCACATACAGAAATCAAAAAGGATTTTTCAGACACAAGATCAGGAGTGTTGTTCTTCGAGGCAACAAGAAAGTAAATTAACTACCGATAGTCAGAAGATAGCAAATCGCAATAATCATACTTACACAAGTAGGTATCATAAATATGTTTTTCCTTCGCTAATAAATAATGCGAGAAGTGAGGCTCCCAGGAAAGGAACTTACGCGTAGAGCGACATAAGCGGAACAATAAAATATGCGAAACGATATGTTTTGACTTCTCTTTTCGGGCTGCACGACGGTAAATGTAGTGGGTAAAGAACTGATCACTGTAATAAAGAGCGAGCTTGACAGTAGCCGCTACATCCCAACCCCGCAAAGAAGCATATTCGGTCATTATATATGCCAGCACTTCCCGGGATATGCACAGACGGCACATATTACGGCAAACTTTATCACAATCTATTTCCGGTAATAACTGCATACGGTTCACATCAACCAAAGAGAAGCTATATTCATTTGCTCCATTCTGATGAATCAGAATATTGCCGGGAGAATAGTCCAAATGTAAAATACCCGCCTGATGTAATGCAAAAGTGTAACGCGCGAACGCCAGTAACTTGTCTTCATTTCCCTCAACCTTACCGTCCATCAAATAACGAACGGTTTCACCATTGTCATAGCAACAAACATAGTAGCTGTTTGTAAGAAGACCTTTCTGAAATTGTTCGATCATGGCAATCGGTTCCGGAGTATTGAAACCATGCTTCTGAAGTTCCATGGAATAGATATAGGAGCGGGCAGCTTTGGATTGGCGGAAATATGAATAGACAACACGATTAATGATGTGAGGCTTTTTAAAGCTTTTCACAACAACATCAACGTTATCCAGACTAATCCGTTTTAGAATATTACGCCCATCATACACCACCTTTCCTTCATCCGCAAAGAACTTGGGAATCTCCTCTATCTGTTTTTGCAAATGTGTGTACTTGGGATTTACAATCACTCTCATTACACTCTTCTATAAATCCTACTTACAAAGATTGTGCAAAGATAAAGAAATTAGGGCATATTCCGACTATATTTTTTTCTTTTATCGCAAAACTAAGATAAAAGGGGACAATTTAGCCCTTTATTTCGCCTCCCAAGTCTGCGCAGGCTTGCTTTATTGCCTTAAAGCAATAATATCCATGCGAAAGTTTATCGGCTATTTGCAATACATTTTTCTTCATTTCCATGTATTGTCCTGCACTTATTTTAGGTAAAATATCTTCAAGTTCCGTCAAAGAAGAGATACATATACCCACATTGTTCTTCTTCACAAAAGGCGCCAGCCCGGCTTTCTCCCAAACGATAATCGGAAGACCGCAACGTATGTAGAGAGACATTTTATGAGGAGCGTTATATTGAAGATATTCTCCCAAAGCACCACTTCCTCCCTCTAAAGAAGATCCATACCAGGCAAGTCCATATTCGCCTTCTGCCGTCGCTATCAGCTCGTCCGAAGAGACAAAGCCTTTATAATCAACTTTTCCTTCCAGTTTTTCGGTTTCAAGACCACTTCCATAGAGCACTATATCATAAGAACGGGGAGAATTTGCCTGTTTATATAAGAAATCATTATGATAAGAAGACAAAGCACCGACAAACAGGATGCGGTTCGGTGATTTCGGCACATCATTGCCGGCAACAGGTTGGCTATCGGATAAATAATCAAATATCTCCAATATCTGCAGCTTGGCCTTAATTCCATGTTCAAGCAGCCAGTCCCTCATACGTTCACTATGTACAATCACACAGTCCGAGTGATCCAAGCGCGCTATTTCTTGGGGGATAGTCAGCTTCTTACGACGAAAACTACCCAAATCATGAATCAACGTCACCACCTTGCAGCCACGTAGATGAGCCATATTGCAGACAAATGCATAATATTTCTTCAAAGGATATTGCAGTACCAGCACATCGCCTTTACGCAAACAGAGAATACTCTTCAGCACACTGAATAAGGTACGACAAAAAGCTACAACGACATTTCTATACCGGGTTTGTTTCAGCCCGACATTCCGGAAGCCATGCGACTCCATTATCTGTTCAATGTCTGTTTTTGCTTTATTTCCGGCATTATCGACACCTCGGTAATTTCTTGATAGATAACAAATCATAGGAATGATATTTTATAGTTCATTTTGCGCCAAAACCAATGCGGCAGCCACTGTATCGTCCATATCAAAATAAGCGTATTGAGCTAAACGTCCGCCAAACAAGACTCCGGGAGTATGTATAGCCAACTCCTTGTATTTCTCGTACAACCGCATATTTCTCTCGTCATTCACCGGATAATAAGGTTCGTCCCCGGGAGTGAATGCAGAAGGATATTCGCGGGTGATCACCGTATGCGGCTGCTTACCAAATTCGAAATGTTTATGTTCGATAACACGGGTATAAGGAATCTCTCTTTCACAATAATTAACGACCGCATTCCCCTGATAATTTTCCATTTCCAGACGTTCGTGTTCAAAACGAAGACTACGGTATTCCAAATGCCCGAAACGAAAATCGTAATACTCGTCAATACATCCGGTAAACAATACTTTATCCACCAGCGAATCCAGTTCTTCACGAGCAGAAAAATAATTCGTCCCCAAACGCACATCAGCTCCTTCAAACAAACTTTCAATCAGCTTATTGTATCCGCCTTTAGGAATGCCTTGATACTCGTCATTAAAATAATTATTATCATAAACGAAACGGAAAGGAAGTCGTTTTATAATAAAGGCCGGAAGCTCCGTTGCAGGACGTCCCCACTGTTTTTCCGTATATCCCTTGATTAGTTTCTGATAAATATCTTTTCCACAAAGCGTCAAAGCCTGTTCTTCCAGATTGGCAGGAGCCTGGATATGTGCATATTCGCTACGTTGTTCTTCAATCTTATCCTTAGCCTCTTTAGGAGTGTTAACTCCCCATAACTTATTAAAAGTATTCATGTTAAAAGGCAGATTATATAATATGCCTTCATAGTTAGCTAATGGAGAATTAGTGTAGCGATTAAATGTTACGAAACGGTTCACATAATCCCAGACTTCTTTATTGTCTGTATGAAAGATGTGCGCTCCGTAAAGATGTACATGAATGCCATCTACATTCTCACAATAGATATTTCCGCCGATATGACTACGTTTATCTATAACAAGACAGCGCTTGCCCGCATCAATGGCTTGACGAACAAACACAGCCGCAAACAACCCTGCTCCAACTACCAGATAGTCATATTCTTTCATATACATTCAAAAGCTATTTATGATTAATCAATGATTCCCTCAATCTTTGCAATCACCTGTTCGGGAGTTATATCCCTCAAGCAAGCATAGTCGCCCCGCCAGCAAGGCTTCTGTCCATAAACCGAACAAGGACGACAGGATAAATCGAGTTGTACTGTATTGACCGGTAATTGTTTCCACCCCATAAACCCGGCATAAGGATGAGTAGCTCCCCAAACGGAAACCACAGGTATATTCACCAGAGATGCCAAATGCATATTAGCAGAGTCCATAGACAACATCACATCCAGATGACTCATCAGATTCAGTTCCGTACGCATATTCAATTTACCGATCATGGAAACCACCGAAGGATATTTGGCAATCCAGGAGTCAAAGACTTCCTGTTCGCTTTTCCCACCGCCAAACAGAAAAACTTTCACCGCAGGATTAGCAGCAAAATGAGCAACAACCTGTTCCTGCAATTCTAACGGATAAATCTTGCCCTTATGCTTGGCAAAAGGAGCAATACCGATCCATTTTTGTTTTCCTTTCGGTCCTGTCATCGGTTCAATCTCTGCGAAATCACCCTTTCCTTCTCCATAAATAGAAGAAAAGTTCAATAAAACCGGCAGTCCCAACTTTTCTAACACATCAGCATAACGACGGAAAGAACTTTTCTGGTTCTCCAGCACTTTATGACGGCGGCGAACCAGTTTCTTTTTTCCGGCTCTCCCTTTACAAATGAAAGCAACCGGTATATTGGCAAGGCGAAACCGCAGACACAGATATTTCGAACGAAGTACGTGATGAAAGTCCGCCACGTAATCGAAATGCATTCTTTTCAGTTCCGAATAAAGGCTGTTCAATCCCCATAGCCCTTTATGCTTACCTGTCAGATCAGCTCCGACAAAATTCACATTTTCAGGCAAACTTTGAAAAAGAGGTTGCCATACGGCACGACTTAATACAGTGATTTCGTGCTGTGGATATTGCACAGCAAGCGAATGTATCACAGGTATTGTCATGGCTACATCGCCAAGAGCTGAAAAACGGATAATGAGAATACGCGCCATTCGTTATTTTTTTGCATAAAGCACCGGATTCAACGCCGGGTCGTTATACATCTTCATCTGTTTATATACTTTCATATATTTTCTTCCGGCCTCAATGTCTGCCAACAACTGTTCGATAGCAGAAGAAAGGTCTTTCTGCTGTTCCAACAGAATATTCAGCTTGGTCCGGCATTGCTCACGATGTTCTTCGGTAGTATCCGTACGTTCCACCTCCTGCTTCATGTGGTAAATTTTCAACGCAAGAATAGAAAGCCGGTCAATTGCCCATGCAGGACTCTCTGTATTGATAGTTGCATCAGAAAGCGGTTTAACAGCTTTGTATTTGTCCAAAAAATAACTATCAATCAGTTCAACCAGATCAGTACGGTCTTGATTGGACTTATCAATTCTTCTTTTCAAAGCCAGTGCTTCTACAGGATCAATTTGAGGGTCACGGATAATATCTTCGAAATGCCATTGAACGGCATCGATCCAATTTTTCAAGTATAAATAATACTCAATCGTCTTCAACTCGTAAGGATTGTTCATCGGTGCATCTACACTGTCCGTTACGTGGTAATCAGTCGTCGATTTCCAAAAAATCTCGTTGCAAAGGTTACTAAATGTCATAATCTTAACTAGCTTATAGATATATAATAGGGCAAATCTATGTAATATTTTTCAGACAAGCAACCCTTTCTTACTTTTTTATTTCCTACCTTTGTGGGAACTAAATACAGATTGTATATGAAAATTATTATAGATAATAAGATACCTTATATAAAAGAGGCTGTCCAGACAATAGCCGACGAAATAATCTACGCCCCCGGAAAGGATTTTACTCCGAAACTGGTACAAGACGCAGATGCGCTGATTATCCGGACCCGTACTCACTGCAATCAGGAATTACTGGAAGGCAGCCGGGTAAAGTTTATAGCTACGGCAACCATAGGGTTCGACCATATCGATACTGAATATTGTAAGCGGGCAGGTATCGAATGGACAAATGCACCCGGTTGCAACTCAGCTTCTGTTGCCCAATATATTCAATCTTCACTCCTGATATGGAAGTCTCTCAGAAATAAGAAACTGGACGAACTGACTATTGGAATCGTAGGAGTAGGAAATGTGGGGAGTAAAGTTGCCAAAGTCGCCGAAGACTTCGGCATACGCGTTCTACTGAACGATCTGCCACGGGAAGAAAAAGAAGGAAAAGAATCCTTTACCTCTTTAAATAAGATAGCGGAAGAATGTGACATCATCACTTTTCATGTACCTTTATATAAAGAAGGCAAATACAAAACATTCCACCTGGCAGATGAAGATTTCTTCAATTCGCTAAAACGCAAACCTGTTATCATTAATACTTCACGAGGAGAAGTTATCGACACGGGCACTCTCTTGAAGGCATTGAACAATGGTTCTATCTCAGACGCTATTATTGATGTATGGGAACACGAACCGGAAATCAATCGTGAATTATTAGAGAAAGTGATTATCGGCACTCCACACATTGCCGGATATTCCGCTGACGGCAAGGCTAACGCAACGCGAATGTCGCTGGATGCAATCTGTAAGTTCTTCCATATAGAGGGAAAGTATGAAATTAACGCTCCCGCACCCACCTCTCCTATCATTCATGCACAAAGTCAGGAAGAAGCATTGCTCCAAATATATAACCCTGTCGAAGACAGCGACTGGCTGAAAGCTCAACCGGAACTGTTTGAAGAATTACGGGGAAACTATCCGTTACGAAGAGAAGAAAAAGCCTACATAATAAAAATTGAATAAAACAATTTCTCACATATATTTATAAAGTTCTTTTCAACTCACCTGCTATCTTCCGAGAATGCATCACCACACCTTCCCTAATCAGATGATAACGCGAGTCATAGAACATACTATCAGGATAAACACAACCGGAAGGTTCCAAATAATAAGGAAAGCCTATAGCCTTCAAACTCTCCGAGATACGGTTAATGGCCAAAGAATCATTTTGAAAAGAAGAACGACAATATGGAGGAGGCAAGAAGAAAATAGTCACCCCCCGCTCACTTAAAGTAGATATTTTCTCTTTCAAATCTATAAAAACTTTTTCATCGGGTGATACCATAGGTAATGGGGCACTGTCCCAATGTCCGGCAGAAGATAGATTATAATGTCCGGTATAATCACCATATTCATTATATTTAGTACGAACTTCCATATTCTCCGGTATATCTTCTATATCCATACCTATCCGTTTTACACGTTTACGAATCAAGCGATACATCGAAAAAAAATTATGTGTATTTACCATATTATATAAGGCCTTTCCCCATTCATGCTTTATCAGATACATATCAGTCAGACCTTCATCCCCATAATAACTGCCCTCCTTAAGAAAATGATTATATTCTGCAGAAACGAGCAACACATCTCCTTTTCGTAAATGGTCGTAAACCTCCTCAAACATATAATTCAATCCCAACCCGATATGTATTCCCATATTCACAGGTTCCAGATGTAATGTATCTCTCAGAATGGAAGAATCAAAGCCAAAGCGGGCGTTAGAACCACCTATTATTAGCAAGCGGGACTGATTTCCCAATTCTTCCAAACGCTTTTCTTTATCCAGTGCAGACGCATAATTCACATATGTCAAATCATCTTGCCATGCTAAAAAGACCAACGTTCCCCAACACAATGCATTAATAACAGCTACGGGAATTAATGCTAAAAGAAGATTTCTTAAGAACTTTCTCATATTCCTTATTTAGAATTGAAAATAAATGAACTCCGAGGACTTACCCATGGTTATCTCTATGAATAAGATTACAAACGTCAGGATAGCAACGCGCAATGATTTACTTTTTAGAAACTGAATCTGCAACGCATATGGCTTATCTCGCTGAAACCATTCCAGAATCCAGAAAAGCAGAATATACAATCCTACCTCCAAAGAGTGGGAAGGCATATTGCCGGTAGACTGTTGCATAGAAAAAAGTCGTCCGATATAGCCGATAGCTTGTTCCATATTTTCTGCCCGGAACAGTATCCAGCCGATTACTACCAGAAAAAATGTTGTTCCTATCTGAATAGCCTCCTTCCAGGAAGGAAGAAGTTTTCCTTCTGCCACAATGCCACGATATTTTCTATTGGAAGAAGTCAGTAATAAAGGCAGGAATAATAAAGCATGGAAAAGTCCCCAGCAAATAAATGTCCAGTTAGCTCCATGCCAGAAGCCGCTTACGAGAAATATAATAAAAGTATTCCGCACACTTTTCCACTTCCCTACCCGGCTTCCGCCTAAAGGAATATAAATGTAATCTCTAAACCATGTCGTTAGCGAAATATGCCATCTTCTCCAAAACTCCGCTATATTACGCGAGATATACGGATAATCGAAATTCTTCATTAATTTAATCCCGAGCAACTTGGCTGTACCGATAGCTATATCCGAATAACCGGAAAAATCACAGTAGATTTGAAAGGTGAAGAAGACAGCTCCTAAAAATAGTTGTATGCTTCCCAACTGTTGGTAATTGCTAAAAACGATATCGACCAATCGGCTACAATTATCGGCTATCACCATTTTCTTAAATAACCCGTACAGTATCTGCTGCATTCCGTCTACTGCCTGTCCATAATCGAACGTGCGAACTTTCAAGAACTGCGGCAACAAGTTAGTAGCCCTTTCGATAGGACCTGCCACTAATTGAGGAAAGAAACTGATAAAAGCAAAAAATGCCACCATATCATGTGTCGGTTTCATTTTATGCTGATATATATCAATAGTATAGCTGAGAGCCTGAAAAGTGTAAAAGCTGATTCCAACAGGAAGCAGAATATCTAATGTTACCCAATCCAACTTAATCCCGAAAGTCTCAAATAAGGACACAAAGTTCTCAGAAAAGAAATTAAAGTACTTAAATATGCATAACACCAACAAATTCAATGTAATATTAGCCGCACATATCCATCGTTGAATCAAACGACGTTCTTGCCGCTCTATCAGGATTCCGCTAGCATAACTACACAAAGTAGTAAATGCTATTAAAATTAGAAAACGCCAGTCCCACCAACCATAAAAGATATAACTACTGATTACAACAAATATATTTTGTAATTTCAAACGTTTAAAAATAAACCAGTATCCGATAAAAAACAATGGCAAGAATATTACATATTCTATTGAATTGAACAACATAACAGTTTAGAAGGCTAATTTAGTGTGGGGATTATAACGTCGTTATAATCTGTTCTATTACTCGTGGGAAATGTTCGTACTCTAAAGCGTGTACCTTCTCAGCGACATCCCCAGGAGAATCTGTCGGAAGAACGGGACAGGTCGCCCGAAAGATCGTATCTCCTTCATCATAGTGTTCATTAATATAATGTATAGTAATACCGCTTTCTTTTTCACCGGCAGCAACCACAGCCTGGTGAACACGATCTCCATACATCCCCTTCCCGCCGAACTTCGGAAGAAGTGCAGGATGTATATTTATGATTTTATCGGGATAAGCATGCAAAAGTAAATCCGGCACGCGGACAAGGAATCCTGCCAACACAATAAAATCAATTCGATACTCTTGCAAAACAGCCAGAATTTCATCTCCGGCTATCCAATCTTCCTTTGTAAACACGTTACAGGGCACTCCTAGACGGTGTGCACGCTCCAAAACATAGGCATCACTTTTGTTGGAAAGCACCAATGACACCTGAGCAGAGTCATTCTTTTGGAAATACCGGATAATATTCTCGGCATTAGAGCCGGAACCGGAAGCGAAAATAGCGATGTTTTTCTTCATAACTCTCGATTTCAATGCACGAAACAGTGAAAAATGTGCAAAACATTGCATTTATTTAGTCAAATATTTGCGCAAAACGATAAATATTCATTCCTTTGCACCGCAAATTTAAAGAAATAAAACTAATTATTAATTAAAAACTTAAAGTTATGTCTGAAATTGCATCAAGAGTAAAAGCGATTATCGTTGATAAATTAGGCGTAGAGGAATCAGAAGTTACAACCGAAGCAAGCTTCACTAACGACCTGGGAGCAGATTCTCTTGACACTGTAGAACTTATCATGGAATTCGAAAAAGAATTCGGTATCTCTATTCCTGATGACCAAGCAGAAAAGATTGGTACTGTAGGTGATGCTGTATCTTATATCGAAGAACACGCTAAGTAATTATCCGATTTCATCAATATGGAATTAAAAAGAGTGGTAGTAACAGGCCTTGGCGCCATTACTCCTGTTGGCAATGGTGTGCCCGAATTTTGGGAGAATATTGTGAACGGGGTTAGTGGAGCAGGGCCTATTACTCATTTTGATGCGTCGCTATTCAAGACCCAATTCGCATGCGAAGTGAAAAACTTCGATGTAACGAAATATATCGATCGTAAAGAGGCAAGGAAAATGGATCTGTACACTCAGTACGCCATTGCAGTTGCCAAAGAAGCGGTAGCAGACTCCGGTCTTGATGTAGAAAAAGAAGACTTGAACAGAATCGGTGTTATTTTTGGCGCCGGTATCGGTGGTATACATACATTTGAAGAGGAAGTAGGCAACTACTACACTCGTCAGGAAATGGGTCCGAAGTTTAATCCGTTCTTCATCCCGAAGATGATCTCGGATATCGCTGCCGGACAGATTTCTATCATGTATGGCTTCCATGGTCCTAACTACGCGACTTGTTCGGCATGTGCTACTTCTACCAATGCCATTGCAGATGCGTTTAACCTGATTCGTCTGGGCAAAGCAAATGTGATTGTATCCGGTGGTTCGGAAGCGGCTATCTTCCCCGCAGGTGTAGGTGGTTTCAATGCTATGCATGCTCTGTCAACCCGCAACGACGAGCCCGAAAAGGCTTCACGTCCGTTCAGTGCAAGCCGTGACGGCTTCATCATGGGCGAAGGTGGCGGTTGCTTGATTCTGGAAGAACTAGAACATGCGAAAGCCCGTGGTGCTAAAATCTATGCAGAAGTTGCCGGTGTAGGCATGTCTGCTGATGCACATCACCTGACAGCTTCTCATCCGGAAGGTCTTGGAGCCAAACTTGTGATGATGAATGCATTGGAAGATGCGGAAATGGACCCGAAAGAAGTGGATTATATCAATGTACACGGTACATCTACTCCGGTTGGTGACATTTCGGAAGCAAAAGCGATTAAAGAAGTATTCGGTGATCATGCGTTCGAGTTGAACATCAGTTCAACAAAATCAATGACAGGTCACTTGCTGGGTGCTGCCGGTGCGGTAGAATCAATTGCAAGTATCCTTGCCATCAAGAACGGCATTGTTCCCCCGACTATCAACCATGAAGAAGGTGACGACGACGAAAATATCGACTATAACCTTAATTTCACGTTCAATAAAGCACAGAAACGCGAAGTTAATGTTGCCTTGTCCAACACATTCGGATTCGGCGGTCATAATGCGTGCGTTATCTTCAAAAAATACGCTGAGTAAAATCGTGTTACGAAACCAAATAGATAAGATAAGGCTCTTGTTCCACAGGGATAGAGAGTCTTATCTTTGTTTTTACCGGATACTCGGTTTCTACCCGCGTAACATCCAGCTCTATGAGCAGGCTCTCTTACATAAATCCTCATCTGTCCGTTCGGACAAGGGGCGTCCGTTAAACAATGAGCGTCTGGAATTTTTAGGTGATGCCATTCTCGACGCTATCGTAGGCGATATCGTCTACAAACGTTTTGAAGGGAAGCGGGAAGGTTTCCTGACAAACACACGTTCCAAGATTGTACAACGGGAGACTTTAAACAAACTTGCCGTAGAGATCGGACTGGACAAACTTATTAAATATTCAACCCGTTCTTCTTCCCACAACAGCTATATGTACGGGAATGCTTTCGAGGCATTTATCGGAGCGATCTACCTGGACCAGGGATATGAACGCTGCAAACAGTTTATGGAGCAGCGAATCATTAATCGTTATATCGATCTGGATAAAATCTCCCGTAAAGAAGTAAACTTCAAATCAAAACTGATCGAATGGAGCCAAAAGAGCAAACTGGAGGTTTCTTTTGAACTGATTGAGCAATTCCTTGATCAGGACAGCAATCCTGTTTTCCAGACAGAAGTACGCATTGAAGGACTTCCTGCCGGAACCGGAACCGGATATTCCAAGAAAGAATCCCAACAGAATGCCGCCCAGATGGCTATAAAGAAAGTAAAGGACCCGACTTTCATGGCAACCGTCAACGAAACCAAAATGCAGCAATCAGCAATGGCAGCCGAACCTGAACCCGAAATGGATGCAGACTCTGATATCGAATTACTGAATGACAATATATTGGAAGAAAATGAGTTCGACAATGAGATTACGGCAGAACCGATCGTGGAATCTATCCAAAGCAAATCCCCATGCGACGTCCCTGAATCACCAGATCGTGATCTTCACTAACCAACTTTAGTTTCCCAGCCACTTCTTCCAAAGGGATAGAAGCGATAGTATCTCCTTTTAGTGCAACCATACGCCCGAATTCCCCGTTGGCAATCAGTTCCGTCGCGTGTCCGCCCATTCGGGTAGAGAGATTACGGTCATAAGGAGTAGGCGAACCACCACGTTGAATATACCCTAATACGGTTTCACGGGTTTCAATACCCGTCTCATACTCTATTTCCTGTGCAATGTATTCCGCAGCACGTTTACGACCGTCCGTCTGAATGCCTTCAGCTACTACTACAATAGAGTATGGTTTCCCCTTTTTCAATCTTTCCAGAATAGTGTTTCCTATGTTTTTAATGCTATAAGGTATTTCAGGCACAAGAATAACATCTCCCCCTCCTGCCATACCGGAATACAAAGCAATCCAACCCGCTTTATGTCCCATGACTTCAATCACCATCACCCTTTTATGAGAACTTGCAGTAGAATGCAACCGGTCAATAGCGTCCGTAGCAATACTTACAGCCGAGTCGAAACCAAAAGAGATATCCGTCCCCCAGATATCGTTGTCAATGGTTTTAGGAACCGAAACGATATTTACACCCATGGCAGCAAATTTGGCAGCCGTCTTTTGCGTTCCGTTTCCGCCGATACAGACAACACAATCCAATCCCATTTCCCGAATATTCTGAAGGATCAGTGCAGGTTTATCGACATCCGAAATAACACCTCCTTTTTTAAAAGGCTTCTCGCGGGAAGTCCCCAACATCGTTCCACCAAGATTCAGCAAACCCGATAAAGATTTATCTGTAAAGGATTCTACATCTTTTGTGAGCAACCCCTGAAAGCCGCTATGAATACCTACCACTTCCATACCGTAGTAGTTAATGGCAGTTTTGCACACGCCACGAATAGTGGCATTTATACCGGGGCAATCTCCCCCTGATGTTAAAATTCCGATTCTCATTGTCGCATTTTTTAGTCTAAAACTCGGAGATTATATGAAAGCCGTCAATTTTTAACGATTATTTCCGTCGTAAAGATAGAAAAAAAAGATAAATAAGTTACTTTTGCACGACTAAACATTATTATGTTAAAGCAGAAATGAATATTACAAAAATTATTAGTAAGACTTTTGATTCCCGTTTAAAACAGATAGACCTATATGCTACTCAGGCTAGTGAGATACAGCATAGTGTACTAAACCGCTTAGTACATCAGGCTGCTCAGACAGAATGGGGGAAAAAGTACGACTATTCCTCGATCCGCAGCTATGAAGACTTCAGAAAACGTGTTCCAATCCAGACTTATGAGGAAATCAAGCCGTATGTAGAACGTTTGCGGGCAGGAGAACAGAATCTGCTTTGGCCGTCGGAAATACGTTGGTTCGCCAAATCTTCCGGAACGACAAATGATAAAAGTAAATTCCTCCCTGTCAGTAAGGAAGCACTGCAAGACATTCATTACAGAGGAGGAAAAGACGCTGCCGCACTTTACTTCCGCATCAACCCGGACAGCCATTTCTTTTCAGGAAAAGGATTGATCCTAGGGGGAAGCCATAGTCCGAATCTCAATTCTAATCATAGCCTGGTAGGAGATTTATCTGCTATTTTGATTCAAAATGTCAATCCGCTTATCAATTTTGTCCGTGTGCCCAGCAAGAAAATCGCACTAATGAGCGAATGGGAAACCAAGATAGAGGCGATAGCCAACAGTACTATTCCGGTCAACGTCACAAGTTTATCCGGCGTACCGTCGTGGATGTTGGTGCTTATCAAACGGATCCTTGAAAAAACAGGCAAACAGACGTTGGAAGAAGTATGGCCGAATCTGGAAGTTTTCTTCCACGGAGGAGTTGCATTTACTCCTTACCGTGAGCAATACAAGCAAGTGATTCATTCACCGAAGATGCACTATGTAGAGACCTACAATGCTTCCGAGGGATATTTCGGCACACAGAACGATCTTTCAGATCCTGCAATGTTGCTGATGATCGACTACGGAATCTTCTACGAATTTGTTCCGTTGGAAGAAGTTGACAAAGAGAATCCACGTGCCTATTGCCTTGAGGAAGTGGAGCTTAACAAGAATTACGCAATGGTCATTTCGACCTCTTGCGGTTTGTGGAGGTATATGATTGGGGATACAGTGAAATTTACCGGCAAGAACCCTTATAAATTTGTCATTACCGGACGAACCAAACATTTCATCAATGCTTTTGGCGAGGAACTAATCGTAGATAATGCAGAAAAAGGACTGGCAAAGGCTTGTTCGGAAACAGGGGCGCAAGTGAGTGAATATTCTGCCGCACCGGTGTTTATGGACGAACATGCCAAATGCCGCCACCAATGGTTAATAGAGTTCGCTAAAATGCCGGATTCCGTTGAGAAGTTCGCAGCAATACTGGATGCAACATTAAAGGAAGTAAACTCCGACTATGAAGCAAAACGTTGGAAAGATATTGCATTGCAACCCTTGGAAGTAATCGTTGCCCGACCGGGACTATTCCATGACTGGCTGGCACAGAGAGGGAAGTTGGGAGGACAGCACAAAGTCCCCAGACTCAGCAATACACGTGAATACATAGAGACAATGCTGGCGTTGAATTCCAGCCCTCAAATATAGAGAAACTTATCATATAGTTATTACAGGTTTTCTTTTTTGCAAAGATTACTTGCCTGAGACCCGGGTGTCGTGTAGACGGAATCCGGGTCTCAGCATGGATGAGACTTGGGTTCGCACAAGTTATTCCGGCTGTCGGATAGTTATCGGGCTTTTACTATAATCCCTCCCCCCAGCAGCAAATCATCTTTATAGAATGCGGCAGCTTGTCCCGGAGCAATAGCAGTCAACGGTTCATGAAGCTGTATATGCAATAAGTGTTCCGGAGTAACAGTTACCGTACCGTGATTCTCCTGTTTGCGGTACCGTATCTTCACGATTATATCAGAACAACCGAGTACACGGTTTTCGTTTATCAAGTTCCAATTATCCAGCCACATTTCTGTTTTCTCTAGAGATTGAAGAGGGGCAAGTACTATCTCATTCTTTTCCGGAAATATATCTTTCACAAAAACAGGACGATTCAGATGTATCCCTAGCCCGCGTCTCTGTCCGATGGTATAAAAAGGATATCCTTCATGCCAAGCAATAAAATGCCCCGTTTCATCGACAAACCGCCCTCGTCTGACTATTTCTGACCATTTCTGACCATGTGCGGTAAAAAGCTGATCATTTTTATCCAACCAGTTTTTTAAAAAACTCCGATAATCCATTGGACAGAAACAAACCCCTAAGCTGTCCTTTTTAGTAGCAACTTTCCGGAAGCCACGTTCAGCAGCCAATGCACGGGCTTCCACTTTCGTGATATCTCCCATTGGCAATAACATTCTACGGAGAATATCTTGTTTCAATCCCCATAAAAAGAACGTCTGATCCTTGTCCGAATCAGCCGCAGATGTGATATAATAGGTATCTTCCAACTTAACTTTCCGAACGTAATGCCCTGTGGCAATATAGAATATGCCCATTTCATCGGCAAGTTCCGCTAACAACGGCCATTTCAAATAATTATTGCATAAGGTACAGGGAACCGGTGTACGCCCCGCCATATATTCCTGCACGAAATACTCAATGATCTGCTTATTGAATACTTCACGGGCATCGTACGTTATATGACGGATTCCCAAATGCTCCGCCAAACTACGGGCATCTTCCAGATATTCGGTCGAGCCATTTAATTCATAAAAACGAAAAGTCACCCCGATCACCTCATATCCGGCCTCCAGCAGTCTCATAGCGGCAACGGAACTATCCGTACCGCCACTCATTCCTAACAATACTCGTTTGTTTTCTTCTATCATGCTGCAAAATTAAGGATTTTCCCGTATCTTTGTCAGTTAAAGCCCAAAGAGAATGAGAGAGAAAACAACTAACGGACAAGTCATCATCGTTTATACAGAGCATCCTGTGTTTGGTATACTACTGATCCCTTACATAGCAGAGCGACTGGAAGATGGCACGTTGCAGTTGATTGAACAGGCTTTTCACGCTTCTCCCGAAGCTATTGAACAAATGAATGAAGCAGAAAGACAAGCCATCGACATCGCTTCTCACTATACAGAGAAATATTTAATGGGAGCCTATTCCCGAGAAAAGATAGTATCACGCTTCCTGCATAAGTTATCTCAAGATCCTGAGAAAGTAAAGAATAACATTCGGCCATTTATTGAAGGCAAACTACTCGAGATGCTTACTCTCATACGGGAAAACGGGTTATCTTTTTATCAGAAACAGCCCGGAAGCAAAGTGTTGTACGCCCACCATGCTTATCACGTACATCCACATGACGCCGAAGTCCGCTTTACATTTCATGTCGACAGCAGTACTTTCCGCTATCAACTGCAATGTTATTATGAGAAGCAACCATTTTCATTGGACGACCAAAAACCCGTTATCGCATTAACTGCCTCACCGGCTACTCTATTGCTAGGGATGAATTTATACTTCTTTCCACACATAGATAGTGTCCGGCTCTTACCCTTTACCAAGAAAAAGGCAATTAGTGCAAGCGCCGCTCAACTCGAAAAGTATATCGACAATATTGTCATTCCGATTGCACGCTATCACGAAATCATAACCGAAGGGTGGGATATCCCTGAAGAAAGATGTGCCTGCGAAGCATTACTGTCACTTGAAGACATCACCCATAGCGAACAGTTGTTGCAGCTTGGTTTTCGTTATAGAGACCAGCTATTTACATCAGACAACGGAGCAGCAATGAAGAAAATCATTTATCGGAAAGACTCCGGTGAGGTATCCTTCTTCCGGCGGGATATTGTCGCCGAAAAAAAAGCGATTCAGCTTTTAGAAAGCTCCGGTCTGCAACGTATCGGTGATATCCATTTCAGGTTATCAGCCAGTTCTTCTGAGAAAACACTTGTTGAATGGATCAATAAGCATCGGGAGATGTTACAATCGGACTTTCAACTGACCGGCCATATGGGAAACACTCCTTACTGCCTGGACGAGATACATATCGAGCAGAGTTGTGACGATGAAGTAGTAGACTGGTTTGAGTTACATATCACCGTTGTTGTCGGCAACCTGCGCATTCCTTTCTCACGCTTCCGCAAGCATATCCTCGAAGAAAAGAGAGAATATCTGCTGCCGGACGGGCGCATGATCCTTTTACCCGAGGAATGGTTCAGTAAGTATGCGAACTTGTTGGAAATGGGAGTTCAGACAGAGCAGGGAATACGATTGAAGCATACATTTATAGGCGCCGCGCAAGCTGCCTTGGGAGGAACAGGACTTAAAAAGTTCTCTGGCAAAAATCAGATTAAGAATGTTTCCGTCCCTAAAGCACTAAAAGCAACATTACGTCCTTACCAGCAGAAAGGATTCTCATGGATGATGCATCTGCATAAACTAGGATTCGGCGGATGTCTGGCAGACGATATGGGACTGGGGAAAACCCTCCAGACACTTACGTTGTTACAACATATATATAAATCGCCCGCCTCAAGGAAAGCAGCCACTCTCATCGTCGTTCCTACGTCGCTGTTGCACAACTGGCGACGGGAAGCGAAACGCTTTACAACGCTTTCAATGATTGAATATAACAGTAGCATCGTCGTGCCCCCCAATCATCCCGGGAAGTTCTTCGGACGTTTCCAGTTGATATTCACAACGTATGGCATGATGCGCAACAACATCGACCTGCTTTCTTCTTACAAATTCGAATATATCGTACTCGATGAGAGCCAAAATATTAAGAACAGCGAATCGCTCACCTTCCGTTCTGCACTCCAACTGGAAAGCAAGTATCGGCTTGTACTTACGGGCACACCTATCGAAAATTCACTGAAAGATCTGTGGGCACAATTCCGTTTCATCCAACCGGACTTACTGGGAACTGAGAGTGCTTTTCAAAAACAATTCATGATTCCGATCCGCCAAGGCAATACCCGTGTAGAAGCACAGTTACAACAACTGATATCCCCATTTATTCTTCGCAGAAGCAAAAGTGAAGTGGCTCCGGAACTTCCCCCGCTTACCGAAGAAACGATCTATTGTGACATGCCCGAAGAACAAAATACTCTTTACGAACAAGAAAAAAATAGTTTGCGGAATATCCTGCTCCAACATCCTCAAAATATGGATAAACTTCATTCTTTCAGTATCTTGAACGGCATCCTGCGGCTACGCCAACTTGCCTGTCATCCGCAACTCATCTATCCGGACTTTAACGGTGCATCCGGCAAAGCGATACAAATAATAGAAATATTCGACACACTACGGAGTGAAGGACATAAAGTACTGATTTTCTCATCCTTCGTCAAACATCTGGAAGTCCTCGCCGAAGCGTTTCGCGAACGGGGCTGGAAATATGCACTACTGACAGGAGCAACCAACAACCGGCCGTCCGAAATTGCCCATTTCACCGAGCAGAAAGACGTACAAGCCTTCCTTATCTCTCTGAAAGCCGGAGGCGTAGGACTTAATCTGACACAAGCCGACTATGTGTTTATTATCGATCCGTGGTGGAACCCCGCCGCCGAATCGCAGGCTATTGCCCGTGCCCACCGCATCGGACAGGACAAGCAGGTTATCGCCTATCGCTTCATTACCCAGAACAGTATTGAAGAAAAGATTCTCTATCTGCAAGATGAAAAACGAAAGTTAGCAGAAACATTTGTTACCGACAGCGAAACATTGCCTGCATTGAGCAATGAACAGTGGGTGGATTTGCTAAAATAAAAACTGCATCTTTATATGGACTGTCTTGCAAGAATACTTTTTTACTTTATCTTTGCACGCAAAATGACACTGCATGAAATACAAGCTTATCGTGCTCGACCTTGACGGCACACTCACCAACTCTAAAAAAGTAATTACTCCCCGCAACCGGGAAATATTGATACGTGTACAAGAACAGGGCGTCCGTCTGGTTCTTGCTTCCGGTCGTCCGACTTATGGCATTGTGCCGTTGGCAAATGAATTGCGCATGAATGAGTTCGGCGGATTTATCTTATCCTACAACGGAGGGGAAATCATCAATTGGGAAACACAGGAAATGCTCTATGAGAATGTATTGCCGAACGATGTCGTCCCCGTACTCTATGAGTGCGCCCGCAGCCACCAGTTAAGCATACTGACTTACGACGGAGCAGAAATCGTAACCGAAAACTCTCAGGACCCGTATGTTCAAAAAGAGGCTTTCCTGAATAAAATGGCAGTCCGGGAAACAAACGACTTCCTGACAGACATCACGCTTCCGGTAGCTAAATGCTTGATTGTGGGAGATGCCGACAAGCTCATCCCCTTAGAAGCCGAACTTTGTCTTCGGTTGCAAGGACGTATCAACGTATTCCGTTCAGAACCTTACTTTCTCGAACTAGTCCCGCAAGGAATCGACAAAGCCCTGTCTCTTGCCGTATTATTAAAAGAAATAGGAGTAGAACGCAAAGAAATGATAGCAATAGGCGACGGCTACAATGACTTGTCCATGATAAAGTTTGCAGGACTAGGCATTGCCATGGGCAACGCACAGGAACCGGTGAAGAAAGCGGCGGACTATATCACTCTGAGCAATGAAGAAGACGGAGTGGCGGAAGCACTAGAACACTTTTACTATAAATTTACGTAGCATCATATGCTCACAATTCCTTTTTCAACCGTACCTTCATAACCTTTGACTGTATGTCTTATACTCTGTTTCAGCAGTATGCAGAGTAGCTATCGTATATCAATCTTACCATTATATAGCTCGTTGCACTAAAGTGAACAGTTCTTTCTACTAAAGTGATGAGATCTTTCCACTCCAGTACACAGGCCTCATCACTCTTGTGGAAAGAAGCGGATGTTTATTACATAACGCAGTGATGTCAGCAAGAGGATCTGCGAATATCGACTACTTAAGTTATCAGAACAGGGCCAACAACATATAACCAAAGGTCATCCTACTTTACGTTTATCAATATGGTTCATATAAATAAGCAAATGGTTTCATTTCCAACTATCATGAGAACAATGATGAGAAATACCCCCCAAAAAGATGCATTATAGCCATTTTTGAGTTAACGAACGTAAAAAACGAATGAGAAATACCAATTTTGAAAGGCATTTCTCATTCGTCACATATCTGATTATAAAGGAATTGCCAAAAAATATGAGAACAATGAGAACAATATTAAAAAAATCCGTTCTAGGATGGGGATGCAAATTATAGATGTATGCTGTCTATATACTCATGATACGTACAGCAAGAAAAGCTGTACCAATAAGCGAACACACTCTTTACAACTATATAAGAAAGCTGCGTGAAGTATTGTCCAAAGACAAAGAGATTTCAATCACAACACAGAACAATGGCTATGAGTTACATATTTCAACTTGAATTATCGTAATATATCAAAGATTTATTCTAATTTTGTGGTTTTAAATCGAATAAATAGCAAACGTTATGGAACATCAACTGACCATTTACAACACGTTAGATAGAAAAAAAGAGTTATTCGTACCGCTCCACGCACCTCATGTAGGTATGTATGTGTGCGGACCGACTGTTTACGGTGATGCGCATCTGGGACATGCACGCCCGGCCATTACTTTCGACGTACTCTTCCGTTATCTCACTCATCTAGGATATAAAGTACGTTATGTACGCAATATCACTGACGTAGGTCATTTGGAACATGATGCCGACGAAGGAGAAGATAAAATTGCCAAGAAAGCCCGTCTGGAAGAACTGGAACCAATGGAAGTCGTTCAGTACTATCTGAACCGCTATCATAAAGCAATGGAAGCCCTCAACGTGCTCTCTCCAAGTATCGAACCTCATGCTTCGGGCCATATCATCGAACAAATCCAACTGGTACAGAAGATTCTGGACGCCGGATATGCTTACGAAAGTGAAGGCTCCGTCTATTTCGATGTAGCCAAATATAACAAGGATCATCACTACGGAAAACTTTCCGGACGCAATCTGGATGATGTACTGAACACCACCCGCGACCTTGACGGACAAAGTGAAAAGCGTAATCCCGCCGATTTCGCCCTCTGGAAAAAGGCACAGCCGGAACATATCATGCGCTGGCCATCTCCTTGGAGCGACGGTTTCCCCGGCTGGCATGCCGAATGTACCGCTATGGGACGCAAATATCTGGGTGAGCACTTCGACATTCACGGCGGAGGAATGGACCTGATTTTCCCGCATCATGAGTGTGAAATAGCACAATCAGTAGCCTCACAAGGCGACGATATGGTTCACTACTGGATGCATAACAACATGATTACCATTAACGGAACGAAAATGGGTAAATCACTCGGCAACTTCATCACATTGGATGAGTTCTTCAATGGTACACATAAGTTGCTGACCCAAGCCTATACTCCAATGACAATCCGCTTCTTCATCCTGCAAGCCCACTACCGCAGTACGGTCGATTTCAGCAATGAAGCACTGATTGCTTCCGAAAAGGGATTGCAACGTCTGATAGAAGCTATCGATGGATTGGGAAAGGTTACCCCTGCATCCGCAACTTCAGAAGGTATCAATGTAAAAGAGCTGCGTGCCAAATGCTACGAAGCCATGAATGACGACCTGAATACTCCAATTGTCATCGCACAGCTTTTCGAAGGTGCCCGCATCATTAATAACGTCATTGCCGGTAATGCAACGATCTCCGCTGAAGACTTGAAAGAGCTGAAAGAAACTTTCCACTTGTTCTGCTTTGACATTATGGGATTGAAAGAAGAAAAAGGTTCTTCCGACAGTCGTGAAAATGCCTATGGTAAAGTGGTGGATATGTTGCTGGAACAGCGTATGAAAGCAAAAGCCAACAAAGACTGGGCTACTTCCGACGAAATCCGTAACACATTAACAGCCCTCGGATTCGAAATCAAAGATACAAAAGACGGTTTTGAGTGGAGATTGAATAAATAAATATTAAACATCAGGGAGATAAATCCCTTCTACAGATAAAAAAGACCGGCTCATTACGAACCGGTCTTTCTGTTTCATAGAAACATAGTAACTAATACCCCTCTTAAACTACAAATCTTATTATCTAATCACTTGTTTTCCATTAATACCTCAACAGGTTGTCCGTGCTGGCAGGTTACCGTCAATTGTGTATCATTTCCTTGTCGCTCCAACCGGACATTTTCCATTGAATTCTTTAGCGTCCAACGACCTTTGAGTAGTATTTTCTTATAAATAGGACGGCTAGGTTCTTTCGTCGTATACGCCTTTTCTTTTATATTCAAGTTTGGGTCACAAACACTCAAACGAACTCCTTTACCGGTTTCTTTCGCATACATCACCATTGTTTCAGCAGGAATAGAAGCAATCACCTTATCAGTTACCGGCTGATAAGCCTCAAAAACCGCATACGCCGTAATACCTGTTTTCTTATCATAAACGACATGAGCCGTTTGATCACGTTGCAGGACTTCATACGCAGGAGTTTTCTGAAGGTCGTCCAAGTCCGCTGCAGAAGGCTGTATCAATACCATATATTCATAAGTTCCGTTCTTCGGAGCTTTACCATGCTCTATCCATGCAGAGGAGAATTTTCCTTTAGTGACCGCACGGGTTTTCTCATGACGTGATTCTTGTTCCGCGATCTGCGAACGAACTGTTCCGTCTACTACATGATAGTAATTGTCATAACCGTCATGTAACCAATAGCCGTCATTACCCACTTTCTGTTCTCCGCCGTTGTATTTCGTCTGGAAAAGAGTCGTTTCCGTAGGATAATCGGCATTACTATTCGTTATGCCGGTCCCCAGACAAATCATCCGGTTGTCGAAGCAGAATACAGATTTACGGGCAACAAAATCAGGAGTGAAGTTTTCCAAATTACGCTCCATTAACTTCATAGCAAACATGCCATTCTTGCCTTCCAAGGAACTGCTACCGGAGAAGTTTTCCTTGGAATGAGCCATGGTAGTACCCTTTAACGGACTATCCAGCAACTCGAAGGGCAAATGAATAGTAGTCGTACCCGGCAGGCGGTTCCAATCCCAACCCTCCTGTACAAAGCCGCTTCCGGTACGGGAAACGGGGTTTCCTTTTCCCATGATCTGCACCGAACCATAACTCTGATAACGCCCGTAACGATTATCTTTTGTATAGATTTCAGCCCCCCAAACATCAGTAGTATATCCTTTTAGCGTCACCATCCAATCTGCACGGCGGAAAATACCTGCCGAACCGTAATTATAAACAAAAAATCCTTGTGGAGCTTGTGCTGGCTTGATGCCTTCTTTCTTAAAGAAACGCGCATTCGGAGTATCCCTATCACGTACTAACCGTAGATAATCTGCTGCCAGACCATGATCGAACGTATTCCCCCGACCGGACAAATCACCGGCTAAAGCTATATTGGCAAATGCTTCCACATCATCATTCCCCATTTTTCCACCGAAAGGATGACGTCCGCTGATACCAATTCCCCATTCATAAAGATTACAATAATTGCGCATGGCAATAAATGCGGATTTTATATGCTGGCGGGCTTCTTCCGTCAGTTCAAAATCCGTATTGTTAGTAAAAGCAATGAATTGCCCTATTACGGCCAGCACTCCGGTCGTATATGCCGGATAGAAACCACCATGGTGAAAAGTTGTGCCATCTATCTTAATACCACCAATTGTTCCCGGTGAATAGTGTAAAGAAGAAGAAACCCAACGGGAGAGGCCCTCCAAAGCCTGCGCCTGCTCTCTTGCATCCGTGAACATCATAGCAGAGATAAATCTCGCCATTAAAAGCGTATGCCAAGTATCCAGCATTTCATCCCGTTCCAAAGGACACGGTTGACGAGTCTCCTGCAAAGCAGACCAGAAACGTAATGTCGACAAATAAGCATCCCTGTGGGGATGTTTATAGATCTCATCTCGCATCAACCATGCCGTCGTATATATCTTACGTATCTGATAACCATAATGATGATTGGTTCCCATACCGCTACCAAAGGCAAATCCCTGGTCAATAGCATAATCAAACACCGTGAAGTAGTTTTTCTTTGATGTCTCGTTTCGATTGCAATAAACGTCATACGCAAAACCGGAAAGCATTGTTTCAATATCATTCCACGACATCTCTCCTATCTTCTTATTCTGTTCGTCCGGAGCTACAATAGGTGTTCCCGTAAATCCCGTACCTGCTGCCGACGGGCGGATATCCGCTCTTTTAAATGTCTCGTAAGCGGCATCAACTTGCTTTTTAGGGACTTTTTTCACTTCCAGAAAATCTGTCAGACGTTGCTCGATTGTTTTCAGGTCTTTCGCCTGTCGAGCAGTCAACTTGGATGCCAATGGAGTATCATACGACAGTTGCTCCCACTTCCATACCAGGCACCAATGCCAGAGGTCACGGTTAGCCAAGCCATTATTAGTCGGCAACTGCTGATCCGGAGTGGTACGAAGATTCATCTTCTTTTCCGGGAATATCAGACGGTCAAGAAAAATACGTCCTTTGCGTTGGGGGGCAACTAACCTGTAAGCTACAATATCTTTGTCCTTCTTATCGCCTTGCATATATTCGAAAGAAATCCAGCAAGCCCGCCACCCTGCTGCTTGCAGATGATAAGCAAACCAATAAGACACCTCTCCCGCCTTATTCAGGAATTCAAAACGAATAGAATCCTGCTGTGGCTTTTCATTATATATCCACAAGGTAATGCCATACTGTCTCTCCGTTTTTCCTTTTAATGATAAAGGAGGTATCTGTACATTCAAAGTTGAACCGGATTGGAAATCCCACTCCAAGCTACTTTTACCCTCTTTATAGAAAAGAGAAGAAATTTTCGCCTCTCCCTTTCCGGAAGTCTTAAATGCTTCGGGTACCTCACTACTCTCAAATCCTATGAGTTGTGCGAAAGCCGAAGAAGCTGTTACAAACAGAAACAGTAGTATAAAACAAATATCTTTCTTCATTGTGTCATTATTAAATGGTCAAACAGTAACCAACTACTGCTTAATAAGGTATTTTGTCCGATAAAATCTTCTCCGTATACCAAGGATCGTTGATTTCTTTCAACATAGCACCCATTTCACGATAAAGTTGTGCCACTATTTCCTTGTTTTCTTCCAAAGGTAGATTGTTCAACTGATACGGGTCTTTCGCGTCATTGAATAAAAGACTTTTCTTTAACTGTTTTGTCTTACGGTCGATGTACAGAGCCAATGTATAGTCCGCAGTCTTAATACCTCGTGATGAAGGAAAGTAAGTTTTTACCAAGCCGTTTTCGTCCTTTTCACCATCTATATTCTGAATGTACAAAGCACCGGTAGGACGAACAATTTCAGCCTTTTCATCGAAGAAAAGAGGGGCAAAGTTACGTCCCTGCACTTCTGCCGGAATTGAATCACCCAATCCGCACAGTCCGAGCACAGTAGGCATTATGTCAGGAGCGGAAAGCAGCAAGTCATCTACCCGCGGCTGAATTTTATCCGGGAAGCGAACCAGAAACGGGATATTCATTGACTCTGAGTAAGGCGAATTCTTCGGATCATCCGTACGTTGGCTACACATCGTTTCACCATGATCGGAGGCAAAAATAACGACTGTATTCTTATCCAGCCCCATCTCTTTCAGTGTTTCCAAAATCTGTCCGAAAGCACGGTCTACCCCGGTCACGGAAGCGAAATAATAACGGGCTGATTCGGCTTTCTTCATTTTCAGGTCAACATTAGGACGAATCAACAGACTGTCTAAAGGTTGGTTTTTATAAAGATCAAAGTCCTGCTCTTCGCAATCATCCAATGAACGATACGGACTATGAGGAGGATTCATCCCTACCATGATAAAGAAAGGCTTCTTTGTATCACGCACATTACCTTCGTTTTTCAAATAAGATACAACTTTTCCGGATTCATGCAGAGGTGACCATTCTTTCGGATCGTGCCTTTTACCGTCCGTATCCCAGTAATGCGGATTCTTATGTTCATCAAACGTGCCATAAGAATACCAGTAGTTGAAACCATGACGACGCTCTTTCGGTGTATAGGCATCCCACACAGGACGTTTGGATTCTACATATTGTCCCGGATGTTCGGGATCATTCGGAGTGGGAAAATCTGCATGAAGTTTACCGAAATAAGCACAATCATAACCAGCTTTGCTAAATACATCACCGATGCACTCCGCATCCTCACGCAAAGAACTGATCGGACGTGTAGAGTTGCAATTTAAAGGCACTCCGCTACGGTTCGGATACATACCGGTCAGCAACATTCCCCGATGAGGGCTACTCAACGGACAGTTGCTTTGCGCGGAGGTCAGAACCATAGACTCCCGTGCAAATGCATCCAGATTGGGGGTATGTACGGGATCTCCCTCAAAATTTACTTTATCCCGGAATCCATCCTGACTCCAGAAGCCCATTGCCTGATTACGGTACTGGTCCGGAAATACATAAATAATATTGGGATGTTCCGATTGTTCGACTACTTGCTTCGGAGCCTTGCAACCCTGTGCCGTAAACAGTGTCAGGCCTCCCACCAAAAGATTTATAGGTTTCATATATATTTAAGTTATAAGATGATAAATAATAAACGATAACCTTATTATTTCTTTTCCAAGTCTCTTTTGCGCATCAGTCCTTCCAAGAAGTAATAGTCGGCATAATTCAAAGGAACATCAATCTCCTGTCCGTGAGGGATACTGCCTACCGAGTGCATCAGGATAAAGTTTCCATTTGTTCCAACTTTAGCACGATAAGCGGGTGAGCCCAAGCTTTCCATGATCTTATCAGCAGTTTCCTTGTAATGATTGCCCGGCAGATAACCGTCCAGTTCGTAAAGGGCGGAAGCCGTACAAGCAGCGGCAGAAGCATCACGCGGTTCATTCGGGATGTTCGGAGCATCATAATCCCAGTAAGGAACGAGATCTTCCGGCAGGTTCTTATTCGTAAAGATGAAGTTATATACTTTTTGCGCCTGGTCGAGATACTTCTTATCTTTAGTGTAGCGGTAACAAGTAGTATATCCGTACAAGGCCCAGGCCTGTCCGCGAGCCCAGGCGGATTCGTCCGCATATCCCTGCGCTGTTTGTCTCTTACGCACTTCGCCTGTTTCGGGATCATAATCCACAACATGATAACAACTGTTGTCCGGACGGAAGTGATGAGCCATGGTCGTATCCGCATGTTTCACTGCAATATTATAGAAAGTAGAGTCACCGGAAAAAGCGGTTGCCTCGAACAGTAATTCGAGATTCATCATATTGTCGATAATCACCGGACATTTCCAACCGCGCGTTCCTTGCCAGCCTCTATCGGCATCCCATGACTGAATAACACCTGCATTCGGGCGGAAACGGGTAGAAAGAGATTTTGCCGTTTCAATGATTACATCTTTATATTCTTTCTTGTCTGCCATACGGTATCCGTTCAGATAGCTGCAGCCAATCATGAAGCCTACATCATGGTGCCATTTCAGATGCTTCACAGAATCAAGGGCCTCTGTATACTTTTCAGCCAACGGTAACCATTTTTGATCTCCGGTCAAGTTATAAGTCAGCCACATACTGCCGGGAAAGAAACCGGAACACCAGTCGTCAATAGGTATATAAGATATACTACCGTCTTTATTGATAGTTCTCGGATTTAGGATTTTACCTGATTTCTCGATAATATCCGTTTGAATCGTGTTTTGTGCCACTGCGTTGTCGATGTTGTCCTGGATAAAGTCTACTTCAACTTTTTTCTGTCCACCGCAACTCGTAAAGATCAGAAGGGATAGTCCTAATGCGCTAAGAATTGTTTTCATAATACACGGATTATTTTGTTAAGTGATTAATTATCTGATTGCAAAAATAATGCATTCAACAAGAATAGACCGACCTAAATAATCCAAATGAGGGACAAATTTGGTACATTTGCAAGGAAATATCAAAATTATAAAGACCATGACTCCACAAGAATTCTTCAAAAATGATCTTTTCGCCGAAAACGCAGGTGTAGTGCTGCTGGAAGTACGTGAAGGGTATAGTAAAGCCAAATTAGAAATAAAGCCGGAGCATCTTAATGCAGGCGCACGGACTCAGGGAGGAGCTATCTTTACACTAGCAGACCTTGCGCTTGCCGCAGCAGCCAACTCACACGGTACACTAGCCTTCTCTCTCTCCTCCAACATCACTTTTCTACGGGCAAGCGGACCGGGCGATACACTTTATGCCGAAGCGCACGAACGCTATATCGGACGAAGTACAGGCTGTTACCAAGTCGACGTGACAAACCAGAACGGGGACTTAATTGCTACTTTTGAATCAAGCGTATTCAGAAAAGAACAGAAAGTACCTTTCGAAATTCAAAAATAAAAAATCGGAGAGCCGGAAGAACCTTTACAGGCAACTTCCGGCTCTCCGACTTTTCTCTTGATTTATTTAACAATAGAGGTCAACGGGTGACGATTGCCGGTTACACTATTCAAGAATGCTTTTGCCGAACCAAAATTCAGGAATAAATCCAAGCGGACAGGAAGGTGATTTAAATCATCAGTCACAAAAAAAGTAATCACCTCTTTTTCTTTTCCTTTCTTGTCATACTCGACTAACGAAAAGATCAGGCAACGATAAGTAACCCCGTTCTCAGCTTTCACATTTTCTTTTCCACGATAGATAAGCGTTTGCTCCTCCACTTTACGTCCGGTAGCCATAGGAAATTTAATTTTATCCCCTACTTTATAATCACTAGGATCATAAGAACGTGCCTGTGCCAAGATGCTCAACATATCGTAGATACAACGGCTGTCACTTTCTTCCGACTCGGTGACGGATCCGTCCCGGTATGTACGCTTCTGATTGGCAAAACAAAGACCATCCTTATAAGAAAACCAAGCCTCATCAACCGTATAACGTTTTCCTTCCTCGGCACCTTTGCGGAAATAATGCGGTTCGAGTTTTTCACCTATTACACAAGTCAGCGTATCCCGCATTTTAAAGAAGAAATCCGCCCGCTTACTGCCCAAAGCCAGCAGATTGATACGATAGGCAGGCTCCGAGTGGTAAGTAGTTGCGTTCGTTGTCAAACTGGCCAATCCGGCTTTCACCCATACAAACTTCCAGTTAAAGTACAAGTCGTACATCACGTGCTCACCGGATTTGAATGCATCGTTCTTAGCTTCGCACTGGGCACTGGCAGGAAGAACAAAGATTCCCATTAGCAATGTCGCTAATCCAATTATAATTTTTCGTCGAAAATTAGCGACGTCGCTGACTATTCCTATCTCTATCTTTCTTTTTCTTGTCTTCATCCGGTTTTTGTTTTTTAAGTTCGTCCAGTTTCTGCTTATCTAGCGGAATTGCGTGAATATCCCATGATTGCTTATCTAAGTCCCAGTTTGCCTTCGGCTCCAAGATCATATTGTAATAATACACTTCCTCAGGTTGTTCTCCTTTTTCAAAGTTACCAGTATCCCAGATTCCATTTCCATTCCGGTCGTTCACCAGTCGGGCACAATATTTACCAGGATTCAAAAAATAAAAGTCTGCATACCCTCCGTCCGTTAACCTTCTCCGGCGCACCACTTTATCTTGAGCATCCAACAATTCTACAAAAGCAGTAGAGTCTGCTCCTGTCACCAGAAAGGTGATACTGGCATATTCTTCCAGTTTACGTACTTTGAAGCCCTGCTTTATTTTATCGGTGAACAAGCCATATATACCATGGAATGCAGTCGAGTCTACCGAGAACTCATATTCATTACCCGGTTCCCAGTCATAATACAAGTTGAATCTTTTCAGATTCAAAGAATCTTGTTCAAACTCAAATGGTATATCTTTCCAAAGCGTATCCACCTTTTCTTTCAGATGAATCGCCGCACTATCAAAACGGGCAATCGGTTCATCAAAAGTCAGAGATATAGAACCGTACACATCCATTGATGAAGGTGCACCGACATTCACCGGCAAGAATTTGGTTGGTTCCGGCTCATCTTCTTCATCTTTCTTTTTCTTTTTTTTCTTTTTCTCCGGTTCTTCCTTCTTATATTTTTGCTTCGAAACCAGATTCAACGTATCCGTACGTGATACCAATTGATTTAATGTATCCGTATAAAGATAAGTTAGGCTGATAGCAAGTGTATCCTGCTTAAAAAGCAAAGAGTCTTTCACCCAATAATGGATCGTATCGTTCCGCGGATTCTTTTCGATAACAAAAGCATCCCTTTCATCGAAATTCAACCCCTTCAATGTAGGTAAAGTATCTGCCTGACCGGCAAAATAGAACGTAAATTTCTGTGGAACAAGCCGTTCTGATTTAATCAAATATTGTGAGTAGTTGAACTCCTTAAAGGCACGGAGTATAAGATCATCCGGCAGATAATGCATATATTTCCTCTCAACAATCGTATCGTAAGTCAGCGAGTCCACCCAAGCCGTGTCCATACGGATTCTTTCCTCCATACGAGGAATGATCAGTGAATCATTAAAAGCAATGACTTCACTTTTTTGGTTGAAAGTAAATGTCTGGTCTGCATCCATTAACCCATAAATACGATATTTGCCAGGAGCTACGCCACGGATAGAGAAGCGTCCCCGGCTATCGGTACGTGCCACACGGTCAAATGGCAATTTTGTAAAAGCCGAATCGTTCAGGTTGGAATGTAATCCTACCAGGATTCCTTTTATCGGCTCCAGATTGGAAGCGTCAAGCACCGTTCCGGATACCTCCATTGTATCTATTTGCGTACCGGTAGAAAAGGTGAAGGTAAAGTTACCCAACGGGTTACCTTCGTTATTATCGACTATCGCATCCGAAAAGTCAATTGTATAAGTGGTATTCGCTTTCAATGAATCAAGCAGGTTTACCTGTATCCGCTTTCCTGAAGCTTTAATTTCGGGCTGTTGTACCTGCGGTGGAGAAACAACAACTTTTTCTGTTGCTTTTTCCAACTTTATAAATTCGTCGAACAAGAGAGAAACTTTTGTCCTCTGATTATTTAAAGCGCCGGCAGCAGGTGTACTACCGATGAAACGAGGTGGCGTTTCATCATAAGGGCCACCGTCCGGACGTCCGATACTGGCGCAAGAATATAGCATGACAACCAGCGTTACTACCGGAAATGCCTTGCGAACGATTTGCTTTATCTTTTGATTCTCAAATTGTAACATGCTGCAAAAATAAGTGTTCTTATCCAATAAACACCACACTTTCTAGCTAATTTATTAAAAAACGAAAGGGTAGCTTAAGGTAATAAACAATTCCAACGCGTTTTTTATTTCTTTTTATCGCTGATATAATTAGTTTTCTTACCTAAAGCGACTAGCTTTGTTAGCTAGTCTTTTTCTCTGATTTTTACGAGATGATATCAAGAAGAAGGAGTAAAGAGCAGGTAAACCGGTAGTTGATATGCAGAAAACAGAAGTTGGATAATAAACTGAATAATTTAACGTGAGATACTGTTTCTGCTTTTCCTGCAAACAGTATCTCACGTATTTTATTTACCAGCCTGTATTTTGGCCTAAATTAGGATTCTTATAATATTCTGTCTGTGGTATAGGATACAGATACATCTTATCATCCCAGTTACGTGTTTCAAGCAACTCCTTCTTATAAACAGGTGAACCATTTTCCAGAGTAATCTTGATGCAATAAATGGCTTTGGTTTTATCACCTATCTTCCAACGACGGATGTCCCAGAACCGATGGTCTTCAAACGCCAGTTCCACGCGTCTTTCACGACGGATACTTTCAGTAAATGCATCGCCATCCGTTGTAACAGCAGGCATATCAGCTGCACTACGTACTTGATTCAGTGCTGCACGTGCAGACAATGGATGATCATTATCCGTATAATCGGCACCCTTCCAGGCATCCATCGCTTCTGCATAGTTCAGAAGAATCTCTGCATAACGGAATATAATGAAATGATGAGGTTTCTTTTTCTCGTTAGAAGGAGTAAGAGAAACGGTCTCGTTCATATACTTCTTCAAATAATAGCCAGTGGTAGTCGCTCCGGCTGTTCCGGCACCATCTTTACCGCCTTCATAAGACTGAATAGTTGAATTCATCCATGTATCTCCGTTGCAAAGTACTGTTTTGTAAAACCGTGGGTCTCTGCCCTCATACGGGTTCTGCCCTGGCGCAAGCTGTTCCCAGTCAAAGTCTTTTCCATTAGTCAGCTGAAAAGCATCCACCAGATTTTGGGTAGGTACATTGCCGGTTTCTCCCTTTTCATAACTGATAGGCAGATTGTTTGCTTCAAAGTCAAAACTTTCTCCATTTCTACGCTCAAAGATTAATTGCGGAGATTTCAAAACATCGTTTCCACCGTTCTTATCATACAGAGGATCGGCATTCGTTTTCGGCAGACTGTACCAGTTCTCTTTTATGATAGCATAAGCCGCATCGGCAGCAGCTTTCCACTTATCAGCATCCTGACTGGGATTATGTAACATACTCGCCGCATAAAGAAGGGCACGAGATTTCAATGCCAACGCAGTACCTTTAGTTACGCGTCCCGTCTCCGCCCAAAAATCTTGATGACTGACGGGAAGTGTTTTAGCTGCATCACTACATTCATCGCATATATATTTTATCACTTCGCTGAAAGAACTCTTTTCCACGCTATTGATCTCATCCAACGCATACGTACGTGTCAATAATGGAATATCTCCGTATCGTTTGGCCAGTTCGAACAAGTAGAAAGCCCGCAACACCCGCAATTCTTCACGATACATAGTAGCTTTGGCAATATCTTCTTCATACGTATCATTCCAACGGAAACGCTCCAGCCTCTCTTGGGAATAGTTTTCGAGAAATGAATTAACGGAACGGATAGCTCCATAACACTTCGACCACATATTGTCGACTGCATTATTGGGACTCCAGGCATTATTATAAAAGTCGTGAACACTATTATCACTCCAAATATAAACAGAATTATCCGTTGCAGACTCTCTCAAAGCCCCGTCGAGTACTCCGAGATCTCCGGGCAACTGGCTATAAACATAAGTAGCCAAGCCCTTGACATTGCTAAAGTAGGAATAAGCCTCTTCTCTGTTCAAACCAGTCGATTCGTCCAGTTCGAGCAAGCTACACCCAGAAACGGATAGTAGCAAACCTGTATATAATATGATACATTTTCTCATGGTTATCTCACATTTTAGAAGTTAATATTCAATCCGAAATAAACGGAAGTCATATCCGGATAATTGATTTTCAGATCCTCACAGTTCATATATTTCACATGATCCAGCGAGAAAAGATTATTAGCTCTCGCATATACCTGAATCTTCTCCATCTTCACCTTCTTCGCCCAAGAAGAAGGAAAATTATAATAAACATTCAGGTTACGAAGTTTAAAGTAACTTCCGTTCTCCAACCATTGTGTACTATTTCTGAAATTATTGGCATTATCCAGCGTGGTCAAACGAGGAACATTGGCAATATCTTTCGTATCTTCCGTCCAACGGATTTTGTCGTTCAGATACCAGTTTGAAATATTTGTGTTGTTTCTCAACGGCCAGTACACGCTTGCAGTATTCAACATCACGCTATAATGCCCTACCCCTTGGAAGAGAGCGTCTACCCCAAAACCTTTATACTCAAATCCTAGGTTGATACCATAGTAAATCTCCGGTATGGCAGTAGAATATCCTATCGCTTTCTGATCATTACTGTCAATTACTTTATCACCATTTAAATCCCTATATTTGACATCCCCCGGACGTACCTCCGAGAATTTCTGTACAGGGCTGTTCTTAATGTCCTCCTCATCTCTAAAATAACCGATCGCTTCCCAACCGAAACATTGTCCGATAGGATAACCTTTCTTAGACAGATAGCCATACGGTTGATACCCCTCACCATTCTCTATGACTTTACTTTTGGCATAAGAGAAATTAGCACCGATGTAGTAGCTGAAGTTTTTATACTCTTTTTTCCACATAGTAGAGAGTTCTGTTCCTTTTGTTTCCACTTTTCCCGCATTCATCTGGGGAATGGTAACTCCGATTGCAGAAGATATCAACCCGCTTCCTTCAATTAAAATATTAGAGCGCTTGTCATAGAAACCATCAATAGAAAAAGTCAACCCTTTGAGCAAACTCATATCCAAACCGATATTATATTTATCTGCCACTTCCAAGTCGAGTTGCTCCATTGCCAGCATTCCCTCCTTCAAACTGCTTCCGGCAGAGGTATTCCCAGCCTGAAAATAATAGGAACCGCTTCCTATCCAATATTGCTTATCCATATCATAATCATAGATATCATATCCGGAACGCCCGTAAGAAGCGCGGAGTTTCAAATAATCAAAAGCGGAGATTCCTTTCATGAAATTCTCGTTCGAGAGTATCCAGGCTGCGGATATGGCAGGATATGCACGATACTTATCGTTCTTTCCCAATACGCTACTGCCGAAACAGTTAGCAACAACATCCACCATATAACGATTATCAAAATTATAACCTACGGTTCCGATGATGTACTGACGGTAACGGCTATTATTAGCTCCCGTCAGAGTCATTGATTCCTGGCGGAACATGGCACTGGCAGTAAAATCATGTTTATCCCATGTCCGGTGATAATTGACTTTCGCTTCAAAGTTGGCATGTATATATTGATTAGCCAATCCTTTGTTGCTGATTTCCAATTCATCGTTAGGATTTCCGTAATTCGTATAAACCGGTTCTCCGTCGGTACCTTTCTCAATGGTCTGATACATAAAGCTTTTCTTGGCTGTTTCCTGATAAGTTGCATTATTATCATAGGCAATAGCAAGTTCAGCGCTCAGTCCGCGAGTCAATACAGACAGGTCTTGTATCAATCGCAGATCTGCTTGCAGCATTCGCTGATTCAGCTTATAATAGCCTACGTCCGCCAGATTGGCTATCGGGTTTGTTTTCAGCACATTATTACTACCCCAGAGTCCATTCTGAGTCTGTACAGGGAATGCGGCAGATGGAGTATTGAATATCTGTTCAAACAAAGTAGCCTCCGATGTGGTAGGGCGTTTCGTTTCACGCAGCATACCAAGCATATTCAGTTTCAATTTCGTTGCATCTGTGATATCTACATCCAGATTCATGCGAAGATTGAGAAAATACTTTTTCATCTGGGAATTATAACGATCAGTGTAGTCAGTGTACTTGGAATTCAACAGTCCCATATCATTCTTATAGTTCAAGACACTGAAATAGCGCAGCCTCTTACCTCCCCCGCGGAAAGTAATATCCAGTTGATGACTGGTCGTATGATTACGCAACGCTTCCTTCTGCCAATCAACATTCGGATAAAGATCTCTATTACCTCCGGCCAAAAAAGAAGCTTCATCCATATCCGGTTGCAGGCCATCATATCTCAATGCTTCATTCCGGGCTTTTGCATATGTATAAGCATCGGCAAATTCCGGTTGGTTTACGGGCAGACCTAAACCAAACTTGTAATCTACCTTGATCTCTTTTTTACTGTACATACCGCGTTTGGTAGTTATCAGCACCACGCCGTTGGCGCCTCTACCTCCCCAAAGAGCAGTAGCAGCACCGTCTTTCAATACGGATATTGATTCTATTTCCGAAAGATTGATATATTCGATCGGGCGGGCAAAACCGTCTACCACAAATAATGGCGTATCTCCATTCAAGGAGCCACGACCACGTACATTTAAACGTGATTTGTCGGTTCCCCAACTCGTATTTTGCATCACAGTCAGTCCCGGCAACAGGCCATATATTGCATTGTAAGGACTCGTAGTTGCATTTTTATCCAATTCGTCCGAATAAATGGTAGATACCGCCTGTGTCTTCCGTAACTCGGTTGTCGTCTGAGTTCCCAGATCGACTGTCTTATCTTGTCCTTCATTATTTTGAGCTATCCCTGTAGTGGCAAACGCCAACGAGAAAGCTACGATATAAAGTGATTTATTCATAATCATTCTTCTTATTATTCAACGATTTGATTATTACCAACCCGGATTCTGAATCAATCCATATTTCTTGTTTATCTCGTCTACCGGTAGAGGTAACAGGAAATATTTGTCATTCCACTTCTCAGGTTTCGCATACTGGCGTGTTTCCGCCATTGCATGAGATACTTTATAAGAAAAGCCGCTCGGCTCACCGGCCGCTTTTTTAATAATCAGACGTGATAGTTGTCCGGTAAATATATCTGCGCGTTTCCAACGTATCAAATCGAAATAACGTACTTCTTCATAACCGAATTCAATGGCTCTTTCACGTAATATCGCTTCGCGCAACGGTTTTCCGGCCGGAACATCTGCCGCCGAAATCGCAGGCATACCTGCACGTTCCCTGGTTTTGTTCAGATAATCATAGGCCGTATTGCCAAACTCGTCACGAACTTCCGCCTTATTCAACTCATTCATCGCTTCAGCCATATTCAAATAAACTTCGGGAAGACGAATTAACGGACAAGAATAGAATTTACCATTCACTTCGTCATTAAAGTTTCGTATGAATTTTCTCATCGCAAAACCATTGTAGCTCATTCGCCCATCTTTATAAGGTGACTGGGTGGTTCCTTCAAAAATCTGTACTTTCTGGGCACCCTTAAACTTATCTCCATTCACAGCAACCGTTTCATACAAGCGGATATCCCTTCTAGGATTTCCATCCTTATCAAAGAAAGGGAATTTATTATGATCGGGATTATTCCAGTCGAATTCCGTCCCGTCCTTCATCTGAAACATATCGACATAAGTTAATGTAGGAGAAGCAACTCCGTAGCGTACTTGGGCAAACGGAAGTTTCCCCGTAGCATAAGTGGTAAATCTTCTGGAAGAAATCAGAACCTCTCCATTATGACGATTGAAATATCCTGCCGCAAAATCATCGCGAGGGTTACCTGTATTCACCAGTTGATAAACATTCGAATTCTTTTTATTAGCCCGCATAAATTCCAACCCTGCATCCAGTGCTTTCTGCCACCTGTCTGATGAATAATTACCATACCAGGTAAGGAATTGAGAGGAAGCATCACCTTCCAAATAGGGTTTGTCAGCATTAAACAAAGGACTCGCCACAAACTGAAGCACTCTGGACTTTAATGCTAAAGCAGAGGCCGCCGTCATTCGTCCGTCATTATCCGCATCTACCTGCCAAGGTAATACAGAGGCGGCGGCATCCAGCAACCCGATGATTTTCTGTACGGTTTCTTCTACCGTCATGCGAGGAAATTTCATCGCATCTTCTGCCGTATAAGCATGGTCTATCCACGGCATACCCCCATAATAACGGAGCATTTGAGAATAATGATAGGCAATAATTACTTGTGCTTCCGCTTTTCCTATCGCCTTTTCATCCGCAGTCATATCTGTCACTCTATCCACATTTTCAATATAGATATAAGCTCTCCGGATACCATAAATCGGACCGACACCAATGGTTCTATTATCAACATCCAACCGATATGGAAGATGTTCCAGATAGGCATTTGTTCCGTCTACCGTTCCTGTATAGAACTTAGGTGCTCCTTTTTTTGTCCAGTCACCCAAATCGGTAAGCATTTCCAGCACTCCATATCCCAGACGTCCTTGCATAGGCAGATAATCCGGCAGTGAATGGTAAGTCTCCGCCAATGCCTGCTCAGCATATACTTTCTTGTTAAAGACAGAATCTATATTCTGCTCATTACTTATCGGCTTATCCAAAAACTTCTCTCCGAACTTAAGGTCTTCGCACCCTATCAATGTCAATGCAAAGAGAGAAAGACAGCCCATATACTTTTTATAGTTTTTCATTGTCAGCACTATTAGAAGGTTAGATTAATACCTAAATTATATATCTTAATGATAGGGTAAGAATCCGCATTATTCGGATTACATTCAGGGTCCATGATGTCAAACTTATCAAAGGTCAGCAGATTATAGCCTGTCAGTTTTATACCTAACTGCTGGATACCCAGTTTTTTCAACATCTTCTTATCTGTAAAGTTATATCCTATTGTCACATTCTTCAGTTTCAAATAGGAACCGTCTCGTACCCAAAGAGAAGAAGAACGCATATTGTAAACTGCGTTTGTCTCGGTAAACCGCGGTGTGGTAGCCGTACCGGCTGTTTCCGGTGTCCAACGTGTATCTGCGTGGAACTGCATCAAGCCACGAATTTTACCATTTCCAAAAGGTTCTCTAAAAGCTCCATCCAACAACAAGGAACGCTGTGCGGCACCAGTCCAGTTCATTGTCAGGAAAAAGCCCTTATAATTAATGCCATAATTCAATCCGAATGTATAGGCCGGACGAGTCGGGTTTCCAATAATAGTCTGGTCGTCCGAAGTAATTTCTTCGTCACCGTTCAAATCCCGGTATTTCACATCACCCGGCTTCACGGATACCCCAGGATCGGGCAAGCCAGCCACAAGTTTGCCGTTCTCTCCGAAATCCTCCTCCGTATAAAAACCGTCCGCCACATATCCGAAAAGAGCTCCTACCGGATTTCCCGTCCGCCACATATAAGGTTCATTAGGTTCTACCTCGTCCTGGAAAATAATCTTATTCTTTGAGTAGGAAACATTTGCCTGAATATTATACTGAACCTGACCGATCCTGTCATTCCACTTCACTTCTACTTCATATCCGTGATTTTTCACTTTACCCATATTTACGGCAGGCAGAATCGAGGAAGTCAGTCCCGTCAATAAAGGTATTGTCTTACGATTGATAAGAATGTCCTTACGTTCCTCGAGGAAATAATCCAAAGAGATCTTCAGACGGCTCTTCAAGAAATGAACGTCCAATCCATAGTTCTGTTTCAGCGCAGTTTCCCAAGTCACGTTAGGATTACCCAGACGTTTTTCCAACGCACCCTGGATTAACGCTTTGCTGTTATAACCAAAATTGAAGCCGTATTTATTGTTATTCCACGCGTCTACTCCGCTCAAATTCACATCATAAGAATCCGGCAGGAACAAGAAACGGTTATTTCCAAGGTTATCATTTCCGACCAGACCAACTGAAGCACGGAATTTCAGATAATCAACAACTTTCTGTTGTTTCATAAATGCTTCCTCCGACAGGATGTAACCGATAGAACCGGCAGGAAATGCGCCGAACCTCTTACCCGGAGCAAAATTCTCGGAACCATTATAACCGAAGTTGACTTCTGCCATATAACGGGATTTATAATCATACGTCAGACGTCCTACAAAACCGATGTAAGCGGACGGTACTCCCACCCATTGAGCAGGATAGTATTTTTTACTCTGATTATATAAGAACAATCCTCCGACATTATGAGAACCAAACTTACGGTTATATCTCAGACTTGCTTCCAGATACCAGTCTCTTGCCCTCGAGGAAGTTTCGTCATATTGCAAGCTCTTATTTTCTCCTTTGATCTTATAAACAATATTCTTGTTGAAATCCGGCGAGTCATAACCAAGCGACGGGTCCTCCAAAGAAGACTGATAGAAAGGCATAAATTGCTCCACCTGTCCTTTACGTTTCTTAGTAAAACCATAACTCGTATTATAGGCGCCTTTTATCTCTGCTGACAGTCCTTTAGTAATAAAGTCCAATTTCTGGTTCAACAGAAGATCCAAATTCATTGTATTATTAATAGCTGTTGAATAGCCTGTCCCGTAACATTTAGGCAAAGCACTGTTACCCAAATTAATTTTATTATCAAAACGTTCTTCGGGGGTAACTATCAGCTTCCCGTCAATTACTCCCGGGCTGCTGAACGGAGTCGTCTGATTAATCAATGTCCAGATTGAATTAGTCGCATCATTAATCATCGGTTCATTCCGGTTACCTACAATACCACCGATACCAATCTTTAACGTGGTAGTCTTAGTAGCATCAAAATCCAGATTGGCCCGATAATTATACCTTTTGTATTTATAATTATTATCATATCCCACTCCTTCGAACTGTTTCAACAGGCCATTCTGATATAAGAAACCTAAAGATATGAAGTAACGTATATCCTTTGTTCCTCCGGAAATATTCAGGTTGTGTTGTGTCTGCACAGATGTCTTATTCAGCAGATATCTTCTCCAGTCGATACTGGGATACATGATGGGATCATCATTCAGTCTGAATCGTTCAACTGCATAATTATCAAATACCAAATCATTCTCGGTAGCATTTGGCTTGTCATTTGTTATAATCTCATTTCTCAAAGTTGCATACGTATAACTGTCTGCCATTTCGAGCATACGAGTAGGCATCTGAATACCAACCGAAGAATTCACCGAGATTTTCGCTTTGCCCTCCTTACCACGGCGTGTAGTTACCAAAATTACGCCATTTGCACCTCGAACACCGAATACAGCAGTGGCAGAAGCGTCTTTCAGTACTGTCACACTTTCTATTTCATTCGGATCCATTTGATAAAACGAACGTTCCACACCGTCCACCAGGATCAGAGGAGAAGAAGCACTTTCTGTCAAAGACCCTACACCGCGAATAAACACTTTGGGATCTTCCTGCCCCGGTTGGCCGCTGGTTTGTACAGATGAGAGTCCCGTGATCTGGCCTGCCAACGTGTTAGCTACACTAGCATTAGGCGAACGCACCAACGCATCATTACTTACGGCAGAGATAGCCCCTGTCAAAGTCTCTTTCTTCTGTGTACCATAGGCCACAACCGTAACTTCCTGAAGTTCATTTGCTGTTTCTTTTAGAATAATTTTTAGTTGTTTACGCCCGTTCAACGGGACCTCTTGAGGTTCATATCCCATGAACGAGATTTGCAGAACAGCTTTTTGAAGATTGCTCACTTTTAAATGAAAAACACCATTCATGTCGGTGATGGCACCGTTAGCAGTACCTTTTTCTTTCACATTCGCACCAATTACTTCCAAATTAGATTCATCCAATACAGTTCCCGTTACTGTATTCTGCGCCCATACTAAGAGCGAACAACACATAAGCATTAACGTACTGATGCACCTTTTGCATCTTTTCAGCCTCGTCAGTTTATTCATAATAACAAATTTAAGAATTAGAAATAGGTTTATTAAAAACACTCGCTGCAAATTAAGTAAATGATACAGTTTTTAAGATACTGATATCATACTAAAAAGGTACAAAATAGTACATAACAAGAAATAATAAGTATTAAAATTAATTGTATTATCCATAGTATCAAGCTATCCCAACAACAAAAAACATCCAATTCATCGTTTCTTATTGACTTTACATACACGAAAAATAAAACTTCAAAGATCAACTCACCAAGTTCTTCCTTCATCGCAAATCTATGCATAAACAATGCATCTTTATTATACTTCATTTTATAGTTCATAAATAAATTAAAATTGAACCATAGATATACTTATTAGACTCATTATTCTCCTTTACTAATCAAATTATTCCCTATCTTTGACTCCCGAAATTCAAACCTAATACAAAAACCCATGAAGAAACAACTGCTATTTTGCTGCTTGGCCACGTTAGGACTAAACGCCATGCAAGCACAAAACTTCAATGAGTGGAAAGATCCGGAAGTGAATTCCGTAAACCGCTCGACAATGCACACTAATTATTTCGCCTATGCATCGGCTGATGAAGCCAAAGCCGGAATCAAAGAAAACTCAAAGAATTTTATGACCCTGAACGGGCTTTGGAAATTCAACTGGGTGAGAAACGCGGATGCACGTCCGACCGATTTCTTCCAGACTAATTTCAATGACAAGGGCTGGGACAATATTAAGGTGCCCGGAGTATGGGAGTTAAACGGATACGGAGACCCGATCTATGTAAACGTAGGATATGCATGGAGAAGCCAGTTCAAGAACAATCCCCCCTTTGTTCCCGTTGAAAACAATCATGTAGGTTCTTACCGGAAAGAAATCACTCTGCCCGCCGACTGGAAAGGGAAAGAGATTTTTGCCCATTTCGGTTCAGTAACTTCTAATATGTACCTTTGGGTAAACGGACGCTATGTGGGATACAGCGAAGACAGTAAATTGGAAGCTGAATTCAACCTGACAAACTATCTGAAACCAGGAAAAAACATCATCGCTTTCCAAGTATTCCGTTGGTGCGACGGCACTTATCTGGAAGATCAGGATTTCTTTCGCTACTCCGGTGTGGGACGCGACTGTTATCTTTATGCCCGCGATAAGAAATATATCCAGGATATTCGTGTAACTCCCGACCTCGACAGCCAATATAAAGACGGGACATTGAATATCTCTGTAGACTTGAAAGGTAGCGGCACAGTGGCCTTAAACCTGACAGATGCACAAGGGAACAGTGTAGCTACTGCCGATCTGAAAGGTTCCGGCAAGCTGAACACTACTTTGAATATTTCCAATCCTGCCAAATGGACTGCCGAAACACCTAATCTTTACACACTGACTGCCACTCTGAAAAACGGCAATAATACCGTAGAAGTGCTTCCTATCAAAGTAGGTTTCCGCAAGATTGAACTAAAGGGCGGACAAATACTTGTAAACGGCCAGCCGGTACTCTTCAAAGGAGCCGACCGCCACGAAATGGACCCTGACGGTGGTTATGTGGTTTCAGTGGAACGTATGCTCCAAGATATCAAAGTAATGAAAGAACTTAATATCAATGCTGTACGTACCTGCCACTATCCGGACGACAACCGTTGGTATGACCTCTGCGACCAATACGGTCTGTACGTAGTAGCCGAGGCAAATGTGGAATCCCACGGTATGGGTTACGGTGACAAGACACTCGCCAAAAACCCAAGTTACGCCAAAGCTCATTTGGAACGCAACGAACGCAATGTTCAACGCGGTTACAATCACCCTTCTATCATCTTCTGGTCACTCGGTAACGAAGCCGGTATGGGACCGAACTTTGAAAAATGTTATACTTGGATTAAAAACGAAGACAAATCACGTGCCGTACAGTATGAACAGGCGAGGACCAGCGAATTTACAGACATTTTCTGTCCGATGTACTACGGCTACGATGCGTGCGTCAAGTATTCCGAAGGCAATATTCAGAAACCGTTGATTCAATGCGAATACGCTCATGCTATGGGTAATTCTCAAGGCGGATTCAAAGAATACTGGGATATCATCCGCAAATATCCGAAATATCAGGGTGGATTTATATGGGACTTCGTAGACCAGTCCTGCCATTGGAAAAATAAAGACGGAGTGGATATCTACGGCTACGGAGGCGACTTCAATAAATATGACGGCTCGGATAATAACTTCTGCGACAACGGTCTGATTAGTCCCGACCGTGTGCCCAATCCGCACGCTTATGAAGTAGGTTATTTCTATCAGAACATTTGGACAACTGTTGCCGATCTTGCTAAAGGCGAAATTAATATTTTCAACGAGAATTTCTTCCGTGACCTTTCCGCATATTATATGGAATGGAAATTACTGGCAAACGGAGAAGTGGTACAGACAGGCATTGTTTCAGACCTGAAAGTAGCGCCTCAGCAGACGGTTAAAGTCCAATTACCTTTTGACACAAAGAATATCTGCCCTTGCAAGGAGCTGCTGCTCAACGTCAGTTACAAGCTTAAAGCTGCCGAAACTCTCCTGCCTGCCGGAACCACCATTGCTTATGACCAACTAAGCATCCGCGATTACAAAGCACCGGAACTGAAACTGGAAAACCAACAAACTTCCAATGTTGCAGTTATCGTTCCTACTATTCAGGATAACGACAGAAATTATCTGATTGTTAACGGCGAGGACTTCACCCTCGAATTTAACAAGCATAACGGTTATCTCTGCCGCTATGACGTAAACGGAATGCAGCTAATGGAAGACGGCAGTCTCCTGACTCCTAACTTCTGGCGTGCACCGACCGACAATGATTACGGAGCAGGATTACAGAACAGATATGCAGCCTGGAAGAACCCGGTACTGAAACTAACTTCTCTGAAACATGCGATTGAAAACGAACAGGCCGTAGTTCGTGCCGAATATGATATGCAGTCAATAGGTGGAAAATTGTTCTTGACTTATACTATCAATAACTTGGGCGCAGTGAAGGTGAACCAGAAAATGGTAGCTGACAAGAGCAAGAAAGTTTCTGAAATGTTCCGTTTCGGTATGCAGTTCCGTATGCCTCTTGCATTTAACGAAATTGAGTATTACGGACGTGGCCCGGTAGAAAATTATTCGGACCGTAATCACGCCGCTATGCTCGGCAAATACCGCCAGACGGTAGAAGAACAATTCTATCCGTACATCCGTCCGCAGGAAACCGGCACAAAAACAGATATCCGCTGGTGGAGACTGTTAAACATCGGTGGTAACGGATTGCAATTCGTCTCAGACGCTCCGTTCTCTGCTTCCGCACTGAATTACACGATCGAATCTCTGGACGACGGCGCCGGCAAAGACCAGCGTCACTCACCGGAAGTAGAAAAAGCCAATTTCACTAATTTCTGTATTGATAAAGCACAAACAGGACTTGCATGTGTCAACAGTTGGGGAGCTATTCCATTGGAGAAATACAGACTTCCTTACCAAGATTATGAGTTAAGTTTTATTATGACTCCCGTCTATCATAAACTAAAGTAAAAAACATAGTTAAAAAACACGGTATCAGAGAACAAGAATACCGAATTTAAAGTACTTTTGCAGCCGGAAACTGATTCTATCAAATCAGTTTCCGGCCTTTTTTCCTTAAACCATCCCTCTATACAAGAGAATAACACACGTGCAACAAAACGCATCAATTTAAAAACAGATAAATAAGAAGTATGAAAAGTAGAATTGTTTTATTTGCATTTTGCTTAGCCCTTCTGTCCAGTTGCGGCAATAAGGGCAATGACACGGGAAAAGTCCCAGAATATGCAGTACAGGAATTACAAAAATCAACTGCAAATCTAACGACAGCTTATCCGGCTACTATTAAAGGTAAACAAGACGTAGAAATTCGTCCGCAGGTTTCCGGTTTCATCACTAAATTATGTGTTGATGAAGGAGCTACCGTGCGCAAAGGACAAGTACTGTTCATTGTCGACCCTACTCAGTACGAAGCAGCCGTACGCACTGCCAAAGCAGCAGTTGCCACAGCCGAAGCGGCAGTGAGCACTCAACAAATGACGTATGACAACAAAAAAGAGCTGAACAAGAAACAAATCATCAGCGACTATGATCTGGCAATGGCAGAAAACTCTCTGGCACAAACCAAGGCACAACTGGCCCAAGCTAAGGCACAACTGACCACTGCTCAGCAGAATTTATCATTTACACAAGTCAAGAGTCCGTCAGACGGTGTAATCAACAATATCCCTTATCGTGTAGGAGCGCTTGTCAGCCCTTCTATCGCTACGCCCATGACTACCGTATCCGAGATCGATGAAGTGTATGTATACTTCTCCATGACAGAAAAAGAATTACTGGCTATGACTAAATCCGGAAGTACCATCAAAGAAGAAATCAGCAAAATACCAACTATCAAGCTGCAGCTGATTGATGGCTCCACATACGCCATGGAAGGTAAAGTAGACGCTATCACAGGCGTTATCGACCAGTCTACCGGTTCGGTAAGTATCCGTGCTATTTTCCCCAACAAGGAACATGTGTTGCGCAGTGGAGGTACTGCCAACGTTCTGATTCCTTACAACATGGAAAACGTTATCAGCATCCCGCAATCGGCAACAGTGGAAATCCAGGACAAGAAATTCGTTTATGTGTTACAACCGGACAACACGTTAAAATATACGGAAATCGGCATTTTCAACTTAGATAACGGAAAAGAATATCTGGTCACTTCCGGATTGAATGCAGGAGATAAAATCGTAATCGAAGGTGTACAAAACCTGAAAGACGGTCAGAAGATTCAACCGATCACCCCCGCACAAAAAGAAGCGAACTACCAACAACATTTGAAAGACCAACATGACGGTAACCTAGCCACAGCTTTCAATTAATAATCAGATAATCGTATGAAATTAGATAGATTTATTAACCGTCCGGTACTATCAACCGTTATTTCTATCCTGATAGTCATCTTGGGAGCTATCGGATTGGCAACACTGCCTATCACGCAGTATCCGGACATCGCACCTCCTACCGTATCGGTAAGAGCCACATATACGGGTGCGAGTGCATCGACCGTATTGAACTCCGTAATCGCTCCGTTGGAAGAACAGATCAATGGTGTAGAAAACATGATGTATATGACCTCCAACGCCTCTAACACTGGTGCCGGAGATATTTCCATTTACTTCAAACAGGGAACAGACCCGGATATGGCTGCCGTCAATGTGCAGAATCGTGTTTCCATGGCACAAGGACTACTGCCTGCCGAAGTAACCAAAGTCGGCGTGACAACACAGAAACGTCAGACTTCTATGCTGGTGGTATTTTCCCTTTATGACGAAAGCGATACATACACAGAAGCATTTATCGAGAACTACGCAAAAATCAACTTGATTCCGCAAGTTCAACGCGTACCGGGTGTAGGTGACGCCTCTGTAATGGGACAGGACTACTCCATGCGTATCTGGTTGCGTCCGGACGTAATGGCGCAATACAAGTTGGTTCCGGGTGATGTGTCCGCAGCGCTGGCAGAACAGAACGTGGAAGCTGCTCCGGGACAATTCGGTGAACGCAGTAACCAAACTTTCCAATATACTATCCGTTACAAAGGTCGTCTGCAACAGCCGGAAGAGTTCGAGAATATCGTCATCAAGTCTTTGCCCGACGGTGAAGTGCTTCGTTTGAACGACATTGCCGAAATCCAGTTAGACCGCTTGGGATACAACTTTACCAACCGTGTAAACGGCCATAAAGCAGTAACCTGTATTGTTTATCAGATGGCAGGGACAAACGCGACACAAACCATCAGTGACATTCAAGCATTACTGGATGAAGCCTCCCAATCACTGCCGGCCGGTTTGAAGATAAACGTTTCCATGAATGCCAACGACTTCTTGTTCGCTTCAATTCATGAGGTATTGAAAACATTGATTGAGGCATTCATCCTGGTATTTATTGTAGTATATATCTTCTTGCAGGATTTACGTTCTACATTGATTCCTACTATTGCCATTCCGGTAGCTCTTATCGGTACATTCTTCATACTGTCTTTAGTGGGATTCAGTTTGAACTTGCTAACGTTATGTGCGCTTGTGCTCGCCATTGCGATTGTGGTCGATGACGCCATTGTGGTTGTCGAGGGTGTACACGCCAAGTTGGACCAGGGCTACACTTCCGCCCGTCTGGCTTCTATCGACGCGATGAACGAGTTAGGTGGCGCTATCGTATCCATTACACTAGTCATGATGGCCGTGTTTGTTCCGGTAAGCTTCATGGGTGGAACGGCAGGAACATTTTACCGCCAGTTTGGTATGACAATGGCTATTGCCATTGGTCTGTCCGCCTTGAATGCTTTGACATTAAGCCCCGCCTTGTGTGCTGTTCTTCTGAAACCGCATAAACAGGAAGGTTCCGAAGATATTCCTCCATTGAAGGAGCGTATGAAGACAGCCTATAAAACGGCTCATACAACAATGATCAACAGATACACCGAAGCTATCGGAAAGATGCTGCATCCGGGAATCACACTCACATTCACACTTGTTGCCATACTTGGTATGATCTTCGGCCTTTTCAACATCAATCCGATAATTACTGCCATCTTCATACTTCTTAGTATTTTGGCATTAATCGGAATGAGTACGAATAAATTCAAGAACAGATTCAACGATACCTATGAATCTATTTTGAAACGGTACAAGAAACGCGTATTGTTCTTCATTCAAAAGAAGTGGTTGTCTATGGGACTGGTCGTTGCTTCCATTGTCTTACTTATGTTCTTCATGAACACCACTCCGACAGGTATGGTACCTAATGAAGACACCGGTACATTGATGGGAGCTGTAACCTTGCCGCCGGGTACATCACAAGACCACTCGGAAGAAATCTTGGCACGTGTAGACAGTCTGATTGCCTCTGATCCTGCCGTAGCTTCACGCACATTGATTTCCGGTTTCAGTTTCATCGGTGGACAAGGCCCATCCTACGGTTCTTTCATCATCAAGTTGAAAGACTGGGACGACCGTTCAATGATACAGAACTCTGACGTTGTCGTAGGTTCCTTATATATGCGTGCACAAAAAATCATCAAAGAAGCACAGGTATTGTTCTTCGCTCCACCGATGATTCCGGGTTACTCGGCATCTACGGATATTGAAGTGAACATGCAGGATAAGACGGGTGGAGACCTGAACAAGTTCTTCGATGTGGTCAACGATTATACCGCTGCGCTGGAAGCCCGTCCTGAAATCAATTCGGCGAAGACAACATTCAACCCGAATTTCCCGCAATACATGATTGATATTGACGCGGCGGCTTGTAAGAAAGCAGGCATCAGCCCGAGTGACATCCTTACTACCATGCAAGGATATTATGGTGGTCTGTATGCATCCAACTTCAACCGTTTCGGTAAGATGTATCGTGTAATGATTCAGTCAGACCCGCTATCACGTAAGAACCTGGAATCCTTGAAAAATATCAAGGTTCGCAACAGTGCCGGCGAAATGGCTCCTATCTCACAATTCATCACTGTTGATAAAGTATATGGTCCGGATATCATCAGCCGTTTCAACCTTTACACTTCCATGAAAGTGATGGTGGCTCCTGCCAGCGGTTATACATCCGGTCAGGCATTGACTGCGTTGGCAGAAGTAGCCGGTCAAAATCTTCCGGCCGGTTATACTTACGAATTGGGTGGTATGGCACGTGAAGAGGCACAGAGCAGTGGAAGTGCTACCGGATTGATTTTCATCCTCTGCTTCGTATTCGTTTACCTGTTGCTGAGTGCACAGTACGAAAGTTATATACTTCCGTTGGCCGTGTTGCTGTCCGTTCCGTTCGGTTTGTTAGGCAGCTTCCTGTTTGTCAACGGAGTGAGTGCTATCGGTAATATCTCGATGTTAAAGATGATTCTCGGTACGATGTCCAACAATATCTATATGCAGATTGCGTTAATCATGTTGATGGGTCTGTTGGCGAAAAATGCAATTCTGATTGTAGAGTTCGCCCTCGATCGTCGTAAGATGGGCATGAGTATCACGTGGGCAGCCGTATTAGGTGCCGGTGCCCGTCTCCGTCCTATCTTAATGACATCATTGGCGATGGTAGTCGGATTACTTCCGTTAATGTTCGCCTTCGGAGTAGGTGCTCACGGTAACCGTACACTAGGTACTGCCTCTATCGGTGGTATGTTAATCGGTATGATTTGCCAGATTTTCATTGTTCCTGTACTGTTCGTAATCTTCCAGTACTTACAAGAGAAGGTGAAACCGATGGAATGGGAGGATATTGACAACACGGATGCCGTAACTGAGATTGAACAATACGCTAAATAATGAAATTCGATATGAAGAAACAGATTCTATATATGGTGTGTGCAACTGCTCTCCTGAGTAGCTGCCACATCTATAAGTCGTATGACAGACCCGAAGACATTACTACTTCCGGGCTATATCGTGACCCGATTGCGGAGAATGATACACTGGTTTCGGATACAACCAACTTCGGCAATCTGCCGTGGAGAGAAGTCTTCACCGACCCGCAGTTACAGTCTCTCATCGAAGCGGGACTGAAACAAAACACTGACCTCTTGACCGCTGCCCAAAATGTAAAAGCAGCAGAAGCATCTCTGCTGTCGGCACGCCTGGCTTATGCTCCGTCCTTGGGACTGTCTCCGCAAGGAACAATCAGCAGCTTTGACAAGAATGCAGCTACCAAAACCTATTCATTGCCCGTCACTGCCAGCTGGCAAGTCGACTTGTTCGGGCAGTTGCTGAACTCCAAACGGAATGCTCAGGTCACTTTAAAGCAGACGAAAGCTTACCGTCAGGCTGTACAAACGCAAGTTATCTCCAACATTGCCAATATGTATTATACACTAATGATGTTGGACCGTCAGTTGGAAATAACCAAGTCTACAGCCGAAATCCTGAAAAAGAATGCCGAAACAATGGAAGCGATGAAAGACGCTGCCATGTACAATATCAATTCAACCGGTGTAGAACAAAGCAAGGCTGCTTATGCCCAAGTGCTTGCCAGCATTCCGGACATCGAGCAGAGTATCCGTGAAACGGAAAATGCCCTGTCTACATTTTTGGGTGAAGCTCCGCACGCTATCAAACGCGGTACACTGGAAGCACAAGTACTTCCGACAGAACTTTCTGCCGGTGTACCTATCCAGTTATTATCCAACCGTCCGGACGTAAAAGCTGCAGAAATGGCTTTGGCCAGTTGCTACTATAATACAAACTCCGCACGTGCCGCTTTCTATCCGCAGATTACTCTTAGCGGTTCTGCCGGGTGGACAAACAGTGCCGGAAGTGCGATTATCAATCCGGGCAAGTTACTGGCTTCTGCAGTCGGTTCTCTGACACAACCTCTATTCTATCGGGGACAAAACATCGCTCGTCTGAAAGCTGCAAAAGCACAAGAAGAATCAGCGAAACTATCCTTCCAGCAGGCACTATTGAATGCTGGAAGTGAGGTCAGCAATGCGCTAAGTTTATACCAAAAAACCAGCGAAAAGGTAGAATCTCGCCGGTTACAAGTAGAATCTGCTAAAAAAGCTTCGGAAGATACAAAAGAATTGTTTAACTTAGGGACTTCAACTTATCTGGAAGTACTGTCGGCACAGCAATCTTATCTGAGCGCGCAAATCTCACAGGTTTCCGATTGCTTCGATCAGATGCAGGCCGTAGTCAGCCTTTACCAGGCTCTAGGTGGTGGAAGAGAAGAATAACTTTAAACATATACTATTATGATTAGTCCGTTAGCTTACGTAGACCCCGAAGCAAAACTTGGCAAGAATGTAACTGTCCTGCCGTTTGCCTACATTGAAAAGAATGTGGAAATCGGAGATGACTGCGTCATCATGTCTTATGCCAGTATCCTGCAAGGTACTAAAATGGGAAAAGGAAACAAGATACATCAGAATGCTGTCCTGGGAGCGGAACCGCAAGATTTCCACTACACGGGAGAAGAAAGTAGCCTGATTATCGGTGACAACAACGATATCCGCGAAAATGTGGTAATCAGCCGTGCTACCTTTGGCGGCAATGCTACCAAGATCGGTAACGGAAATTACCTAATGGATAAAGTACACCTCTGCCATGACGTACAAATCAACAATAACTGTGTGGTAGGTATCGGTACGACTATTGCAGGAGAATGCACATTGGATGACTGCGTGATTCTAAGTGGAAATGTTACTCTGCACCAATACTGCCACATCGGTAGCTGGACACTTGTACAGAGTGGTTGCCGTGTTTCTAAAGATGTACCTCCGTATGTAATTATGTCCGGAAACCCCGTTGCATACCATGGAGTGAACGCGGTGGTTCTTTCACAACATCACAATACATCCGAAAGGATCCTCCGTCACATCGCCAATGCATACAGACTGATTTACCAAGGTAATTTCAGTATTCAGGATGCTGTACAGAAGATTGTCGACCAGGTCCCGATGAGTGAAGAAATCGAGAATATCGTTAACTTCGTGAAGGCTTCGGAACGAGGAATCGTGAAATAAGCAAAGTTACTTTTCAATATTGAAAGGGTGACGCCTAATAAAAAAGCGTCACCCTTTCTGTTTATAGTAGGGCGACGCTCTGTGAGTTATTATTTCGTTTCCGTTTCGTAATTATTCAAACTCCAACGTACCGAAGAAGTCGGGACGGTGGAAGTCCGGGTTCTCTATTTTTATCGGATTCCATGAAAGGAAGTGGGGGGTCTGCAATTCGTCACCACACTTGTAAAAGTTAGCTTTTATCTCCTTCTCATCGAGTGATTCGATCTGATGCTTAAAGAATACAGCATAGGGAATAATCAAGGCAACTTCCCAATCAGTTTCTTCCACACGTTCTTCAAAAGGTGTATCACCCAAACTTGACCAGCGCTGCACAAGGTCAGTCACTTCCTTCGGAGCGTGTTCTCTACCGTTGCGGGTAGGACCGACACCTATCAGGATTGTTCCGATGCAGTTGCACTCTATATTATAATACACCCCGTCACCTGCCGGAATAGAAAAGAATTCCACACAGGAATCAGTCCATACAGAACCGTTGTCCGTTCCGTATCTGGCACGCACACTCGCTTCTTTAACTTTAAAATGTAACAAGATAGAGTTCTTCGTGTGAGCAATGCGAAAGTTTACTTTGGGTTTGTAGGGATATTCAGCCCAATTAACACATTGAACCGGTTGAAAATCTATCTTTTCTTCATCAAATAATCGGGGAAGCGAACAAGCCTCCACGTTAGCCGCACTAATTTTCTTTACTTTCATATTTCTATTGTTTGGATGATACAAATATAGTTACTTTCTTCTAATAAGGTTCACTGAAATGAAATAAAAACAATATATTTGCCAGTAGTAATACCTTAAAAAACGAATTAGTGAGAAAAGTAATCCTTTTATTTCTGCTTTTTTTAAGCGTAGACACCGTCCGTACACAAGGACAGAACATCACTTTCAGCCATTTGACCACTGATGATGGACTTTCTCAGTTTTCTGTCAACAGCATGTATATTGATGAACAGGGAATTATATGGATCGGTACGCGCGAGGGACTAAACCGGTATAACGGTAATGATATCAAGAGTTTCAAACTTAAAAAGAACGACCCGAACAGTCTGTTCAGTAATACCGTACTACGCATCACCGGAAATAGAAATGGTAAAGTGTACCTGCTCTGTACCGATGGTGTGGCGGAATTCGATCTGGCGACTCAAAGGTTTAAAACATTGTTGCAAGGGAATGTAGACGCTATTTATTTTAATGAGAAGTTATATATCGGAAAGAGGGAGGAAGTCTTTGTATACAATGAAAGTACGGGCAACTTCGATCTTTTCTATCATCTCGCGGGAAAAAACATCACTCTATCCTGCCTGCACCTGGATAAAAACAAAAATCTGTGGTTGGGGACTACCAGCAATGGCATATACTGCCTGTCGGAAGATAAAAACCTTTCCCGGCCTGTCACAAAAGGCAATATAACCAGTATCTATGAGGATTCTTCCAACGAACTGTGGATAGGGAGTTGGGAAGAAGGACTTTACCGTGTAAAAACAGACGGCAGCATTGAAAACCTTCGCCATAATCCGATGAATACGAACAGTCTATGCTCCAATTTTGTCAGAAGTTGCTGCGAAGATAACTCCGGGGATTTATGGATAGGAACATTCAACGGACTGAACCGATATGACAGAGAAACAGGTCAGTTTCACCTTTACACCGCCAATGGAAACAGTCCCGACGGGCTTACCCATTCTTCTATCTGGTGCATCGTAAAAGACGGGCAGGGAACAATCTGGCTGGGAACTTACTTCGGCGGAGTGAATTACTTCAATCCTGAATATGAAATCTATACCCGCTATAAAGTGGGAGACACGGAGAAAGCAGGTTTGAGCAGCCCGATTGTAGGCAGAATGACGGAGGACAAGGACGGTAATTTATGGATTTGTACCGAAGGCGGTGGTGTAAACGTATACGACCGGATCAATAATACATACCGTTGGTATCGCCATGAGGAAGGAAAAAACAGTATTTCGCACAATAATGTAAAAGCCATCTATTACGACCGTGCTAACGAGATCATGTGGATAGGTACCCATTTGGGAGGATTAAACAAGCTCGACCTGCGTACCAACCGTTTTACAGTCTACCGGATGAAGGCGGGAGATCCGACCTCGTTACCCTCGGATATTGTTCGCGATATTATACCATATAAGGATAAGCTGGTAGTTGCCACACAGAAAGGTGTCTGCCTGTTCAGTCCGGCAACAGGTAGTTGTGAGCAGCTTTTTCAAGAAACAAAAGAAGGAAGAGGAATTGACATGGTGGCCAGCCTTTGTATAGACAATGACGGTACCCTATGGGTTGCCGCCACCGGAGAGGGTGTTTACTCTTATCGGTTCGACACTGGCAAGCTGACCAATTATCCGCATAACCCTGCCAATCCGAACAGTCTCAGCAACAACAACATTAACAACATTATGCAGGATAGTAACGGCAACCTGTGGTTCTCCACTTCCGGCAGCGGGCTTGACCGTTACCGCAAGGAAAGCGATGATTTCGAGAACTTTGATATGCAGAAAGACGGTTTATCCAGTGACTGCATTTACGAGGTATTCGAATCATCGATACAAAAAGGACATCTGTTGTTGATTACTAACCAAGGATTTTCAGAATTTGACTATCCGAACCAGAAGTTCTATAATTATGGCACGGAAAACGGATTCCCGTTGACCGCCGTCAATGAGAATGCGCTGTTTGTGACACACGACGGAGAAGTGTTTTTGGGTGGTATCCAGGGAATGATTTCTTTCTGGGAGAAGAAACTGCATTTTTCTCCCAAATCTTACAACATACTTCTTTCCCGTTTGCTGGTCAACGGTAAGGAAGTAACCCCCGGAGATGAAACCGGGATTCTGGAACAGTCAATCTGCCATACACCGGAGATTAAATTGAGGGCGAACCAATCAATGTTCAGCATTGAGTACGCCACTTCCAACTTCATCCCCGCCAACAGGGACGAAATTCTTTATCGTTTGGAAGGCTTCTCCGACGAATGGAATCATACGTATCGCAAACAGACGCTTATCACTTATACAAATCTGAATCCGGGCAAGTACACACTTGTCATCAAATCACAGCGGGACGGGATCAAAGAAGCCAAACTGCTGATTATCGTCCTTCCGTCCTGGTATGAGACATGGTGGGCTTATCTGATTTATACCATCGTCACTATCAGCCTGTTGTGGTATCTTATCCAGAACTATAATTCAAGAATTAAACTCCGCGAGTCATTGAAGTACGAAAAGAAGCATATCGAAGACCTGGAAGCACTGAACCAGTCGAAACTCCGCTTCTTTACGAATATTTCGCACGAGTTCCGTACTCCGTTGACACTAATCGTCGGACAGGTGGAGACGTTGTTGCAGGTACAGACGTTCACACCCAATATATATAATAAGGTATTGGGAATTTACAAGAACAGTCTCCAGTTGCGGGAACTGATTACCGAGTTACTCGATTTCCGGAAGCAGGAACAGGGACACATGAAAATCAAAGTGAGCCGGCACAACCTGGTGAATTTCCTGTATGAGAATTATCTGCTCTTTCTCGAATACGCCAGCAGCAAGCAAATCAACTTCAAGTTCAATAAACAGAAAGACGATATTGAAGTGTGGTATGACCAAAAGCAGATGCAGAAAGTAATCAATAACCTGTTATCGAATGCATTAAAGCATACTAAAGCTGAGGATACTATCTCTATCAATGTATCGCAAGAGGAAGACTATGCCATAATCGAAATAAAAGACACCGGCTCGGGCATTGCCGCCGCGGAGATTGATAAGATATTCGACCGCTTCTACCAGACCGAGCACCTCAACTCGTTGAATACCGGAGCCGGTACAGGCATCGGGCTGGCACTGACGAAAGGTATCATTGAGCTTCACCAAGGCACCATCCGCGTAGAAAGCGAACCGGGCAAAGGAAGCAGCTTCATTATCACCCTCAAACTGGACAAAAAGCACTTCACGGAGGAAGAGATAGCACAAGAAAGCACAGAATCAACGATCCGGCAAACGGAAACGATTGTTCCTTCAGTGGAGATAATACCTGATTCGGAATGGAAAGAGGAAGAAAATAAACGGATTGAAGGCGCCAAGATGCTGATAGTGGAAGATAATGAATCTATCAAGCAGATGTTGGCAGGTATCTTCGAAACGTTCTATCAGGTCAGTACCGCTTCGGACGGAGAAGAAGCTCTGGAAATGATACAAAAAGAGATGCCGAGCATTATACTGAGCGATGTTGTCATGCCTCGTATGTCCGGTACGGAACTTTGTAAACGGATCAAGACGGATTTCAACACTTGCCATATCCCGGTTGTGCTGTTGACTGCACGCACGGCCATAGAGCACAATATCGAAGGACTGAAGATCGGTGCGGACGATTATATCACCAAACCATTTAATACAAACCTGCTGATTTCGCGTTGTAATAACCTCGTGAACTCCCGCAGACTGCTGCAAGAGAAATTCAGTAAGCAGCCGCAGACTTTTGCACAAATGCTGGCTACCAATCCAATGGATAAAGAGATGCTCGACCGAGCAATGGATATTATCGAACGCCACTTGGATGATACAGATTTCAATGTCAACATCTTTGCCCGTGAAATGGGTATGGCCCGCACCAATCTGTTCACCAAACTGAAAGCGGTGACGGGACAAACGCCGAATGACTTTATTCTGAACATTCGCCTGAAGAAAGGGGCTGTCATGCTACGGAATAACCCCGAACTGAATATTACGGAGATTTCCGACCGGATTGGCTTTTCTTCTTCACGCTACTTTAGTAAGTGTTTCAAGGAGATTTATCATGTCAGCCCGTTGGCTTACCGCAAGGGAGAAGAGAAAGAAGAAGGAGACGGGGAAGAAACGGACAATTTGTATAATGGTGATAATAATTAATTTATGTATTCACCTACCACCTCCCCCTACGGGTACTCCTCCTTCCCGAAGGAGGAGAATTAAAGATACTGCCGATTCGCTCTTGCAGCCATAAAACAGGACCTTTTGTGCCACAAGTGTGCCACCCTATTGGCACGCTTGTGCCAACGCACTGGCACAGTTGTGCCAAAGGCTTGGCAGGGTCGTGCCAATACGTTGGCACAAGGTCAGCAAGATAACTTCGAAAAACAAGCAAGGTTATTAAGGAGAACAAGCGTAGAATCTTCACACTTCACATCACAGAGTAAAGCCTTTCGTGTACTATTTTGTACTTCACTTGTACATTCCTGCTCCTTCTTTTCCTTTCAATCATTTACCTTTGCTTCCAATAATTCATCCCTTAAAAATCAACTTCATGAGAAACGTATCACGTATACTTCCGCTATTGCCCGGCATCGCAATGTTGTCAGGATGTAATAATGCCGCTCAAAAGAGTAACGGACAAAACGACCAGAAGCCTAACATTATTTACATATTCGCCGACGATCTTGGTATCGGTGATTTGAGTTGCTACGGAGCAACCAAAGTGAGCACACCCAATATTGACCGTCTGGCCGGACAAGGCGTGCAATTCACGAATGCTTACGCAACTTCCGCCACCAGCACTCCTTCCCGTTTCGGGCTCCTCACGGGTATGTATCCCTGGCGTCAAAAGAACACAGGTATCGCTCCCGGCAACTCGGAACTTATCATTGATACTGCCTGTGTCACTATGGCGGATATGCTGAAAGATGCAGGATACGCCACCGGTGCCGTTGGCAAGTGGCATTTGGGACTGGGACCGAAAGGAGGGACAGATTTCAACAAACAGATCACTCCGAATGCACAAAGTATCGGCTTCGATTATGAATTTATCATTCCGGCAACCGTAGACCGTGTGCCATGCGTGTTTGTGGAGAACGGCCGCGTAGTGGGTCTCGATCCTAATGACCCAATCACCGTCAACTATGAGCATAAAGTAGGCGACTGGCCCACCGGAGAAGAAAATCCGGAACTCGTAACGTTAAAACCCAGCCAAGGGCATAACAATACCATTATCAACGGTATCCCCCGCATCGGTTGGATGACAGGCGGCAAGTCCGCTCTCTGGAAAGACGAGGATATAGCCGACATCATCACCCATAAAGCGAAGAAGTTCATCACTTCCCATAAAGAAGAACCTTTCTTCTTGTATATGGGTACGCAGGATGTACACGTGCCACGTATCCCCCACCCGCGTTTTGCAGGAAAAAGCGGACTCGGCACCCGTGGTGACGTTATCCTCCAACTGGACTGGACCATCGGTGAAATTATGAACACGTTGGATAGCCTCAACATCGCCGACAATACCATTCTGGTCTTTACCAGCGACAACGGTCCCGTCATCGACGACGGCTATCAGGACCATGCCTACGAGCTTCTCAACGGTCATACCCCAATGGGAATCTACCGGGGAGGGAAATACAGCGCTTATGAAGCGGGCACACGTATCCCGTTCATTGTCCGCTGGCCTGCCAAAGTAAAACCGAGCAAGCAACAGTCTCTTTTCTCACAGATTGATGTATACGCCTCACTCGCCTCACTGCTGAATCAGCCTTTGCGCAAAGGTGCAGCCCCCGACAGCCAGGAACACCTGAACACGTTCTTAGGCAGGAACAATACCGGTCGCGAATACATCGTCCAACAGAATCTTAATAATACGCTTGCCATTGTAAAAGGGCAGTGGAAATATATCGAGCCCAGCGATGCTCCCGCCATTGAGTTCTGGACGAAAATGGAACTTGGCAACGACCAACAGCCTCAGCTCTACGATTTATCGTCCGATCCTTCGGAGAAAACGAATGTGGCGAAACAGCATCCTGACATCGTAAAAGAATTAGCTGAATTATTGGAATCTGTAAAAGAGAAATAAATATACCGGAATAACAGAATTGTATGATTTTATACCAATCCTGAATCATTCTATCCACAGGAGAGAGCGTAAATTGCATACATTTGTAACAGAGAAACGATAAAGTCACATTACAACCAAAGTAATATACTGCACAATTCTTCTAACCTTTATCAACAGATTTATATAAAAATCAGACTTTGATCAATTTACCCCCAAAAGAGAGAGGCCCTTCGAGCCCCTCTCTTTCTTTAGTTGATATTTCTCGTATCCTCTTATTTCAATGCCTTCAACCAGGCAGGCACAAAGCCCAGGCGTTTCTCCAGCTGTGCTTCGTAAAGAGACTGCGGCTCTACCGGAGTTCCATTACTTTCGTCCAGTTTTACTTGCTCCTGCACAAAATTCAACGGTTCGCCATGAAAACCGACAATAACGGGCGGAAGGAACTTCCAACCTTTAAAGCCGATACGCCACCAGTCGAATACACCGGCAGGAGCCGAATTACCGCTTGCCGTGCGCGATCTTTCCGAATACATATTCCAAATAGTGAGGTCATCGAGGTGATTGGGAAGTTGGTTGTAATCACCTCCCTGACGAGACTGCATGAATCCACCCGTACAATTATCAATCAGCGTAGCACGCGGCTGCGTGGCATGAGACTCAAAGCAGGCATCCAATCCCCAATGTACCCGCCAAATGACAGCACCCATACTCGGTTTTGAGACTCCGCAAGCATGATATTGTCCTGCCCCCTGCTGTATGACGCCTCTATTATCTATTAGAGGTCCGTTGGTACGATCGGTCACTTTGCCGATAAACACCCGCGACGACCCTTGCGACCGAATGGCGGCATGGCCACGATTACCGTCTATCTTAATATCGTAGGCGGACACGTTAGCGGAAGACGTAATCGAGTTGGCCTCACTAACACTTATAAAGTTCACCCGGCGCATCCACGAGTTTGTCAGGCGTGTCATCTTTATCGGTTTATAAGCACCGTCATGCGCCCAGTTTCTGTGATGCTGAAAATCATCGGTGGCATGTCCTACGAAAGTCACGTCTTCTATACCGACTTCCTCATAATGCGGATATTTGTGGATCGCCCAACCCCAACGAGAATCAACTTCGTGCATTATAGGTTCTTTAAAAGTGATTACATTCCCGCTTTTTGCCACAATTTGGTGGAAGTCCTGCACCTGCACACCTACATTTATAATATTCTCCATTGTCGGCTCGGGTGCATAGGGAGACAACTCGTTGCGTACCAGTTCCGGGTCATTGTTCTGTAAATATAGGCATACCCAGTCACCTTTACTCAGCGAGGCCGCATCGGATACTTCCACGCTAAAAGTACCTTTAGCTGCGTTACCCGTGACATCACAGAGTTTCGACAACCCGGAGTTATGTTTAATATCAATCATTACCGGCGACGAATACATGGTAGTAATATCATCCGGCAAGTTCGGAGTATCCATTATCAGCTTTGTTCTTCCTGCGCCATCTCCCTTAATTACAAAATGGCCTGCGAATATATAGATACTGGAACTTTTATTATTTCCTTTACTATCCAAAGAATATGCTTCATCACCTTCCTTTCCCAATACCGGCTTGCCCGGCTCTATTGTATTGTCATCGTCATTATGCAATACGTATTCTCCTTCCGGGAAATAAATGACAATCCGGGCATTTGCATTGTTGTAATTCTTACCGTCCTTACGGGTCATGTTATTCTCCTGCAATATGGTTATCAAGGCTTCACGGGCAGTCATGCCACGGGTTTCCATACGTTCTTTCACATTGAAAACTTTATATCCTAATGAGAAAGCCTCCGGAGGTGTCACTTCTCCATGTTTATATCCGGCATACGAATAATCCAACAATACATTGTCATCACTATTCATCAGGAACTTTTTCCACGCTTGTGCTGTGCCGTTATTGCGGGTATCCAGTTTAAGCACACTCCCGCTTGTACGGGATTCCAAAGTGATTGTATTCGTCTGTTCATCTAAAACAACCGAACGGTAAAGAGAGAAATCAACAGCCGTTTTTCCTTCCAATGACGGAGCCGGAGTGTCACTCAAACGTTGCCACTGATAGCCATTGTAAGAAACTTGCCAACAGCCGTCCTCCCCCAATGCAATTTGAGGAGTAAGAATACCTTTTCCTGTCTTGTTTAAAGCAGGAGCCGGATTGCCATGCGTATCTGTCAGAATGCGTGAAGTACCTTCCAATTGATAATTCCAGTAACCTTCTTTATCAATTCCAAGAAGGGGAATATCTTTATCGTCGGCAGTTTGGATATAAACATCCGCTATCTGTCGGTTACTCAATTGAAGTTTGTAGTTACCCTTCTCGTCAGAGGTGTAGTCTACAATCTCGGCTTTGCCATTCATCATGGCCTGATAAGCCGCAATATTAGTATTGTATTGCGCAGTGAGTTCTGTTAATTGTTCCGGTTGCTCGGGAATAGTTGGGTTATTTATTGCTTCATCGTCCGAACAGGAAGTGAAAACTATAACAGCAACCATCATACAAGTTGTCGCTATACTATGTAAATCAAGTTTCATGTTTTTCATATTTCTAAAGTCTAATAATGTTATAAAGGCGAAGAATCCGTTAAACCCAATATTAGCATTAATAGATTCTTCGCCTTTATCAAATTTAATTGCAGCAACTATTCGATAACTGCACCTATACCTTGATATTCCGGTTTAAGAGTATATTTTCCTTCAATGTCTATAAAACCTTCTTCAAAAGGAGTAGTAGCCGTAGATGTTTCTATTGTATTATTAAACCCTGCTCCTGGTGTAGAGTTGAAAGGTCTCCAAGTCAAAGTTGTTGTCATAGCCGGAGTAAACACCCGATTATTTATAAAATCTTTATAATCAATAGTTTCATTAGCGACTGCACTTCCTATTAAGGCTTTTACTGTCCCCTTTTCTCCATTATCATACCAAATCAAGTTTTGTTTCATACTCCAACCTTCTTCAAAGGGAACTTTGACATAATAATTATCAGAATGATTAAACATATTGATAAACGTATTATTATTAATGGATACATTACCATTCACATTTCCGGTGGTGAGCATCATCAAGGTGAAATTACAATAAGTATCAGCATCCCTACAATAAAAGATATTATTCTTGATTTCGATATTCGTATAAGCCTGAGTATGCAAGTTTAAAAAGTTCAAGGATTTATCGGTATTTTCAGACATTGAAATATAACAAGATTCTATCATAAGATCGGTAATTCCCACTCCTGCTGAGAAATACGAGAAGTTTTTACCACTTGGAATCTCTATTTTACACCTATCAAAATATAGTTGTTTAACAACCTCGTTTCCACCTAAGTTGAACCAATAAGCTCTCGTCAGATTTTCACTTCCTTCTAAAAGATGTATTCCTTTACACAACAAAGCAACCTCAATAGCAGGCGTATTGTTTGCAGTTTTAACCTTTGAATACTCATCTTTACTTTCTGCTATCAAAATCAGATTTTTCAAACTCTTTTTCGATAAAGATACAGTAGCATTTCTTGCAATAAAGAAAACTCCTTCTTCCGATATTGTTTCACCATCTTGTATCAACGTTGCATTCGGGTTATCATATTTATTAAGTACTACATCACCGATCCTGATATCAAATCCAGCCTGATATTCAGCCCAGTAACTATCACTGGAAGTTTTTGCCTTTATCTGATCTGTTGCTGAATTTACTCCATGAGTCACTTCTACAATAATCGTACACTCGCTCGGAGTTGCAGGAGGTGTCACAGTCACTGTTACTTCCGTTGTTCCAGCCACATATTCCGACAGTTTTGCATTCCAATCAGCAGGTGCTTTTACTCTTACTAAATCACCTTCAGCCAAATTTACTTTCACAGTAAAGGAAGACGCACCTCCTCCGGCTACCAACCAAAGATCATCTGTTACACCTTCGGGAACATTAATTGCACATTCCAATCCTTTCACAATAGGAATCAGATACTCCTTTCCGCCAAAAGTAACTTTAAAATTATCTCCGTCAACAGTTGCGTTGCTGATAGGATTCGAACCTGTATTTATACCTTCAGCCAGACCGTTTTCCAATACTTTCCAGGTTGAACCGTTGTCATAACTCACATACCAATACTTTTTATCTCCATCGGCCGGATTGGGTGCAATCTTAAATTCGGGAGTAATGGTAGCATCTTCCCCATTCTCCGCTTGAGCACGCCAGCCTGTATCTGTACCGCCAATAAACCAATTACCATTTGCACCGATCTCAATAGAAGGATAGTTGCCTCCGGTCACTCCCGGAGTCAAAGTCAATGTTTCGCCATTGCTTAAGGTCAAGGTATAAGTATCACCATTGATAGAGTAATCGGTAATAGTCTTGTTGCCGTCCAACAGCACACGGATAATGTTCATCTCATCGTTCAACTGCTGTACCTGTGCCTCAACATTCGTCACACGATCTTTCAAGGCATCAATGTCTCTTTCCAAATCGTCTGTATTACATGACACAAAAGCCAATGCAAACAAACTGAATAATATGAATGATTTATAGTATTTCATAATGATTTCTTCGCTTAATTATTAATTCAACTTATTCAGCAACCGTCACCTCTAATGATTTAATCAGACGATATCCTTCCTTAGAGAATATCTGGAAATAAACAGTATATTTGCCGGAAGCCAGTCCTTTTGTTTTAATCGTCAGATTATCGGAAGCGTCATCAGTCAAGACTACCTGTACAGGTGTGGGATCTATAATCACTCTGGCTACATTCGTCTGTTTTGCCGTCAATACCGCTGAACCCCCCTTCGCTACATTTACAGAAGTAATATTCGATGAACCACCTTGAGAAAAAGTCATATCCAATCCTCCCAATAAAGGGATCTCGGTTTTCGAGCCGTCTGTAAATTCAAAGGTCACGATATTACCGTTCACCGTTACATCGGCAAATATACCTCCCGGAATCTCTCCAATATTGGCAATGTTGTAACGCCCGTCTATACGTTGAGGTTCTCCACCGCCAACGGCATAACACCAGTAACCGTCCGCATCAATCGAGATGGTTGGAGTTTGTCCGTCGGAACCGTCTACGGGAACAGCAGGACAAGGATTGCCTTCTTTATCTTTCAATTCAACGGTTCTACCGTCAAGGGTATATGTCCAATTTCCGGCTTCATTAATGCCAAGTGTAGGAATATCTCCCGCAGGCTGTCCGCCATAAACAACCAATTCCGTACCGTCACTCAGTGAAAGTGTATAGTTACCCTTTTCATCCATTGTATATCCGGTTACAAGAACAAGTCCTTTCACTGCATCCTGGAAAGATTTGATGCTCGTATTCAAATTTTCGAGATCATCTGTCAAAGCATCCAAACGAGCATTCAGATCGTCGATGTCTTTACGTATATCATCCTTATCATCACAGGAGGTAAAGGTGATGACAGGCAATAAGCAAACTAATAGTATCAATATCTTTTTCATAATTCTTAGTTTTAGCGTTGTGCACCATATTGAGTGTAACCTTCTTTGGGAATGAATGTCCCTGTAGATTTGTTAAAAGTAGCCGGATCAGTGGTATCATAAAGATCAACATCATTACTTGTAAAACCAACTGAAGTATCACCTATCTTATTTTGGAAAACATTCAGATTCAATCCGGTTTCAAAAAGATAAGCATAATTGTTCTCGGCTATTGTTACCTTAGATTTTGCCGCAGATGCCACTCTTATAAGGAATGCCGGATATTCACGATAAGTAAAATAATAAATGTTCTTATTGACTGTGATATCACCAATTTTCGAAGGATAAACAATAGCGGAAGTTTTCCCATTTGAATACCCTGATTCAATATCAATAAAGGTATTGGAAGTTAATGTTAGTTTATTCACACTATAACTTGGCCCTTGGAACACCTTAAAATTCTCCACGTTAGAAGTGGCTTCCGGAACTCCTGAATAATATACAATATTATTTTCAAATCGAAGTTCATTACAGTTCATATTAGTAACCAAGTACAAATTAGTTCCAGTATTTTCAACCTTTATATTAGTATCAGTCATTCCAAAATAGCCAATACTAGCCTCATCTTTCACCTCCGGCATAGCAAAACCCGATCCAAATAATAAGCCGCTTATTGTACACCGGTCGATTATAATACTAGCTTCCTTAGATTGAACACGTACAGGATAAGTTGCTGTTGCTGTATACTTTATATTTGTATTTTTACAAATCAAGGCATTACCAAGATAAATAGACTTATCTATGTTCAGGTTTATTGAAGTAACCTCATCTGAATTAGGAATAATAATTAGATTTTCCACAACTGAGGTTCCTTGGTTATATGTCAATGTCAAATCGTTTGCAGACACGAAATAAACACCACCGGCTATCGCCCCATTAGTAGTAATCTCTTGTGCTTCACCATACTTTTCTTTTGTAATCTCCAGCCCGCCTACAATAACAGCCTGTCCTTCATTATACATATCCAGATTAGAAGCAAGTCCTTTCGGATTCTTCACTTTTATCTTGTCAACTGCCCAGAACAAGCCTTCCTGTACCTGAACAGTTACATCGGCAGTATTATCCGCCGCGGCTCTCGTTAACGTTTTATTCTCAGCAGCCGGAGCAAAGATCAACAACTGATAATTATTTCCTTTTTCATCGGCAACATCCAGTTTGTTCAAAGTAGCTCTCCAACCTTGCGGATAAGTAACCTGCGGATTCTCACCTTCAATCTTAGCAGGAATCACCACTCTTTCTCCTTTATTGATAATCAGGAAGTCCTCATCATCAAATGCAAGACCTGTTCTATCAATAGCACAAACCAAAGTTGCCACGATAGGAAGTGTATGCACAGTCCCATCTTTAAGAGTCACAACAAAGTTGCTACCGTCTACTTTGGCAGATTCAAAGATCTGGTCGCCTAAAGAACTGCCACCGGCAATCCCCTCTCCACCGGGAACATTCGCCCACTCACCGTCACCGAAACGTATCTGCCAATTTCCATTCTGTACACGAAATTCGGGATATCCCTCCCCATTCTTACCGTTCTCTCCTACGGCTACTACGCCGGTAGAAATACCGTTGATATACCATTTCCCATCATCTCCTATCGTAATCTCCGGTTCGTTGACTGTTCCTTCCTTACCGATAGTCAATGTCAGTTGGGTATTATCACTTAAAGTTATGACATATTTCGCAGCAACCCCATTCTCTTTAACAGTCTCCACTTTACTGACTGTCTTATTCTGAGGATCAAGGATGTAGCCGATCACAGCCAGATTATCATTCAACAGTTTCACCTGCTGCTCGATAAGCGTCACCCTATCTTTCAGGTCGTTTACATCGTCTTTCAGGTCGTCTATAGTACACCCCGCAACCGCAAAGCCCATGATAACGAAAAGTATATACGATTTTATGTACTTCATAATCTATTAGTATTTAAAGTTATTCTGTTACATTGATTATCAATTCACAAGTCTTGGACGCCACATGTGAATAATTTGCGTTATTCATCAGAAACGTAGCAGTATATGTACCCACCTGATTATAAGTATAAGAGTAAGACTCCAGATCCAGAGAAATGTCTTTTACCTTCACTCCCGAATCCGGTTCGGGACATTCCGCCAGATTCAAATAATCGGAAACAAGCCAATTATACTTCCAAGGATTATTGGCAGCCGTACCGTTAATAGTAAATCCGCCGCTTTTTATACTGCTCAAGTTCCACATGCCAGTCACTCCCGTTGAAACAGAACCATATTCAAGATCTTTAGGCATATTTTCCGGAGCCTGTTCTTCATACTTCGTCTTATTCTTCATGTTCAATGGAGTAAAGCCGAAAGAACTTGCATAAGCAGTAGTGACACGTCCGTTCTTCCATTTGGTTTCCACACACATATTCAGAATATTGAATGTAGACTGAACAATAGTAGCCTCCGGATCTTCCGGATTATTAGCACTTATTGCTTCTTTCTGATCTCTGTTCAGCACTAAAGCCAGCGTCAGTTTCTTGCCAATATATTCTTTGACCGATTTACTGAAACTCAAAGCTCCGGCTGCACTGGTCACAGGTGCTTGCGGCAGTTGCGCACGTGTGATAAGTTCCTTCCAGGGAGTATTCTTCTCCACAAGTACAGAATCAGCCTCGAAATTATTCTTGCTCATTCCCGGGAAAAAGATCGTATTTCCCGGATTATCAGGATCTTCTTCTTCCGCCAGATACAACACATCAAACTGGTCTTTGCATGAATTGGCTACCCCGTATTGAGCCCAAATCGAAAACTTAAAGTCGCATGACACAATATCTTCTACCGAAATCTCCTTCCGGTCACGATAAATATACTGATGACCGATTTCGCCACTGAAGAAAGAAATGTAATCAGGATCACCGTGAAAGAGAAACTCGACAGGAGTCCCCTTCTTTACAGTCAGGATGTTGCCTTCGTACCGTACATTCTCATTGGTAGCCACAGTTACACTGACATCAGTCAGATCCCGGTCCAACTCTTTTTCGCATGAAGCAAACAAGAGAGTTCCCAGAGTTAGTATTAAGAATTTATATGTTTTCATCGTTGTATTCTCTTCAAAAATTATTAATTGGATTAAAGCGGATTACCAACCGGGGTTATTGCCCGTAATCAGTTTGTTGACAGCTTTCTCGGCATCCGGAATCGGGAAGTACTGATAAGCGGAAGATACCCGGAAGAAAGGTGCAGCCTGCCCTCCCTGAGTCCAGTTGTTTCCACTCTGTGCCAGCACTGCCTGCTCGTTCATCTTATCTACAAAGTCTCCCCAACGAATCAGGTCGAAACGACGGAGATATTCAAAACAAAGCTCCATTGCACGCTCATCCTTTATAATAGTAAGAAAGTCCTCACCTGAAGTAATCTGACCTGTAAGATCTGAGATTCCGGCACGGTCACGTACCTCTTTCAGGCATTCTTCGGCCAAGGGTGTCGGGGCACCGTTATATTCATTCTCCGCTTCCGCAATCATCAGCAACACATCCGAGTAACGAAGTATAGGGAAATTGATAGAAGTACGGTTCTTGTCCTTCTTTGCAGCAGGCTCATATTCCCGGCGGAACTTGGCACAACACAAATCTTTCCTTTCCTTACCGGCAGCAACCGCTTTTTTGTAAACATCTCCAATCTGCTCCACCTTACTGTTATATTCTTCACCCTCATTGGCTCCCTCATAATTATACGATCTGTCTCCGTACCAGCCGGCACCTTTCACCAGATCATACAACGCCTTGTTTTCAAAAGTTCTTCCTACAATTCCCAAGTCAGTACGGTCCGCAATTCTACGATATGTAAAAGGGGCAATGTTCCAGGTGAAACGTTCATTATCACCATTCGCCACATACAAATCATAAAGTTTCGGAGTTGCCCAAATAAAGCCATAAGAATATCCCGGGTCAGCCTTGCCTACAACATTAGATAAAGAAGAAAAGTCCGAACACTGAAGCCCGATCGTATTTCCGATACGGCCTTCCGAACGCACGTCTCCCGTTCCGTCTCCGGCAAACTCAACTTCCCAGATACTTTCATTGGCAGTCGTATTGTATTTGTCGGAACACATATCAATAAACGGGTCCCAGTAATTAGCGGCAAGCGTATGCCCCTGTGTCCGCACTTTCTGGCCGAAATAGCTGGCACGCTCGAAATACGACTTGTTTTCCGCATCGGCCGGTTTACCGTCGCGCTTATGTTCACCGGCCCAGAATAAATAGACACGTGCCAACATACCCCATGCCGTCGACTTGGAGATACGTCCCGGCTTATAGCTTAACTCTCTGGCAGAGAGCAGCCCTCCGGTTTCTTCATCGGCAGCCTCTTCCATTTCTTTCACGATAAACTTATAAATCACGTTCTTATCCGTACGTGCTATATCCTTATTAGTCACCGTTCCGGACGAATAGGTAGACTCCGTCTTGAACGGCACATCTCCCCAGCACTGCACCAACGTAAAGAAATAAAACGCACGTAAGAAACGAGCTTCCGATTTGTATTGCAAACGGCTCTTATCACTCATTCCGGGGACATTGTCTATCTGTTCCAGAAACATATTGGCACGCTCGATGCCGTTATACAAATTGAGCCAGAGGTTGGTAACCGCCGCATCACTGGTGGTAGTGTTATTACAAATCAATCCTGTATTGGAAATACGTCCGGTAGACCCTCCATAAAACTCCAGGTCGTCACCGCCTGCAAGAACCATGTAATCACCTCCGTAGAAAGTTGACTGTCCTAAGTTCGAATAGATACCGGTCAGGAATGATTGTGCTTCCGCCTCATTCTGGAAATAGTTTTCCGGTACTATTTTATATGGTTCCTTCTCCAAAAAGTCACATGACGCTATCGTACATGTAGCCAACAAAGAAAGGAATGCTATTTTTATCTTTTTCATATCTTCTCTATTTTTATATGATTTCAACTAAATACTAAAACCCAAGATTAATTCCGAAGTTGACAGCATAAGCCCTCGGATAAGCGGAATAGTCAAGTCCCGGTGTCAGGGCACTGTTACGGATAGACACTTCAGGATCATAGCCGGAATAGCCGGATATTGTCCAGAGATTCTGTCCTGCTACGTAAACACGGGCAGTAGAGATTCCCCATTTCCTAAGCGCTTTCTTCGGCAAAGTATAACCCAGCGTCAATGTCTTCAGACGCAGGAAAGAACCATCTTCGATCACACGTGAAGATACAACCTTGTTGGAACTTGAGTTCTTGGCTACCGGTATATTGCTTGTCGGGTTTTCCGGTGTCCAACGGTCGGCATAAGTCGCATACTGGTTCAGGTTACGTGAATTGTTGACGTTTTCAAAGAACAAGCGGTTCGCATTCAACACATCATTTCCGTAAGACCATTGGAAGAAGATACTCAAATCAAATCCTTTATATTCAAAATCATTCGTGAAACCACCTGTATGGATAGGCAAGCCACGTCCGATCATCGTGCGGTCGTTCGTGTCGATTATACCGTCGCCATTCAGGTCTTTATATTTAGGCATACCCGGCTGAGTGTTGTTCTCGCTGGAGAAGTAAGGAACTCCCGGACGCAACACATACGTATCACCGGACTTATAAAAATCTTCGTATTTGTAAGTACCTTCATACATATAGCCGTACATCATACCCATTGAATAGCCTTTCTTCGCAATGTAAGTAGGCTGTGAATTGTACGTCTGGTCGAAATAAGCGGAGGTCAACAAGGAAGTCTGATTCTCCGCCAACTCCAATACCTTATTCTTATTAAAGGCAATATTGAAATTTGTGCTCCAACGGAAACCGTTTCTATTTATATTTATTGTATTCAGGGTAAATTCCAAACCGGAGTTACGCACTTTACCTACATTCTTCATTGCGCTATAATAACCGGTAGAATAAGGCAAGCTTGCATCAAGAAGCAGATCGCGGGTCGTTTTCATGTACCAGTCTACATTAATGCCAATTCGTTCGTCAAAGAAGCCCAGGTCAAGACCGACGTTCCACTGTTCCGTCGTTTCCCACTTCAAATCTTTATTCGCTAGCGAGATAGGTACCATACCGATGCTGTTCTGATTGTTCTCGAACGGATAAACTCCCGAAGGAAGATTGTTCGATGCCGCTTTCGCCATTTTCAACAAAGCATAGGCTTCATATTCACCTACACGGTTGTTACCAGTCAACCCCCAACTGGCACGCAACTTACCATTGGAAAGAATGGACTTATATTCCTTCATGAAGTCTTCTTCGCTGAAGTTCCACGCCAGAGAAGCCGAAGGGAATAACCCATACCGATTCTTTTTGGCAAACTTGGAAGAACCGTCGACACGGAAAGAAGCCGTTGCATAGTACTTTGACATATAATTATAGTTCACACGTCCGAGATAAGACATCATAGACCATGAGGACTTTTCAGAGCTTGTCGTACTTGGGATACCTTCGTTCATGCCGGCCATGCCCAAAGATTCATTGGGGATATTGGTGGTCTTGAAAGAATAGTATTCATAGTCGGAATTCTGCAAAGTAATACCAAGCAACGAATTAAAGAAATGCTTCTTGTTAATGTTAACCTGATAGGTCAATACATTTTCGTTCAACCAGGTCAGACGTTGCTGGCGGACTACCTGTGCATTCACCTTATCCGTTGAGATCGGGCTACCATAACGGGTCTTTGAGTTATTAAACGTATCATTGCTACGGGCATCGTACGTGTAACCGCCGGATACCTTCAGCTTCAATCCCTTGATAAATTCATATTCTACAAAACCGTTCAACTGAAGGTTATTCGTATAGTTCTTACGATATTCGTTCTTCAATGACATAATCGGGTTGAAACGATAGTCATTAGTCGGTTCTACTGATGAATCCAGCGCATTGTCCATTAAGGTGCTCAACGGAACATCCGGTTCGGTAACAGGGCGGTAACCCCATACACTATAAAATAAGTTATTCATACCGCTGGATGAATATAAAGAGGTAGAGCTACCGGTCTGAATGGCACGTGCATAGTTGGCAGTAACACTCATATTCAGTTTGCCACGGCGGACAACGGTATTCATACGAGTCTGGAAACGTTTGTAGTTGGAGTTGAGCACGATACCGTCCTGATCGAAATAAGAAGCCGACGCATTGTAACGTACCCCTTCCGTTCCGCCCATCAGGCTGACGTTATGGCTTTGCTGCCAAGCTGTGCGGAAAATCTCGTCCTGCCAGTCATACTGCGGAACACCCCGGTAATCTTCCACCGTCCACTGCTTGCCTTCATGTTCAATCAGATAGTTCTTTTGGGTATCTGCCGGAAACAGTTCATTCTGCAACTTCACAAACTCATACGCATCCAGCATTGGAATTGTATTGGTGACCTGCTGAAATCCGAAACTTCCGTCATACTTGAGTTGAGGTTTTCCAACCTTTCCTTTCTTGGTCGTGATAATAACGACACCGTTAGCACCACGGGCACCATAAATGGCAGTGGCCGAAGCATCTTTCAACACTTCAACGGATTCAGCGTCGGAAGGGTTAATGGTAGCCGCAATAGCAGGATCTTCTACCGGAAACCCGTCAATAACATATAAAGGTGAATTATCCTGGGTCAGAGAGTTGTTACCACGGATAACGATATTCATCGTTCCGCCCGGCATACCCTCGCCCGAACTTACGTTTACTCCGGCAATACGTCCACCCAAAGTCTGGTCGAATGAAGAAGCAGGCGTTTTCAGCAAATCTTCCATATTTACTTTCGCCACTGCACCGGTCAGGTCTTTCTTCTTCACCTCCTGATAGCCTACGATAACGACTTCGTCCAATGTCTTCGTATCTTCCTTCAAGATGATAGACATGGGCTTGGCCGTCTCGACCGGCAATTCCTGGGTTACATAACCGATAAAAGAGACTATAAGAATAGACTTCTTATTAGGAGTATTCAACGAGAACTTACCATCAAGATCTGTTATCGTACCCTGAGTACCGCCCTTGATCTGAATACTGGCACCTGGGACCGACTCCCCGGTTTGATCAACGACTGTACCCCGTACAAGTACTTGGGCTACTGCCACAGAGAAAGAAAATAAGGTTAACAGCATCATACTGAAGCCTCTCTTCCATGAAAAATTTGTTCGGAATCCGGTTTGCATACTATTAGTTTTACATTTTTAATTAGATTTGTCAATGCGCAAAATTAAGTACTGATACCCTAATTTACAGGCCAAAATTATTCAATTATGATACAAAAACATACATATACCAAAGTATATTCGATGTATCTTTGCACAAAAATAACGTAATGCAAGACATTCTATCCATTCACTTCGCTCCATTGCAAGGCTATACGGAGGCTTTTTACCGTAATGCACACGCTGCCTGTTTCGGTGGCATAGACAGTTATTATACTCCGTTCGTACGACTGGAAAAAGACGGTTTCCGGAATAAAGATGTCCGTGAGATCGCTCCGGAAAGTAATCAGGTGCCTCATTTAGTTCCTCAACTCATAGCTCCGTCCATAGAAAAGGCGGAGACAATCTTATCCCTTTTTATAGAAAAAGGATATAAGGAGGCGGATATTAATCTGGGCTGCCCGTTTCCGCTTCTGGCTAAACGGCACAACGGTTCCGGCATTCTGCCTTATCCGGACGAAGTGAAAACATTATTGGGACTGACTCTGAAATATCCGCAAATCAGTTTTTCCGTAAAGATGAGACTGGGCTGGGAGAATCCCGACGAATGCCTGCAACTCGCTCCTATATTAAATGACCTGCCGCTACGCCACATCACGATGCATCCCCGTCTGGGAAAACAGCAATATAAAGGAAGTGTAGACCTCAATGGGTTCGACGCTTTCCTGAATGTCTGCCAACATCCGCTCATATATAATGGCGACATTAATTGCCCGGATGACGTTCACCGCATCCGGCAACAATTCCCCGCATTGGCAGGAGTGATGATCGGACGCGGACTGCTCGCAAACCCGGCATTAGCTTTGGAGTATAAGGAAAACCGTACGCTGACACCCGACGAGATGAAAGAGAAACTGCATATCATGCATACTTCCGTCTACAATCAGTACGCCGCACAACTGGAAGGAGGCGACGGGCAGCTTCTGAACAAGATGAAAACGTTTTGGGAATATCTCGCACCGAATGCGGACAGAAAACTAATGAAAGCAATCCATAAAAGCACAAGCCTCAGCAAATATAATCAGGCTATCCAAGCCTTTTTTAGCCAACGATAAACTGATTACCAGTTATTTTGTGTAATTTTGCGCCCGTTTATAAACAAGCACATTATGAAAAAATACATTTTAATCTCGCTTTGCCTGCTAACGGCCGCAGGCAGCTTCGCACAGAACAAGGATTTCAAGTTTAAATTCTATGGGCAGATCCGTACCGACTTCTATTATAATAGTCGTGCTAACGAAGAAACCGTAGACGGATTATTTTATATGTACCCCAAAGATAAGGTACGCGATGAGGACGGAAACGACTTGAACTCAACGCCGAACAGCAACTTTTATACCTTGTATTCACGCTTGGGCGTAGATGTGGCCGGTCCGAAACTGGGAACCGCCAAAACTTCCGCCAAAGTAGAAATTGATTTTCGCGGTACAGGTACCTCATACTCGGTAATCCGCCTCCGCCATGCTTATTTGAATCTGGATTGGGGCAAGTCCGCCTTATTGCTGGGACAGACATGGCATCCGCTGTTCGGAAATGTCTCCCCTCAGATTCTGAACCTTTCCGTGGGAGCGCCTTTCCAACCGTTCAGCCGTGCACCGCAAATCCGCTATCGCTACACTGAAAAGAACTTCCAACTTACGGGAGCTGCCATATGGCAGTCGCAATATCTGTCGCAAGGTCCTGCCGGAAAGAGCCAAGAATACATAAAGAAAAGCTGTATTCCCGAAATCTACATCGGTGCCGATTATAAGAACGGAGGTTTATTGGCTGGTGTAGGAATCGAAATGTTATCATTGAAGCCACGGACAGAAGCTACCGGAGAAAACAATAAGAAATTTCAAGTAGACGAGCGTATCACCACTCTTTCCTATGAAGCTCACGTTAAATATACCAATAAAGACTGGTTTGTCGGAGCAAAAAGTGTTCTGGGTTCCAATCTCACACAGGCTTCCGGTCTGGGCGGATTCGGAGTGAAGTCTGTCAACGAACGTACCGGAGAACAAAAGTACACCCCGATACGCTTTTCCAGTTCTTGGCTGAACGTTGTTTATGGACAGAAATGGAAACCGGGCGTTTTTGTCGGTTATGCTAAAAACTTGGGGACAAGTGACGAATTATATGCCCCTGATGGAAAAGCACAATTATATGGTACAGGTACAAATCTCGACCAACTTGTCACTGCCGGAGCAGAACTTACTTATAATGTCCCTCATTGGAAATTCGGTTTAGAATATACGCTAAGCTCTGCATGGTATGGTTCTCTTAATACATCCAGCGGTAAAATCAAAGATACTCATGCCGTATGCAACAACCGCATTGTTGCAGTTGCCATGTTTATGTTCTAATCTCTCCCACTAATTTATTTTAATCATATATCTGCCACCTGTCACCGATTGCAGTTTAACGTTTTGGTTATAAACGAATAAGGCTGTGACGGCAACAGGTGACAGCATTGTGAAGGCAATATTGCTGTCACCGGAGCTAAAAGACAACAGAAGTAATAAGATTAAAAGTTTCGCGCCTTGAAACTTTTGGTTTACCCATGCGAAACTATAGTTTCATCAGCTTGAAACTAAAGTTTCAAAGGCTTGGAACCATTGGTTTCTTACCGATGAAACCAAAGTTTCTCTATGGGGAAACTGTAGTTTCAAGCAGGTGGAACCATCTAAAACCGTCAATACAAGAATAAAATATGCAGCGGCTTATTCGCTTCTTACCTCCTTAACTCCACTTCAAAACTAGCTCCGTCCTTACAAGTAAAGCAAAGTACAGTCTGCTTTTTATCTGCTGAAACCACTTTACAGAAAGGAGTCTCCTTAATCTTCCAATATCCTTTCACAGTTACCGTCACCGGAATCTCTTTACTTTCGTCATTAATCCACGGACGGGAATAAATGCTGCGTTCCACTCGTTTTCCGTCTTCATCAAAGGCTTCGTCACTCGGTCCGCGATATAGTGCCAAGTCCGGTTGAGCTACGGTAAGCAACAACTTGTCGGACGATTCTTTACGAATCATCACCAGACAGGAAGTATCCACACGCTGCAACAAATCACCGGGAAGTAACGTTTGTGGGGTTTCAAAAAGTACATAAGAATATAAGTTGTCAGTTAACGACTGCACAATATGAGCATTACGGTCCTGCTTCAAAACCTTATATCCCGGTTTCTTGGCAAAGGCCTTCATGGCAGATTCAGTTGTCTGCGGCAACACAGCGTATTCATAGCTGCCGTTCTTGGGGGCTTTGCCATGATCGACTACCAATGAGACCCAGTCCCCTTTCGTTTCTTTGCCCGTATCCTGCAAACGGGAATACTGCGGGAAGTTCTTCTCAAATCTGGCGGAAACGGGTACATAATAACCGGTATTCAAATGATCGATCCATATCTTACCTTCGCCACGGTAGTCGTTCCAATAATCATGTCCCGCCTTATCCGTTACCGCCAACTGGAAAATCGTTGTTTCCGTCGGGTAAGCGGCATTGGTATTTTCAATATCGGAGCCCAGGCAAACAATCATTCCATCGATGAAATGAAAGGATTTTCGCGCCCGGTGAGAACCGTTATACTTATCATGCTCATGCAGTTTCATTCCAAAATTGCCGTTTTCTCTCTTTTGTGACAATCCGCCGGCAAATGCTTCATCGGAGTAAAGCATTTCTTCCATGCCGGAGAATGTATCTACATTCATGACTTTAGCTTTCAACTGTTCCAACGGAAGATGTATGGAAGTTACACCCGGGATACGGTTCCAATCGAAGCCTTCCTGTTGCCAGCCGCTTGTTGCGGGAGTCACCATTTGCCCCGGAGCAGCCGTCAGAATCTGTAAACTGCCATGCGCCAGATAACGGCCATAAAGGTTATGTCCCAAATAATGTTCCGCCGCCCAAAGATAGCGGGAGTGACCGCGGGCCACCGCCGACCAGTTGCCACGACGCTGAACGGATGCACAGCCATAGCCCAATGACAGATTTCCCTGTGGGTCAGGTTCGGCACGGAATCCTTTCTCCACAAGCCGTTTTGCCATCTTCCGCTCCTGTGCATTCGATACTTTCGGCATATATTCCGGTTCCTGCCCATCAACGGAAGTGTCTGAAACAAGACGCAGGTAAGCGGACGCCATTTCCTTGTCAAACTCCGATTTTCCGTCCGGAGTTCCCGCCATAGCCATCACTGCATAATGCATCGGGACTAATTTCCCCTTTCCATCGGGATGACGGCCGGACATCGACAACGGGAAGTTCAACTTATTACAATAGAAACGCATGGCAAGTAATGCATTTTTCACTGTTTCGTGCGCCAACTCGGATACGGCAAACTCTGTATGATTAAAGAGGTAGATCATATTTGTTGCTCCGTCCAAACCGCCGACAGCATAAGCCGGGTAGTGATTGCGGTGATGAAAAACGCCGCCATCGCTCTTGAACGACCCAAACAATCCGGGAGCCGGACGGCAACCGTAATCAATCCAACGGGAGAAGGATTTCAGGTATTGCAGCTTCTCCGGGGTATCTTCCATCATCAGGATACTTGCAATGCGACCGGTAGTTTGCGTGTTAAAGGAATCCATATCAATTCCGTTGCCCTCAGGTCTGGGATACACCTCGTTGGTTATCGCATACCAACGCAATGTCTGTTCGGCTTCCGGCAACTTTCCGGCTTCCCGAAGTACGTCTTTCATCAGGAAATAAGCCAGGTATAACCCGCGAACACTATATCCGTAATGGTGAATATTCCCCCAACAGCTACCATAAGCCACTCCCTGGTCGGTTATATGGTCATACATCGCCAGAAACTTCTGCTTCATTTCTTCCCGGATTTCCGACTTTGCAGCACTATTATTATAGGCTACGGCAATCCGCCGCATCAAATCAAAGTAAGCACGCATTTCTATGCCGAGTTTAGTCAGCATATCTTTATTCCAATTCGGAATAATCCGTTCATAGGCCTCGGCAGCACGTACCATATAAATAGGTACGCCCGATACCTGCCCGTTCTTGTAAGTAATCTGGTAGAAATCATATTTCTTGCGGATAGTCTCCACTTCCTTGTCCGAGAGCTTGCCTTTTGTATAATTCATGTCGCGGAAACGTTTCTCCAACAGTTGCATTTCTTCTTTTTGCTTGTCGCTGACAGGAGTCAATTCGATATCCGGCTTCAGAAGAGAGTGCTTATAAATAACCAGCCAGTGATTTTTTGTTTCGGGATTAACAAAAGGTACTTGCAAATCGGCTGTCTGCTGACGTGCATCAACCTTCGTTGCAGTAATCAAATGATCGATGAAAAGGCGTCCTTTTGCATTTGGGACGACAATACGGAGTTCATTCATACCTTCTTCCGGTGTGCCTTGCATATCACGCTCATAACAAACCCATGCGGCACGCCAACCTTTAAAGTTGATTCCGAAAGGGAAGGAGGTGCATTTCTTTCCGTCTTTCAAAAATTCAAATTCAATGGTTGCTTTCTGCGGTTCTTCATTGTATATCCACACGATAAATGCCGAAAGATACAAGTCCTTGCCCGTAGGGTCTTTCTTTTCAAACTTCAGATCTTTCTTAAGCTCCAATACGGCACCGGGATTAAACGCCCATTCCATCGAATGTTTTCCGTCTTTATAATGTGTATCGGAGATAGATAATTGAGACCGGGTGGCGGAAATACATTCCGGTACTTGCGGATCTTCAAAAGAGAACATCCGCTCGTCCGTCACAACTTGCGCATAAAGAAATGCCGGACATAAGAGAGATAGCAGAGTGAATACTCCTAATTTCGTAAAAGCTTGTTTCATCATGGATTTATGGTCTTAGTTAGATTTATTTCTATTAATTCGGTTTTAAAATATCCTCACCTTGAAATCTGTAAACAGCACATGATTCTGTAAAAGGCGCAAACCAAAATGCCCGTCTCCCTCACTGCCGGTAATAGAATAACGGAACAGTTCTTCACCGTTAACGGAATAAGTGGTCACTCCTTTTTGTACACGAATACTAATCTGATACCATTGATTCGGAACAAGTAAATGCGGGGTATCCGTATATTCTCGAAGTAATGGTTTCACTTTATCATCCGCTACTCCGTAGTACTTGCCGTTATACCGGCGGAAACGGGTGGTGGAATTATCATTTCCCCCGTATCCAACGTAAAAAAGATCTAATGTATTATAGTTTTTAAAGACACCATTACGCCACTCGCTACGGGCAAAAAGATTATCAGGGTTTTTAGGATCATTGGCAGCCCAAAAGCAGTTTAAATCACTCAGGCGGTCATATTTCCCGCCTTTTATCACCATACAAATGCGATAGTTTATCTCATAATCACCCGTCAGGCGTTGCTGATACCACATCGTTAGCCCACCGGGCACGATTAGTTCTACTGTATCCGCACGCTCTATCATCTGCAAGGCACGGGATTCATCTTCAATCTTCCACTGTCGCACAGAGGTGTTTTCATGTTGTGCATACAGCATGACACTATTCAAAAGAAAAAAAGTAATCAGACAGCAGCTTGTAGAGAATCGTTTCATCATCAATGGCATTAGTTTAAAGACATTCTTTTCGGATACAAAGAAACCCCTCTTTTTGAAAAAAGAGGGGTTCAAATTGTACAAAATATCTCAAATAATGTATTGACAGAGAAATGGTAGATGAAAAAGAGTCAGAACTAGGATATTATGTAGGAGAATCTTAAGAGAGTAGTAAGCTTTTTCAAGGATGTATCTCTTTGAAAGCTGCATTTTCCTCTTTTACTTGCTGAATGGTCTGCTTCAATTCCCCGATCGGCAAATCATATCCATACCAGCCTGTATAACAGTCCACTACATACCATTTCCCATCGGCAGCCTGTTCAAATTCGACACGCAAGTCGATTTCTGATTCCTCATAACCTGCTTCGAACACTTTATGAACCGGCTCATTGAGAGTGAACTTAGAAACATAAATACCACCTTCTTCCTGCTCAATGCGTTCTTCCTTCATCGTTTCACTATCCAGCAACGGCCATTTTTCTTTGGTGAACGGAAACGTTTTCTCAGTTTCTCCGTCATCGGCCAATAAAGTAATCGGTGTCTTTAATGGAAACTTGATACGGGTATATTGGAATGCTGCACTGGACGTAAACTTATCAAGGAATGATTTAAAATCCTCGCCGGACTGTGCTATCTCATTCTTCGCTTTAGCCCTGGAACTATTACCGCAAGAAATCAAAGACACTCCCAACAGCAACACACTGGCTAACAGACAACATACAAACCTTTTCACGTTCATAAATATATAATATTAGTGATTCATTCCCATAATACAAATGCTATCATTCAAGGCACAAAGATAATCACAAGTTCAACATCTTCATACACGAGAGCCGCGAAATAGAAAAATTACCGTTAAACAACTATAAATTACATATATTAGATGTGGGGATGACTATCTTTAGGGGGTATTTACTGTAACTAGTATCACTTTAAATCAGACATACTTATGACACACATTCATCCATTCCGTCTTTTCGTCTTTTTATTACTATGCTGTACACGAGTTATCACATTCGCCCAATCCGACAGTTACCAGACAATACCCGAATCTTTGCGGGGTTATTGGCAATACAAAACAGAGAACGTATCCGACTGGAACGGACCTCTCATTGGAGAGAATTTTGTAGAAGCTCTCTATACCGTTTTCCAGGTCGAACAAATGGAAAAGAAAACCGATGGAAGCTATCTCTTCCACCTGCGGAACCAAAATGGAAATAAAATGGATTTCCGTTTCACCCCTATCAGCGAAGATAGTGCTATCATCTTCTATCAAGGCTGGAAAGAACCTAAACACTGTGTCCGCAAGCAAATTCCCGACCACACGGAAATGCTTACTCCCACTACACTGCCTGACATCATTTACAAGAAATGGGTGGAAGGATTGTCCGGCAATGTTATATACGAATTTACACGCGATGGTAAATTTATATATGACGGAAAAACATGGGATATCGTATCTGCCGGACATTTCCTTAATAAAGAGTATCGTCTGCTCGCCAAAAACGGAGAACGGTACAAACTGCTTTACCTTAGCTTTCCTTTTCCCAACTCAATGAAGGTTGCAGCCGAATTACAGAATGAGACAGTATTTCCCATCGCAACTTCCCGCCCTGAAGTATATACCATCACCGGATGTTGGGTGAATCAGGCAACCGGCGAATGGACTATTGGTTTCTTTGAAAACTTCGCCGTATACCAATGCCGGTTCTGGGACTACGAATCCATACAAATTAAAAAGGATGAAACCGTCGTCAAACTAAAAAACAATACAACCCGCCTGACTCTATCTCTGAAACATAAGAACAGAGCTTCTTGCAACATTGCATTCGGAAAAGATAATCCACAAAAATATATCCTCTGTAACGGCAAACATCTACCGGACTACCCGTTAACCGATACTACACCGTTCATCGACAACGGGTACCGGACAGACAGCGTCACCCTCACCGGATACCTGCGCAATCCTCCTTCTTCACGCCCTTTCGACGTTAGCATACCTGACATGATTACAGGCAAAGAAGAAAAATACCAGACTGACATCGACTCGCAAGGACGGTTTACCCTGCGATTTCCCGTACTGAACAGTCATAATGTCTTTATCGACTGGGGACGTACGACCATCTGGTCGGCGGTAGAACCCGGAGAAACTTATTTCTTATACGTAGATTATGCCCAACAACAAAAGTTATTCATGGGAAAGAAAGCACGTGTACTCAACGAACTTCTCTCCCATGAAGGACTGAGGGAATCACTCGATTATAATGAAGAACAAAAAAGAAGTAATCTGGAGTGTCTGCACAAGACACAGGAAAGGCTTCATCGTCAACTGGAGTTCCGGAAGAAAACACTCCAAGAACATCCGTTACTTTCTGACAAATACCGCTACTACACCGAACAGGAACTACGATACGATGCGGCATCTACCCTGATGCAACGACGTTTCTCAGTAGACCGTAACAAACAGGAACATTTGGAAGACGAATTCATGAACTATATAGATTCTGTTTTTTACCCACATCCAGTACATCCTTATACTCTTCTCAGAGGGTATAATTCATTCATGAGAGATTACATTGGTTATATCGACGACACAACTCCATCATCCAACAGCCTAACCTTAACACCTCAAAATATGGAGAGACTTTACTTTGCCTTTGAAGCCGAAGGTAAAGTCCGGCTATCCGAAGAAGAAAAGAACGCACTACGCAGTTTCAGCAAATATCAAGAAGAAATTGAAAAGTTGCAGACTGCCAAAGCCGATTCAGCAACCATTAAGGCTTACACCAAGGAACAGGAAACTGTCATCAAACCCCAGATAGAAATAATAGAGCAACTCATTGCCAGAGACGGTCTTCTCAATGAATATATGACAGGACAGATGTACGTTAATGCAATCAACAACAGCATGGCAATTATCGACTCCCTTCAAATGGATAAGGACCTGAGAGAGATTCTAAAAACAAAGTGCTATTATGAAATGCTTCAATATACCCATAAGGAATTGCCCGACAGCCTTATCAGTAAATTTAAAAAGGAAGTTACGAATCCTTCTTTGCAATCTTATGTTTTGGTCCAGCAACAGAAATATGATAAAGTATCACATAAAACCATCGAACATCCGGAAAGCCTGATGCCAAATGCCCCTCTGGAAGGAATAACGGACGGCGAACAGTTATTCCGCAAAATCATTGAGCCATACAAAGGGAAAGTGATTTATCTGGATATTTGGGGGACTTGGTGCGGTCCGTGCAAGGATATGATGCAATATGCGGGAAACATTAAGAATCTATTTGCAGGAAAAGAAGTCGTGTTCCTTTACCTTTGCAATCATTCGACAGACAAGTCATGGAAAAACATTATCAAAGAGTACGGTCTGACAAGCAAAAGTTCAGTCCATTACAATTTGCCCGACAAGCAACAGTCTGCCATTGAAAAATATCTTGGAGTCCATTCCTTCCCTACCTATATGTTAATAGATAAGGAAGGAAACATTGTAAACCGCAAAGCTCCCAGACCTACAATGGAAAACCAACTTCTAAATGCAGTCTATAAGGAACTGGAGAAGTAAGAGGAACTTACTTCTTCCGCAAATATTCATATCCGAAACGACAATACAAACATTTACGTTTATCACAATATTCTTTTTGCAACTGTATCAGCGCCTGACTATCCGCAGCAGAAGCTACCGGTAGTCCGGCGTCGCTCCAGGAGCGAATAATATGGTTATTCTCCGCTTTCAGTTCTTCCAGAAAGCGTCCGGCACGTTCGCACATTCCTTCATCGGCCTTGTGCAAACCATATGTATACAAGAAAGGGACAACGGTATTGATGATAATCAGGTCTTTCGACTGTTCTCCTAACAATTTTTCCCTTTGTGGAGAAGTACGACCGAATATATAATGATTCTCCCAATAAACAGAAGTACGGGTGGAGAGCAAAATTCTCACTTCCGCCAATGTCTCCGCCTCCAATAAACGGGAAAACAACTTGTCCCCTTTCTGATAAAGATAAGCCAGTTGTGCCAGCCGGATATGAGGAAAATTATCCGGGCGAAGCCGGAGAAAACGCCAGAGAGTAGCGTCCATTACCCGAAATATCTCAAACTTCCGTTGCAAATAATGAAATTCTTTGCTAAGACGCAGGCAGTATTCATCCTTTTGTTCTTCTTTCAGAAATGTATCTTCAAACAGTCCCGCCATACCATAGAAAAGAGCTTCTATCTGAAACAGATCGTTCCGGTGCTTGTCCAACGCACGAAACGGAAGCAGCTCCGCCCATGCCTCAAAAGCATCACCGTTCAAGCCAAAACCATAATTACGGGCAAGAGTGATGAAGAAAACATCTTCCCAGTTATTGTTACAATGTTCGAGACGTGCTCCTATCAGTTTCGCCTTTTGTTCCAGCCGTTCCGTTTGCAAGGCAGACAACCACGAATGAACCGTAAGCTTCGGTAAAGAACGGAGGATCGGATAACAAGCCGGATAACAGTCGGACACGCAAAGTTCATAATAATGCATTTTTATCCGTTCGGGACAGCTCACTATCATTTGCGGAATGACTTCCCCGTTGGTACGGGTCACTTCTCCGTCCGCTTCACCCACTATATGCAGGATCACCGAGTCATAGACTTTATCACCATCGTGCCCGTGACGGAACCAATCCGAAGAACGGGTATAGATTTCCACGTTTCCTACCCATAAAGTATTGTTTATCTTTAATTTGGCATTGAAGAAATCAGGACCGGAATTCGGATTCCGGAGACCGGGATCAATAACCTCTACCGGTAAGCCTTTGGTGGTTTGCAGGATTCCAAGGGGGAATAATTTATGTTTCCACACGTAGTGGAGAAGGTGTTCCATGTTAACAAGACGTTAATGTACACTGCAAATGTAATAAAAATCTTATCTTTGCGACTATTATTTTGAATATAAGTCAGAAAACAATGAAAATAGCATTGATCGGTTACGGAAAAATGGGCAAAGAGTTAGAAAAGGTTGCCCTGAGTCGCGGACACGAAATTGTCTGCATTATTGATATCAATAACCAGGAAGACTTCGAGTCGGAAGCATTCAAATCGGCTGATGTTGCCATAGAATTTACAAATCCGACAGTGGCTTACAGCAACTATATGAAAGCCTTTAAAGCCGGAGTCAAACTCGTATCAGGCAGTACCGGATGGATGTCCGAACATGGCGAAGAAATCAAGAAGCTCTGTACGGAAGGCGGAAAAACGCTGTTCTGGTCGTCCAACTTCAGCTTGGGAGTAGCCATTTTCTCTGCTGTAAACAAGTATCTGGCCAAGATAATGAATCAATTCCCCGCGTATGACGTCACCATGAGCGAAACACACCATATCCACAAACTCGACGCTCCCAGCGGAACTGCCATTACGCTGGCAGAAGGTATTCTAGAGAATATAGACCGTAAGGATAAATGGGTGGAAGGGACATTTACGGCACCGGACGGAACAATCAGCGGAACAACTGACTGCGCTCCGGACGAACTTCCGATCAGTTCTATCCGCGAAGGTGAAGTTTTCGGTATTCATACTGTTCGTTATGAGTCTGATATTGACAGCATTTCAATCACTCACGATGCCAAGAACCGGGGCGGTTTCGTACTCGGAGCTATATTGGCCGCCGAATACACCGCGCATCACGAAGGTTTCCTGGGAATGAAAAACTTATTTCCGTTCTTAAACGAATAAAGGTTCTAATATAAATATACCACTATGAGACAAGCCACACGTGCACAATGGATTAAATGTGCTATTGCTATTCTTCTCTATCTTGTTTTCCTCATCTGGGTGCGAAGCTGGTGGGGATTAATCGTCATACCTTTCATTTTCGATATCTATATCACAAAGAAAATACCTTGGTCGTTCTGGAAAAGGTCAAAGAATCCGGCAGTTCGGAGTGTCATGAGCTGGGTAGATGCTATTATCTTTGCATTGGTAGCCGTTTACTTTGTCAATATCTATATCTTCCAAAACTACCAGATTCCTTCTTCTTCTCTAGAGAAATCATTGCTGGTAGGCGACTTTCTATATGTCAGCAAAATGAGTTACGGCCCCCGCGTGCCGAACACACCGCTTTCTATGCCGCTGGCGCAACATACATTACCAATTGTAGGTACTAAATCATATATCGAATGGCCACAATGGAAATATAAAAGAGTGCCGGGATTCGGCAATGTGAAATTGAATGACATCGTAGTGTTCAACTTCCCTGCAGGAGATACGGTAGCCGTCAATTACCAACAGACGACAGACTTTTATACATTGGCATACGGCGAAGGCCAACGCATATATTCCAAACAGATAGATATGGATAGCCTGACACGCGAACAACAGCGTGCCGTGTATGACTTATATTACGCCGCAGGACGCAAACAGATCCTAAATAACCCGCGAACCTACGGAGAAGTGCTCTGGCGTCCGGTAGACCGCCGCGAGAATTATGTAAAACGCTGTGTAGGACTGCCGGGTGACACGCTCCAGATCGTAGACGGACAAGTCATGATTGACGGCAAGGCAATCCAGAATCCGGAGAATCTGCAATTCAACTATTTCGTGCAAACAACCGGTCCATATATCCCGGAAGAAATGTTCCGCGAACTGGGAATCAGCAATGCTGACAGGACACTAATGGAAGACTCCGGTTATGAAATCGGACTATTGGAAATGGGACTCGACAGCCGGAATGCGCAAGGAAAACTGAATCCTGTATATCATCTCCCGCTGACTAAAAAGATGTATGACACTCTTCTGGGCAACAAGAAGCTAATCAGCAAAATAATCATGGAACCGGAAGCCTATGCCGGACAAATGTATCCGCTGAATCTTTACACCAAGTGGGACCGCAACAACTACGGGCCAATCTGGATTCCGGCCAAGGGAGCTACCATTACGCTGACTCCGGACAACCTGCCTATCTACGAACGTTGCATCGTGGCATACGAAGGCAACAAGCTGGAAGTGAAGTCGGACGGTATCTATATCAACGGTGAAAAGACCAATGAATATACCTTCAAAATGGATTACTACTGGATGATGGGTGACAACCGCCATAATTCTGCCGACTCCCGTTATTGGGGCTTTGTACCCGAAGACCACGTTGTGGGCAAACCGATCGTTGTATGGCTGTCGCTCGATAAAGACCGTGGCTGGTTTGACGGAAAAATCCGTTGGAACCGCCTCTTTAAGTGGGTGGATTAAAAAAGGAAGCTATTAAGTGAACATTCGTAAATTCAAATGGATACTAGTATTTGCCGGAGCAATAGTCATTGTGCTTCTGCTCCGGGGATTTGCTTTTACGTCTTGTTTTATCCCTTCCACCGGCATGGAAAACTCTATTTTCCAAGGCGAACGTATTCTGGTGAATAAATGGAGTTACGGCCTGCGGATTCCTTTCATGTCGATATTCTCCTATCACCGTTGGCGCGAGCGTCCGGTACGGGAACAAGATATTGTTGTGTTTAACAATCCTGCCGGCATCCGGCAACCGGTTATCGACCGCCGCGAGATCTACATCGGCCGTTGTATCGGTGTTCCGGGTGATACTCTATTTATCGATTCCCTTTTTTCTGTGATTTCTCCCGAGGTACAATTCAATCCGGACAAGAAGCGGCTCTATGCTTATCCGGTAGACAAAGAGAATCTGATAACTTCACTCATGCACACTCTTTCCATTGACGATGACGGTTTAATGGGTAGCAGTGACAGTACCCATGTACGCAGTTTCAGCCGTTATGAATATTACCTGTTGGAACAAGCCATAAACGGGAATAACTGGATTCAGCCTTTGGCGGGGAAGAAAGACACCGAGCTGCGACCGCTTATCGTCCCCGGTAAAGGGAAGTTCGTCCGGGTACATCCTTGGAATATTACACTACTGCGAAACACCCTCGTGATGCATGAAGGTAAACAGGCGGAAATCAAGAATGACACTCTTTATGTGGACGGCAAACCAACACAACACTGTTATTTCACCAAAGATTATTATTGGGTGGGAGCCAACAACACCATTAACCTGACTGATTCGCGCTTGTTCGGATTCGTTCCGCAAGACCATCTGATCGGCAAAGCCTCTCTTGTCTGGTTCTCCAAAGAAAAAGACACCGGAGTGTTTGACGGCTACCGTTGGAATCGTTTTTTCCGGACGGTGAAATGATCTTCCGGGCAGCACGACAATCCCGAACAGTAACATAAACGACTCTCAAAACGTATAAAATGAAAGAAATGAAAACAGCTTATTTATCTTCAGCCTACCTCGCTCCTGTCGAGTACTACACCAAACTATTGGCATACGACAAGATTTTTATAGAACAGCACGACCACTATATGAAACAAACCTACCGTAACCGATGCACAATTACCGGACCGGACGGCGAACTGGCTCTCTCTATCCCCACCGTAAAGCCCGATACACCGAAATGCCCAATGAAAGATATCCGGATTTCCGACCACGGCAACTGGAGACACCTGCATTGGAACGCTATTGAGTCGGCCTACAACAATACTCCTTTCTTCGAATACTACAAAGACGATTTCCGCCCCTTCTACGAAAAGAAATACGAGTTTCTGTTCGATTTCAACGAAGAACTCTGCCGACTGGTCTGCGAACTGATAGATATTCATCCGGTTATAGAACGTACCGCCGAATATAAAATGGAGTTTACCGCCGACGAAGCCGACTTTCGTGAAATCATTCATCCCAAAAAGGACTTCCGGACGGCCGATACAGCGTTCGTTCCGCAGCCTTATTACCAGGTTTTCGAGTCCAAACTGGGGTTCCTGCCTAACTTGAGTATTATAGACTTGCTGTTCAATATGGGACCGGAAAGTTTGCTAATACTAAGCAAACATTAATCATATTCTGTCCAGCCACTGTAAAACAAAACACAAAATATAGAAGAGAAATCATCCTTCGCCTCCTCCACATCGTATAACGCTGTCTCACAACATTTATTGGACATATAGATCCAGTGTGGTGGATATATAGACCCAGCGCCTTGGGTATATATGCCCAACAACTCAGGTATTAATACTCTGAAAAAGAGGCGTTAGCACCTGACAGCTAAAGTATTAATACTTGACAATATTTTCACTGTGAGCAGATAGAATGCCCTTAACTCCATAAGAGGAGAAATCGTCCTTTCCATGATACATTTATGTCCTCTCCATTAAAAAGCTCATTTTTAACATCTCATTCTCGGCTAAAAGCTTTACTTTTGTATGGTAATCATAAACACGCTTAATCTCAAAATCCCCGCTATGAAAAGCAAATCGTTACTATGCCTATTTCTTATCATATCTGTTGCCATTCACGGAAATATCTATTTTAAGCATTTAGGCAAATCAGATGGTCTGTCACAAATATCTGTACTTTCTATCTGCCAGGACGAACTGGACAGAATGTGGTTTGGTACACTCGAAGGCTTGAACTGCTACGATGGGAACCAAATGAAAACCTATAAACCTTCTCCGGACAATAAAGATTATTTTGGCGGTAATGAAATATCACACATAGTAAGTGACAAACAAGGTAATCTATTCTTTACTTCTGATGGGAAACTGATCCGTTATGATCTACATAAAGATCGTTTTTTATCTCTACCACTACGCACACAAACTCTATTCGCACACAACCATACAATATGGACAGCTGTTAATGATAGTGTCTTCCAATGGGACCGAGAACAAGAAACATTCAGATTCGTCTACCAAGCCCCTTTCCATAAAACAATCATCCGCCTTTATGTAGATGCCAATAACAGTCTCTGGCTGGGTACCCGAAACGGACTTTACAGAACCGATAACATCCATAATCCTTCATCCCCCGTCTGCGTGATTCCAAATATCAACGTGCTTTCATTATACCGGGACAGCCGTGGAACGATGTGGGTGGCCACCTTCCGCAACGGCATGTACAAGATAGAGAACGGAATCAGCCAGCAATTTACCATCCAAAAGGAATTCGGTATCTCCAGCAATGATGTGCGTTGCTTTGTGGAAGACAACGAGGGAAGTATTTGGCTGGGTACCTTCAACGGACTGAACAAGATAGATACCTTAGGGCATATTTCTTACTATCAAAGAGGAAGCAAACCCGGAAGTCTATGCCACTCTTCTATTTTTTCACTTCACAAAGACCGGCAAGGTACTATCTGGGTGGGTACCTACTATGGTGGTGTCAACTACTTCAACCCCGAAGTGGATATCTTTCACCACTATACCGAAAGTATCGGCAACGAAAACGGATTAAGCTTTCCTTTTGTCGGAAACATGGTGGAAGACAAGCGTGGAGACGTATGGATTTGTACCGAAGGAGGTGGTCTGAACTGTCTGGAACGGGAAACCGGACGTTTCACTCACTACCTAATGGACGCAAAATCAGCCCACGGACCTTTCTACAACCTGAAATGCATTACCTACGATGCCGCAAACGACCAACTCTACATAGGTACTCACAAACAGGGCGGCTTGTGCTTCGACATTCCAAACAAGAAAGTTGTCTTCCACTCCAAAGAATTTGGAAATACCTGGATAAAGGTAACGTTCAGAGATGAGAAAATCTATCTCCTTACGGGAGAAGGGATGTTTGTCAAAGAAGGCAAAGGGAACTTTCAAAAACTATTCCCTCAAACTCCGGAAGCAAATACAGAAGGAAGCAATTTTCTGATAGATTCTCAAAACTACCTTTGGATAACCCATTGGAGGAGAATTGTACGTATCAACATGAACAATCCGCAAGAAAAATATATCTATCAATACGGTGAAAAAGGATTGGGAAACTATTATGTACAGAGCATGGCGGAAAGTCACGATGGTACCCTTTATTTCGGTACCTCCGGAAGCGGCATCTATCGGTTCGACGGAAAAAAAGAGCAATTTACAGCTTGCACAGATATTGATGCCGACTATTGCTACAATATGGATATCACCACCAAAGGTTATCTGGCAATCAGTAACGACCATGGTCTTCTCATTTATCATCCACAGACCAAGGAGAAGCAGATAATTGATGTGGAGAGTTTGCACCTCTCTGCTATCAACGAAGGTTGCGGACTTCTGATTTGCCGTAACGGGGAAACCTTTGTAGGTGGTATAGAAGGTATGAGTTCGTTCATGAACTCCTCGTTGCAGAAAATAGCCCCCAATTACAACCTTTATTTTTCTTCTTTAGTAGTAAACAATCGGGTTATCTCCGTCGGAACGGACGATGGTATTCTGAAGAGTGCTTTACCCTTTGTCCGACAAATAGAATTGAACCACAAAGAGAATAACTTCTCCATCAGTTTTTCTTCGAACAATTACGTTAATAATACTGACAGAAAAATATATGAATACAAGTTGGAAGGATTCAGCAAAGAGTGGAGCAAAACCAACGGTAATACTGTGGTATTCACCAATATCCCCCCCGGAAAGTACAAACTGGTAATACGTGAACAACAACAGAATCTACTCGACGAAATACATGCTATCGAACTCCCCATCCTTATTCATCATCCCTGGTGGAACACCTGGTGGATGTGGATTCTTTATCTCTGCACAATCACTGTCATTGGCTGGAATATTTTCAGTGAAGCACGTTCCAAGATGCAACTCCGCGCCTCACTGGCACAAGAAAAACTGGAAAAAGAGAAGAATGAAGAACTGATACAAGCCAAGTTGCAGTTCTTTGCCAATATCTCTCACGAGTTTCGTACACCGCTAACACTCATTATCGCACAACTTGAAGCACTGTTACAAGTCAATAGCCTCTCTCCTTTTCTGCGCAGTCGCCTGACAAAAATCTACAGAAACACATTCCAGTTCAAAGAGCTGATCTCAGAGCTACTGGATTTCCGGAAGATGGAACGTGGGAAACTGCATCTAAACGTTTGCCAAATGGACCTCATCCCCTACTTGAGACAAATTCATCAAGATTTCACAGACCAAGCGAACTTACAGAATATACAGTTCATATTCCATACAGAAGCAGAAAACTTGTTGTGCTGGTTCGATGGACGACAATTGAGGAAAGTCCTCACCAATCTACTTTCCAATGCCTTTAAACATACGCCCGAAAAAGGAAAGATAGAATTGTCAATCACCGATAAAGGAGATTCTATTTATATTAAGGTGATAGACTCCGGCAAAGGTATTCCCTCAAAGGCCCTACCGTTCATCTTCGACCGCTTCTACCAGGCGGACGAAAACTTTTCCTCACCCGGTAGCGGTATCGGCTTGGCTCTTTCAAAAGGTATTGTAGAACTACACCACGGTCAAATCGAAGTGCAAAGTGCAATAGATTATGGAAGTATCTTCACAGTAATACTACCCAAAGAAAATCTCTTTAAAGATGACAACGATGTCACCTTCATAGAGGCAACAAAAGCGGAATCTGCAACAATACTCGCACCATTCACAGAAACGACAGAAACAGAAGAATGCGCAGAAACACCGGAACCTATTTTCATTGAAAGGACGGACAAGGACTGCGTACTCATTGTAGAGGATAACGAAGAACTGCTCCAACTGCTTACCGATCTACTCTCGCCACTCTACCGGATAGTTATTGCGATGAACGGCAAGGACGGACTACAAAAAGCAATGGAAGAACGTCCCGACCTTATACTAAGCGATGTCATGATGCCGGAAATGGACGGTATTGAGATGTGTTCCAAGATAAAAACCGACTTCGACCTCTGCCACACCCCCGTAGTACTGCTCACAGCCCTCACTTCGAACGACAAAAAGTTGGAAGGACTGCAATGCGGTGCCGACGAATACATTGGGAAACCTTTCAACAACAAAATGCTGCAAGCTCGCATTGCCAATATACTGCGTAACCGAAAACTGCTAAAACAGAAATTTAGCCAGAAAATGACAACTAGTGAATCTCCTGCTGAAATTGAGATACAAGCACTAGCGCTTAACCCTATTGATGCCAAGTTTCTGGAACAGTTAGAGGAAACGGTCAAAGCCCATCTCTCAGACTCAGAATTCGACGTCGGTGCCCTAGCCAAGGAAATGGCTTTAAGCCGTAGCGCATTCTACAATAAACTGAAAGCCTTGAGCTGTATGTCTCCTAACGAGTTCATTATGAATGCCCGCCTGAAATACGCAGCAGAACTGTTGAGAAATCATCCCGAGCTACAAATCACGGAAATAGCCTATCAGGCAGGATTCAGTTCTCTACGTTACTTCCGGCATTGCTTCAAAGCCTGTTTCAATCAGTCACCACAAGAGTACAGAGGAAAGTGAAAAATCCCGTTCTGCTATTGTTGCTGAACGGGATTCACTCTTTGATACCCTGAGCCTATTGATTACATGTTTTTTAAATTTTATTTTATTCTTCGGTTGCTGCCCATTCTTTGGCGCCTTGTTCTTTCAATTTGCTAGTGAAAGCCTTCGCTTTTTCCATCGCTGCTTCCTCGTCAGCAGGAGCAGCATAAGCGTGTCTGTAGCCTTTCACCTTATTCCATTCACCACGGGTAAAGTCAGGAAATGCAACAGAGGCGCAACCATTGTCCATAGAGAGTTCACCCAATTCTGCCAAGCAGCACCATTCAGCCAAATCATAAACGTCCATATCCAACGGAAGACCATTCTGCAAGCAGTAAACCAAACGGCTGTCCATGATGAAATCCATACCACCATGGCCGCCTACCTCTTTCGCCATCTCACCATACTTTTTCAGGATAGGATGTTGATACTTCTCTACTAAAGCTACCAGCTCCTCTCTCGGCATGAAGCCATGTGAATTCAAGTCGTCCACCTTAGGCTGAACGCCGGAAGCCTTCAACTGCTCTGCATCAAGGGCGTACCCTTGAGTAGGATATTTATTGGCAAAACCCTTAGTACCCGTCAGTTGATAAAGGCGGTTGTAGGGTTGCGGAGTCATCACGTTATGCTGGATTTCGATGACCTTACCATTAGCGGTACGAATCAAAGTAGTAGTGTGGTCACCATTACGGAAACTATTACAAACAGAATCGGCATTTTCTTTCACCAAGTCCTTACCTACGACCGATTTGGTATCCATTGCTACTAAAGTCTCCATACGGTCACCACGATGAATATTGAGGGCCTGCGCCACCGGACCAAGACCATGAGTAGCATATACATCGCCACGATGACGCATATTATAATCCAAACGCCAGCCCAATTTGTCATCCTCACCTTTCTTCCAATAATGCTTCCAGAAAGGAGCAAGATTATGAATATAGGCACCCTGCGCGCGAATTACCTCACCAAACACTCCATGTTGTGCCATATTTAAGGTATTCATCTCAAACCAGTCATAACAACAGTTCTCCAAAATCATGCAGTGCTTACGGTTCTTCTCACTAAGATCAACCAGTTCCCAACATTCTTTCAGGTTCATAGCCGAAGGAACTTCAATCGCTACGTTTTTGCCATTCTCCAATGCGCATTTCGCCACAGGAAAATGATGCAACCAGTCGGTTGCAATATAAACCAGATCAATATCATCGCGTTTACACAATTCTTCGTAACCTTTATCACCCGAGTAAACAGCCGCTTTTGGTAAAGAAGCTTCTTTCAGATACTTTTGACACTTCTCAGCACGCTCCTTTTCATAGTCGCACAGTGCTACAATCTGTGTGCCAGGAATGTAAGTGAAACGTGACACAGCACCCGGCCCACGCATACCTAACCCTACAAATCCCACACGAACTACTTCCATCTTAGGAAGAGCCAGCCCGATGACACTCTCTTGTCCGGCAGGTCGTTCGGGAGTTTTCACTACAATTGTTCCTTTATTCCACCCCCATTCCGTACCCTTGTCGTTGACTTGTACAGTAGATTTCTGCATTGTACATGAACCAAACAAGAGGCATATGCCCAATGCTAAAAAATTTGTTATTTTCATACGTAATTATTAATTAAATTATTCTTAGTAGGCTATCTCATATTTCTTTTACTGCTCATACGCACCACAACCTTTCCTTTACCACCTTCCAATCCACATTCTACCTCCAACATATTGTAACCTTCAATGGGATATTCACCCTTATAGGTATTCTTTGCCGGATAAGTTTTAAAGGTAGCTCCTGCCGGAGCGATGATTTCCATATAAAAATGTTTGCCTTCATGCGTCAAGCGTACCCGGTTCTCTTTTACTTCCACTTGTGCCTTGGTGGAAGCTATCCATGAGACTATAGACTGCGGACTGAGTAAGTCCACTTCATCCATTATCTCTATTGTGTAATCATTTAACAATTTGAACGTGCGGAATACAGAAGAAGCCTGATCTTTGTATAGAGTAGTCATATCCAGCTTTACAGAAGGCTGCTTCGCATCTGTATGCTCTTCGCAAACAAATGCCTCGCCATTGGCATACTGAATCTTATGGTCGATACTCAACGTATTATGGGAAAAATTGTTATTACGGAAATACTTCCAACGTTGTCCGTCAGGACGTCCGTCCCAAAATCCCGGTAGGGCATAATCATCAGCTCCCAGATCCTCTGTCCAACAAACCCCATTGCTTTCAACAATGAATGTACCTCCATCCAAATGTTGATGCGCTTGACGAGGTTCTCCACCCTTGGCTATCAAAAATAGAGAACCTTTCTTATTTCTATTCCCATTGAAAACTATTATATCATTAATTGTGTTGTGGTATATTTCTAAAGCAGGTATTTTCTCCACTTTTTTAGGTGAAGCATTGTCAAACCAAGGAAGTGACAGAAAGAAAAGCTGATGTAGAAGTAAATTATCCTGCATGGTCAATTTTAACTTTTCCCGATACCATTCAGCCACTTCAGGTTGGTTATACATACGGCTGAATAAGAAAAATGCCGGAGAATTTTGAGCATCAGCCCCCGCATTACCGAAATTAAAAAGACGACCGGACGGAGTAAGTGTCCGTTTTTGATAAAGCGCCGTGCGCTCCAAGCCGGGTAGTTGTGCTATACCTCCCTTTCCATTGTCATTATCAGCCACCGCCTTTAGGTAGAGAGTTAAATAACTGGTAGTATATCCCCAATAAGCAGGGCCCTCATAGCATACGCCATCCGGAGCAAAATGTTTCAGGCAGTTGGGCATATACTTGGCAGCATTATCAAGAATGACAGCGGCCTCTTTCGGATAATCTTCTGCAATACCCAAAGCGGCCAGCACCATACCAGTGTTACATACCACGTTCCAATTGGTTTCTCGTTTCGCCCAACTTCCCAAGCTACCCTTTTCGTATTCACGCAACACACGAACAATGGCACGTTCGTACAAACATTTCTTTACCAAGTCTTTAGTCGAAGTAGGCAGCGCATCATACAACCAGTCATAAGCAATAGCTACGGCAGTTGCCATTTCCGCAGTATCCAAATAGTGAGGTGGATCCCAGTCGGGATAGTTACACACCCACAATAAAGCCTCGTTGGCGGCATCCAAGTATTTCCGCTCACCGTAGAGACGGTAAGCTAATGCAAGCGTACCCAAGCGGTTCACATAAGATCGGGATGTCCACAATATATTACCATATTTATCCTTTAAATAAGGTTTCTGCGGAGTAATCACCAATGTATCCGCTTTCGCTTTCAAGAACTCCGCCAACTCACCGGCAAGCTGATTGTTTTGTATCAACTGCTTCACAGCAGCTTCTTCTGCACCAGTGAACAGCAAGCGAGGGTGATTGGAAAGAAAGCGTTGCTGACCATACATATTGCAAACAAAAAGCAACATGAATACAACAACAGTGCATCTGCCCATATTTGCAATCGAATTAAAAAATAGATTTCTCATATTGAAAGAATTAAATGCAACTCCCGTGAATTGTTTTTATGTCATACAAAAACTAATCTGTCAATTTTGTCACATCCATACTCGGTTTCGGATAGTTTTTAGAAGCAATGTAGTGCTTTGTTTCCTCAATCATCTTGGGAGTGACCTCAAAATCATAGTTACCATAATCGCCTACGTGAAATTTTCCGGTCTGAAAGAACCCCCACGCATCGAAAAAGTCCGTAAGATCTGTTTTCAGGAAATCACAGCAAAGCTTAATATATTCATACATATTATGAATAGATGCATTACCTGCCCCTTTATGAGGTTGGTTACGTAAATGCTCCATCAGGTCGGCATAGAAATCCTTATAACCAATCTTATCGGCATAGATTTGAATTTGCCAGAAGGGTATCAACTTATGGAAAGGATCCTTCACACACATGATAAACTGCTTTTCTGGCGCATTAAGTACTTTACTAAAAGCAGCCTCATAAATATGACGCTTACTCAAACGACTGGAATCACCCAAACTCATAGTGCCATACACGGAGAAAAGATTATTGCTCACTTCTGTCATTCCTCCCCAAGTAAGCCAAGGACGCATCTGCATCACGTGTCCTATCTCATGATGAATACCCCAGTTAGTTGTCACTTCCGGACCTATCGCTGCCTTCATAGTGCCATCTGTACCCTCAAAAGCTACACCGTCACCATCGCGAAACATAAAATAGTTAAAGTTGACACGCGCCAGAATACGCTTCTTTGGTATACGATTATATTTCGTGGCACCCGAGAAATCGTATTGTACCTGCATTACCTTGTCATAATTCTCAGCCAGTTCCTTGCCTTTGCCATAAGCCAACTTTTTTAATTGCTCCACAGGGTATGCTAGTTGAATATATTTCCCCTTCACATCCATAACAGGGCTGACCGCATTATCTAATAGACGGTTCCAGTCTTCGTTACTCTGTACAGTAGCGTCAAAGTACCCATTTACCTTCCCAGTTACAAAGTGAATGGTAACTGCCGGTGCAGTGTCGGGGTCATCCGCGAAATAGTCTACATACACATTACCGGCTTTCTTCACATTGATTACGTTCACACCTTCGTGTAACAGTATCTCTTGTTTTTTCAGTCCCCAGCCTTCGGGGTCTTTTGTCGGTTGATAGCCTAGAGTAGGTTGACGCATCCAGTCTGGAATGAGCAGTCCTACGGTGCGTCCGTGAAGGTCACCCACCAATACTACATTTTCTCCAGCTTCCAAATAGACCCCGGTAATGTTTTCGTAACGACTGTATCCGTTGGTGAGTTTGAGTTGTTGCTCCAGTACCTTATTTGAGGGTATAGGCTTATAACTCTGTAACAAGTAGGCCGAGTTATAATCACCTCTCAGCATTTTCTCGGCCAATTGCTTCATTAGCTGGGATTCCATGCCTTTCAAATGTTTGTCTTTAAAGTTCTTAGACAGAGATGATGCTGTCCAATCAGTAAAGTTAGTAAGGTCCTTGTTTACTTGATAGGTGGAGTAAGAGGGTGTTTGCGCATAGAGTACCCCCGCCAAACTACAAAAGGCAGCCACTGTCCACTTGCGAAGTTGTTTCATATTTATAACGTAATAAAGATTAATTTATATACAAAGATAAATAAAAGACCGCCTATTCTAACAGGTTGTGCTAAAATAAGCAGCCTTCATTTCAAATAGCGCCTCTATTTTATTTAATAGAAGTGGCTATACGACTACCATCATATTGTACGGCCATCAACTTATATCCATTTTCCCAAGCAGTATTCATCTTATAGGATTTCTTACTACCTTCAAATACACAAATAAGTTTATTGTCGGCATTGAGCACTTCGAAAGCTACTACATTTTGCCAGTTATTAACGGTAATAGTAGAAGTGGTGATTCCTTCATCGTTGGTTTCTTCTTGATATGAAGCTATACCGGCTATAACATTCTTCTTATCCTTGAAGATATCTACGGTGTTATCTACAATATATTCTACAGCATCTGTACATTTAGGTAATCCCAAGGCAACGATACGATTTCTTACATTGGCTATCTCTGTTTCAGTGATGGTGAATTGTTTGTTGGTATAATCACCAATCATCATATCGATGGGTGATAAGAATCCCCACTTCTCAAAGAAACCAGTCAAGTCCATACCAGCCGATACGCAACTGTTATAAACAAATTCGAGTTGGCACAAACCATCGGTTGTCGGATTAGCTGTGGTACGTACTTTCTCATAGATGTCTGCATAGAAACCTCCGTGATCGGTCCGTTTCATCGGAGTGTTTCCTTTCACTTCGCCAAAGTAGAGTTCCAATTGCCAGAACGGAACTAATTTGTTGAATACATCGCTTTCGGCATTATGTGCCTTTTGACCTGCCATAATGCTATTGAAAGCCGACACATAACGATCCTGAACAGTCAAACGTGACGGCTCGTTGTAGACCTTAGTTTGTACATAAATGGCAGTAATGTTGTTTGTTACCTCTGTCATGCCATGCCATTTCAATCCCGGACGAGTTTGATGAATATGTCCCAATTCGTGTGCAGGTCCCCAACAATTGGCCGCCATTTGGGTCTCATCAGCCAGATAATTCAAACTACTTTCAATGTAGGCTGTATGATAATCGGTAGCATACATAAATGAGCCACTATTATAATGGACATGGAAATAACTACGATTATGAAACATACGATCATACTTTTCCAATCCCAAGAACTCTTGCTGACGATAAATCATATCATCATAAAGGTTAATCAGGTTATCTACATCCTTAGTATAATTCAAGAAACTGCGCGTAGTAAACGTAAGATGCACATATTTACCTATCACATCAAAGTGAGTATCTACACTATTATTGAGTAACTCTTTCCAACGTCCTTTCAGTTTTGGATTTTGACTATCGTAATATCCATTTACCTTACCCGATGCAAAATGCAGAGTGATTTCAGGGGCATTTTCATAATCATCTTTGTGATACATCACATACACAAGTCCTTTCTCTTTAATGCTAATAGTATTAACACCGTTTACAATGGTATATTCCGTTCCTCCAAATCCATCTTGTCCTGGTTTGTCGAGATTCTGTACACGGATATTCACTTTATCCAATCCATTCAAATCGGCCATTACTACCAAGTTCTCTCCGGCAGGAACAAAGATTCCTGTTGGATTATCAAGTAAACTATATTTAGCTGTTTTATTAACAGCAGCATCGATATCAGGATGCGGATAAGCCTTATAGTTGGCAATACGGAACTCACGTTGGTACTCATTATTATACATAAACCAAGCCAAAGTCTTGTAAAATGAACTCTTACAATTCAAAATATCCTCTTCGGTGACGGTAGGCTTCAAGTCAGTGCAAGCGATATCAGTAAACAGTTCATCATATTTGAAAGCATTGGGATCTTTTTGGAAGAACTGCATTTCTTGACACCGCAATGGTTTGCTCATATTATAGCAAGTACTGATAGTAAATTTTACCTTTGTCACATTGCTTTGGGAAGCATTGAAGTCTGCACGTGTAGAGTTGGCGTTATCAAATGTCCCTTCGTATACTTTCACATATTCTGCACTACGTGTTTTATTAACATCGGTCAACACTTCAATCTTCACATCTTTAAAACGATTAGCAGAATAGGTACAATGATAAATGATGTAGTCCAAATCTACCGGTTCATCAAAAGTATATTCAATATACTGAGGATATACCAATCCTATTGGAGCTTTCCAATTCGCTTGCCATTCGGTAGTCAAATCATTATCGAAAGTTGCATCATAATTTCCACCGGGCACACCACCATCACCTTCCGCACTGTTGGGAAACAGTTGAATATCGTTGCCCTCTTCAGGTGCAACAGGTTCGTAAACATCCAGTCCTTTTTGCACCACATTAATAACGGTTGGCTCCAAGTCGGACATTTCATCACTATCGGCAAACACAATTTCACCCATACGTTTTGCTCCCTTGTTACTCTCTATTTTAAAGAGGTATTGTTTGGTAACAGTTTCCTGCGGAGCACGGGTATCAGGTTGAGTCTCTTTTATTATCCAATCGGGGAGGGTAATAATATAGTCTACATTCGAAGTTACTTCCACCAATACTTTATCTCCGGCAGCATCGATATTCATGTTCTGAGGAGATACCAAAATAGCTTGTTGGTAACCTAACTGCGCTACACGTACAGTATCTGTTTGAGAAAATGCCTTTACATAGAATTCACCTCTACGCACATATTTGTCTTCACTCAAAATAACACTTACAATCAAATTGTCATCTTCATTACGAGTCACACTACACCAGCCTTGTAGTTCTTTGCTCAATTCTACAGTCCATTCTTCGTTACAACGAACCTCCAGTATCCGTTCTCCACTGTTTTGGTCAAAGTTCACATTGTAGCTGTCTAAGAGCAAAAACGGAGTGAGCGGTATATCAAAATTATAATCGTCACAGCCAGTTAATATAGTCATCCCAAAGAACACCATTATAACCCAACCAGCTATTTTTTTTAATAAATTACTCTTCATAGTATATTTTCTTTCTGTATTAGATACTTTATTTGCCTTCCCCCTCATCCCTAATAGACATGAGAGAGAAAGCTTTTTCTTTAATTATAGTAAGGGTTTTGCACAATATGCGGGCATTTGTTAATTTCCTGATAAGGAATTGGCATTAGATATTGTCCCTTATGGAAATTTCGCGGTAATGGAAGATCCATCGGAGTAAAATCTTCCACCTTAGTAGCATTAGTATTCAGTCCGCGATCGGGCATTCCACAATGTTGCTCTGCTATTTTCCAACGACGAATATCGAAGAATTTATGACCTTCTAAATATAACTCGTTCATACGTTCTGCACGTACAATCTCTCGCATCCCCTCTTGAGTGTTTTGGTAACCAGGATTAGTAGAATACTTATCCCAAGCCTCATCTACACTAGGAATACCGGCACGTTCGCGTACTTTATCCAAATATACTTTAGCTTCGGATAAACGATCCAACTCAACTAAAGCTTCAGCATAGTTTAAATAAAGCTCTGCAAGACGGAATAACGGAAATGGATATTCTATTACATTCCATTCAGCGGACGGTACAACACCCTTTTTATTTCCAAATCCAGAAATAGAATACTCCTGATCGGTACGATTACCACGACCATGAGGATCATCTCTCAACAAATGGATTCTGATAGCACGCTTAGCCGGATCAGCACTAATTTCTTCATTGTTATATTTACCAAATTCAAAATATCCATTATGATAGGTAGTCCACGCATAAAATCGGGGCTCACGATCGGTGCAAAGACGCATTACCTTATCACTACTAGGAGTAAAATTAGCATATTTCACAAGATCCTCATAATTGTTTCCATCACAATTTTCCGGAGCACTAATATATTCATAACGTTCGTCATAGTCGAACGTTTTATCCTTATTTATTGGAAGCCCGTTTTTAGTGTAAAATGCTTCAATGGTTTGCAAAGTAGGACAGTTAGTCATACTGATACCAGCAAACTTACCACCGAGCGTCTGACGAGGCGGACAGCGACGCTGTATTCCATAATAGTCATCATTACGTGTGTCAGCCCAAATAATTTCCGGATTATTCCCTGTCTGATTGTCGATATTGGTATATCTCAATCTTCGTTGTGCTTTATTGGGAAGTCCCGGTTTAGCATCACTTGGTTCACCGGCATCCGCATCGTGATAGAGATGGAATTTAGCTTTTTCCACTTCATCAATTGCATACTTTGTTTGGGTAGCACTTATTTCCCATTTTGCTTGACTTTTCTCTTGAGCTATTAACTGACGTCCATCTAACGGACTACGGAAATCGGCATACATTTCTGTGTTTCCATTATAGAGCGGTGAAGCAGCATAGAGGTAAACTCTGGATTTCAATGCTAATGCTGCAAGACGTGTGGCACGACCATAATCTTTTCCACTCCATGTAGTAGGTAGTCCGCCTTCAGACATTGCTTCATCCAATTTTTCGTTAATAAAGGCCACTACTTCGTCTATACTACTACGTTCGGGAAAACCACTAATGGGTGTTTCTAAATCTATAACACTGCGAATAATCATGGTCGGACCATACGAACGCATAGACAAGAAATGATAATAAGCTATCAAAAAATTAGACTCTGCCAAATATTGTTTTTTCATTTCGTCTGTTACATATTCGTTGGACACTTGTTTCAAGCTTTCTTGGAACATGTAGCATTGATGAATACCATTCCAAATAGTAGACCATGTATTACTAGTAAATCCCAAACTGACAGGACTATAATAACCGTATTTGAAAGTGGTAAACAATTCTTTGGTAACAGCTGTGAGTTCTTCCGCAAGCCAATAACTGTTACCGAAAGTTCTGTTAGCCGGTAAATAGCCATAACAAGAATAGAGATATCCTCTTACCGCACCTTCCGTCTTCCAAGTATCCGATTCTTGTGCACGTTCATCGGGGACAATGTCTAGATAATCGCAAGAACTAAGTTGCCCCATCATTCCCAATACGATTAAAAATTTTGCTATCTTTTTCATATAGAATTCTTATTTATTATTAAAGGTTACTTGAATACCAAAATTGATGATACGTTGAGTGGGGTACTTCATACCACTACCGCTCCCCATTTCAGGATCCCAATAATCGAAAGGGGAAAATGTCAACAGATTCTGTCCGCTTAAGTAGAAGCGCCAGCCTTTGAAAGTATAACCCACTTCGGCATTTTTCAGTTTCAAAAACGAACCATTACGTAACCAATAGGTTGAGTTTTGTGTATTATTGCCATTGTTTTCCAATGTCAAACGCGGATATTTGGCATCAATATTTTGGTTTTCAGTAGTCCAGTGGTCATCGGCTATGTATTTAAACAAGCCGCGGATACGTGCCTCACCAAAAGGATGGATACCACTCATCAAAATTGAAGTCTTAGCTACTCCTTGAAAGAAGAAAGAGAAATCCCATTTCTTGAATTTGATAGAAGGACCAAAACCATATACTATTTCCGGGTCTTGCGGATTGCCCACATAACGTCGGTCATTGCCATCAATCACATTATCATATTCACCACGGTAGTTAGGAAGATTATGATACCAAATATCCCCAGGTTGTGGAGTGTATCCCAAAGCTTTTTGATCGGGGTTATTATGGATGGTCTTTTCATCGGGGAATAATCCGTTGTCAATATAGAGCAAATATTGCCCTAATGAATGCCCTACCGATGACAAGTTAGGATATTCTTGGAAAGGAGGCTCATCTCGTTCCAAAATGGTATTGTGCGCATAGGTGAATGTTCCCTTGAAAGAGAGAAAAAGATCTTTGTTCACCTGTTTGTTATAATCTATCGACAAATCCATACCTATATTTTTCATCTTACCTAAGTTAGCATATACCGTTGCTCCGCTCAAACCCAAGAAATCGGGGATTGTACTACCTCGACTCAAGAAGATGTCTCTACGAGTCTCTTTGAATGCTTCGACTGTCAGATTAAAACTATTATAAAGTTGAAGATCAATACCTACATTTATCTTTTCTCCTATTTCCCATCCCAAATTTGGATTAAAGAAACGAGACCATTTAGGTCCCTTGTAAGTTACCCTGTTTCCACCGACACCTGTAGTGTATCCAGGACTACCACCCAAATCAATATCTTCAAGATAAGTAAATCGTCCGGCTCCGGTATTATCATTACCTACCAATCCCCACGATCCACGCAGTTTTAAGTTGGAAATCACAGGACGAATATTATCCCAAAATTTCTCATTTGATATGTTATATCCTACAGCGATAGATGGGAAGAAACCATAGCGGTTACCTGATGCAAAGTTTTCCGAACCATTGTAACCAAAGTTAGCTTCAGCCATATAGCGACCATCGTAAGCATACGACACACGTCCGGCAATACCCTGTTTGCGCTCAGGCAGTGAGGAAAAAAGGTCAGTCACATTATTTGTATTGTACTGCTGACGATTAAACAAAAACATGGCATTCACATCGTGTACACCGCCAAAGGTATGTTTATAGTCTAAAGTAGCTTGCAGATAGAGTTTACGGTTACCGCTATGCGAGCCCGAGGTTTTAATAGCAGTACCACGTTCATTGCCCGTTCTACGAAGAGTATATTCACCGGTTTCGTCATTTTGAGAAGCGACCTCAAAAGCATTATAGTCACTCACACGAGTGGCATTACTGCTTGAATGGTTTTTGTAAGAGAATAATCCATTGAATGCCAATCCTTTTATAAACATACCCAAATCCTGCTGCAACTTAAAATTGGCAGTAATAATACTGGTATGGTTTGTTTTGTATCCGGTCACGTAGTCAGCTACAGGATTCATATATCCACCGGTAGCAAATGGGCCCCCACTTTTATCCCCCCACATAATATCTTCGGTATCATATCCATAACCAGCAGGAAAAGAAACAGGATAGTCTACAGGATTGTGTTCCATAGTAGATGCAAATAAAGAACTTGTACTAGCATTCGGTCCTTTCCAATCTTTAATAGAGGCATTCAAACCCAATGACAGTTTAGTAGTAGGAGTCGCTTGTACATTCAAGTTATTAATAAAATCGTAGTTGGTTACATTGATGTTATTATTATAGCTGAAACCATATTTCTCGCTCAACGAGTTCAAGTTACCATCGCTGTGTTTCACACCCACACTCATAAAGTAGTCCATTTTTTTGTTACCTCCACGAATATTGAAGTTGGCACGCTGGGCAAAAGCATTTTTTTTGAACATCTCATCATACCAATCTACATTAGGATAAAGATAGGGATTGAGTCCGGCACGTGTTCCTTCTATCTTTTCCCTACTATAGGGAGTAGCAGCCGAAGTGGGGCGAGCGGCTCCTTCATTATAAGCTTCCATATAGGTTACACCATCAGCCATTTCAGGAACTTTGGTTAGCGAGGTCAAGGCTCCCTCTAAGCGAAAGTTAATAATAGGCTTGTCGAGATCTTTACCACTTTTGGTAGTAATAATCATTACACCATTGGCGCCGCGTGTACCATATAGCGCAGTAGCAGTAGCATCTTTCAAGATAGAGAAACTCTCGATAGCTTCAGCATCGAGTGAATTCAATTCAGTACTGCTGATTTCCACACCATCCAAAATAATAAGTGCACCAGTTGCGCCACTAAAGGTAGATTTACCGCGAATCCAGAAACTGGCCCCATCGGCACCCGGTTCACCACTACGTTGTACAGCAATGACACCCGAAAGACGTCCGGCAAATGAAGTAGACAAACTAGAAGAAGGTACCTTTAATTCAGCAGGTCTCACCTGTGTCACAGCACCAACCAAACTTTCTTTCTTTTGTCCTACGCCAAAAGCAGTCACAACCACTTCATCCAATGATTCAGTAGCTTCACTCAACTCAACTGTATAAGTCTTCAAATGACTTATACTGATTTCTTTGCTCTCATACCCCAAATAAGAAATGATAAGCACATCTCCTTTTGATGCTTTCAAAATAAATTCACCATCAAGATTAGTAGTAGTACCAACAGTAGTTCCCTTTACTTTGACAGCTGCACCAATAACTGGTTCACTCGTTTTTCCATCCAAAACAACACCTCGGATTTCGCCCGTTTTTTGTTGTGCTCCCATAGAATTAACTAAAATCACCTCATTTCCATTTACTCCATTTGCGAATGAAGAATTCGAAATGAAACAAAGACCTAAAGTCAACAAAGGAAGCGCACTAAGAATTATGCCACTTTTCTTTTTCATAATAATAAAGAGTTTTTTGTTTTCATAATAAAAGTTTTATTTTAGATAAAGGGTTAATTATTTACCAGCACAAAAGTGAATAATTCCATTCAAATAAAGAGGATATTTCATCTATTTCAGGTACTGAATTTGTCTTCTCCATGAAAAAAATCTATTTTAACACAACAGAGAGAGGATTAACGATTTCTTTCCTAAAAAAGCTTCTTACCGGACAAAACGTTAAAAACAAAAGTGAAAACACAAACTCCCCTTCGAATGGACGGAATATCCCCCTACCTATTTTATATAGGAATAACTTTGCAGCATAAAAACATCTAACATATAATATCTAATAACATGATTAAATTTATAAAGAAGAATCCGGCAATCCCCCAAAGATGGATTGTACTTACTGCATTGGCATATTCACTAACTGCCGCACAAGCTCAAACGCCCCAAGCAGAAAAAGCATTTATCAAAGAGAATATGGAATTCGCCACCAAACAATATAGTTTGATGATGCAAACCCCTGCACAAGGAAAAAATGGAAAAGCTATCATGCCACACAGTATGCGCAAAGACGGTACTCCCAGCAAAGGAAGTATTTACCTTTGGACAGCAGGCTTTTTCCCTGGTACATTATGGTATCTATCAAACTACACAGGCGACAAAGCTTTGCAAGACTCTGCCTTAGTTTATACACATCAAATGGAACCCGCAAAGACCTTCACAGACAATCATGATATTGGATTCATGATGTATTGCAGCTATGGTAATGCCAATCGCTTCGCACCAAAAGACGAATATGAGGACATATTAGTAGAATCGGCACGTTCACTCTGTACACGTTTCCGCCCTCAAGCAAAAGTCATTCAATCATGGAATGGATTTCGCAGTTGGCACGGTGACAAAGTATATGATTTTCCTGTTATCATCGACAATATGATGAATCTAGAACTATTATTCCATACCTCCAAAGTGACGGGTGATGAAAGTTTTCGTAAAGTGGCTATTTCACATGCAGAACAAGTAATGCACCATCAAGTACGTAAGGACTACAGTTGCTTCCACATCATATATTATGATAAAAAAACAGGCAAGCCCATCAAAGGAGAGACTTCTCAGGGATATTCAGATAATTCAGCCTGGTCACGTGGACAAGCTTGGGGAATCTATGGATTTACCATGTGTTACCGTGAGACGAAAGACAAACGCTTCTTGAAAACTGCAGAAAAGATGGCAGACTTCTACCCTGATCATCCCAACCTTCCTTCCGACAAGGTTGCCTGGTGGGACTTTAACGCCTTTCAAGAAGGTTACACACCCGGTATCCGTTCCAACGCCTGCAAAATGGTAAATAACTACCGCGACGCTTCCGCCGCAGCCTGCGTAGCTTCGGCATTACTGGAACTGAGTACTTATAGCAAAGGTAGCAAAAGCAAGAAATATCTGGAAAGTGCCAAACAGATTCTACATGCACTAGGTAGTACCAACTACCGCGCCGAGCTAGGTAAGAATGCAAACTTTATACTGATGCATAGTGTAGGTGCCGTACCTCACAATTCAGAAATAGATGTGCCGCTAACGTATGCCGACTACTATTTCATCGAAGCTTTACATCGTTATAACCGAATGCTGGACGGAAAAAGTCCACTATAAATAAAAGGAAAAAACATGAAAAGAAAGAATTATCTAATCTGTTTACTAACGGCTATAATACTACTGCCAATAGGAGTACAAGCCAAAGACAAGAAAAAAGGAAAGAAGAATATTCCCATGACGGAAATTCAAACCACTGGCACCCAAGATCGCGCCATATGGGTAAAGCTACTTTGGAAAATATCATATCCTGTCATCCATAACCTCGCAGAAGGAACACTACACCAGAATATGCCCATTGAGACCCGTAGCGGTGAAACAGCAGGCTACAAAGACATGACACATCTGGAAGCTGTAGGCCGCACACTCGCCGGGGTTGCCCCTTGGCTAGCACTCCCCGATGATGATACAGAAGAAGGCAAACTACGCAAGCAGATGCGTGAAGAAGTACTGAAAGGATTAAAAAATGCAGTAGATCCTGCATCACCCGACTTACTGAACTTCACCAAACACGCTCAACCTATCGTAGATGCCGCCTATCTGGTACATGCCTTCCTCCGCGCCCCCAAAGCTTTATGGGAACCATTGGATGAAGTTACAAAAGAACGCTATATTAAATCCTTCCAATCCTTACGTGATCGTACTGGTGCTTACAACAACTGGTTACTCTTCACCGGACTAACAGAATCATTTCTGTTGGGAAAAGGTGTACAATACGACCAGTTCCGTATTCGTGTAAGTAAAAACAAGGTAAAAGAATGGTATGTAGGCGATGGCTGGTATAGTGATGGTCCATCATTCAGTATGGATAATTATAACGCCTACGTGATGCATTCTATGATGGTAGCTATGCTGGAAAATCTTTTACCTAAACGTTGGGCAAGTCAGAAGGAGCTAGACGAAGCTATGAACCGCATGATACGCCACTCTGAATTTTGTGAACGTATGATAGCTCCCGATGGCACATATCCCGCTTTCGGACGTTCGGTTACTTATCGTACCGCTGCATTCCAATCGTTAGCAGACGTAGCTCTACGCAAAAAATTGCCCTCACACGTTTCTCCCGCCCAAGTACGTTGCGCCCTGACTGCCGTACACCGAAATATGTATGAGGGAAATCAGAACTTCGATAAGGATGGTTGGTTAGTGCTTGGCTTCAACGGTCATCAGCCAGAATGTGCTGATGGTTATACCTCCACTGGCAGCCTTTATATGGCAACCTTAAGTTTTCTACCTCTCGGTCTTCCCGCTGATGATCCGTTTTGGACAGATGCATACGCAGATTGGACTAGCAAAAAAGCTTGGAAAGGAGGACATCTACACAAAGATTACAAAGTGGAATACTAAAACAGGGTTATCAAATGGTCCAGAAACCAACCTTTATAACTTAGCAAGGCATGAAAATTTGTATATAAACAATAAAAATGTTGTGATTAAATAACCAATTACCATCCTCCTGTATTATCCTCTAGTATAACGGTATAGAGTTAATACAAGGGGATGGATCCAAATGGTTTAATCCGTATACCACTATCTTTTACTGCATAGCAATCTCACAATACTACCTGTAAATCAGCGTTGACAAATATTCCTCAGCAAACATCTCATTGGCAACTTCCAACAAAGTCTCTGCAGTCAAAGCCTCTATACGTTTAAAGACAAGCTCGGATGATTCGTACTTATGGTAATGCAGGAAAGTTTTCGCCATGCCCAACGCATTATTCTCAAAATTATCGGAGGCCACCCCGATTTGTCCGATCAACTGCTTCTTGGCTGCCGCCAACTGAGAAGAAGTCATTTTCACATCCCGCATTCGTTTCAGTTCCTTATAGGTCAATTTCAAACAAGTATCCATATCTTCAATATCCGTCCCGAAGTAGATGCAGAAAGCACCTGTATCGGTATAAGAAGTCAGATTGGATTCGACATTATAAACCAATCCCCTGCGTTCACGAAGAGAAACATTCAGTTTGCTGTTCATTCCAGGACCGCCGAGGATATTATTCAGCAGATAGAGTGCGGTACGTTTGTCGTCGTATGCATTATATCCACGGCTACCAATCATTACATGTGCCTGATGTGTGTCTTTAGTTACCGTTAAATGTTCAGGAATATAAAGAGGCGGAGGCGTACGGCGGTTCTCAATTTCCACTGCAGGAATATCCGACATATATTTTTCTGCCAGACGGATAATTTTCTTGAAATCATATTGTCCTTGAACGAAAAACACCATATTCCCCGGCTGATAGAACCGACGGGTAAAGGACAGGACATCCTCCGTGCGAAAACTCCTCAGAAGTTCCGGTTTCCCCAGAATGTTTCTTCCCAGCGGATGATTACGGAATATCATATCTTCAAAATCATCGAAGATCAATTCGGAAGGATTGTCTTCATAGGATTGGATTTCGTCAATAATCACTTCTGTTTCCTTTTCAATCTCATGTTGCGGAAAAGTAGAATGGAATACAATATCCCCCAGTAGCTCAAGCGCACGTTCCAGATGTTCTGTCAGGAAGGCGGAATAGACAACCGTTTCTTCTTTATTCGTATAAGCATTGAGGTCACCGCCTACATTCTCCATTCGGTTGAGAATATGCCAAGCTTTCCGTTTCACCGTTCCCTTAAAAATAAGATGTTCTACAAAATGAGCCATTCCCTGTTCATTTGCCGCTTCATCACGGGTGCCGGCATCAATCGCAAAACCACAATAAGCTACTTTTGAAAGCGTCGGTTCATGGATAATACGCAGGCCATTAGGTAATGTATATTCGTTGCAATGCATTGTTTTCTACTTCCTTATTGAATTAATGCCACAAAAATACAATAAAACTTATTGCTGTTTATAGAAAATTGCAGATATTTGTGGACTATAACAGTTACAACGTATATGGAAAAGATAGGAATTTTCTGTTCTGCCTCTGAAAACATTGACAAAATGTACTTCGAAAGTGCTCGCCGAATAGGCGAATGGATAGGACAGACAGGCAAAACGTTGATTTACGGAGGAGCCAACCTCGGACTTATGGAATGCGTAGCACGCACCGTAAAAGAAAACGGGGGTAAGGTCATTGGAGTAGTCCCGACCAAACTGGAAGAAAATGGTAGAGTAAGCTCTCTACTGGACGAGGTGATTCATACCCGCAACCTGAGCGACCGCAAAGATATAATGACGGAAAAGTCGGATGTATTGGTGGCACTGCCTGGAGGCGTAGGCACACTCGACGAAGTTTTCCACGTTATAGCTGCCGCTTCTATTGGCTACCACCACAAGAAAGTTATCTTCTATAACGAATATGGTTTCTACAACGAGCTGCTGAAAGCACTCAAAACCTTGGAAGAAAAAGGCTTTGCCCGCCAACCTTTCTCAACCTATTACGAAATAGCAAACACTCCGGATGAACTAAAAGAAAAAATAAACTGATCATATGATAGACTCCATTAAACAACTTTTGCAACAGGAAGCACAAGCTGTGCTCAATATCCCTGTAACAGACGCTTATGAGAAAGCAGTACAACTTATTGTTGAACAGATACATCAGAAGAAGGGAAAACTAGTAACTTCCGGTATGGGGAAAGCCGGACAAATTGCGATGAACATTGCTACCACTTTCTGTTCTACGGGTATTCCCTCTGTATTTCTGCACCCTAGCGAAGCACAACATGGTGACTTGGGTATCCTGCAGAAAAATGATTTGCTCCTGCTTATCTCCAACTCCGGCAAGACGCGTGAAATCGTCGAACTTACCCAACTTGCTCACAATCTGGACCCGGAACTGAAGTTTATCGTTATCACGGGAAATCCAGATAGTCCGTTGGCGCACGAATCGGATGTTTGCCTGAGTACCGGTAAACCTGCCGAAGTTTGTACGCTGGGTATGACTCCTACTACTTCGACTACTGCCATGACTGTTATCGGTGATATTCTGGTAGTACAGACCATGAAGGAAACCGGATTCACCATTGCCGAATATTCGAAACGCCACCACGGAGGTTATCTGGGAGAAAAATCAAGATCACTATGCGAAAAGTAATCGGTATCGGAGAAACAATCCTCGACATCATCTTTCGAGGCGACCAGCCTTCCGCAGCCGTACCGGGAGGCTCTGTATTCAACGGCATCGTATCCTTAGGCCGGATGGGAGCAAACGTCGGTTTCATCAGCGAAACCGGTAACGACCGCGTGGGAAACATTATCCTGCAATTCATGCGTGACAACAATATCCCGACCGACCATGTGAATGTATTCCCTGACGGGAAATCACCGGTATCTCTGGCTTTTCTCAATGAGCAAAGTGATGCCGAATATATCTTCTACAAGGATTACCCCAAACAACGTCTCGATGTCCTGTTCCCCAAACTGGAAGAAGACGACATTGTCATGATAGGCTCCTACTACGCCTTGAATCCGGTATTGCGGGAAAAGATTCTCGAACTGCTCGACCAGGCGCGCGAGAAAAAAGCTATTATCTACTATGACCCCAACTTCCGTTCTTCACACAAAAACGAAGCGATGAAACTCGCTCCCACCATTATCGAGAATTTGGAATATGCGGATATTGTACGAGGCTCATTGGAGGACTTTTTCTATATGTACGGCATGCAGGACGCGGACAAGATATACAAGGATAAAATCAAATTTTACTGTCCTCGGTTTATCTGTACTGCGGGAGGAGAAAAAGTATCACTCCGTACAAATTTAGTTAATAAAGATTATCCGATAGAACCATTGGAAGCTGTCAGTACCATTGGAGCAGGTGACAACTTCAATGCCGGGCTGATCTACGGATTACTTAAATACGACGTCAGATATCGTGATTTGAACAACCTGAACGAAGCAACCTGGGATAAGGTTATCCAGTGCGGAAAAGACTTTGCCGCAGAAGTCTGCCGGAGTTTCAGCAACTCCGTATCCGTAGAATTTGCGGAAAGCTATAAATAATACCCGCGAAATAGAATAGCGGTACAATATTTTATTAACTGATAAATGATAGTTGATTCAACTATATTGACTATCTTTGCACCCGAAATAAAAGATATACAGAGATTTAATGAAGACATTTGAAGAGCTTGGCGTTTCTCCGGAGATACGTAGAGCAATTGAAGAAATGGGATACGAGAATCCCATGCCGGTACAAGAGGAAGTGATTCCGTACCTTTTAGGAGAAAATAATGATGTAGTAGCTCTTGCACAGACAGGAACAGGTAAAACAGCCGCATTCGGCCTGCCCTTGCTCCAACAGATTGACGTAAAGAACAGAATTCCACAATCGCTTATCCTCTGCCCTACTCGTGAGCTTTGTCTCCAGATAGCAGGAGATTTGAACGATTATTCCAAATACATTGACGGGCTGAAAGTACTCCCGGTATACGGTGGTTCTTCTATTGACAGTCAGATACGCAGCCTGAAACGCGGTGTACATATCATCGTGGCCACTCCCGGACGTTTATTGGACTTAATGGAGCGCAAGACCGTATCCTTGTCCACTATTCGCAACGTGGTAATGGACGAAGCGGACGAAATGCTGAATATGGGATTTACGGATAGTATCAATGCTATTCTTGCCGATGTTCCCCAAGAACGTAATACGTTGCTTTTCTCTGCAACAATGAGCCCGGAAATTGCGCGCATCTCAAAGAACTATCTGCGCAACGCTAAAGAAATCACTATCGGCCGCAAGAATGAAAGTACCAGCAACGTAAAGCACGTTGCCTATACCGTTCATGCTAAAGATAAGTATGAAGCACTGAAGCGTATCGTAGACTATTATCCGCAAATTTACGGTATCATTTTCTGCCGCACACGTAAGGAAACACAGGAAATTGCAGATAAACTGATGCAGGAAGGTTATAATGCCGACTCATTGCACGGTGAATTGTCACAGGCACAACGTGACGCCGTGATGCAGAAATTCCGTATCCGTAACCTGCAACTGCTCGTTGCTACGGACGTAGCTGCCCGCGGGCTGGACGTGGACGACCTGACACACGTCATCAATTACGGATTGCCGGATGATACGGAAAGCTATACTCACCGTAGCGGACGTACAGGACGTGCCGGCAAGACAGGTACTTCTATCGCCATTATCAACCTGCGTGAGAAAGGGAAAATGCGTGAGATTGAACGTATTATCGGCAAGAAGTTTATTCCCGGAGAAATGCCGACTGCAGCAGGAATTTGCCAGAAACAGTTACTTAAAGTAATTGACGACCTCGAGAAAGTAAAAGTAAACGAAGAGGAGATTTCTGAATTCATGCCCGATATTTACCGTAAACTAGAATGGTTAAGTAAGGAAGACTTGATTAAACGAATGGTTTCTCACGAATTTAACCGCTTTGCCGAATATTACCGCAACCGCGCAGAGATAGAAGTACCGACCGATAGCCGTGGCGAACGTACCGGAAGAGGTGACCGAAAAGAAGGTGGTTTCGAAAAAAGAAGCCGGAAAGCTGCTCCGGGCTTCAACCGTTTATTCATTAACTTGGGCAAAACGGACAGTTTCTTCCCCAGTGACCTCATCGGCTTGCTGAATAGCAATACACGTGGACGCATTGAATTAGGACGTATCGACTTAATGCAGAACTTCTCTTTCTTTGAAGTTCCCGAAAAAGAGGCTATCAATGTCGTAAAAGCTCTAAGCCGTGCGAAATGGAACGGACGGAAAGTCGTAGTAGAAGTATCTAGTGAAGAAGGCGGAAAAGGACATGAAAACGGTTCAAGTGAACGCAAAGGCGGAAAACGATTCGGCAAAGGAGAAGATCGTACTCCACGCTACGACAATAAAGATAGAAAAACAAAAGATGCTTCTACCAAAGGTCCAAAATCCGGCAAAAAAGAAAAACCGAGTCGTGCAGAACGAGGCTATTCGGATGCTCGCGGTCCAAAAAAGAAAGACGACTGGCAGGAATTCTTTAAAGACAAAGAACCAGACTTCAGTGAAGAAGGGTGGGCACGCAGAAAACCAAAGAAATAAAAACTTTCAAAGCAAAAACCATAGAATTCCCCTTTTGAGGGAATGGTTACTTCTTTAAAAAAGTTGTACCAAAAACGTTTATATAACCTTTTATAAGGTGAGTTCAATATAAACTTAATGATTATGCTTCCCTTCCTTTGGAAAGGAAGGAGAAGCATGAGAATGAAGTTATATCAAACTCACCTTATTTTTAATTCTTTTATCAGATTTCCCGCTTTCCCGTATTTCTCGATAATAAAGAGCATATAACGCACATCCACACCGATACATCGTTGTAAATCGGGTTCAAATACAATATCACTGCTCATGGCTTCCCAATTGCCGTCAAACGCCAGACCGAGCAACTCTCCCTTACCGTTGAACATGGCACTGCCGGAGTTTCCTCCTGTTATATCATTGTTGGAGATAAAGCAGACATTCATATCTCCCTGTTCGTTGGCATACCTGCCGAAGTCGCGGGAAGATAATAAAGACAAGAGTTCCGGCTGCACGGCAAAGTCAATGTCTCCGGCATGCTCTTTTACCTTCTCAAAGATACCTTTCACTGTTGTATAATAGCCGTAAGTAGCCCCGTCGAAAGGAGAATAACCACTGACCGTCCCGAAACTGAGCCGCATGGTCGAATTGGCGTCGGGATAGAAATTGCGGTCGGCATACATACGGCGCATGGCATCATTGAATAAGCGCTCTCCCTGTTCGATCTGCTCGGAAGCTTCGGAAATACCCTGGTTCATCTCATAATATTTCACAATCAGGTCAAGACTCAAAGATACGGCAGGGTCTTCAATCAGATTATACGTCGTATCCCGTTCCAGGAAGCGTTTCAAACCTTTAGGCGAGGTTATATTGGATGTTGCATACAAGGAGTCTACATAGGCTTGGATATTCCCGTTATAGAGCGTGTCGATCTTATCGTACATAGCGGGAAGATACTTCTTGTCCACTTTCGTTTGATACTCTTTCAGCATGGCGGCAAAGACTTCCTTGTCAATGGCAGTATCCAGGTTGTCATACTTTTCCAACAGCTTCTTCATACGGCTTACCACTTGCTTTTCTTCCGCCTCAAAGTCGAAGTTCAGAATTTCAAGCGCAAGCTGAACCAATTCAGGACCATTGATAAATGCTTCACCGAAATAAGCCAAGGCACGGTTTATCTCACGACGATTGCCATAATTCAGCTCCAGGGAAGAGAATAAACGAATAAGTTTCTCCCTTTCTTCGGGATGCGCCTGAATCCATTCGCGCAGTGCAGCCTCGGCAGCACGTTTCTTTTCCAGCACTTTCAGGTGTTGGATCGCTTTATTGGTTCCGATACTATTCTTCCAGTAATTAGAGCTTTCATCGTACTTTGAGGCATACTTGATACGGATGTCCGGACGACGGTCCATTTCCCGCTTCCAAATAGCCTGTTTCACTCCACGCACGTCAATCATAGCCTGATTGATGCCGTTCATCATCTCCTCGATACCATACGAAGAGAGATAACGCTCCGTACTCCCCGGATAACCGAGCGTCATACAGAAAGAGCCTTCCTTATATCCTTCCAAAGAGACAGGAGCTACATATTCGGGATGATAGGGCACATTGTCCGGAGAATAATCCGCCGGACCGTTCTGAGTGTTCGCATAGATACGGAATACGCTGAAATCGCCCGTATGACGCGGCCACATCCAGTTGTCCGTATCCCACCCGAACTTACCGACAGAGGAAGGGGGAGCAAATACCAGGCGGACATCATTATAATCACGGTAAACAGACAGCCAGAACTCATTTCCCGCATAGTAGGCGTCAACAATACCCGTCAACGTGGAGTCCTTTTCCGATACTTCCATCCCGATTACATTCATCACAGAATCGACTGCCACCCGCCGCTCGGATTCCGTCTTGGCGTGTTTGGCGGCAGACAATACCCGCTTGGTCACATTTTCCGTACGAAGCAGGAAACGGACATATAACTCGGGATTCGGCAGTTCTTCTTCGAGGCTACGGGCCACAAAACCGTCTTTCAGATAATCATGTTCTACCGAAGAATGTTGCTGGATACTACTGAAACCGCAATGATGATTGGTGAACACCAACCCGTCTTCCGATACGACTACTCCCGAACAAAAGCCGCCGAAACTGACAACGGCATCCGCCAGACACGGCTTCTTCGGATTATATAATTTATTTACAGGCATCTGCAAACCAAGTTCTCTCATTACCCGGTCTGTTTGCTTATTCTTCTTAAGATTTCCCAATAGCCACATTCCCTCATCGGCAAAAGCATTCGACAAGCAAAGAGCAAGGACAATAACTGCGGTCAGTCTGAATTTCATGCTATTATTTTTAGATTCTTTATTCGGTAATCAACCTCAACTTTTTCGCCCCTACCCGGGCTTTCAGCCACTCGCTGATTTTCTCTTTCTCCGTATTCGTCGGATGTTTGGCAAACTTCATGACAGCCAGCGTCACCGTATCCGTTTTCATCGAATCTACCCGTACTTCGAGCGAGTGAGCAATGGAAAGCGTAGTGATAGAAGGATAAAGCACCTTCAGTTCCGGCACCAGTGTACGACTCATTTCATCATACGATTTATATTGTTGGAGAGTTGTCTCCAGTTGAGTTATTTTGACTTTCTGTTCCTGAAGCCGTTGTTCGCTGTTCTTGTAGAAGTCTTCCATTACCATGGCACGGATAGAAGACACATCCACCGCTTCGTTGTTCATACCCTGCAATACTATCAGCTTGGTATCTTCAAGTTTATACTCTTTCAGTTTACTGCGGGCTATGGAGATCGAAGCGTCCGGCACTTCCGAGCCGATCAGGACAACACGGACTTCCTTATGTTCATAGCTGACCTTTTTATCAAGCACTTGCGTATTCTCGAATCCCAACTGTTCGTTGATAAACCGGTTGGCCGCCGCTTCATAGAAAGTACTTTTGATAATGCCGAATGTCAGATAAACAGCCGGGCACATCGTCAGAATCACAATCAGGATGATATATTTACGCACCGTCTTTTCACGGTTTTTATCAACGAACTCTTTCCGCTGGAAATGCATCACACGCACACCGATAAAAGTTGCGAGGCTAATGAATACGGAATTTATGAAGTAGAGGTAAAAGGCTCCCAGAAAATAGATCAGATTACCGGAAGCCAGCCCGTAACCTGCCGTACAAAGCGGCGGCATCAATGCCGTAGCGATAGCGACACCCGGAATCACGTTCCCTTTTTCTTTCGTAGAAAGAGCCACCACACCTGCCAGACCACCGAAAAGTGCGATGAATACGTCATAAATTGTCGGCGATGTGCGGGCCAGCAACTCTGACTGCGAACCGGCAATAGGCGCCAGAAGGAAGAAGATTGTCGCCGTCGTCACACTGAAAGCGGTCGTAATAAGAAAACTCTTTAAAGAACGTTTCATCAGTTCGAAGTCGTTCAAGCCGACAGAAAGCCCTACTCCCATGATAGGCCCCATCAACGGAGAAATCAACATGGCACCGATGATCACGGCGGTAGAGTTCACATTCAAGCCAAGTGACGCCATGAAAATGGCAAAGATAAGAATCCACAGGTTCGCCCCCTTGAACTCCACACCTTTACGGATAGAATCAACTGTTGCCAGTTCATTATCCTTATCCTTTCTCAAATCCAGATATTCGCCTAAAAAGGACTTTATGGCGAATTTATTACGTTCATCTGTCTTCATAAGTTATTTCTTCTTTATAAATCGATTAATAACAGGTAGCTGACTTAACGGCAAATCTTTCTTGACGATGTATGCTACAAACAACAATAAAAGCACAGTACGGAAAGCCAGACGGAGCACAAGATCAGAAATCGGCACTTGTTCGCCAATCACATACAGTACCGCAGCAAGCAGGATATAAAGTCCCAGACTTTTCAAGTCATACTGAATCGGATACTTCTTCTGTCCCATCCAATAGGACAACAGCATAATCACCCCATATCCGGCAACAGAAGCCCACGCAGAAGCAATATAACCATACACAGGCACAAACACAATGTTCATCACCACAATAATGGCACATCCTATCAGTGAGAAATAAGCCCCCCAACGTGTTTCATCCGTCAGTTTATACCAAAAGGAAAGATTGAAATAGATTCCCTTACATATTTCTGCAAGCATCACAACAGCCACTACTCCCAGCCCTTCCCAATATCCTCTTGCCACCAGATAGCGCAACAAATCCAAATAGAACATCACGGCAAGGAAAGCCAACAATGAGAAGATGAGGAAATATTTCATTGCAGCCGCATACATTTTACGATTGTCCCCTTCTCTGTTTTTTCCAAAAACAAAGGGTTCGTATGCATAACGGAAAGCCTGCGTAAACATAGCCATTACCATAGCAATCTTACTGGTAGCCGCATAAATGCCCAACTGGACCAGTCCTTCCTGACGATCCTCGAAAAGAAACGGATAAATCATCTTATCCACCGTCTGATTCAGAATACCGACCAGCCCCAGAATCAACACCGGGAAAGAATATACTACCATTCGTTTTAGCAGTGCCTTGTCCAACTTATAAGCAAAGCCTCTCAATTCAGGAATAAAGAAGAACATCTGCACTGCCGAAATAATCAGATTACTGATGAAAATATAACCTACCAGATAATCCGGATCATAAAACCAGGAAACCGTTGCCGGAAAATGAACATTCAGCCACGGACAGAGCAACAGAAAGAACAGATTCAAGCCAATTCCACCGATAATGGAAAGCAATTTAATAGCCGCAAACTTAATCGGTCTTTTCTTATAACGTAAGTAGGCGAAAGGAATGCACTGGAAAGAATCCAAAGCCACCACCATAGCCATCATCGCTATAAACTCGGGATGATTGCCATAATCCAGCAGATTGGCGATCGGTTGCAGGAACAGTAGACAGAGAAGGACGAAAATCATGGATACCCCGCCTACTGAAAGCAAAGAGTTTGCATACACTTTCATCGGATCTTCCCCTGATTTATTGGCAAAGCGGAAGAAACCCGTTTCCATACCGAACGTGAGCAGCACGAGCATCAAAGCTGTAAATGCATAGACATTTGATACTACTCCATAGCCTCCGGAAGAAGCCGGTAAGACTGCTGTGTACAACGGTACCAGCATATAATTGAGGAATCGACCGACAATACTACTCAATCCATAAATCGCAGTATCTTTTGCTAATGATTTCAGTCCAGCCATGTTCTATTTTATCAGATTAATGATATTATAATACTACCTTCACCAAAATTGATTAAAAGTCGGTAGTATCTCCATTCTCCTCCTTCGGGAAGGAGGAGTACCCGTAGGGGGAGGTGGTAGGATTTTCTCTCCTTTTTTTCACAACCTCCCGAATCTCCTCCACAATCCGCGTAGGATTCTCAAATACGACTCTATTCTCAAAACGTATTACCCAAATATTTTTCTCATTGACGAGAAAACGTGCACGATTATCAGCATAATCCATAGCTTCCGTAGTAGAATGTACTTCACCGTCCAACTCTATCCCCAGCCGGAATTGCGGGCAATAAAAGTCTAAAATATAAGGACCGACACTATGCTGCCGACGAAACTTAAGTCCATCTATTTGCTGCCCTTTGATTAACTTCCAGAGAGTGGCTTCGGCAGAAGTACTCATATTTCTTAGATCTTTTCGAACGGATTTTAGTTCGGGCTTATTCATTATATCGTGCATAGATAATTGTTTTATGTATTCACCTACCACCTCCCCCTACGGGTACTCCTCCTTCCCGAAGGAGGAGAATGGAGAATACTATCAACTATCAAATTATTATTTTCTTAATTAATTTTACCACCAAATTTGAAGAAGAACCTCATGGAATTAAAATTATTCCGACAAAGAAATACTTTTCGGGAACTAACTGAAAATATAGACGATAATTCCGGTAATTAGCACATAAGTTAATGCGTACGGAATAGCTGCTTTCAGGATTTCCCCCTCTTTACCCTGCTGGTTTCCGGCGGAAGTGGCAATAGCGATACTTTGCGGGGAGATAATCTTACCGCCCGTAGCCCCTACCGTATTTGCAGCGGAAAGCCAATCGGGGCTGACATGAATTTGTCCCGCTACACTTGCTTGCAGTTTGCCGAAAAGGATATTGGATGAGGTGTCGCTTCCGGTAATAAATGTTCCCAGGCAACCGATGACCGGTGCGAACAGCGGATATAAACTTCCGGTAGCAGTGGCGAGTGCCGTGGCAATAACGGCAATCATTCCCGAAGCGTCCATAATGGTGGATAATCCGACCAGGCAGATAACCGTGACGAAAGTTTTTTTCAACTGTTTCACCGTATTCCAAAGTACGGTGAACAAGTCCTTTACTTTTGCTCCCTGTATCAATCCGCCGATAAAAGTACCCACGAAAAGCAATACTCCCGCATGAGTCAGCCATGAAATAGTGTAATTTACGGTAGAAGCATTGATAGGCAGACTGATTTTCGTTATCCAGTTATTTTCCAATGTCTGGCGCAATCCCGGGAATAGTGGGCTTGTAAGAATAATAAGGACGAGAATAAGCAGATAAATACTCCATGCATTCAGAATATCTTTCGTTTTCAACGAGCTTTTCCGTGCCTTTTCTTTTTTGGATGCAGTCAGTTTGCCATAAAGGACGATGACGATGATAGACAGGATGCTTCCGATGATAGCCGGAGATTCCGCTCCCATATATCTGGCTGCGAGGTATTGGCTGATTAAAGAAACACTGCCTACCAATAAAGCCAAGAACAGATTCTTGGGGAGTGATTTCAGTTTGGGGTCGGTAAGGAAAAGCAATACAAACGGAATAAGGAACATGAGGACTGATAATTGCAATACGACATTGGTACTAAGGTTCAGAACATCCAGATTCGTCTCCTTTGCCAGTACGAGCACCGGCGTTCCGATAGCTCCGAAAGCAGTAGCCACACTATTCGCTATCAAGCTGACCGTAGCCGAGAATATCGGCTTGAACCCCAGGCTGATAAGAATCGCTGCCGGAATAGCAACTGCCGTTCCGAATCCCGCCATCGCTTCCAGCAATCCGCCGAATCCCCAAGTCAATAACAATACCTGAATACTCTTATCGGTGGAAATGGAAGCGAACTGTTGCTTTATAATCTCCATTTTTTCTGTTTTCAGCAATACGTTGTAGCTGAAAATAGCCATTAGTATAATGATTAAAATAGGGGAGACAGCTTTTAACGCTCCGTATAGAAAGGAATAAAACAGATTGTCCACAGAAAAGGTGAAGCCGAAAAGTGCAATCAGCATGGTTACCACTAAGGAAATAATACTACTTTTGTCACCCGGCATTTTGAAGAATGCCATTAATATGATTAATAATAGTACCGGAATGATAGCAAGAATCAAGGTCATAATAGTCTGGTTTTAAAAAGTAAGACGTTCATTTGTTATGAGTATAACAAACAAACGTCTCACTTGGGTCGATGCGGCAAATAGATTTTTCTATTTATTTCATTTTCACATTTAATATTTGCTGTAACTGTTTCAGGTTCGTCTGAGCTGCTTCGTTACCTAATTTGGCAGCTTGTTCGAATGCGGCCATAGCACGTTGGATATCTCCGTTCAGGAAATTGTAAACTCCGGTATTGTTCATAAATTCGGCAGTTGTATGGTCTGCTTTTTCCATATATTTCACGGCTGTATTCAAGTCTTTCTGTGATAAGGCGACGGCAGCGGCATTCAGGTTGGCTACCTGGTCGGTAGGATACATACGTACTGCGATATCGAATACATTCACGAAATCTTTGCTACCTTTCGGATAACTGTTGGCTACCTGATACATTTCATTCAGGCTCAAATACTTCGGATTCTCACGAATGATGATGCGTCCCTGTTCTACGTCGAAATTGACGACGGTATAGTCGATCTTACAATTCACCTTACGCAATCCCGGATAGATTTCCTTGAGCATACTACGATAGGGAGCTCCACCGCCCACACGCATGATTTCCTGTTTCCGTTTGGCGTCATCAGTCGTATTTTTGATAATATTCAGGAAAGTTTCCTTGTCTTTCATGGACGAGGACTTTAAAGCTTTCACCAGTCCGTCCCAGTTTTCGCCGCCGAAAGTCACTTTATAAAGTTTGGAAGAAACTTTCTCATTCTTGACCAGATAATCTTTCAAGGCTTCCGCACGTTTCTTGGAAAGCTGTTCATTGAAGGCCAGCGGTCCTTCGGGAGAGGCGAAACCTTCGATTCCGATTCCTTTTATAGTCAAGTTCTTATCATTCTGAATCTTGTCGAACATGGAATGAATATTCACCAGTTCGGTATGATTATTCATAAAGTCGGTAAGGATAACTGATTTGTTGACCGGGAAATCCAGATGAGCTTCATATTGTTCGCTGCGGTTTTTCACAACTTCTACCGTAGGCTGGATATAGGCGACGAAAGGAGACATGGCACTTAACCGTTTGGCTTCGGTAGATACGTCGTTGGTGATTAATTCTTGCGCGTTCATCTCCTGATAATTGCCACAGCCGCATAAATTCTCTACGAGCTGTAAGGAGGCGTTGCTCATCCAAGGCTTATATGGAATGATCTGCGTATAATTAAAAGTCTCCCGTTTGTTATAAGGGACGATAAGAGCAGTCGGTTCCTGTTTGGTAATGGCTAGTCCGCGGATATAGGCCTTTTCGCGTCTTTTACCGTTGACGATAATTTCTTGCAGGGGGACGTTGTGCTGTCCGTCTGTCAATAAAGGAATCAGGCTGAGGCTTCGGGTGGAGCCTATTGTCAGTTTGCTCATGTCAAAAGTCATTCCGACATAGAGCGAGTTGCCTTGTTGCCATAACGATACATTGGAGAGAGTGAGTTCATCATTCAGAAATTTCTGTGCATGTGCCGGCAATATTGCGGCGGCAAAGGCTATAAATAGATAGATAAGTTTTCTTTTCATCTTTGTAAGTTTTTGGAAGGTTCGATTATTTGATGATATAAATGAAGCTTAAACCGACTTTGGTTGGACCGAAGTAATTACGGTTGTTATGTCCCAGCTTCTCTCCTCCGTCGCCACGGGCGTATTTATCATATTTCAGGTGGGCATATCCGACGCCTATGGTGGCCTCCATGCTCCAACGTTTGCTTATTATCCATTGATAACCATAAGAGATACCCGCTCCGTATACATTCCCGTCGTAACGGTCGTGCCCCATTCCGAAGATATTCAGGTTACTGACATTCATTTCTCCGTAATGTCCGTGCAGACCGAAGAAACTTCCGTTGAAACGTTCGCAAAGCCAGTAACGCAGTTCCGGCTGAACAAGCCAATGTTTAATCTGGCGGTCATCTCCGAATTTCCACGGGTTGTAATTACCCGATATGTCGAGGGTGAGTTTCTTTGCCAGTCCCACTTCGAAGCCGAGGTTGGGCGTGGAGGTTGCCCAATAGAGGGCATTGGTCTTGATAGCGAATTTAGGTAGATAGGCTTCGTTCCGTTGTACTTGCGCATAAATGCTTGTACCGGACATGAGCAGGAAACCGGCTGCTAGTAAAAATTTAATTGTTCTCATTTTGTTAGGGTCTAGATTTTATTAAAAATGATACGCGATAAACAGTAAAGAACGGGTGTTTGTTGTCTCTGTCTGCAAAAAAAATGATGCCTTGGAGAATAAATAAAGATGTTTAAAGGCATAAATGCTAACATTTTCGGGATGTCGTGCGTTCATTATATAAAATACCTTTGTGTAATCAATATGACAATGATTCTATTTATTACTGCTTATTTTTACACACATACAATTTTAAATTAAATAGAGCCTATGAAAGAGCTTATCAAGAACCTGGAAGAACTGAACAGGAAAGCAGAAAAAGGCGGCGGCGACGCACGCATTGAAAAACAACATTCCGTGGGCAAACTCACCGCCCGCGAACGTATCGAATTACTTTTGGAAAAAGGTTCGTTTATCGAACTGGACAAGTTGGTTACTCATCGTTGTACCGATTTCGGTATGGAGAAGCAGAAGTTTGCAGGAGACGGAGTTGTCACCGGTTATGGCATGATCGGCAAGCGCCTGGTTTATGTCTTTGCACAGGATTTTACCGTGTTCGGAGGAGCTCTTTCAGAAACACATGCCAAGAAAATCTGCAAGGTGATGGATATAGCGATGCAAATGGGGGCACCTATCATCGGACTGAATGATTCGGGAGGTGCGCGTATTCAGGAAGGTGTCCGTTCTCTGGCAGGATATGCCGAAATATTCCTCCGCAACTCTATGGCGTCGGGAGTGATTCCGCAGATAAGTGCGATTATGGGACCTTGTGCCGGGGGAGCTGTTTATTCACCTGCACTGACTGACTTTATTCTCATGGTAAAAAATTCCGGCTATATGTTTATTACCGGCCCTGATGTCGTGAAAAGTGTGACACAGGAGGAGGTGAGCAAGGAAGATCTGGGTGGAGTAGGCGTGCACATGACCAAATCCGGCGTGGCTCATCTTTCCGCAGAAAATGATATTGAATGTATCAACTATATCCGCGAACTGATTTCTTATCTGCCGGGAAATAATATGGAGGAACCTCCGTTTGTAGCAACGAGCGATTCGCCCACTCGCCTGACTCCGGAACTTTCTAACTTGGTTCCTACGAATCCGAACCAACCTTATGATATCAAGGAAATGATTGAGGCCGTGGCTGACGATAACAGTTTCTTCGAACTTCAGGCGGAATTTGCGGCGAATATTGTTACCGGTTATATCCGTCTGAACGGAAAGACGGTGGGAGTCGTTGCTAACCAGCCGTTGGTACTGGCAGGGACTTTGGATATTAATGCATCTGTCAAGGCTGCCCGTTTCGTCCGTTTCTGCGACGCTTTCAATATACCTTTGCTGACATTGGTGGATGTGCCGGGATTCCTTCCGGGAGTAGATCAGGAATACGGTGGTATTATTCGTAACGGGGCGAAGTTGCTGTATGCTTATTGTGAGGCTACCGTTCCGAAAGTTACGGTTATCACCCGTAAGGCATACGGAGGAGCTTATGACGTCATGAGTTCCAAACATATCCGTGGTGATGTGAACCTGGCTTATCCCACTGCCGAGATTGCAGTAATGGGACCGGACGGAGCAGTAAACATCCTTTTCAAGAAAGAAATAGAAAAGTCGCAGGCTCCCGCAAAGAAGCGGAAAGAACTTCAGGACGACTATCGGGAAAAGTTCGCGAATCCATACCGTGCGGCAGAACTGGGATATGTAGATGAAGTGATTGATCCGGCAATGACCCGTTTGCGCCTGATTCGCAGCTTCGAGATGCTTGCCAACAAGCGGCAGTCCAATCCACCCCGGAAGCATTCGAATATTCCGCTTTAAGAAGTGGAGAGTTGAGAATGGAGAGTATTCATTAAAAAGAAAAAGATTATGATAAAGAAAATATTAGTAGCTAATCGTGGTGAAATAGCCATGCGCATCTTTCGTACGTGCCGGGTGATGAATATTTCAACGGTAGCTGTATATACCCATGTAGATCGGGGAGCTTTGCACGTCCGTTATGCCGAAGAAGCCTATTGTATCTCCGAATCACCCGAAGATACTTCCTATCTGAAGCCGGAACTTATATTGTCCATTGCCAAAAAGACCGGAGCCGCCATTCATCCGGGATACGGATTCTTGTCGGAAAATGCGGATTTTGCTCGTCGTTGCGAAGAAGAAGGAGTGATTTTTATTGGTCCGGGTGCCGACATAATAGCTAAAATGGGAATCAAGACGGAAGCCCGTAAAATTATGCGTGAAGCAGGACTTCCTATTGTGCCCGGAACAGAAGCGCCTGTGCAGGGAATCGAGGAAGTGAAAACGGTGGCTAAGGAAGTCGGTTATCCTATCATGCTGAAAGCACTTGCCGGAGGTGGAGGGAAGGGGATGCGTCTGGTACGCTCCGAAGAGGAAGTGGAGGCGGCTCTCCGTCTGTCTCAATCTGAAGCCGGGACTTCGTTTGGTAATGACGCTGTCTATATCGAAAAGTATATAGAAAACCCGCATCATATCGAGGTACAGATTATGGGGGATAAATATGGTAATGTCGTTCATCTGGGAGAGCGTGAATGTTCTATCCAACGACGGAATCAGAAGGTGATTGAGGAATCTCCGTCTCCCTTTGTAAAGGAAGATACCCGGAAGAAAATGCTGAAGGTTGCTGTGGAAGCCTGTAGGAGAATCGGTTATTATAGTGCCGGAACCCTGGAATTTATGATGGATAAGGATCAGAATTTCTACTTCCTTGAAATGAATACCCGTTTGCAGGTGGAACATCCGGTGACGGAAGAATGCACCGGTGTCGATCTGGTACGTGATATGATAACCGTGGCTGCGGGCAATCCTCTGCCTTATAAACAGGATGATATAAAGTTTAGCGGAGCTGCTATTGAATGCCGTATTTATGCGGAGGATCCGGAAAATAACTTTATGCCTTCTCCCGGTGTGATTACGGTTCGTGAGGCTCCCGAAGGACGTAACCTGCGTCTGGATAGTGCGGCTTATGCCGGATTTGAAGTTTCGCTGCATTATGATCCGATGATTGCAAAACTCTGTTGCTGGGGACGTACCCGCGAATCGGCTATTTCGAATATGGCGCGTGCGTTGCGCGAATATAAGATTTTGGGTATCAAGACGACGATTCCTTTCCATCAGCGTGTATTGAAGAATGCGGCATTTCTGGAAGGAAAGTATGATACTACTTTTATTGATACACGCTTCGATAAGGAAGATTTGAAACGCCGGCAGAATACTGATCCGACGGTGGCCGTCATAGCTGCCGCAGTAAGGCATTACGAACGGGAGAAGGAGGCCGCCTCGCGTGCAACGACGCTTCCGGTAGTGGGAGAGTCGCTCTGGAAATATTACGGTAAGTTGCAAATGACAGCCAATAATTATTAAACTAAAAACTAAAGAAATAGCTTATGGGTACAACACTGGCTACATATTATGCCAAACTTCAGGATATGCCGGATAGTGAATATAAGGTGGAAATTCTGGAAGATGGGCCAATCAAGAAGATTGCAGTCAATGGCAAGGTATATGAGGTCGATTACAATATGGGGGGTGACTCTATCCATTCAATCATCATCGACCATCATTCACATGGAGTACAGATTTCTCCTTCTTCCAATAATTCATATACTATAATGAATAAGGGGGAGTTTTATCAGATTGAGTTGCAGGGAGAAATGGAAAAGATACACAATGCCCGTAGCGGGGCGGAAGCTGTGGGACGTCAGGTGGTTCAGGCTCCTATGCCGGGAGTGATCCTGAAAACATACGTAAAGAAGGGTGATAGCGTGAAACGCGGCGATCCGCTCTGTGTGTTGGTAGCCATGAAAATGGAAAATGAGATTCGTGCGGTGACCGACGGCGTTGTGAAAGAAGTGTTCATAGAAGATAATATGAAGGTTGGGCTGAATGACCGCATCATGGTAATCGAATAAGTGGTCTGTAGAAACAAAAGACTAGCCTGCTAAATAGTGAGGCTAGTCTTTTGAAGTCATAAGTCTTTTATTTCCGGAATCAATATAAACTTCGTGTTCGGAAAATACTTCTTCAACCAGTTTTGAATGAAGTTCATCGTATCATTCTGAATCGTTTTATCTTTTGGGGTGGGATACATATTGTAAAGTACCGTATCCAGTACAATATCACGCTTTTGTATGGCCTCAAGGCTTAAAAGGGTGTGATTGATGCTTCCCAATTTCCCGGAAGTAACAAAAATAAGAGGATAATTCTCTTGGGCAATGTAGTCTATTGTCAGAAGTTCCGTAGTTAATGGAACCATTAAACCGCCTGCGCCTTCGAGTAGGACATAATCATATCGTTCACTCAATTCTTCCGTAGCACGTTTGATTTTACCGAAGTCAATGGGACGGTTATCCAGTTGGGAAGCGAGGTGTGGAGAGGCAGGATAGGAGAATATTTCCGGCATAGTGAGTCCTTCCTTGTCTTCTTCTGTAAAGGGGATTCCCATAATATGACGATGCAAGTCAATATCCTCGGAATGGCCGACGTTTCCTGTCTGGATGAATTTTTGAGTGATGGTACGTTGTCCGTTCTTGTTCCATTCACGAGCTAGAAATCCGGTGGCGTAGCTCTTACCGGCATCGGTGTCGATGCCGCTTACGAAATATACATTCTGTTTCATACTTTTTTCTTTTTTGCGATAATATAAATGGGGTGGTAAGTCAGGGATACTGAAGTGCCCTGAGTAAATTCTTGTGTGTAACGTTCACTGAATAACTGCAAGTCACGGCGTGTCCGCAGTTGTTGGGAAGATGTGCCGGTTACTCCTGTTACTCCTGTCTGCTTCAAATGATAAAGTACTTTTATGGGATTATCAAACGAAAGAGAAATAAGTTCTTCTTCCGAATGGAGTATGTCAAAGTGAGTTGACAGGGCTGTTACAAGTTCTTCCCGTGAACGATAAGGGAGTCCGCTTCCTGTTAGCTCTCGTATCTCTTTCATATTCTCTTTCCCGAAAGTGCTGAAAGCGAAATAGCCTTGTTTATTGAGCAAAGCATTGCATCTTTTGAAAAAGTTTTCGGGAGATTCGAACCATTGCAACGCGGAACAGGAAGTTATCAATGTGCTTCCAGTAGGGAAAGGAACGATTTCTGCATCTCCCGGAAGAAAGGATACTTGCTCTTTTCTTAGTATATCCTCACAGCAGTATTTCATCTCCGGGCAAAGGTCGTTCAGGAATAATTCTTCCGGTCGTAGAGCCTGGAGCAGCATACGGGAATAAATGCCCGTACCGCATCCGAACTCAATTACTTTAGAACAGGGGAAGGATATATGTTTTGTAAGCAGGTGAATCATTTTATCTGCAATCTGCCGCTGTACGTTTGCTTCCTGTGGATAGGTAACAATGGCTTTAGAGAAACGTTTTGAAATTAGTTGTTTATCCATAAATCAATAATTAGTTGATATGCATGATTACGTTATCAAAAAGTTCTTGTTGATAGTGGGCGGCTTCTGTATACTCAAGAGAATCCACTTTGTTTCTCCATGCCAGCCATTGGCTATCCGGCAGGAAGATATGGTCGTTCTTTCCTATGATGGCTTTTTGCCATGCAAAGTCCGAAGGTGGTAATGATAAGTATTGCTTTTGTATGGCAGCAAGTTCTTCCTTGAGTTCTTCAATGGAACGTTGGGGAGCTACTGTCTGAAAAGTTTTGTAACCGGCTGTTGAACCACACATCCGTCTTTGAAACTTTTGCAAGGATTGTTCGTTCAAACCTTGCAATGTCCCTTCGAAAATGGCAGGAGTGATCCCTTTCGTTTCATGTATAGGATAAGGAGTGCCATTGATAGCGATACTTTGGGAGAGGGGCAGGGATGGATATTGTTTCATTATCTGAGAAGCTGCCCATACTCCCATGGACCAGGCAATGAGGGTAATTTCGGAATATTCTTGCAAGATGATGGCATCGAACTCTAATGAACGATAATCATAACAAATCAGCCAATCCTTATCGGTCGGGCGGATTTGCAAAAATGGAGTTTCATCCATTCCCCAACCTGCGAAGAAAAGCAATAGATGCTTTTGATTATTTTTTATGATAAAATGCTGTTTCATCCGTTTATCAATTTTATAAGTTGGTCGATTTCGTGTTCGGTGATGTCCGCTGTTAATGAGAAGCGGATGCGTGAAGTCCCTTCAGGAACCGTAGGCGGACGTACCGGCAATGCATAGAATCCTTTGCGTTGGATTTCTTCTGCTTTACATATAGTGTTTTCACTTGCCCCTACAATCATAGGGACAATATGGCTTACCGAAGGACAGTTATATCCTTTGTCGACAAGTGCAGTCTTTAGTTTGTTGCTGATCCGTAACAAATGTGTCCTTTTCTCTTGGAGAGAGGGTAGTTGTTCTAGTATCCACGAGGTCCATTGAATATTTATGGGTGGAAGGGCTGTTGTGAATATAAACGTGCGCATCTTGTTGATTAGATATTCCCGGATAACTTGTCGGCAGGCAATGTAAGCTCCTGCTGAGGCTATTGCTTTCCCGAATGTTCCTACCAGAAAGTCTATATCGTTGATGCAATTTTGTTCTTCAGCACATCCTAATCCGTTGTCTCCCCGTACACCGAAAGCATGGGCTTCGTCCACGTAAAGAAGAATATTGGAATAACTTTTTTTTAATTGGACAAGGGCATGAAGGTCGGCTTCATCACCGTCCATGCTGAAGATACTTTCGGTGACAATAATGATTTGCTCATACGCATTATGATTCTCGGAAATCAATCGCTGTAACTGGGATAAGTCATTATGGCGATACCGGATACATTTCGCAGATGACAACCTGATTCCGTCTATCAAACTGGCGTGTACCAGTTTGTCTGCAAGAATTAATGTCTGAGCATTGCTGACGGCAGGAAGAATCCCTGTATTGGCATGATAACCACTATTGAATATAAGTGCGCTTTCTGTTCCGAACATGGCTGCCAGTTGTTGTTCCAGTTCTTGATAATCGGTAAAATTGCCTGTAAGCAATCGGGAAGAAGAAGAGGTAGGCAGGAATGTTTCAGGAGTTATTGTCTTTAGGAATTCCTTTCTCAGCGATATGTTATTAGCCAGTCCGAGATAATCATTGGAAGACAGGTTCACCATCCGTTGCCCGTTCAGAATTACATTCCGCCCGTCGTGGATGAGGGGTGGGAGAGAGCGATAATTCTTCTTTTCCTTTAGAGTAAGAAGTTCTTGGTTTATATGGTCTGATATCATAAGTTATTGATGTATATTTTATTACGTTCTCCACTGATTACCTTGAGTAATCCGGTCGTTAGTTTGCTTAGTTGTTCGGGAGTGATGATAAAGGGGGGCATCAGATAGACGAGCTTTCCGAACGGGCGTACCCAAATTCCTTCTTCCACAAAACGGCGTTGCATAAATGCCATATTTACCGGACGCTTCATTTCAATTACTCCGATTGCCCCTAATATCCTTACATCGGCTACTTGTGGAAGTTCCCGGGCAGGTGCCAGTTCTTCTTTTAATTGTGTTTCGATTCGTTTCACATTCTCCTGCCAGCCGGATTGGAGTAATAACCGGACAGACGCGCAAGCCACCGCGCAAGCGAGCGGATTTCCCATGAAGGTAGGACCGTGCATGAAGGCTCCCGGTGCATGATTGGAGATAGTATCTGCCACATGATTACTAGCCAATACGGCAGAAAGTGTCATATATCCACCTGTCAATGCTTTCCCGATGCACATGATATCCGGCTCTACTCCGGCATATTCCCAGGCAAAAAGTTTACCGGTACGTCCGAATCCAGTTGCAATCTCATCAAAGATTAAAAGAAGTCCATGCTCTTTACAAAGCTTTTCCGCTTCGCGAAGATATTGTGGATGATAGAACCACATACCGCCTGCTCCTTGGACAATAGGCTCAAGAATGAGCGCTGCTAGTTCCTCCGAATGTTTTTCTATTGTTTTTCGTAGCGGTTCGATGTCCTGAGGATTCCATTCACCGTCGAAACGCGATGAAGGAGCCGGAACAAAATAACGGACAGGAAGTGACGCACCGAAAAGGCTGTGCATTCCCGTTACAGGATCACATACGGACATGGCATTCCATGTGTCGCCGTGATATCCGGAACGGATAGTCACAAAGTTATTTTTATCCGGTTTTCCGGCTGCATACCAATATTGTACAGCCATTTTCAGAGCCACTTCCACCGCTACCGAACCGGAATCTGCATAGAAGATTTTCTGCATGGAGGGTGGTACTAAAGGTAATAGTAATTTACCCAGTTCAATGGCAGGGTCATGTGTCAATCCTCCGAACATTACATGAGACATTTTATCCAATTGGTCTTTGGCAGCCTGATTCAATGCCGGGTGATTGTATCCATGCACTGCACACCACCAGGATGACATCCCTTCGATGAGTGTTCGTCCGTTTTCGAGGGTGATAGTGGCTCCGTCCGCCCGTTTTACTTTGTATACAGGTAGCGGATCGGTGGTGGATGTATATGGGTGCCATAGATGTTCCCGGTCGAATTGAGAGCTGGCAAACTGATACCCTTCTTTCAGGATCATTTGCTTGTCTTCCGAGACTTTGGAACCGAGTGTAGTGAGTAAATCACCTACAATGGCGGAATTAATACCAATGTATAACGCTTTGCTCATAGCTTCGGAAGATAGTTGTGAACGTCCTCCGGCAAAACGCAGGAAAGCAGTTGGGTTAATGAAACGGAACAAGGCAATTGTTCTGAGAACTTTTTCTTCACTCAAAGGCTTTTCGTTCTCCAACGGCGTTCCGGGTATCGGACTCAGCAGGTTGATAGGTATGGATTGGACATTCAGTGCTTTCAGCGTAAAAGCGAATTCAATCCGTTGTTCCATTGTTTCTCCCATGCCAATGATACCGCCGCAGCAAATATCCATACCTACACGGCGGGCAGCATTGAGGGTAGCCAGTTTCTGCTCTTGCGTATGTGTGGAGCACAGTTTCGGGAAATAGGAAGGTGCAGTTTCCAGATTGCAATGATAGCGGGTAATTCCGGCATCGTGTAATGCATGCAATTCGTTTTCGTCAAGTAGTCCTAAGGAAGCGCAAAGCTGAATCGACGAGTGTCGTCGTATATGGCGAACAGTATCACAAAGTTGGGTTATCTGTCTGGAAGAAGGTTTTCGCCCGCTAGTGACGAGGGAGAAACGGTTGACGTCTTGGGTTTCGTTGTATTTAGCCTGTCGGAGACATTCTTTAGCGGGAAGGAGGTCGTAGACTTCGGCTTGCGTCTTGTAGTGAGAGGATTGTGCACACCATTTGCAGTTCTCCGGACATCTGCCGGACTTGGCATTAATGATAGAACACATGTCGAATTCGTGTGAAGCACGTGCGACGGTAATCTCGTGCGCGGCGGCATAGAGCGCCTCGCTGTCAGCCATATTGGCCAGCCAAGCGGCTTGGTCGGGCGATATGTCAATGCCTGCCAACACTTGGTCTTTGATTTCTTGAAGTGTCATAAATGTATGATAAGGGATAGTTTGTGCAGCATTCTGCTTGCGAAGGGCAACGTCCACCACATTGGTATGCAGATGACCGATTTGGAATTCACGTCCCATACTTGCAAAGGCAGCATAGTTCTTCCTGCCCCAGTAGCGGAAACGGGAAAGAAGGGTACGTGTGGTCTGTATATGACGTTGTTTCTTCATTTGGTTCTTGTTTTAAAGGTAAGAACGGGGCAAATGTACAAAGATTCTTTGGATAAGCAAGCAAGTTGGAGATTTCTGATGTATGTATTTTTATTTATTCTTCCTATATTCTTTGCGCAAATGGAAGTTGAAGCCTGCATACACTTGAAGTGTGCCGAATCCGTTGTCCAAAGAGAAATTGTTCCGATGATAATTATAGTTTTTTCCAACAAAGGAGGAACCGACAAAATACTTTCCGTTATTGTAGACAATGCCTGCGCGAATCAGAAAGTCGAGATTGAATTTACTGTACCATTGTTTTCCTTCGTGGGTTTCCGCATCTACGTCGGAAGCCTTGTAGGCAATGGCGGGGGTGAGAGAGATACAAGCCAGGCAATTACGCGCAAATACCCAGTTGTAGGCATAACCGAAACTGATATTGGCATTGGTGTATTTGATTTTATTGACTTTCATACCCGGATTCATCTTTTCTTGAATATACTCGGGTAATTCTTCATAATCAAAATCAAGGTTGTGCTTTGAAATAGAAAAACCTGCAATGAATGTACCTGCATTACGACGCTGGTTGGTTGACTGGCTAAAAGCAGCCGGATAGGAAAACTTCCGGTTATTAAATATATAATATAAATTCAAGCCTTTGATATCTACTTTCAGGCCATTGAAGTTTTCGGAATAATTGGAAGGAATCTCGTCATAGAATCCTCTGATTTTATGAATTTTATAATTGTTTCCCGTGCGACGATAGAAAATATCTACACCCAGCTTGGAACTGTAAAGGCTTAGGTCGAACTCCGTACCTTTATTCTTTCGGTTGGTTTTCCTGTAAATATCGTCCACATCAACAGACCAGCCCAGGAAAATCCACCTCCAGCCAAAGTACAATCCGATTTTGTTATGTGGATTGGGGGAGAAACTGAGCTTTTGAGGTTGGGGCAGGTCACTACTGACCGAGTAGTATTCGAAGTTGCTGAAATGAGTGGCCATTAGCGCATAATTATATCGGTTGGGACTGATATAGAGCGTATCGAAATCACTGAAGTTCATGAATTTTTTGATGGCTCTTTTAAAGGCGCTCGGTCGGACGGATGTGAGCGAGTCGGCTTCTATATTGTCATTCATGAGACTGTCCCTCTTTTCAGTTTGAGCCTGCAAAGAGAGTGACAGCAGCAGAAAGAAAGATAGAATAAGCCGTTTCATCATAAGGTTCTTCGTTACTGTTATAGATGTTGTTCGTTTCACGAAAGTACTATCTTTCGCTGATTTATGCTAACAATCATCTAAAAAATGTTTCGTTTCCTAAACAAAAAACTTCTCTATACTGTTAATTACGGCAAGCAAATAAATATTAAGCCACAAAATTATGAGAATCTATTTACATTTATTAGCAGCGTTTTTTCTGTTTTTTGCAGGAAGTATATATGCAAATACACAACAGGAAAAACGCGTGACGGGGACAGTAACTTCCGAAGGGGAACCACTGCCCGGTGTTTCCGTACAACTGAAAGGGGCTTCTTCCGGTACGATTACCGATATTGATGGAAATTACTCTATTGAAGCTCCCGTCAACGGTACGTTAGTTTTCCGCTTTGTAGGAATGAAAACAGTGGAACAACCGGTCAATAACCGGAATGTGATTAACGTGACGCTGGACTCCGAAAGTAAGGAACTGGAAGAAGTAATGGTAGTAGCCTATGCTACCGCCAAGAAATATAGCTTTACCGGGGCTGCTTCGACAATGAAGGCAGGCGAGATTGAGAAGTTGCAGACTTCCAGCGTATCACGTGTATTGGAAGGCACTGTATCCGGTGTACAGGCAAGTGCGGCAAGCGGTCAGCCGGGAACGGATGCGGAAATCCGTATTCGTGGTATCGGCTCTATTAATGCTTCCAGTGCTCCGCTGTATGTGGTGGACGGTGTTCCGTTCGATGGTAGTGTCAATTCTATCAATCCCGATGATATATCTTCAATGACTGTCCTGAAAGATGCCGCATCGGCTGCCTTGTATGGTTCGCGTGGTGCGAATGGTGTGATTATCATTACTACCAAGCAGGGACAACAGGACTCGAAGGCGACGGTAAAAGTGAAAGCGTCTTTAGGAGGTTCCAATCGTGCTGTCCGTGATTACGACCGTGTCAGCACGAATCAGTACTTTGAATTGTATTGGGAAGCGCTGCGCAATCAGTATGCCAAAAGCTCGGATTATACTTCCGCAACTGCTGCTGCCCAGGCTTCCAAGGATTTGGTAACGAAATTAATGGGCGGAGGTCCCAATCCTTATGGTCCGCAGTATGCACAGCCTGTCGGTACAGACGGAAAATTGGTAGCGGGTGCTCGTCCGTTATGGGATTCTGACTGGAGCGACGCTATGGAACAGCAGGCGCTCCGTACGGAATTGAATTTGAGTGTTTCCGGTGGCGGTAAAGCTAATCAGTATTTCTTTTCCGCCGGATACCTGAATGACAAAGGTATAGCCCTCGAATCCGGTTACCAGCGTTTTAATCTTCGTTCGAATATAACCAGTGAAATAACTTCTTGGTTGAAGGGTGGCGTCAATTTGAGTTTCGCCCACTCCATGCAGAATTATCCGGTATCGTCAGACTCTAAAACCAGCAATGTAATTACAGCAGGACGTACAATGCCCGGTTTTTATCCGATTTATGAGATGAATGCCGACGGAAGCTATAAACTGGATGATAGCGGAAACTGGATTTACGATTTCGGCTCTTACCGTCCTTCAGGCTCTATGGCGAACTGGAACTTGCCCGCCACTTTACCTTTGGACAAATCGGAGCGGATGAAAGATGAAGTTTCCGGTCGTACTTTTCTGGAAGCTACGATTATTGAAGGATTGAAATTCAAGACAAGTTTCAATTTCGACTTGATAAACTACAATACGTTGGATTATACGAACCCGAAATTGGGTCCTGCCAAGGAAAACGGAGGTGGTGTCAGTCGGTTGAATATCCGTACCTTTTCCTGGACATGGAATAATATTGTCACGTATGACAAGACTATCGGTGAACATCATTTTAATGTTCTTGCCGGTATGGAGTCTTACTCTTATCGGTATGATGAACTGACGGCTTCACGTTCTAAAATGGCGCAACCTGATATGCCGGAACTAGTAGTGGGTTCGCAATTGACAGGAGGTTCGGGTTATCGTATTGATTATGCTTTGGTAGGTTATCTTACCCAGTTACTCTATGACTACCGGAATAAATATTTCTTCTCTGCTTCTTATCGACGTGATGGTTCTTCCCGTTTTGCACCGGAGACTCGTTGGGGAAACTTCTGGTCATTGGGTGCTTCATGGCGTGTCGATCGGGAAAGTTTTATGGCTTCCACTTCAGACTGGCTTTCTGCCCTGACGTTGAAGATGAGTTATGGTGCGCAAGGAAATGACAACCTAGGTACATACTATGCAAGCAAAGGGCTTTATTCAATTGTTTCCAACTTGGGAGAAAATGCGTTGGTGTCCGACCGTATGGCAACCCCAAATCTGAAATGGGAAACGAACCTGAACTTTAATGTCGGCATTGATTTTTCTCTGTTTAACAACCGTTTCTCCGGTTCGTTCGACTTCTTTACCCGTCGTTCGAAAGATTTGCTTTATTCGCGTCCGATAGCTCCTTCTTTGGGATATGGCTCTATTGACGAAAACGTGGGAGCGTTAAAAAATACGGGTATTGAAATGGTTCTTTACGGAACGATTATTAATCAGAACGGTTGGGTATGGAAACTGGGAATGAACCTGACGCATTATAAGAATAAGGTGACGGACCTTCCTTTGAAGGATATGCCGAGAAGTGGCGTGAACAAGTTGCAGGTAGGCCGTTCGGTCTACGATTTCTACATGATAGAGTGGGCAGGAGTAGATCCGGAAAATGGAGATCCGCTGTGGTATATGGATGAGAAAGATGCAAATAAAAATCCGACCGGAAGACGTGTCACAACAAACGATTATAGTTCGGCTGACTATTATTATGTCAATAAGTCGTCTCTTCCGAAGGTGTATGGCGGATTCAATACGTCTCTTTCCTGGAAAGGATTCGATCTTTCGGCCATCTTTGCCTATAGTATCGGTGGATATATCTACAATCGTGATATTACGATGATTCTGCACAATGGTAGCTTGGAAGGACGCGACTGGTCGACGGAGATTCTAAAAAGATGGACGCCCGACAATCGTTATACAGATGTTCCTGCCTTGAGTACTACTTCTAATAACTGGAACTCGGCTTCTACCCGTTTCTTACAGAATAATTCGTATATGCGATTAAAAAACCTGACACTTTCCTATAACTTGCCCAAACAGTGGATCAGTAAGTTGTCATTGAGCAGTGTGCAGGTGTATGTGCAAGGAGATAATCTGTTTACCATTCATCGAAATCAAGGACTGGACCCTGAACAGGGAATTACCGGTATTACTTATTACCGTTATCCGGCTATGCGAACCATTTCCGGAGGTATCAATGTTTCTTTCTAAATTCAGACTAAATTATGAGAAAAATAAAAATACAATCCATTCTTGTAGCTGTTGCCGGTCTTTTTCTGGCAACGAGCTGTAGCAGTAGCTTTTTGGATACAGATCCCACAGATGCGGTAAGTTCGGATAAGGTATCTGTACCCGAAAATGCGGAAGCACTTGTAAATGGTGCCTGGTATAATCTGTTCGATTATTCAAGTACCTATGCCAATATTGGTTATCGGGCACTTCAGTGTCTGGATGATATGATGGCAAGTGATGTTGTTTCCCGTCCGAAATATGGTTTTAATTCTTCGTATCAGTTTAATGATATAGCACTTTCTTCGAACAGTAGAACAGAGTTTGCTTGGTATCTGATATATAAAACGATAGATAATTGTAATACTGCCATTTCTATTAAGGGGGATTCGGAAGAACTCCGACAGGTACAGGGACAAGCATTGGCATTGCGTGCTTTCTGCTATTTGCATTTGGTACAGCATTATCAATTTACCTATTTGAAGGATAAGGATGCACCTTGTGTTCCTATTTATATCGAACCGAGTAATAATGAGACGGTACCGAAAGGAAAATCGACAGTGGCACAGGTTTACCAGCGTATTTTTGACGATTTGAACTTGGCGCAGGATTATTTGAAAAACTATGTTCGCAGTGGTGATAACCAGAAGTTCAAGCCGAATGTAGCAGTCGTCAACGGCCTTCTGGCTCGTGCCTACTTGCTGACCGGACAGTGGAAAGAAGCTGCAAAAGTTGCTGAAGCCGCTCGTGCAGGCTATACATTGATGACAACTACTGCCGAGTACGAAGGTTTTAATAATATATCCAATAAGGAATGGATATGGGGATTCCCTCAAATACCTTCCCAATCGGACGCCAGCTATAACTTCTATTATTTGGATGCCACATACGTCGGAGCTTATAGCAGTTTTATGGCTGATCCTCATTTAAAAGATACCTTTACCGAAGGTGATATTCGTTTGCCTTTGTTTCAGTGGATGCGTGAAGGATATTTGGGATATAAGAAATTCCATATGCGTGCAGATGATACGGCTGACTTGGTCTTGATGCGTGCTGCTGAAATGTATTTGATAGAAGCTGAAGCAAAAGTACGCGATGGCGTGGCGTTGGCGCAGGCTGTTGCACCCTTGAACACGTTGCGTAATGCCCGTGGAGTAGGGGATTATGAGGTAACGGGAAAATCACAGGAAGATGTAATCAATGAGATTCTGATGGAACGTCGCCGCGAACTTTGGGGAGAAGGATTTGGTATTACAGATGTACTTCGTACACAAAAAGCTGTGGAGCGTACAGCCTTGTCGGAAGATGAACAAAAAATGGAAGTAGACTGTTGGCAGGAAGATGGTAGCTTTGCCAAACGTAATCCATTGGGACATTGGTTTCTTAACTTCCCGAACGGAAAGCCGTTTATAGTAAATAGCACTTATTATTTGTATGCTATCCCGCAAAAAGAAATTAATGCTAATCCTAACATATAAATAGCTCTCTTAATTTTTTGACTTTGACCTTAACTTGTGAGTCGGCATGCATCGTGAGGATGCGTGCCGACTATTTTCTATATTGAGGATATTATTTTATATTTTCTGTTTCTTCAAATTAGGCAGAAAGAACGTGACTAATCCCAGCAACGGCATATAAGCACAGATATTGTAAACATACTCAATGCTCGTCTTATCCGCTAAGTTGCCAAGCACAGCCGATGCAACGCCGGCAACTCCGAAAGCAAATCCAAAGAACAGTCCTGATATTAATCCGAGCTTGGTCGGAAGCAACTCTTGTGCATAAAGTAATATGGCGGGAAAAGCGGAAGAAAGCATCAATCCTACGCAGAAACTAAGAATAATAGTCCATACCAGATTAGCGTGAGGCATTAATAAACTGAACGGGGCAGCTCCCAAAATTGAGGCCCAAATAACATATTTTCTACCGACACGGTCGCCCACAGGACCGCCAATCAATGTCCCGATAGCGGTAGCAACTAAGAATATGAATAAATATAGCTGTGATTCCTGTACCGTAACATTGAATTTGTGAATCAGATAAAATGTATAATAACTGGTCAGACTTGCCATATAGATATATTTTGAGAAAATCAATATCAATAATATACCGATAGAAATAGCCGTTTTATCCATTGGTAAAGGGAGGTGGACCGGCTTTCTGATGCTGACCGTCTGAGCCTTCATCCGATTGAGATAAGACTTATACCATTTACATATCGGATACATGACGGCAATTGCTGCCAATGCGACAAATGCGAATATAAGAAGGTGTTGTCTTCCATAGGGAGCTACCAGTAAAGCTACTAGTAAAGGGCCTAATGAACCGCCAAAATTACCACCCACCTGAAAGAGTGACTGTGCCAATCCGCGTTTCCCGCCCGAAGCAAGGAATGTGATGCGCGAGGCTTCCGGGTGCAATACGGAAGAACCGATTCCGATTAAGAATACAGACAATAATATCCAATAAAGATTATCAGAAAAAGCTAAGTTTATCAGCCCTATCATAGTGAAGCTCATTCCGATAGGCAATGACCACGCGACGGGATATTTATCAAAGATAATTCCCGTAATCGGCTGAAAAACCGAAGCTGAAAGTTGATAAACCAATGTTATCAGTCCGATTTGAGCGAAACTAAGTCCTAAGTCATCTTTGAATAGAGGATAAGAGGCCGATAAAACCGATTGTAAAAGGTCATTGAGGCAATGTGAGAGACTCAATGCGATTAAAATGGAGAATGTAATTTTTCCTACGGGTTGTTCCTGATTCTGTACCATAATACCTGTTCTTTAGAGATGTTCCTGAAAAAATTGGCTGCAAAGGTACGCAAACTTCCCGTTTCTCAATATATTTGCTATGATTAATTCTATATGATATGAAGAAAGTAGTGCTGGCGATAGATTCTTTTAAAGGTTGTCTGTCCTCGATTGAAGCGGAGAAGGCTGCCGAGCAGGGTATAAAGATAGTTTGTCCGGATATTGTGAAGTCATTTCTTTGGCAGACTCTTTTTTTACTTCAAGAGAATAGTCTCTGATAATAAAACCCTAGAACTAGGGATTGTAAATTGTCGTTAATTCATTTTTGACTGACTGAACCATTCGCCACACCTGCTGTTGTTAAATAAAAAAGGAGGATGATATGAGCTTTATTTGGTATATTATTATTGGTATTGTGGCCGGATTCCTTGCAGGCAAAATTATGCGCGGCGGAGGTTTTGGTCTTGTAATAAATTTATTACTTGGTATTCTAGGAGGTGTATTAGGCGGTTGGGTATTTGCCCTTTTCGGACTTGCAGCCTCGGGATTGATAGGAAGTTTGATAACTTCTACAGTGGGGGCTATTCTTGTATTATGGATTGCTTCTTTATTCTCAAAATCCAAATAGGTATTTTATATAATTTATTTTTAATCTAAAAAAACTGAACTTAATTATGGAATGTAGACATGGAAATTTCTGGATTGGACTCGGAATAGGTTCTATCCTTGGTGCTGTTGTTTATCGTCTTTCACGTACAGCAAAAGCTAAACAACTGGAAAGTGAAATTTATGACGCTATCCACCGCATTGGTCGTGATGCTGAGGTGGCAGCAGCTTGTGCAGAGAAAAAAGCAATGAATCTTGGATTGAAAGCGGTAGAAACCGGAGCTGAAATAGCTGATAAAGTGGCAGCAGAAGCTGATAAAGTCGCTGGAAAAGCAAAAGAAAAATGGGAAAAATAACATTCCCAGAATTGGTAATCAGTTAACATCTAATTGATTACCAATTTCTTTTTTACCATTCTATTTGCTTTTATATACACTGAATATTTTTATGTGTTCGTGCACACTTTACCATTTTTCTATTCTTTCTGTCTTTTTTCAGTGATCAAAAGTCTTTCTTTTCTTTTCTGTATCCATTCTCTGGAGTGCTTTTTCTTAATGTTTTTATCTTTTTTCTTATGTTTAATAACATGTATATGTTTGTTGTCGTTGAGGTAAATGTTTGATAATTAGTTTTATAGTTCGTTTTATGACTTCATGCGTGTGCGCACACACTATTGCTTAATTCAATAATTCATTTTACTTTTGTCGACGAAAAACAAGATACTTATTAAGAATGGACAAAGAATTCTCAAATATTCGTATTGTAGACATCGCTAAAATGGCGGGTGTCTCTGTCGGTACGGTGGATAGAGTCATTCATAATCGTGGACGGGTATCTGAAGAAAACAGGAAAAAAGTGCAGGCTATTCTGGAGATGGTTAATTACCAGCCTAATCTCATGGCACGTTCATTGGCGTCTAAGAAACAGTATCACTTTATTGCAATCACCCCGTCTTTTGCTCAGGGAGAGTATTGGGAAGCCATTTCGGAAGGCATTGATAAGGCTGCATCCGAAATGGGGTCTTATAATATAACTATCACGAAACTCTTTTTTGACCAGTATGACAACAAAACTTTTGATGATATAGTCCGCAATCTGTTGGACAAGAAGGTGGACGGTGTGTTAATTGCCACATTGTTTACCGATTCAGTTATCCGGCTTTCGCGGGAACTCGACCGATTCGAAATTCCCTATATTTATGTTGATTCCAATATTGAGGGACAACATCAACTAGCCTATTTCGGTACAGAATCTTATGATGCCGGAGTTATTGCCGCCAGGTTGCTGACAGATAGAATCTCTCCCGCTTCCGATATTCTCATGGCACGGATTATCCATAGCGGAAAGAATGACTCTAATCAGGGAAGAAACCGTAGAGAGGGATTTTGCCGTTACCTAAAAGAAATGAGATTCACCGGAAGTCTGCATGAAGTGGAGTTGAAAATCAATGACTCGGTATACAATTTCACAAAACTTGATGAAATCTTTGAATCAAATCCGAATATCGAAGGAGCTGTTATTTTCAATTCTACCTGCTATATTTTGGGAAATTACCTGAAAGCAAGAGCCATGCAATCGGTAAAACTGGTAGGGTATGACCTTATCGAGAGAAATACGCAGTTACTTTCGGAAGGAGTGATTACCGCATTGGTTGCACAGCGTCCCGAACGGCAGGGATATGAAGGAATTAAATCCTTATGCAATCATCTGTTGTTCAAGCAACATTCTGAAATGGTAAATCTGATGCCGATAGATATTCTCCTGAAAGAGAATCTGAAATATTATCTGAACAATAAGCTATAAACATATAAATTTTTTAGAAACCATGAATGAATTATTTAACGTAAAAGACAAAGTTGTTGTAATTACCGGTGGAGCCGGAATCTTAGGTAAAGGAATTGCTGCATACCTCGCAAAAGAAGGTGCAAAAGTTGTTGTGCTCGATAGAAGCGAAGAAGCAGGAAAAGCATTGGTAGACAGCATCAAAGCTGAGGGCAACGAAGCTATGTTCCTTTATACTGATGTAATGGACAAAGAAGTATTGGAAGGCAACAAAGTGGAAATTATGAAAGCTTATGGCCGCATTGATGTACTGCTGAACGCTGCCGGTGGTAACATGGCAGGTGCAACAATCGCGCCGGACAAGACTTTCTTCGACTTGCAGATTGACGCTTTCAAAAAGGTAGTAGACCTGAACCTGTTCGGTACAGTGTTACCTACAATGGTATTTGCTGAGATCATGGTAGAACAGAAGAAAGGCTCTATCGTAAACTTCTGCTCTGAATCAGCTCTTCGTCCGTTGACTCGTGTAGTAGGATACGGTGCGGCAAAAGCTGCTATCGCCAACTTTACTAAATATATGGCTGGTGAACTGGCTCTGAAATTCGGTAACGGCTTGCGCGTAAACGCTATCGCTCCGGGCTTTTTCCTGACAGAACAAAACCGTACATTATTAACTAATCCTGATGGTTCTTTGACTGACCGTTCAAAGACAATCCTTGCTCATACTCCGTTCAACCGTTTCGGCGAACCGGAAGATCTTTATGGAACAATCCATTATCTGATTAGTGATGCTTCTAACTTCGTAACAGGTACAGTAGCTGTTATCGATGGTGGTTTCGACGCATTCTCTATCTAATTTATTTCAATCATAATCAGTAATCTATAAATAACAGCTATATATGTATTTATGTGAACAAACTTGGCGCTGGTATGGTCCTAACGACCCGGTAAGCTTGTGGGATATTAAACAAGCCGGCGCTACCGGTATAGTAAACGCGCTTCATCATATTCCGAATGGTGAAGTATGGACAGTAGAAGAAATCATGAAGCGTAAGCAAATGATTGAAGAGGTAGGTCTGACATGGTCTGTTGTAGAAAGTGTACCTGTGCACGAACATATCAAGACACAGACAGGCGACTTCATGAAATATATCGAGAACTATAAGGAAAGTATCCGTAACCTGGCAAAATGTGGCGTAATGGTAGTTACTTACAACTTTATGCCTGTATTGGACTGGACACGTACTGATCTTGCCTATACACTGCCCGACGGCTCTAAAGCGCTTCGTTTTGAAAAAGCGGCTTTCGTAGCTTTCGACCTTTTCATCTTGAAACGTCCGAACGCAGAAAAAGACTATACTCCTGAAGAAATAGCCAAAGCGAAAGCTCGCTTTGAACAGATGAGCGAAGACGATAAGAATCTCTTGGTTCGCAACATGATTGCCGGACTTCCGGGCTCTGAAGAAAGTTTCACAGTAGAACAATTTCAGGAAGCGCTCGACCGTTACAATGACATTGACGCTGAAAAACTTCGTTCCAACCTGATTTTCTTCCTGAAAGAAATTGCTCCCGTTGCCGATGAAGTAGGAGTGAAGCTGGTGATTCACCCGGATGACCCTCCTTATACAATCTTAGGTCTGCCGCGTATCCTGAGTACGGAAGAAGACTTCAAAAAACTGATTGAAGCCGTACCTAACGAATCCAATGGTCTTTGCCTGTGTACAGGCTCTTTCGGTGTACGTGCTGATAATGACCTTGCCGGTATGATGGAACGTTTCGGTGACCGTGTAAACTTTGTACATTTGCGTAGTACACAACGTGATGAAGAAGGCAATTTCTACGAAGCAAACCATTTGGAAGGAAACGTAGATATGTACAATGTAATGAAAGCTCTTATTCTTCTGCAACAACGTCGCAAATGCTCTATCGCTATGCGTCCCGACCACGGGCATCAGATGATTGATGATTTGAAGAAGAAGACAAATCCGGGGTATTCTTGTTTAGGACGTCTTCGCGGATTGGCAGAACTTCGCGGTTTGGAAATGGGCATCGCTAAGTCTATCCTTTAATTTGAGTACATAATTAGCATTTTATTATAGAAGCACTACGGCTATTATTGATTGAGATAATAGTTGTAGTGTTTTTTATTTGGTCTTTTTCACTGTTACCGTTTGAGGAATGAGTGAATCGAATAAATCTCCGACGTGTGTATCTTTATTTGCTTTTTTTGCTGGCTTCGCTTTCTTCGGTTCAGGAATAATTAGTAATGCAATTTGGGCGCAGGCTTCTGCGTCAGCAAGTGCGTGGTGGTGATTCTTCAAGTTATATCCGCATCGTTCTGCTACTGTATGCAACTGATGATTGGGCAGATCCTTTCCGAACACTTTCCTCGAAGTACGGCAGGTACAATAAAACTTGTAATTAGGATAAGTCATACCATATAATTCGTGAACAGCACGGAGGCAACCTTCATCAAAAGGACTATTGTGAGCTACAAGCGGAAGTCCTTCCAGCAACGGCTTGATTTCCGCCCATACTTCAGGAAAATCATCCGCTTCCATAGTGTCATCGTAGGTAAGTCCGTGGATAGCTGTTGTCCATTGAGTATAATAGTTGGGTGCAGGACGAATCAGACGATAGATTTTATTCACAATCCTACCGCTTTTTACGATGACAATACCGACACTGCATACACTGGTACGCTTGCCATTGGCAGTTTCAAAGTCGATTGCTGCAAAGTCTTTCATTAGTCCGTTGTTTTTTGAATACAAATGTATTGAATTAGAATTTATTCTCTCTATATTTGCCTGTAAAATATATCAATGTATACAGAATATCAGCCTTCTCATTTGCTTGCTCCCTATATTGACAACTATTGGGAATTTAAAGGTAACCCGGAATATGGTATGCGCATCCATATTCTGCCGGATGGTTGTACCGATTTTATTTTTACGCTTGGAGAAGTCGCAGATACAGTGGAGGAAGAAAGCTTGATTATGCAACCTTATCGTTCGTACTTTGTGGGGCCGATGACGAAATATTCCGAACTGATTACATATTCCGAATCGGTTCATATGTTTGGTGTTCGTTTTTTGCCTTGCGGATTGTCCTGTTTTACAAAGTTGCCTTTACATGAATTTGTAAATGATAGAATCAGTACAAGGGAAATGAAAGCAGTTTTTGATGATACTTTTGTTGAAAGGCTATGCGAGCAAGAACATATAGGCGACCGGATACGGATAGTAGAAGAATATTTGTTGTCGTATCTGTCTCGTCATTATGAGTCTGCCGATTCTCATATTGTTGTGGCGGTGGATATAATCAATCAGTTCGGAGGAAAACGTCCTGTTCGTAGTTTGATCGATGAGGTCTGTTTGTGTCAGCGCCATTTTGAACGGAAGTTCAAGTATTATACCGGATTCACTCCGAAAGAATACAGCCGTATTGTCAAATTCAAGAATGCCGTAGAATTGTTAAGGAATACAACATCTCCCAATTTATTGACTACGGCAGTGAATGCGGGATATTATGACTTGGCGCATTTCTCAAAAGAGATTAAGACATTATCGGGCAGCACTCCTGCCTCATTTCTTTCGATTACAATACCGGATGATACGACGTTGACCTATATCGAACCGCAAAAGTAGGTTTGTAAAAGTCGATTTTTTACAATAGAACAGAGGTTTATGCCATTATCTTTGCAGGTATAATATAAATCCAATAAGATTATGTCAACAAAAACAATGAAAGAGAAAGCAACCGAGTTGTTGCAGAGATGTGAAGTTGTAGTGCTTGCTTCTGTAAACAAAGAGGGATATCCCCGTCCTGTGCCGATGAGCAAGATTGCAACAGAGGGAATTTCTACTATTTGGATGTCTACCGGAGCGGACTCATTAAAGACTATCGACTTTCGTAAGAACCCGAAAGCCGGATTATGCTTTCAGGATAAGGGAGACAGCGTAGCCTTAACGGGAACTGTAGAAGTGGTAACGGACGAGAAAATGAAAAAGGAACTTTGGCAGGACTGGTTTATCGAGCATTTCCCCGGTGGCCCTACCGACCCGGGCTATGTACTGCTGAAATTTGAATCGAATCACGCGACTTATTGGATTGAAGGGACATTTATTCATAAGAAACTGGACTAGTCCTTCATACATTCTTATTCCCGTGGGATATGGAAATATAAAAAGAGAGAAACATTCTTTCCTTCCGAAGAAGAATGTCTCTCTCTTTCTGATGATAGTTGGATAGATAGTATATCTATTCTCCGTGTTTCATTTAGAATTCGAACTTCTCCAGTTTCATTTCAGCTAATTCCTGAATGATACCTACATATTTGCCGAAATGCGGAGACTTCTCGTGAGCTGCCAATACCTCAGCATTCTGCCATGTTTCACAAATCATGAAAACGTCGTGACGGGTACTGCTTTCGAAAGTATCATAAGCAATGCATCCTTCTTCCTTTAAAGAGCAAGTAGTCAGTTTCTTAGCTGCTTCAATCGCTTTTTCGCGGTTTGTCTCGCTTACGCGGACGAAAACATTCAATCTAATCATAGTCTTTATTATTAAATGATTAAAAATAGCTTTATCACATCTTGGTGAATAAATCGCAGGCAAAGATACTATTTTTGTGCTTTGTCGGATAGCTTGTTCTTTAAATTTCATCAAAACGTCATATAATCATCAAAAAAAACGATTATATTTATTCTGGAATCAAAAAGCAACTATTTTGTACGCAACTCTTAATTTTTTTCTGGCTTAATATTAGCCTCACGAACCACAGGCTAATTTCTTTCGTTTGAGTAATTCCACTCGAGCCGTTTTTCATTTTGTTATTTACTGCATAGTTTCTTTTCTTTTGGGCAAACAGCCTTATAAGTATAAAGTAAAGAAAGGAGATGTTATTTTGATACATAGAAAGTGCTTGTTTGATATTTTAGAATGAAGTTCGTAATATGGATTTTTTTTATAGCTTTGTGAACTGATGGCATATAAAAAGTAATAACACCCTAATAATCGAAGATATGAGAAAAGTATTTTTATTGGCTTTTGCCTTGTTCGCATGGAATATCCTTGCCAATGCTCAGGAAAGTGATGAAAGATATATTGAAGTGACCGGTTCTTCGGAGATAGAAGTCGTCCCGGACGAAATACACTTTCTGATTCATATAAAGGAATACTGGGAAGAAGAATATACGGGTAAATCAAAGAAAGAGGAAGATTTTCAGACGAAAGTGCCGTTGACTGTGATAGAGAAAGATTTGCGTAAAAGTTTGCGTAAAATAGGAATATCGGATGAGGCTATCCGTACGCAGGAAGTAGGGGACTATTGGCGTCAGAGAGGGAAGGAATTCCTGATTGGCAAACAACTGGATATTCGTCTTACGGATTTCGAGCAAATCAATTCCATTATCCGGTCTGTCAATACATGGGGCATTGAATCAATGCGTATCGGGGAACTGAAACATAAGGACTTGCCGATGTATAGGAAGCAGGGAAAGATTGAAGCATTGAAAGCAGCCCGTGAGAAAGCATCCTATCTGGTGGCAGCAATGGGACAGCAATTGGGTGAAGTCATTCGTATCATCGAACCTGCCGATAACAATATAAGCCGTTACCTTCCTTTCCAGGCACAGAGCAATGTCAGCATGGGGACGGCGGCTACTGAACAGTACCGTGTCATCAAGCTGAGATATGAAATGACCGCCCGTTTTGCCATAAAATAAAAAATGCCTATTTTGGGGTATAAGAAAACCGGATTCCTGCAAATCATCGAACCTAAGATTATCATCCGTAAGGCGGGTAGAAACAATGCGTATATAACTGCTGTTTTGGATAAAAGCTGTTCGGTTGCTCAGGCGAAGCGTGAGGAACTGAAGTTGAAATTCTCCTGATCTGGTAGTCGCTTGGATGAACTCTGCTTATCCGATGAAGATATCAGAGAAGATCGGAGTGGCATACAATCCTTCTTTCTTTGGATACACAAGCTATCGAAAAGTACCAGAATAAACTGGATGCGAAAACCACCGTCGGCGAACTGTTGGCTGTCAATGCGCAGCCGCAGAGATTGAAGTTGGTTGATACGCCGGAAGCGGAGAAGTATATATCCGTGAATGGGCATTGAATACTGCTGCCGTGACTAGAGCGGGAAGGAATGTGTTTTATGTATGGAAACAGGAAGAATGAGATGATTTAAAAATAGTTTTTCAGAGGTAATTTCAGAAAAGGAATATTGTCTGATAACACATATTAAGCCTGATAATTTGTCAGTTCTCTTTCATACCCCTATATTTGTTCCCGCTATTCTATATAATCAATAGAGGGAGAATGTATCATAAGAGAAAAACAAGAGCGTACATAGCATGGGTGTTGTTCATGACATTCATTCCGTTCTTTGTAGTGAAGACCTTTCACTATCATGGAAGCGAGGATGAAAAGTCATGTTCTCATGCCGGGCATTCTCACAAATCATCCGATGATTGTGCGATATGCCAATACTCCCTTTCTTTCTTTACTGAACCTCAACCGGTAGAATTTCATTGTACATTAACGCTCGTGCCTTACGAGCCGGTTGTTTATCAGGATAAGGTCGTTTGCAAACGGACTTATTCACATCAATTGCGTGCACCCCCTGTTGCATAATTACATAATCAAACTTTTCAAGAAGGCAGGCTTATCGTAACCTGTCCTCACATTCATTTTACACATTATATAAAAGATTGTAATTGATGCGTATCGGAATTATTTCGGGCGTATTGGGGCTGACTGTAGTCTTATCCGCCCACGCACAGAAGTCCGATTCAATCAAGAGTTTACTTTTGCCTGATGTCGTTGTGACCGAGTCGTACCAGCAACGTCAAGCCAAAAAGTCTGCGCTTGCGGTTGATGTAGTGGATCAGGATTTTCTGCGCAAACATTTTACGGGAAACTTCATGCAAGCAATGGAGAACATCCCCGGCGTGCAAACAATGGATATAGGTTCCGGCTTCTCCAAACCGATGATCCGAGGAATGGGATTCAACCGGATTGCTGTACTCGAAAACGGAATCAAGCAGGAAGGACAACAATGGGGAGCCGACCACGGACTGGAACTGGATGCTTTCAATATCGGAACTGTCAATGTCCTGAAAGGTCCTTCTTCACTACTATATGGCAGTGATGCAATGGGAGGGGTGATTGACATAACTTCACCTCCCGTACCCTCGGTAGATATGTTATTCGGAGACGTTACACTTCTGGGAAAGTCCGTCAACGGAACGCTCGGAGGATCATTTATGCTGGGAATAAAGAAGAGTTTCTGGTATGCACAAGTCCGTTATTCCGAACAGCATTTCGGGGATTACCGCATCCCTACGGATACTATTGTTTACCTGACGCAAAAAATGCCTGTTTACGGGCGTAAGCTAAAGAATACGGCAGGTATTGAACGCAATATCGGATTCTTCGCCCAATATCAACGGCAAAGATATAAAGCGAACTATTCCGTAAGTAACGTCTACCAAAAAACTGGTTTCTTTCCGGGGGCGCATGGTATACCGGATGTATCCCGCGTAGAAGATGACGGGGACAGCCGTAACATGGAATTACCTTCCAGCAAGGTGAATCATCTGAAGGTGACTACCCTTCAGCAGTATGCGTGGGAGAAGCTAGTTTTGTCGGGCGACTTTGGATTCCAGAATAATCACCGTGAAGAATGGAGTGTTTTCCATACCCATTACGGTTCGCAACCCGTACCGGAGAAAGACCCGGACAAGGAACTGGCTTTCAACTTGAATACTCTCAGTGCATCGGTAAAAGTCCGCTTTATCGGTTCTTCTTCGTGGGAACATGCATTGGGTTGGGACGGACAGCATCAACGGAACGATATTTCCGGTTATTCATTCTTATTGCCTGAATACTACCGTTCCACCACCGGATTGCTTTGGCTTACGACTTATAAGCCTAATAATGTTATCTCCGTCAGCGGAGGAATGCGGTATGACTATGGATATATTCATATATCTTCGCATGAAGACGCCTATCTTGCCGATTATCTCCGAAAACAGGGATATGATGAAGAACAGGTAGAACACTATAAGTGGAACAGCCATGCAGTGAAAAAGAAATTCGGTGATTATTCATTCTCTCTGGGATTGGTATGGACACCGTCCGAACGGCACATGGTAAAAGCAAACGTCGGTCGTAGCTTCCGTCTGCCCGGTGCGAACGAACTGGCGGCTAACGGTGTGCATCACGGGACCTTCCGGCATGAACAGGGAGATACAAATCTGAAATCAGAACAGGGATGGCAAATGGACGCTTCTTATAACTTACGGTATAACGGGTTTTCCATTTCCGTTTCTCCCTTCGTCAGTTGGTTTAGTAACTACATCTTTCTGCGTCCTACGGGCGAGTGGTCTGTCCTGCCGCATGCCGGACAGATTTATCGTTACACAGGAGCCGAGGCGCTGTTTGCCGGAACGGAAGCAACGATAGACATTCACTTTCTGCGTAGTTTCAATTACCGTATTTCCGGTGAGTATGTTTATACCTACAACTGCGACGAGCATATCCCGTTAAGTTTTTCTCCTCCGTTTAGTATGCGGAACACGTTGACATGGCAGAGGAAACAGGTTATGCTTTATGCAGAGTGGCAGTCCATAGCCCGGCAAAATCGCGTAGATCGTAACGAAGACCGTACACCGGGTGCAAACCTGTTCCATTTAGGCGGTTCGTTGAATATTCCCATTCGGGGGAATCAGGCAATAGAAATAACCCTGACCGCCCGGAATATTTTCAATACCCGATATTACAATCATCTTAGTTTTTACAGGAAAGTAGAAATCCCCGAACCGGGACGCAACTTCCAATTATTAATCAAAATTCCATTTAAAAAATTACTGTAATGAGAATTAAATTATATCTCCCGATAATCAGCCTTTTGGCAATGTCTGTTTTTGTATTTATCTCTTGTGACGATTCGGATAGTGATACCACTAAGCCGGTGATTGAACTGCACGAACCCGAAGAAGGGCAAGCGCTGAAAATAGGAAGTGAATACGGCGTGCATTTTGAAATGGATCTGTCGGACGACGTGATGTTGAAGTCGTATATGATTGAAATACACAGCAACTTCGATCACCATTCGCATGGAAAAAGCAGGGGGGCCGGAGAAACCATCGATTTCAGCTTCAACAAGTCTTATGATATTTCCGGAAAGAAAACGGTACATATTCATCATCATGATATTATGATTCCGAAGGATGCAACTCCGGGAGATTATCATTTAATGGTTTATTGCACGGACGCTGCAGGAAACGAGACGTATGTTGCCCGTAATATCGAATTGAGTAACGATGTAGAAGAAGAATATCATCATCATGAATAGAATAAAGGTATTATAAGTAGGTGCATTGTAAAAAATGCGACCTTTGTAGGTACAAAATTGGAGAAAGAAATTTAAAGGTGTAATAGATATTACACCTTTATTGTTTTCAAAGCTTTACTTTTGTGAAAAATACTTTTCCCTATGATAAAGTTGCCAATTATAAATCGAATTTTTCCTTCGTACAAATCGAAGATAATAGCTGTCATTGTTACCGGCGTTATCGTGGGCGGAGGAGTTTTATTTATGTATATGCTTCGGGCACATACATATTTGGGAGATGATCCGGCAGCATGTGTGAATTGCCATATCATGTCTCCTTATTATGCAACCTGGTTTCATAGTTCGCATGCCCGGGATGCTACTTGTAATGACTGTCATGTTCCTCACGAAAACGCGGTAAAGAAGTGGACATTCAAGGGGATTGACGGAATGAAGCACGTAGCGGCGTTTCTCACGAAAAGTGAGCCGCAGGTGATACAGGCACACGAAGCCAGTTCGCAAGTGATTATGAATAACTGTATCCGTTGCCATACACAACTGAATACGGAGTTTGTGAAGACGGGAAAGATAGATTATATGCTGTCGCAAGTAGGAGAAGGAAAGGCTTGTTGGGATTGTCACCGCGATGTCCCTCATGGCGGGAAGAACTCGCTGTCTACGGCTCCGGGAGCTATTGTACCGCTTCCCGAATCGCCCGTGCCGGAATGGCTCCAAAAAATGATAGATAATAAAGAATAAGCAAAATATAACTACGTAATAAAACAATAAAACCGATATAGAATGGAAAAGAAATTAAAATCATGGCAAGGATGGCTGTTGTTCGGAGGCTCAATGGTTGTTGTTTTTGTTTTGGGACTATGCGTTTCTGCATTAATGGAGAGGCGGGCGGAAGTAACTAGTATCTTTAATAATCGCAAGACTGTCATCAAAGGGATTGAAGCACGCAACGAACTCTTTAAGAATGATTTCCCTCGTGAATATCAGACTTGGGCGGAAACTGCAAAAACAGATTTCCAAAGTGAGTTTAATGGAAATGTTGCTGTTGATGTACTGGAACAACGTCCTAATATGGTAATACTTTGGGCGGGATATGCTTTCTCGAAAGATTATTCCACTCCGCGCGGACATATGCATGCTATCGAAGATATCACCGCTTCGCTTCGTACCGGAGCACCTGTGAATCCTACCGACGGTCCTCAACCGTCTACCTGCTGGACCTGCAAGAGCCCGGATGTTCCCCGTATGATGGAAGCATTGGGCGTTGATTCTTTCTATAACAATAAGTGGGGTGCCATGGGTGCGGAAATTGTGAATCCGATCGGTTGTTCCGATTGCCACGATCCGGAAACGATGAATCTTCATATCAGCCGTCCGGCTTTGATTGAAGCGTTCCAACGCCAAGGCAAGGATATTACAAAGGCTACTCCACAGGAAATGCGTTCGCTCGTATGTGCGCAATGTCACGTAGAATATTACTTCAAAGGTGACGGCAAATACCTGACTTTCCCTTGGGATAAAGGCTTTACTGTGGAAGATATGGAAGCCTATTATGATGAAGCCGGTTTTTATGATTATATTCATAAATTGAGCCGTACCCCGATTTTGAAAGCACAGCATCCGGATTACGAAATTGCTCAAATGGGTATTCACGGTCAGAGAGGTGTCTCTTGTGCCGATTGCCACATGCCTTATAAGAGTGAAGGCGGTGTGAAATTCAGCGACCACCATATCCAGAGTCCGTTGGCAATGATTGACCGTACTTGTCAGGTCTGTCACCGTGAAAGCGAAGAAACATTGCGTAATAACGTTTATGAACGTCAACGCAAAGCGAATGAAATCCGTAACCGTTTGGAGCAGGAGTTGGCAAAAGCGCATATCGAAGCTAAATATGCCTGGGATAATGGGGCGACAGAAGAGCAAATGAAAAATGTGCTTGCTCTGATTCGTCAGGCGCAGTGGCGTTGGGATTTCGGAGTGGCTTCCCACGGAGGTGCTTTTCATGCGCCGCAGGAAATTCAGAGAATCCTTTCTCATGGGCTCGATCGTGCTATGCAGGCCCGTTTAGCTGTATCTAAGGTGCTTGCGAAGAATGGATTTACCGGAGATGTGCCGATGCCTGATATTTCCACTAAAGGAAAGGCACAGCAATATATCGGTCTGGATATCGACGCGGAAAAAGCGGCCAAGGAGAGATTTCTGAAAACGACTGTTCCGGCTTGGTTGGAGAAAGCGAAATCAAATGGTCGTCTGGCACAAAAATAAGATAGTAGTATATGTGGAGCAAACCGTGGAGCTATAAAGAAGGTCTGATTATTGGTGCAGGATTATTGGTGATAGGTGCACTGCTGCAAATAACGGTAGGAGGTATCAATTGGAATCTGTTTGCCTGGCCGGTTAATTTAATAGTGTTATCAGTATATATCATTGTTCTGATAGCCATGCACCTTCTCCGTAAACGAGTCTATTTGTTTGGGTGGTTGAGCCATTATTCCGCAGCCGTTTCTTCCCTTGTCTGGGTGGTCGGTATGACGGTGGTAATGGGTCTTATCCGGCAGGCTCCTTCCGGTCATGCTTCGAATGACATACTGGGATTTTCACAGATGATTTCATCCTGGTCTTTCGTTCTGCTTTATTTATGGATGGCCACTGCATTGGGATTAACGATACTCCGTACCAGTTTCCCTTTGAAGTTCGGCCGCCTTTCGTTTCTTCTCAATCATATCGGATTATTCATTGCATTGATTGCAGCTACTTTAGGGAATGCCGATATGCAGCGACTGAAAATGACTACCCGAATGGGAAACGCGGAATGGCGGGCTACCGATGATAAAGGACAACTGACAGAACTTCCGTTGGCTATCGAATTAAAAGATTTTACTATTGATGAATATCCGCCGAAACTGATGCTGATTGATAATGAAACCGGACGTGCACTTCCCGAAAAATCTCCTGTACATTTATTGCTTGAAGAAGAAGTATACGGTGGGACTTTGCAGGATTGGGAACTGACTATTCAACAATCCATTCCAATGGCGGCCTCCGTAGCTACCGAGGATACGCTGAAGTTTACGGATTTTCATTCTATGGGAGCAACTTACGCTGTACATTTGAAAGCTGTGAACCGAAAGAACCGGCAGACGAAGGAAGGCTGGGTGAGTTGTGGGAGTTTTCTTTTCCCTTATAAGGCATTGCGCCTTGATTCTCTGACTAGCCTCGTAATGCCGGAAAGAGAACCGCAACGCTTTGCTTCGAAAGTGAAAGTCTATACGCAGGAGGGAACAATTACGGAAGATACGATTGAAGTGAACCGTCCTATGGAGATAGAAGGCTGGAAAATCTATCAGCTTAGTTATGATGAGTCGAAAGGGGGTTGGAGTGATATTAGTATCTTCGAACTGGTTCGTGATCCGTGGTTGCCGGTAGTTTATACAGGGATCGTTATGATGATGCTCGGGGCCGTTTGTCTGTTTGTGAATGCACAAAAGAGAAAAGAGGAGGAAAAGGAATGAGTTGGGAATATTTTATATTGTTTGCGGTAGTCGCATTGGTTTGTTGGAGCTTGGGGGCTTTTGCTGCTTGGAAAGGAAAGAAAACGGTATGGGCATACGGATTTACTCTGTTGGGATTGGCTGTATTTTTCTGTTTTATCCTCGGCATGTGGGTTTCTTTGGAACGTCCTCCGATGCGGACAATGGGAGAGACACGTTTGTGGTATTCTTTCTTTCTGCCGTTGGCTGGATTGATAACGTATATACGTTGGAAGTATAAATGGATTCTTAGTTTCAGTTGCGTTCTGTCATTAGTCTTTATCTGTATCAATATCTTTAAGCCGGAGATTCACAACAAGACGTTAATGCCTGCTTTACAGAGTCCATGGTTTGCTCCTCATGTTATTGTGTATATGTTTGCTTATGCTATGTTGGGGGCTGCGGTGGTAATGGCTATTTATCTGCTTTGGTTCAAGAAAGAAGAGATTGAACGGAAAGAAATGGATTTATGCGATAACCTTACTTATGTAGGTCTGGCTTTTATGACATTGGGTATGCTTACGGGAGCTATTTGGGCAAAGGAAGCTTGGGGACATTACTGGGCTTGGGATCCGAAAGAAACATGGGCAGCGGCAACTTGGTTCTCTTATCTTACATATATACATTTCCGACTGGGTAAACCGTTGAAAGTGCGTCCGGCATTAGTTATTTTGTTAGTATCGTTTGTTTTATTACAGATGTGCTGGTATGGAATCAATTATCTTCCGTCGGCACAAGGTGTCAGTGTACACACTTATAATTTGAATTGAAATATCAAATCATTTAAATTGCAATATTGATGAAAACATTTTATTGGTCATTAGTGCTTATGATGCTATTGCCAAGCATGGCATACACACAAAATACGGAGAAGGAAAATGAGTTCTCGATGTCGATGCAAATCAGACCTCGGGCGGAGTATCGGAACGGAGCTTGGTTTCCTCGCAATGAAGGGGTGAAAGCCGCATCGTCTATCAACAATCGTGCCCGTTTGTCAATTGATTACAAGCGGTCGGACTTGGAAATCAAGATGTCGGCACAGCACGTCGGAGTTTGGGGACAAGATCCGCAGATCGACAAGAACGGGCGTTTTGTCCTGAACGAAGCATGGGCAAAACTTGATTTCGGACACGGCCTTTTTGCCCAGTTGGGGCGTCAGGCATTGGTTTATGACGATGAGCGTATTTTGGGCGGATTGGACTGGAATGTGGCGGGACGTTATCATGACGCATTGAAACTGGGATATGCGAATAAGAATAATGAGGTACACCTTATTCTTGCCTTCAACCAGAATGACGAGAAGAAGATAGGCGGTACTTATTATGCTTCCGGTGCACAGCCTTATAAGAATATGCAGACTGTATGGTATCACTATAAGGCGGATGCAATTCCGTTCGGCGCTTCTTTGCTGTTTATGAACCTGGGATTGGAAACCGGGGATGCGGCTACGCAGGATTCGCATACCCGTTATCTGCAAACAATGGGAACGTATCTTACCTATAAGCCCGGTAGCTGGAGTCTGGACGGCGCTTTCTACTATCAGACGGGCAAGAATAAGGATGCTGAGAAAGTGTCGGCATTAATGGGAAGCGTGCAGGCTGCCTATGCTTTTGACAAGACATGGGGAGTTGTGGCAAGTTTCGACTATCTGAGCGGCGATAAGGGAAACGGTGACAAGTTTAAAGCGTTCGACCCTCTCTACGGAACACACCATAAGTTCTACGGAAGTATGGATTATTTCTATGCGAATCTATTTGTGAACGGTTATGCGCCGGGTTTAATGGACAGCCGTATCGGTGCTCGTTTCCGTGCGTCGGACAAGGTGGATATGGAGTTGAATTATCACTATTTCACTACCGCGGTTAAATTGCCGGACTTGAATAAATCCTTAGGTTCGGAAGTTGATTATCAAATCAATTTGTCGGTGATGAAAGACGTAAAACTCTCTGCCGGATATTCTTTCATGCGTGGCACAAAGACGATGGATGTAGTGAAAGGCGGCAATCATAAGAGTTGGCAAGACTGGGGGTGGGTATCGTTGAATATCAATCCGAAAGTGTTTTTCACAAAATGGTAATTAAATAGGGATGACATTCTGACAAGTGTGGCGCAGCATAAAACCGAAAGTTTAAGCTGCGCCACATTTTTATTATATGAATTTCTCTAAAGCTGCTTTGTTCAGGATTTCCACCCGTTTCCCTTCCATGGTGATAAGCCCTTCCTTGATAATCTTATTAATTTCTTTCGATAAGGCAGGGCGGGATACATTGAGGTATTCGGCAAGTTGGGATTGCGTATGTGTAATCTCTACTATCAGGGAATCTTTCTTCTTATGCTCGAACAGATAAACAATGAATCTTTCCCGAACAGTCTTGCGGGAGAGGGGTTTCAGCCGTGATACGGTACAAATGTTGCAATTACCGGCAATGCAGAGAAAGTTGTGTAACACTTGCGGGTCTTGGCTGATAACTTTAAACGTAGAATCTTTGGTTGCCATAAGTATCACACTGTCTTCAAGGGCGGTGAACGTGGCAGGCAGTGTATTGTTTGGATTAAAAAGATGTGGAGTGGCAAAAGTGCGTGGCGCAATGATATATTCAATCATCACTTCGTTTCCCAGTCCGTCGATAATATCCGTGCGTAATTTCCCTTCCAACAACACATACAGTTTGTTGCAAGGCGTTCCCTGTGTAACAACTATCTCTTTTTTGTCTGCTGCATAGACTATGAAATCCAGTTTTTCTAATAAAGATTCTTTTATATTCAAGGGCAAATCCCGGAAAAGAGGGATTTGAAACAGTTTTTCTTTATGTATGTCGGTCAGTTGTATTTTTTTCATTGCATCATGTTGTTCGTATCGTGGACAAACTTACGGAAAATCTCTGGAATAAACGAATAAAAAGGGAGAAATGGCATTAAATGGTTAGGATACAAAATTGTCTTTGGAGAAAGAGATGACTATTGAAATTGTCTTCTGTATTTGGACGGAGACATTCCCAAGGTATTTGTGAAAACTCGGACGAAATGGGGCAAATCATTAAAACCGACCGTAAAACAAATTTCGGATACTTGCTTTTGTGAATGTTTAAGAAGTTCGCAGGCTGTATTTAAGCGATATTGGGTTACATACTGCGAGAAGGTCATTCCTTTGCAACGTTTGAAGTAGGAACAGAAAGCAGAGCGGTTCATGCCTACTTCTGCGGCAATATCATCCAAAAATATGGTATGGATATAGTGGGCCATTACATAAACACAGATTTGCTGCATACGTCTCACGTCACGTTAAATACTCATGGGCTTTCCGGCAAAGGTATGGTCGGATGAAGTAAATATGGCAGGTAGCAGACGAAACATTTCGCATAGGCGTCCCAACTCGTCCATATCGTTCATTTGTGACAATATCCGACGAATGGTTTGTGAACTTCCAGTACCGAATTTCAGTGCGTTCGTCGGGAATGTAATGCCCGTCAGACGATTACGCAGTTCGGGAAATACTGCCATACACCGTTCTACAAGCGAATGACTGAAAGCTACCATTAAATAACGGACATGCCCGTCATCGTCTGCCGAATCCGGTGAATATTCCCAGCGGTGTAGCATGGACGGTGGTATTAACGCTACGTCGCCTGCTGCGAAAGGTTGCAATGTGTCACCTGCCATTCGTTTACCATATCCGTGGACAACATAATACAACTCCCATGCATCATGCCGGTGCAGTTTGGCTTCGATGCTTGTTGTCACTCGTTGGTCTATAAAGAAAAAAGAGTGATTCTCCACTTCGGGTAATTCATAAGGAATGGCGGTATCTTCCATAAGAGTAATGTTTAAAATGACTTATGTGCAAATATACGACAAATATCTAAGATGATACCACAAATATATAACAAGAAAGCTGGGTAACTTTGCTGCCGGAAACAATAAGTATAACTATTAAAATGTATTGTTATGGATTTCTATCAAGTACTAGAGAAAAGAAGAACTATTCGCGACTTTTCCGATAAGAAGGTGACGGACGAAGTACTGGAAAAGGTGCTGTTGGCTGCATTCAAAGCTCCGACCAATGACCATTTGCGGCAGTTTGAGTTTATTGTCGTGAGAGGGCAGGAAAACATTGCCCGACTCATATCGCCTGTGGCGGAAAACACAAGGAACATTCAACAGGCAGGGCTTGATGCTGCTGCCGACATGATGGATAAGGATGAACACGCCATGTTTGTCGATGCGTTGCCCAAACAACAACGTATGCTTATGCAAAGTAATTGTCTCGTACTTCCATTTTTTCGGCAAAAGGATTTTCCTCTGTGCCAACCTGCCGACCAAAGTTCACTCAACTATTTCGCTTCTGCATGGGCAGCCGTTGAGAATATCCTGTTAGCAGCAACGGCGGAAGGACTGGCGTGTGCATTCCGTATTCCTATTGGCAACGAACCGGAGTATGTGAAACATCTCGTCAATGCTCCTGACGGATATGAGTTCACCTGTTTCCTCGCTATCGGCTATGCAGCGGAGAATGCACATATTTGTAAGCAGAAAGAAATCCGGGTAGGGGATAGGATTCACAGGAATGTCTGGTAATCTGTAATTAAGGTACATCTCTCTGTAATTTATATACATTCGCTATGTTATAAATTGCCTATTTTTGCAGAGTGAAAAGACTGAATCATTCTAAAAGATAAAACTAATAAAGTAAAGTTATGGCTAAAAAAGTTCTGATAATTTCGTCCAGTCCGCGGAAAGGCGGCAATTCGGATTTGCTTTGTGATGAATTTATGAAAGGTGCTCTCGAAGCGGGCAATGAAGTGGAAAAGATTGTATTGAAAGACAAAACGGTTCATCCTTGTACGGGATGCAGTGTTTGCAGTATGTACGGAAAGCCTTGTCCGCAGAAGGATGATGCGGCGGAAATCGTGGAGAAGATGATTGCTGCCGATGTGATTGTAATGGCGACTCCCGTGTATTTCTATACAATGTGCGGTCAAATGAAGGTTATGATTGACCGTTGCTGCGCACGTTATACGGAGATAACGAACAAAGAGTTTTATTTCATTATTGCGGCAGCAGAGGATAACAAAGCAATGATGGAGCGCACGATAGACGGTTTCCGTGGCTTCCTCGATTGTCTGGAAGGGCCACAGGAAAAAGGAACGGTCTATGGAATCGGCGCCTGGAAGGTAGGAGAGATTAAAGATACTCCATATATGCAGGAAGCCTACAACATGGGAAAAATGGTGTAACTGTCCCGTCTTATTATAGTGACGCTATGCTTGCAGGATAGTGACGCTATAACAACAAGATAGTGACGCTATGACGACCGGATAGTGACGTTATCTTATGTGACCTTTTGAAGCATAAAAATGATATTTCAATCGAATAGATTGAAAAGTCAAGAATTTTAATTGCCTGGATTGCTTGTTCTGCCACAGAATTATTATAATTTTGTGGCAGAACTTTTTATTTTGTATGATTCGTTTGATAACTAAGCATTATGGGCTATACAATAACGACTCTTGTAGAGAATTGTGTCTATGGACGTAAATTGCAGGCAGAGCACGGTCTTTCTCTATATATTGAGACATCGGAACATAGATTGCTCTTCGATACAGGAGCGTCCGATTTGTTTATCCGTAATGCCCGCCTGCTGCATATTGACTTGCAGAAAGTCGATTATCTGATATTATCCCACGGGCACAGTGACCACACGGGAGGTCTGCGTCATTTCTTGGAGCTGAACAAACAAGCGACAGTTGTCTGCAAACGCGAAGCCTTCTCTCCAAAATTTAAGGATGAACGCGAAAATGGAATGAAGCATACGCAGACTTTCGACCTTTCCCGTTTCCGTTTTATCGAAGAACAGACCGAACTGCTTCCCGGCGTATTTCTCTTTCCCTCTATTGATATTATCGACCATGAGGATACCCATTTCGAACGCTTTCGGGTTCAGAAAGAAGACGGTTGCCATATACCGGATACTTTTCAGGATGAATTGGCGGTAGTGTTGGTAGAGCCGGACGGTTTTTCTGTATTGAGCGCCTGTTCTCATCGAGGAATTACAAATATCCTGCGAACAGTCCGTGCGGCATTTCCCGAATCTCCTTGTAACTTACTGTTAGGCGGTTTTCATATTCATAACGCAGAAGAACGGAAATATCAGATCATTGCAGATTATCTGAAAGAATATCTGCCGCGTCAGATTGGTGTCTGCCATTGTACAGGAGTAGATAAATATGCTTTCTTCTACAAAGACTTTGGTGACAGGGTATTCTATAATTACACGGGAAAACTAATTCAAACTGATTTGTTGAAATAAAATATATATAATAATTTGATATGAAGAAACTAATAACTTCTTTAGCACTGGCATTGACCGCATTGTCCGGCTATGCCATTACTCCTTTGTGGATGCGTGACGCACGTATTTCACCGAATGGAACGGAGATTGTCTTTTGTTATAAAGGCGATATTTACAAAGTCCCCGCACAAGGTGGGACAGCCGTTCAGTTGACAACACAAGCATCTTATGAAGCCAACCCCGTTTGGTCGCCCGACGGAAAACAAATTGCATTTGCCAGCGACCGGAATGGGAATTTCGACCTCTTTATCATGCCTGCTGACGGCGGAACCGCCCAAAGGCTGACTTATCATTCCGCTTCGGAGATTCCTTCGGCTTTTACTCCGGACGGAAAGTTTGTACTTTTCTCCGCATCTATTCAAGACCCCGCAGGTAGCGCTTTGTTTCCTACCGGAGCAATGACAGAATTGTATAAAGTACCTGCTGGCGGAGGACGTACCGAGCAAGTACTCGCTACTCCTGCCGAATGGGTTTGCTTTGATAAATCGGGGAAAAACTTTCTTTATCAAGACCGTAAAGGCTTCGAAGATGAATGGAGAAAACACCATACTTCTTCTATAACCAGAGATATTTGGCTGTATAACACACAATCGGGAAAACATACCAATCTAACGAACCGGGAAGGGGAAGACCGCAATCCGGTGTATGCGCCCGACGGCAATTCTGTCTATTTTCTTAGCGAGCGCAACGGCGGCTCATTCAATGTTTATAACTTTTCACTGAATACTTCGCAAACGTCGAATGTGCCTCAAGAGGTAAAAACGATAACTACATTCCGTACGCATCCGGTACGTTTCTTGTCAATCAGTGATAAAGGTACATTGTGTTATACCTATGACGGAGAGCTTTATACACAGGAAGCCAATGCCCGTCCGAAGAAAGTAAACGTTGAACTTGTCCGGGATGATGAAAAGGAGATTGCTTCCCTCAAATTTTCTCAGGGCGCTACTTCCGCTTCCGTATCTCCGGACGGCAAACAGGTTGCTTTCATTGTGCGTGGTGATGTCTTTGTCACTTCGACGGATTACACTACAACAAAGCAAATCACGAATACTCCGGGAAAAGAAGCCGCTGTGTCCTTTGCCCCGGATAACCGGACGCTGGTCTATGCCAGTGAAAGGACGGGTAACTGGCAACTTTACACCGCCAAAATAGCCCGTAAGGAAGAAGCCAATTTCCCTAATGCAACTCTTATCGAGGAAGAAGTCTTGCTTCCTTCAAAAACAGTGGAACGTGCTTATCCGCAATATTCTCCGGACGGTAAGGAGCTGGCTTTCATCGAAGACCGTAACCGCTTAATGGTACTTGACTTAAAGACGAAGAAAGTTCGTCAAGTGACGGACGGTTCTACATGGTATAATACCGGAGGCGGATTCGACTATGAATGGTCGCCGGACGGCAAATGGTTTACTCTTGAATTTATTGGCAATCGCCATGATCCTTATTCGGATATAGGTATTGTCAGCGCACAAGGCGGTACTATTACCAACTTGACTAACAGCGGATATATTAGCGGTTCTCCGCGTTGGGTACTGGACGGAAACGCTATTCTTTTCCAAACTGAACGTTACGGTATGCGTGCGCATGCTTCTTGGGGTTCACAACAGGATGTGATGCTGGTATTCTTGAATCAGGATGCTTATGACCGCTATCGCTTAAGCAAGGAAGACTTCGAACTGCTCAAAGAATTAGAAAAGGAACAGAAGAAAGCGAAAGACGGTGACAAGAAGAAAGATGTAAATAAGTCCAAAAAGGATGAAGCTGATGAGGACAAGTCATCCGAAGATAAAGCAGACAAGAAAGATATAGTAGTAGAGCTTAACGGCATTGAAGACCGTATCGTCCGTCTGACTCCCAACTCTTCCGATTTAGGCAGTGCCATACTCTCAAAAGACGGAGAGAATCTTTATTACTTCTCAGCTTTCGAAGGCGGCTATGACCTTTGGAAAATGAATCTTCGTGAAAAAGACACAAAACGTTTGCACAAACTCAATACCGGTTGGGCATCATTGATGTTGGATAAGAAAGGGGACATTTTCTTGTTGGGAAGCCGGATGATACAGAAAATGGATGCGAAGTCGGATGCATTGAAATCAATCAGTTATCAGGCTGAAATGAAAATGGACTTGGCTGCCGAGCGTGAAGCAATGTTCGACCATGTGTACAAGCAACATCAAAAACGCTTCTACAATCTTACTATGCATGGGGTCGATTGGGATGCTATGACGGCTGCTTATCGCAAATTTCTGCCTCATATTGATAACAACTACGACTTCGCAGAGTTATTGAGCGAATGGTTGGGCGAACTGAATGTTTCGCATACGGGAGGACGTTATTCTCCGAAAGGCGGGGGAGATGTGACCTCTAACCTGGGCTTGTTGTTCGATTGGAACTATCAGGAAAAAGGAATGAAAATCGCTGAGATAATCGAGAAAGGCCCGTTCGACCATTCCCGTACAAAAGTAAAAGCAGGCTGCATTATTGAAAAGATTAACGGTGAGGAACTGGCTCCGGATAAGGATATTACTGCTTTATTGAATAATAAAGCCGGAAAGAAAACTCTGGTTTCGTTGTATAATCCGCAGAATAAGGAGCGTTGGGAAGAAGTGGTAATGCCTATCACTAGCGGAAGACTCAACGGTTTGTTATATAAACGTTGGGTAAAACAACGTGCTGCCGATGTTGAGAAATGGTCGAACGGTCGGTTGGGGTATGTACATATCCAGTCCATGGGCGACGGAAGTTTCCGTACTGTTTACTCGGATATTTTGGGTAAATATAACAACTGTGACGGAATTGTGATTGATACCCGTTTCAATGGCGGCGGTCGTCTGCACGAAGATATCGAGATACTTTTCAGCGGCCAGAAATACTTTACGCAGGTAGTACGCGGACGTGAAGCCTGTGATATGCCGAGCCGTCGCTGGAATAAACCTTCTATCATGTTGCAGTGTGAAGCTAACTATTCCAATGCGCACGGTACGCCTTGGGTGTACAAACACCAGAAGATAGGCAAACTGGTCGGTATGCCTGTGCCGGGAACAATGACAAGCGTATCTTGGGAAACATTGCAAGACCCTTCACTGGTATTCGGTATTCCTATTATCGGTTATCGTCTGCCGGATGGAAGTTATCTGGAAAATAGCCAGTTAGAGCCTGATATTAAGGTTGCCAATAGCCCTGAAACGGTAGTGAAAGGGGAAGATATGCAACTGAAAACGGCTGTTGACGAATTGCTTAAAGAGATAGACAGTCAGAATAGATAGTAAATAGAAGTAGGTTGATGCATATCCCCCGTTACGGAAGTGCATCAACCTACATGAATATATAATGAACTGGTTAGGACTTCTTTAACCGATAATCTTTCTTATATCTTCTACAATCAGTTCATCTGTCAGATGATTGGCACGAAGTAACTCTTGTATGTCGTACCGGTCTACGAATTCTTTCTTCGCTCCATAATTGAGGACTTTCATATCACTGGCACCGTAATAACGGGCAATCTTTTCACCGAAACCACCGTCCAACACACCGTCTTCCAATGTAATCACTAGTTGGTGGTCGGCTTTCAGTTCTTCCATTAGCTCATTGTCAATGCCGGTGATATATCGGGGATTGATAAGCGTTGCATCAATACCTGCCTTTTCTTTCAGCAATGACAGCACCGACTGTCCTAATCCGAAGAACGAACCTAACGCAAGGATAGCTACTTTCGAACCGCGATGAGCGACTTTATAACGATTGAGAACGCTGTAATCGGATTCCACAGACTCGCCACAGCTAATCACATCTGTTGCGGGCACACGGATAGCCACCGGGTGTTCATTCTGATGGATACCCCATTCCAGCATGGCAAGATATTCCTCTTTACAGGTTGGCGCTAAATAGACCATATTCGGAATATTACTGATAAGCGGAATATCGAAGAAACAGAGATGCGTTACATCATTCATACCGGATAATGTTCCCCAAAATACCAAGAGGACTGCCGGATTATTATTGATGCAGAGGTCTTGCGATAGCTGGTCGTAAGATCGTTGGATAAATGTGCTATATACCCCATAAACAGGCTTTCCCCCATTAGCGGCAATACCGGAAGCAAGTGCCACTGCATGTTCTTCGGCAATACCGACATCAACAAACTGCTTGCCGGCTTCCTGACGACGGTCGGGAGTAAACCCGAGAACGGCAGGAGTACCCGAAGTAATTGTTACCACCCGCTTGTCTTCTTTCATTTTTTTCAGCAGATATTGAGCGGTTACTTCGCTATAATCTTCCGCAGTTTCGCCAAACTTGGATTCTCCGGTTTCTATATTGAACGGAGTACGCCAATGGTAAGTCTCTTTGTCCAGTTCTGCGCGTTCATACCCTTTGCCTTTCAGGGTATTAATATGTACTACTATCGGATGCTGAATATCTTTCACTTTAGAGAAAGCCTCAACCAATGCTTCCACATTATTGCCGTCGTTCACGTACATATAATCCAATCCTATAGCCTTGAAGAAATTACATTCGCACTGACCGTTGCTGTCACGCAAATCTTTCAGGTTCTTGTAAAGACCACCGTGATTCTCGGCAATAGACATTTGATTGTCGTTGACAATAATAATCATGTTTGTACCAAGCTCCGCCACATAGTCCAATCCTTCGAATGCTTCGCCGCCACTTAAAGATCCGTCGCCTATCACGGCTATGATATTCTCATTACCGCCGGTCAGGTCGCGTCCTTTCGCCAATCCGCTAGCCAGGCTGACGGAAGTGGAAGTGTGACCGATAACAAAAAAATCATGCTTACTTTCATGTGGCTCGGAATAACCGGATACGTTGTCATACTCTGCCGGATAGAGGAAAGCATCTTTCCGTCCGGTCAGCATCTTATGCACATAACTCTGATGCGATACATCAAAAACAATCTTATCTTCCGGTGAATTGAATACATAATGTAAAGCGATAGTCGCTTCCACCATTCCAAAATTAGGTCCGAAATGCCCGCCGTGTTCACTCAACTTTTGCAGGAGTGATGCACGGATTTCATTACTTAAATCGTTGAGTTCTTGAAACGATAACTTCTTTACGTCTGCCGGAGAGTAAATATTTTCTAAATACATATCAATTTGTTTTTTTACGTTTATACCTATTATCTTTATCACACTGCAAAGATACTGCTGATTTTAGATTCGGTTTGTATATAGATTACGGATTATTTTACCTATATTACCGACCTTGGAAAATGTGACTGATGATAAACCTAAAAATAGTAGATAATATATATTGGTTTTTAGTTTCGACTTTTCTTATTTTGTTTAATGATTCTTTAGTTACTTCTCCTAATAAACTTGGCGTTCGTAAAAGCAGGAAGTTTGACTTTGGCTTCTCTGGTTTTGATACTTACTTCATTCCTTAAATAGGTTAGAATAGATATTATAGCAGATTGATAAAAACAGAATCTGTAATTCGGGTAATAATGTCAGTAATTCATCTACATACAGTCTCTTTATTTCACCCTATTTTTGCAACGTAGAAAATAGATAATCAATTATTTAATTATTAAAACGCAAGAGATATGAAACGGATTTTATTATTAACAGCTGTATTTATTATGATGCTCGGAACTAATTTTTCTTCTGCACAGACAGATGCAGATAACTTTTATAAAAGTGATTTGGTAAGTGTGGAGAAAGTTTCTTTTTCCAACCAGTATAAAATGAAGGTAGCCGGAAATCTGTTTCTGCCTAAGAACATGAAAGAAGGAGACAGATACCCTGCAATCATTGTCGGACACCCTATGGGAGCAGTCAAGGAACAGAGTGCGAACCTTTACGCAACTAAAATGGCGGAGCGGGGTTTTGTCACACTCTCCATAGACCTTTCTTTTTGGGGTGGGAGCGAAGGTGAGCCGCGTAATGCCGTTCTGCCGGAAGTTTATGCGGAAGACTTTAGCGCTGCGGTAGATTTTCTCGGTACACGTCCGTTTGTCGACCGGAATCTAATTGGTGTAATCGGTATTTGCGGCAGTGGAAGTTTCGCTATCAGTGCGGCAAAAATAGACCCTCGTCTCAAAGCCATTGCAACAATCAGCATGTATAATATGGGTACTGCCAGCCGTAACGGATTGAAGCACTCATTGACTCTGGAGCAGAGAAAACAAATTATGGCGGAAGCGGCAGAGCAGCGTTATGTTGAATTCCTAGGTGGAGAAACAAAATATACAGGTGGTACAGTGCACGAACTGACAGAAAAATCCGGCCCGATAGAACGTGAATTTTATGAATTCTACCGTACACAAAGAGGAGAATTCACACCAGAAGGAGCAACTCCTTTGACAACAACTCATCCAACCCTTTCAAGTAACGTGAAATTTATGAATTTCTATCCTTTCGCAGATATTGAAACGATTTCGCCCCGTCCCATGCTTTTCATTACCGGAGAAAATGCCCATTCGCGTGAATTCAGTGAGGATGCCTATCGACTGGCTGCCGAGCCTAAAGAACTGTATATAGTGCCCGGTGCAGGACACGTAGACCTTTACGACCGTGTAAGCCTTATACCATTCAGCAAACTGGAATCTTTCTTCAAGGAGTATCTGAAGAAATAAGTAGTTTTCTTGTGATAACAGGAAATGTAAATGTGACTTTTGAAATAACAGACTAAAAAATAAACTAATGGAACAAATAAGAAATCAAGAATACGGAGGCGAACGTCCTCTGTTTGCAACCCACGACCTTCAACTGGAAGATGTGACGATTCGCGCTGGTGAATCCGCACTGAAAGAATGTAGTAACATCATAGCAATCAACTGTCGCTTTGAAGGAAAATATCCCTTTTGGCATACCAATGGATTTATAGTGAAGAACTGTCTCTTTACAGAAGGAGCCCGTGCCGCGCTGTGGTATTCCCAAAGTCTGCAAATGGCGGATACCTTGGTGGAAGCCCCGAAGATGTTTCGCGAAATGAACGGGATAAAACTCGAAAATGTACAGTTGCCCAACGCTTTGGAAACATTTTGGTATTGTCGTAATATAGACTTGAAGAACGTGCAGATAGACAAGGCGGATTATCTTTTTATACATAGCGAGAATATCAATATCCAGCACTACGCCCAAAACGGAAACTATTCATTCCAGTACTGTAAGAACGTGGAAATCCGTAATGCGGTTATCAACTCCAAAGATGCATTTTGGAATACGGAGAATGTAACTGTCTATGATTCCGAACTGAATGGGGAATATCTAGGCTGGCATTCTAAAAACTTACGTCTGGTAAATTGCAGGATTTCGGGCACACAGCCACTTTGCTATGCACATGATCTGGTCATGGAAAATTGTACAATGGCGGAGGACGCTGACCTCGCTTTTGAACACAGCAGTGTGAAAGCAACGATTAAAAGCCCGATTCACAGCGTGAAGAATCCCCGCACGGGGAGCATTATTGCCGAAAGTTTCGGGACAATCATCCTGGACGAGAATCTCAAAGCACCGGGAAATTGTGAATTGAAACTTTGGGACGAACTGACTTGTTTTGATTGAAATATGAAGTACGACTTCGATGAAATAATTCCACGCCGAGGTACGAATTCCTATAAATGGGATTCTGCCGGAGATGCAGATATATTGCCGATGTGGGTAGCCGATATGGATTTCCGTACGGCTCCCCCTGTTGTGGAAGCGTTGAGGAAACGGGTGGAGCATGGTATCTTCGGATATGTCCGTGTACCGGATGCATACTATGCGGCGGTGACAAACTGGTTTGCAAGGCGACATGACTGGCAGATAGAAAAAGAATGGATTATTTATACCACGGGAGTAGTACCGGCATTGTCTGCTGTCATTAAGGCACTGACAGTCCCCGGAGATAAAGTAATGGTACAGACACCCGTATATAACTGTTTTTTTTCCTCTATCCGCAATAACGGATGCGGGATGATTGCCAATCCGCTGATTTATAGAAATGGAACCTATCAGATAGATTTTGCGGATTTGGAACAAAAAGCTGCCGACCCAAATGTAAAGGTTCTATTGTTATGCAACCCGCATAATCCTGCCGGAAGGGTATGGACAAAGCAGGAACTTACCCGTATCGGTGACATCTGTATCCGAAACAATGTGTGGGTAGTAGCAGACGAAATCCATTGCGAACTTGTCTTTCCGGGACACACCTATATTCCTTTTGCTTCTATCTCACAAGAATTCCTGATGCACTCCGTCACTTGTACCTCGCCCAGCAAAGCCTTTAACCTGGCAGGGCTTCAGATTGCTAATATCATTTCTGCCGATACGGATATACGAACGAAAATAGATAAAGCAATCAATGTCAATGAGGTTTGTGATGTGAACCCGTTCGGGGTGGAAGCGTTAATGGCAGCCTATAACGACAGTAAGGAATGGTTGGAAGAGCTGAAACAATACTTGTTCGCCAATTACAATTATTTGAGGGCATACTTCGCAGAATATCTTCCTGAATTTCCAGTGTCGATGTTGGAAGGCACTTATCTGGTTTGGGTGGACTGTTCAGTGCTGAATCAGTCATCGGATGAGATAGTGAAAACCTTGTTGGAAAAAGAAAAACTTTGGGTGAACGAGGGCGGCTTGTACGGAGAGGCTGGTGAAGGATTTATCCGCATCAACATCGCTTGTCCGCGACAGCAGTTGATAGAAGGATTAAACAGATTGAGACGGGCCTTGAAATAATAAAATTAAAACTTATCCGGGACTTGACAAACGCTTTTTTATTTCGTATATTTGTAGTCTGGAAAAGGATGAAACCAATGAATAATGAATGAAAAAATAGACGAAATATGAATATGAAATGGATAGAAAATAGTATAATATTACAACGAACTTAGCTCATTCCCTTAGCTTATACTAAAGGATAGAACGGCAGATATACCCCAAAGGTTGCAAACTTTACAGAGTTTGCAACCTTTTTTGTTGCATATTATTGATGCTAAATTCGCAAATCCGGATTTTAAAGTTTATAATAAACGGAGGGGACGTTTATAATAAACGGTCACAGTATTTATTAATAACTCTATCAATGTTTAAGTAGTAAGTTGTTGCCTTTTTTGTATTACCTTTTTCTTAAGGGTAGGAACTTTATCATTTGTGGTGATAATAGTTGACATTATGACCAGGCGATTAAATCTAACAAATAGACTTTGAATGCATACTTCCCACCTGTCTGAAACTTCACGAAGCAGGATAATTAAACCATTGCTTCGTTCTATGCACAACCCGGAATTGCAAGGCAAATTCCGTGAAATGCTTACTGCTTTCTATACTGTACTGAAAGATGCTGACCCATGGTTGCGTTTCGTCTTTATCACCGGAGTTACCAAATTTGCTCAGATGGGTATATTCAGTACTCTCAACCAACTGATAGATATAAGTTTCGATCCACAATACAATGCTCTTTGTGGCATGACCCGCCTGGAAATTGAAGCCAATTTCGTCCCGGAACTGGAATGGTTGGCAGAAAGGAACAGTTTGACGAGAGAAGACTGCATGGTGTATCTCACCCGTATGTATGACGGATACCATTTCAACTATTTCCGTAAGGAAGGCATGTACAATCCGTTCAGTATCTTGAACGTGCTTCGAAGCGGAATGTTTGAGAACTACTGGTTTGCCAGTGGTACCCCCACCTTTCTGGCTGAAATGCTGAAGAAAACGCATTATGACTTGCGTGAATTGGACGGATTGGAAGTGATTGCCGCCTCTCTTACCGACGACCGTGCCGATGTGAACAACCCCGTGCCGATGATTTATCAAAGCGGTTATCTGACTATCAAAGGATATGACACAGAATTACGTCTCTACAAATTGGGTTACCCTAATGATGAAGTGAAATATGGATTCCTTAATTTTATCACTCCGTTTTATACTTCGTTAGACGAATCGAGAACTCCCTTCTATATCGGGCAATTTGTAAAAGAACTTAGGGCAGGAGATGTCGAGGTTTTCCTCACCCGTCTTCGTGCTTTCTTTGCCGATTTCCCCTACGAGTTGAATGATAAAATGGAGCGCCATTACCAAGTGGTATTCTATCTCGTTTTCAAATTATTGGGGCAGTTTGTTGACGCCGAAGTGCAAAGTGCTCTTGGACGTGCCGACGCTGTGGTGAAAACGGCTAATGCTGTTTACGTCTTCGAATTCAAACTGAATGGTACCGCGGAAGAAGCATTGGCACAGATTGATAATCGCGGCTATCTCATACCTTATACCGCCTATGGTTGCCGTATGGTGGAAATAGGTGCGGAGTTTAGTAAAGAAGAACGTAACTTGAGCCGTTGGTTAGTGGAAGAAGAGGAGTAAGCGGGAATTGATGAACTGATAAATAAGAGTATAATATATAAATTCAAACACGCGAATTGGTTACGTTCTCTATTCTTGTTTCCTTAGGCAGCTGTGAGTCACAAGAAAAAGGACATATACAGGGAAACGTCAATGTGGGAAATAATAAAGATACATTGTTGGCTGTCGTAACACAGCTATTGCCATTCATCAGTGTATACCAAATGTGAATTGGAAAATGTTATTTTTAGTGATTTGTATATTTTGATATTGTTCTATTTTATATATTTTCTTATAGCAACATGATCGTTGTTTTGATTCGAAAAAGGCATATTTATGAATGTTGGTGACTGAATATGCTTTTGTCGTGTTTGTATATTGATTATTTATACAGTTTAGCTATTAGTGGAAGAATTGTTTTTTTTAAGGGTGAATAGCTTTTTTATGAGGAATGAGGTGTGTGTAACTATTTGTAATTCTTGTGATTATATATTGATGTGTGTCGCTTTTTAATAGTGCTTGCTATTTGCTGTGTGTTGTTTGATAATTAATAATACTCTCCTCTTTTTTTGTCTGATCTTGATTTGTTTTATAGACTTATCTAATAAATATGCATATCTATTTTGTTTTTCAATAAATGGTGTATTCTTTCGATTCATAAAAACAAATATATGTTAATGTGAAATACATTTTACGAACTAATTTTTTTTAGGATATGTTGTTTTCGTGTAGATGATAAACAAAACGTCACATTAAATTATATTCGATTATGAAAAAGTCTATTATTTTATTAGCTTGTGTATTGGGCGCATTTTCAGCGAAGGCCCAAACAGTTATTGAAAGTACTAAATTTACGGATAATTGGTCGGTGGGAATCAATGCCGGTGCAGTGACTCCGCTTACTCATAGTGCTTTCTTTAAAAGTATGCGTCCTGCTTTTGGAGTAGGATTCTCGAAACAGTTGACTCCTAATTTCGGCTTGGGATTCCAGGGAATGGGGTATGTGAATACAACCCAAAGTAAAACTGCTTTTGATGCTTCTGATGTAAGTCTATTGGGTAAGGTGAATCTGATGAATCTTTTCGGCACTTATCTCGGTACTCCGCGTGTATTCGAAATTGAAGCAGTGGCGGGTGTGGGGTGGCTACATTATTATGCGAGTGGCGACGGTGACGAAAACTCATGGTCTACCCGTTTCGGAATGAACTTTAATTTCAATATGGGCGAATCCAAAGCATGGACGATTGGTATCAGGCCTGCTATCGTGTATGATATGCAGGGGGATTATAATCAGGCAAAAAGCCGTTTCAATGCCAACAATGCTGCTTTTGAAATCACTGCGGGATTGACCTATCACTTTGCAACGAGCAATGGAACTCATTACTTTAATAAAGTGAGAGTCTACAACCAAGCTGAAATTGATGAATTGAATTCTTCCATAAATGCGCTTCGCGGACAAGTTAATACCAGAGATAACGAGTTGAATACTGCTAATCAAAGAATCAACGGACTGCAACAGGAACTGAATGACTGTCGCACAAAGATAGTTCCGGTAGAAACAGTAGTCAAGACAGCCCGTATTCCGGAATCAATCATTACTTTCAGACAAGGTAGGTCATCCGTTGACGCTTCACAACTTCCGAATGTGGAACGTGTAGCTTCTTATATGAATAAACATCCGGAAACGAAAGTTATTATAAAAGGATATGCTTCTCCGGAAGGTAGTGTTGAAGTGAACGCCAGAATTGCTGCCGCACGTGCAGAGGCTGTAAAGACAATTCTGGTTAAGAAGTACAGGATTGCAGCAGACCGCGTTACTGCCGAAGGGCAGGGAGTGGGCGATATGTTTACCGAACCGGACTGGAATCGTGTAAGTATCTGTACTATTGAAGAATAACAGGAAATGAGAGTTTTGTTTTAGATGAAATATATTATTAACTAAATGCCTTGATTATGAAAAAGTTTTTATTATTGATTTTGGTCGCAATGACCGCTTTCGGAGTGAATGCCCAAACGAGAAAAGGTGAGGGTTCTTTAATGGGAAGCCTTGGTTACCAGACTAATTACGAGAGATTCGGTTTACAAGCACAGGGACGCTATGTGATAGCCAATAATCTTAGAATAGCTCCTGACCTTACATTCTTTTTTCCGAAAGACAAAGCAACGGGACTGGATGTGAATGTAAACTTCCATTATGTGTTCAATTTCAGTAAGGATGGACAAGGATTCTCCGTTTATCCTCTTGCGGGAATCGGTATGCAGAACAACTTTTATGGAAAGCAGGATGTCGAGGTCAATGGTGTAACCACTCAGGTGGATAGAAGTAACTCGACCAAGTTTGCTTTTAATCTTGGAGGCGGTATTACATTACCTTTGTCGGAACGTAGCTTTTTAAATGCGGAAGCGAAATTTATGTTTGCCGAGGATGACAATGTCGTTATCATGTTAGGTTATGGTTATAAATTCTGATTCTTATTGTATGCCGGACGGCATTCATGCTATCCGGCATATTTTTTCTGACGATCTCACGTTAAAAGAGTACGTGAACATATAAAATAACATGTTATAAATATAGATGTACATCTTAATCAACCTGAATTATTAACTTAAAAAAATCGATTATGTTTTATCATGTAAAAGATTTGCAATTCAATGCCCGCGTCTCCAGACCGGATCCGCGTTTCGCACGCATATTGCTTGAGGCATTTGGCGGTGCTAATGGAGAATTGACTTCAGCCCTGCAATATTTTGTACAGGCTTTCAGTTGTCATAACCCGTTCCCGGATAAGTATGACATGCTGATGGACATCGCTACGGAAGAACTGGCGCATCTCGAAATCGTAGGAGCTACTATACAGATGCTTCTCGGCCCGGTAAACGGTGAGATGAAAGATGCTGCGGAGACAATGGAAATTCGCAAGCTGATGGATGGCAAGTCCGCTAAAGAAGAATTTATCCAGCAAGCGTTTACAAATCCGCAGTGTGTGGTGGTTGCCCCAGGTAGTCCGATGTTGACAGACAGCAATGGAAATCCATGGTGCGGAAGTTATGTATCTGCCAATGCGGAACTAACGGTAGACCTTCAGTCCAATATGGCGAACGAATGTCGCGCCAAGATTGGTTATGAAAATCTGCTGAAGTTTACTGAAGATCCGTCAGTAAGAGAAACTCTTATTTTCCTGATGACTCGTGAAGTTACGCACTTCCAGCAGTTTGAGGCAGCTCTGAATACCATTCAACCGAACTTCCCACCCGCAGTGTTGCAAACTTCACCGAAATATAGCAACCTTTACTTTAATCTGTCAAAAGGCGAAGAATTCCGTGGTCCATGGAATGAAGGCCAGAGCTCACGATTGAAAGAAGAGTGGCAGTATATCGACAATTCGTTGGAAGAAGTGAGAAAGACAAACGGACTGGTGGACAGAAAACCTGAAGGGACGGAACGTACTGAAAAACAGGTCGCCCAAATGGACAAACAGTTGTCTGACGAACGCAGCAATGAAGTGCTCTCTGCAACTCCTGAAAAGGAGCTGATGTGGTGTGATTATCAGAAATCAGAAAAAAGCAGCAAAAAATAAATAGCTGCATATAATCTATTTTTTAACTTTTAATTTTTTGTGTTATGAATAAGAAAACTGAAAAAAAACAGGAAGCAAAGAGTTCCAAAAAGGAAACTCAGGCTGAAGAAAGCAAATCTGCAACTTCCAGCAAGAAGTCGGATAAAAAGTAATGCTTTAGATTCTTAAATCAAGTTCAAGTTTTTTCCGGCGGAAGATGTTCGGAATACCTTTCGCCGGAATTTTTAATTCTATTTTATGAAATAACTAATTTGAGAGAATATGGAAACAAGAAAAATAATGTTCGCAGTTCTGGCGTTGATATGCGCTGTATCTTTGGCTGTAACTTCTTGCAAAGATAAAAAAACGCAGGATAAGGTTAACAATCGGATTGAGAATGCAAAGGAGTCTGTTGACAGGGCACTTGATAAAGTTTCTGATAAAATGGAAGTGGGAGCGGATAGTGTGAAGGAAGCTTGGAAAGAAACCAAGGAGCAGGTCAAAGAGGGAGCTGATAAAGCTAAAAAGGAAATAAAGGAAGGGTATAATAATGCCAAAAAAGAAGTGAAAAAGACACTTGATTGAGCTTTGTTGAAACATGTTTCATACATCGGAAACATCGTATTTTCATTATTTGCTTTCAGAAAGGACAGTGTCTATCCTGTCCTTTCATTTATCAGTTTCCAGTTTGTATAATTCTAGTTTGTATTGATTCAGATACCAGCAATTCCCGTCACATATTTTTTTGGTCAACGTTCCGAATAAGGAGCGGGTCATGCATCTGTTGCCAAACAGGTTGTTACAACGTAATCTGTATGCTTCGATAGCCAGTGCCCTTTCTGCCATACGTCCTTTGGTGTATGCGTCCGAACACATCTTATGTATGTTTTCATACTCGGTTTGACCTGTAAGAAATAAATTATCGCAATTTTTCATATTCCGGTATTTTTAATGTTTTATATTTAGTAAAACATATTGCGGAATGCGGAGGTTTAAGTTGAGCTTTTAATCATTCTTAATATTGCTCGTTATGTTGCTAAAATATGATAAATATGAAATTTGTGTTAAAATATAGGATTGAATTGGAACTAAATGATACTAAAAGTCGTTTTTTAATAAAATGAAAATCTTATTATAACTGGAGAAAATAGTAAACCCTTTTTTGAAATTTATATATAAACCTAAATTCTTTAATTATGAGTGTAATTTGGTACATTATCATTGGAATTGTTGCCGGTTTTTTGGCCGGTAAGATTATGAGAGGAGGAGGCTTCGGTCTTTTGATTAATCTGGTTGTTGGGATTATCGGTGGCCTTTTAGGCGGCTGGGTATTCGGTTTACTAGGTATCGCTGCCGGCGGTATTCTGGGTAGTCTTATAACTTCGGTTGTGGGTGCTGTGTTGCTATTATGGATTTTGTCCTTGTTTAGAAAACACCCTAGAAGCGAAGAACTCTGATTTATTAACTTTTAAAACTTAAACTTCATTATGGAAAGAGGAAAATCTAATTTTCTTATCGGACTGGGAGTAGGTTCGGTAATTGGTGCACTGGTCTATCGTTTCTGGCATTCACCTAAAGGAAAGTGTGTGAAAGAAAAAGTAAATCATGCATTTCAGAAAGTAACCGGAGACAGTGTTAATTTGATTGACACGGTAAATGACAAGGTATTGGACGCCGGAACAAAAGTGGCTGACAAGGTAGCTGACGGAACCTTTTATGTTGCCGAAAAAGCGGATGATGTAAGAGATAAAGTCCATGCAATGGTAGATAAGGCTAAAAAATAGTTAGGGTTTTGTTGTTCTGCAATGGGAGGATAGTGTGAGTGAAAGCTATTCTCCCCTTTTACTAAAACAAATTTATTATGAAAGCTAATAATTTCAATTTATGGTTTCGGTTGACAGTAGGCTCAGCTATTGGTGCAATTGTATATCATTTCTCATCAGGTCGGAAGACTGAGAAATTGAGAAAAATGGTACGTATGAGAAACCAGATAAAAGAAAGTGAGAATAAGGGCGAGATTTATACACTCTCGGCTAATGCCAGACGATAAGCTGCATGTTTGCCTGTCACCAGTTTCAGATAGATAATAGATGCTGCTGAAACTGGTGCTTGAAGTTAATTGACAGGTTTGTTTTCTTCACGTATTTCAATGACTTTGGTTGCTACGGCATACTCGTCCGGGAAAATCTTCCCGCCTAACTCGTTTGCCCACGCTTTCGTAAATTCCGCTCCTGTATATATGATAATGGCTGAATAATAAATCCATGTGATGAAAATAGCCATAAACGCCGCCGCTCCATATACGGTTTCTATATTTGCAAATCCGATATAAAAGGATATTCCCCATTGTCCGATCAATAATAAAACGGTAGTGACAAGTGCTCCTATAATTACATCTTTGCTTTTAATCTTTGCGTCCGGCAATATCTTGAATATGAGAGTGAATATAACAGTGGTTACACCTATATTAATTATCATTCCTATCGTTTTTACCAAAGATTCTGCTATATCCGGATTGTTGGTGATGAATTTGTTGCTTATATCTGTGATAAGATTGGTAATGGTAAAGGTGATTAGCAGGATAAAAGCGAAAGCAAGGATAACCGAGAAGGATAGCAATCTGTTTATGATATATTTAAGCCAGCTCTTCTTGGGGACGGCTTTTATTCCCCAAATGGTATTTAGGGAACTTTGTATTTCTGCGAAAACAGTCGTTGCACCGAAAATGGTGACACCTATACTGATAATGGTGGCAAAGGAAAATGAATCGGTTGTCTCTGCATTTTCCATAATTGCTTGAAGTGCATCAATCACTTTGGAGCCGACAATGGGTTCCAGTTGGGCATATAACTGATTGGTGAAATCGATATTGAGTAATACTCCGATAGTAACAAGGAGTGAGAGCAGAGGGATGATTGAGAACAGGGTTGCGTAAGCCAGTGACGCGCTCAATCTCATGACGTTGTCATCAATAAATCCTTGAAAAGTATCTTTTATTATTTTAATAGATACAGACAACTTTTTCTTGTTTTGGGCTAAGATTTTCATTGGCATTTTCTTTATTCTAACGAACATAATAATTTATTTGTTCGGGCATTATATAAAAAATCTATCAATAGGGTTTGCATTCTTGAATTTTTTGTTAAAAGATAAATTTGATGAAACCAACATATGCTTTTGTTGTTTATATATTGAAATGTGATTCTAAAATTATTTATAATAAAATTGTACTGTTATGGTTGGATTTGTAATTTGGATAGTTGGTTTGATATTAACTATTAAGGCGGCTTTGGAGATAGGACGTCTTTATGCACCCTGGGAAAAGAAGTTATTGGCTATTGTACTGATTCTTCTTACCAGTTGGATAGGATTGTTTTTCTATTATTTCTATGCTAGAAGCCGTATGACGGGTTGGCTGAGTGAATAGTTGTTAATTAGACGACAGGCGTATGAACTAATTTTTTATACAATATGTTGTTTAATGTAAATAACGAATTTGATTATAAACTAAAGAATTAGACATGGAACACATAAGACATTTCTAATGATTTAGCAAGCAAAACATCACAGTTTAAAAACATTTGATTATGAAAAAATCTATTATTTTATTAGCTTTTGTATTGGGCGCATTTACTGCAAATGCCCAATCAGTAGTAGAAGGTACAAAGTTTACAGACAACTGGTCTGTTGAAGTAAATGCGGGAGCAATCACTCCTCTTACTCATAGCGCTTTCTTTAAGAGTATGCGTCCCGGTTTTGGAGTAGGGTTCTCAAAACAATTGACTCCTATCTTTGGTTTGGGATTCCAGGGAATGGGATATATCAATACCACTCCGAGTAAAACGGCCTTCGATGTTTCGGATGTCAGTTTATTGGGTAAGGTTAATTTGATGAACCTGTTCGCAAGTTATCAAGGTCAGCCTCGTTTGTTTGAGATAGAAGCTGTGGCCGGAATGGGTTGGTTGCATTATTATGTAAATGGTGACGGTGATCAGAACTCATGGTCTACCCGTTTCGGATTGAATTTCAATTTCAATCTCGGTGAAACGAAAGCGTGGACATTGGGAATTAAACCTGCTATCGTATATGATATGCAAGGTAACTTCCCTGAGACAAAAAGCCGTTTCAATGCGAATAATGCAGCGTTTGAACTGACTGCAGGATTGACTTATCACTTCAAGACAAGTACCGGAAACCATTATTTCACCAAAGTAAAAGTCTACAACCAGGCGGAAATCGACGGGCTGAACTCTTCAATCAATGCTCTTCGTTCTGAAGTGAACAATAAGGACGGTGAGTTGAACACTGCCAACCGGCAAATCAACGGCTTGCAGAAAGACTTGGAAGAATGTCGTACAAAGGTAGTTCCTGTTGAAACAGTAGTCAAAACCGCTCGCGTTCCGGAATCTATCATTACTTTCAGACAAGGTCGTTCATCAGTAGACGCGTCACAGTTGCCGAATGTGGAACGTGTAGCTTCCTACATGAAGAAATATCCTGATTCAAAAGTGATTATCAAAGGATACGCTTCTCCGGAAGGAAGTGTGGAAGTCAATGCTAGAATAGCTGCCGCACGTGCGGAAGCTGTCAAGACTATCCTGGTCAATAAATACAAGATTAACGCTTCCCGTATCACTGCCGAAGGTCAGGGCGTAGGTGACATGTTTACCGAACCGGATTGGAACCGCGTAAGTATATGTACTATTGAAGATTAATACAGAAGTATAGAAACTGAATAGTAAGGGCTGCTCCGGAAAACGGGGGCAGCCCTTCTTGTTTGTATCTTCTAGTTTTGAAAGTTTAGTGTACGATTGCTTTGTACGTGGCGAAAAATAATTATTTTTGCAGACGTCGTTCATGCGTTCTTGCGCTTTGAATGGGCAAATATCAACCATTAAAAAAAGTATTATGAAAAGAGTATTCGTATTTCAAGACTTTAAGTCACAGAAATTCTGGAGTATAGATGTAGTTGGAACAGACGTAACCGTTAACTATGGCAAATTGGGAACAGACGGTCAGACACAAGTCAAAAACTACTCGACTGCTGAAGAAGCCGAAAAAGCTGCCAATAAACTTATTGCGGAGAAAACAAAGAAAGGCTATGTGGAAACAGCAGAGGAAACGGCACGCGAGATGAAAGTGGAAGCCAAGAAATACACTTTGAGTTATGATGAATACGAAAACGATGTCCGGCTATTGGATAAGATTCTGAAAGACAAGCATCTGCCCGAATATAAACAAATCACTATCGGTTGTTGGGACTATGAAGGTGAAGATTGCTCCGATTTACTGAAAGGAATACTCGAAAATAAAGATAAATTTGCACACATTGAAGGCTTGTTTTGGGGAGATATCGATCAGGAAGAACAGGAGATCTCCTGGATTGAACAGGCAGACCTCAGCCCGTTGCTCGACGCTATGCCCAAATTGAAAGACTTGAAAATAAAAGGTACGAATTGCCTGCGCCTGGGACAAACCTCACGTCCGGAATTGCGTTCACTGGAGATTATCAGTGGCGGTCTTCCTACGGAAGTCGTAGAGGATATTCTGGCGTCCGATTTTCCGAATCTGGAAAAACTGGTTCTGTATGTCGGCGTGGAAGACTACGGTTTTGAAGCTGATATTGAGATATTCCGTCCGCTTTTCTCTAAGACGCGTTTCCCGAAATTGACTTATCTTGGCATCGTGAACTCGGAAGAACAGGATGAGATTGTAAAAATGTTCCTGGAGTCGGATATCCTTCCTCAATTGGAGACAATGGATATTTCGGCAGGTGTCCTCAAAGATGAAGGTGCCCAACTCTTGCTGGACAATATGGACAAGATTGCCCATTTGAAGTTTATTAATATGCGCTACAATTATTTGAGCAAGGGTATGAAGAAGAAGTTGCAGGAACTTCCGATGAAGATTGACATTGCAGAATCGGAAGAAGCTGATGAGGACGACGGTGAAATGTGGTATTACCCGATGATTACGGAGTAGGGGAAATGCAGATAATCGTTGTCAGCAACTCTCCGTCCAAACGCATCGAATACTTTGTTGAAGCCGGCAGGAGCTTGCAGACGGGAGTCCGCTTTATGACTTACGAAGAATTGTTCAATTGCCTGCCATCATTGCGGCAGGCAGTTGTCAAACTGGAACCGTGGGTAAGCTGCGAAACGGATTTTCTGAAATATACCCTGTTTAATGACGAATACAAAACGATATTACAGCGGTTGGACGAGACGGCACTGCCTGACGATGTGCATTTCTTGAATCCGCCTCATGCATTATTGCAGGCTCTTGATAAAAAGGAAGCCAAACGGATTTTATCAGCCAATGATCTGAATGTAACTCCGATGTTGGATACTCCACATTCTTTCGATGAACTGGCGCAAGCTCTTTCCGGTTGTAGCAGGGGGTGTTTTCTGAAACCACGTTATGGTTCGGGAGCAGGTGGCATTATGGCAATCCGCTATCAGCCGCGTCAGAAGAAATGGGTGGTTTATACTACCTTGCAGAAAGTGGACAGAGTCATTCATAATACAAAACGTATTCATCGTCTGACTAAGGAGCAAGATATTCTTCCATTGGCGGAAGCGGTCATGCATACCGGGGCTATTTTGGAAGAATGGATACCTAAGGAGCAGTTGCAGGGAGAGAATTATGACCTTCGGGTAGTATCTGGAGAGGAAGAGATTGACTATGTGGTAGTCAGATGTAGCAAGGGGGGTATAACCAATCTGCACCTGAACAACAACGCACGCCTGTGGAGCGAACTTCCCTTGTCAGAAGATGTCCGTCAACGGATTTACTTCTTATGCAGGAAAGCCGTCCGCACACTGGGTTTGCGATATGGCGGAGTAGATGTACTGATAGAAAGAGGAACGGATACTCCTTATATTATTGAGGTCAACGGACAAGGCGACCACATTTACCAGGATATGTACGCTCACAATTCTATTTATACCCGACAGATAAGAACAATAAAAAAGAAATATGACCATGCAGATAGATGAACTGCCCGCTGGAGAACAAAACCAGTGTCCTGATATGGATATGAACCGGGTGGTAGGGACACATGATATACTTATGCTTTGCTTCGATACGTTGCGCTACGATGTGAGTAAAGCGGAAGAAGCTGCCGGAGGGACACCGGTTCTGAACAGTCACGGTGGTTTGTGGGAGAAAAGGCATGCGCCGGGAAATTTTACTTATCCCTCTCATTTTGCTATTTTTGCAGGCTTTCTTCCTTCGCCGGCAGAGCCTCATTCCTTGCGTAGCCGTAAATGGCTGTTTTTCCCTGTGCAGGCAGGGACGGGGCGTATCCCGCCCAAAGGCAGTTATCCGTTTACGGAAGCTACTTTCGTGCAGAGCCTTGCCAATAAGGGATATGAGACAATCTGCATAGGCGGCGTGAATTTCTTCAGCAAACGCAATGAACTGGGACGTGTGTTTCCCGGTTATTTTACGAAAAGTTACTGGCTGCCGATCTTTGGCTGTACGGCTCCTGACAGTACGGAGAAGCAGATTGATTTTGCCTTGAAGAAACTGGAGAATTACTCTGCGGACAAACGTATATTCATGTATATCAACTTTTCCGCTATCCATTACCCGAACTGTCACTATGTGAAAGGTAAAACGAAAGACGATAAGGAATCGCACGCGGCGGCATTGAGATATATCGACAGTCAGTTGCCCCGTTTGTTTGAAGTTTTTCAGAAGCGTGCCGACACACTGGTGATTGCCCTTTCCGACCACGGCACCTGCTATGGTGAAGACGGCTACGAATATCACTGCATATCCCACGAAACAGTCTACACGGTTCCTTACAAACACTTTATCCTGACGAAACAATGAATCAACCTCTATCCCGATATGTAGACTATATGTATAGTTATCCGCATAAAACGGCGTACCGTCCTTTTCCTGCTCCGGTTTCGTTGCTCCCATATTTGGAGCAACTGCAAGGCAGAAAGGCGTCACTCTACTTTCATATCCCTTTTTGTAGCCATAAATGCGGATACTGCAACTTATTCTCTTTGCAAACGAACCGTACAGAATATATCGCCACTTATCTGGACACCCTTCACAGACAGGCGCAACAACTCTCACCGCTCACTGCCGGACTGACGTTTGATAGCTTTGCCATCGGCGGCGGTACTCCGTTGCTGCTGACTGTTCCGCAACTGGAACAACTAATGGCTACCGCCGCTTTGTTCGGCGTGCATCCGTCCCATGCCTTTACTTCCGTAGAGACTTCACCGGAATATGCAGATCGTCCGCGTCTCAATGTCTTGAAAAAGGCGGGAGTATCTCGCGTAAGTATCGGCATACAGAGTTTTCAAGATGAAGAACTGAAAGCTATCAAAAGGCGTCCCCGGCAAAACACTATTTATCAAGCATTAGACGATATCCGCCAAATGGATTTTCCCTATTTCAATATCGACTTGATTTATGGTATTAAGGGACAGACGGTAGAAAGTTTCCTCTATTCACTGGAAGAAGCGCTCCGGTTCCAGCCGAACGAACTGTTTATTTATCCGCTATATGTACGTCAGGGTACAGGTATTACCGAACGGGAACCAGATGATGTCTGTTTTCGAATGTATCGTGCCGCTTGCAAGTTATTGCAAGCAAAAGGCTTTCTGCAAACATCCATGCGGCGTTTCATTCATCATCCGTCCACTGACGCGGAAGTCTCATGTGGCGATGAAGTAATGCTTTCGTGTGGGTCGGGTGGACGCAGCTATTTGGGTGATTTACACTATGCTACCCGGTATACAGTCTGTCAGCAATGCATTGCCCGCGAGATAGACGAATATATGGCAACCACTGATTTCACCGTAGCCCGTAACGGATTTATCCTTTCCGCAAAGGAACAACAACAACGTTTTATCATCAAGAATCTGATGTACTATATGGGGATTGACAAGGCTGAATATACTCGGCGTTTTGGAGAGCCGCTTGATAGGACTCCGTTGTTCCGCCAATTGGCGGAACAGTACTGGATAGAGGAAACTCCTGAACGTATCCGGCTGACTCCCGAAGGACTTGGTTATTCCGATTATATCGGTCAGCTATTTATCACTCCGGAAATCAGGCAATTAATGGAGACTTATTCCTATTGAATGAAAATTGAGTGAAGTTTAAATGATATTTGAATGAAATGACAAACGAGGGTTCTTTACTTTCCGTCCGACGTATATACTATCGGGGTAAATTGAATAGTTGTAACTACACTTGTTCTTATTGTCCTTTCGGCAAGAAGTCTCATCCTACATCTAAAATGCGGGACAAGCAGGCATGGAGTCGTTTTATTACCGCTATTGAGCAATGGGAAGGAGAGACTTTGCAACTATTTGTCATTCCCTATGGTGAAGCACTCATACATCGCTATTATAGGGAAGGAATCATACAGCTTGCGTCATTGCCGCAAGTTACCGGAATTTCCTGTCAGACTAATCTTTCTTTTCCTGCCGATGAATGGCTGAACGAACTCCGGACTGCTCCGGCATTGATAAATAAGATAAAAGTTTGGGCTAGCTTTCATCCGGAAATGACTTCAGTAGAGAAATTTGTCCGGCAACTTCATACGCTCCATAATGCAGGAATACAGGTTTGTGCCGGAGCTGTCGGTAACCCGTTGGCAAAAAATATACTTGCTGATTTGCGAAATACTCTTTCACCGGATATTTATCTGTTTATTAATGCCATGCAGGGGTTAAAGTCTCCATTGAGCAACGAAGATATTCGTTTTTTTACTCAACTGGATAATCTTTTCGAGTATGATTTGCGAAACGCTCCGGCTCAATGGGAGAATTGCTCAGGCGGAAGAAGTGCTTGCTTCATTGACTGGAAAGGGGATATCTTTGCCTGTCCTAGAAGTAAGGTGAAGATAGGCAATCTTTATCGGAGTCAAAAGCTAGACACTTCGCTTTCTTGTCAGCGGAAAGTTTGTGATTGTTACATTGCTTTCAGTAATCTGACTAATCATCCTTTGCATTCTATAATGGGCAAAGGTACATTTTGGCGGATACCGGATAAGCCCTTGATTACTGCCGTTTTTTTCGATGTGGACGGAACATTGACCGATGCACAAGGAAAAGTTCCGGAAAACTATGCCAATGTCTTACACTATATGGCGCAATCTGTCCCATTATATCTGGCTACTTCTTTATCAGTGGAACAGGCGCGGAGAAAATTAGGTAAGACTCTTTTCAGTTTGTTCAAAGGTGGGGCATTTGCAGACGGTGGATTATTGTTGTATGACGGGCGGAACCGATGTTTATCGGTTGAATTACTACCGGATGTAAACGGGGAATCCGCAAAGATAACGGCGCATAGCTATGAAGGCCAAGTCTATAAGTATAGCATGCTGGTTTATGAGAAAGAACAGAGGGAGAACATTCTTTCCCGATTGAAAGCAAAACCTTATCAGGTATTTTATAAGCCACCCCTTATCACAGTTGTACATAAGGAAGCCGGCAAAAAGAAAGGAGTATTCCATATATGTAAAGTTTTAGCTTTCCCTCTGGAGCAAGTATTGATTGTCGGCAACTCGCAGAAGGATTGGGAAATGATGTCGGCAGTACCCCATTCTTGTGCAGTGATGAACTCCGAACCGTTTTTGACAGAACATGCCCGCTACACGTTGAATCCCGACCGCCTGCCTGCTTTCTTCCGTTTCCGCGAATAGAAAAGCAGATAAAGTTATTGTATATCAATTTAAAGTGATTATTTTCGCAGCCTACGTTATCTAAAAACGCATCAAGTTATGAAAGTACAAAACAACATATGTGAGGGAAGTCTCATCACCAATTACCTTCCGGCGGATTACTGTGATTCTTTTTTAAAAACAATAGTGAGTGATAAAGTGGTTACTCCCGAAGTATTGACGATTCTACTTCTTCTTTATTCGTCCTTTCCATAAAACGATCATGCGTTCCATTCTGAACAGAGTTGCCAAACAAATGAAATAAAGAATCTATGGATATGGACATCTATGACATTATTGATAATATTTACAAACTGCCGCTTGCATCCAAGGAAGCCCTGTTGAATGAAACACCGGAAGTAACCTATCCTAAAGGTTTCCACCTGTTTCTGGCAAACCGTAAAAGTTCCAAATTCTATCTGATGAAGAAAGGAATGTTGCATGCATATACCTATAAATCGGACAAGAAAGTGACATTCTGGTTCGGAAAGGAGGGCGACGCTATTTTCCCTTTGCAGACCCTTTACAATAATCAGGCGGGATATGAGAATATAGAATTATTGGAAGACAGTGTGCTGTATGAATTGAGTGTCGACAAACTGCACGACCTTTATCTGGCGGATATACATATAGCCAACTGGGGGCGGAAGTTTGCCGAAAGGGAGTGTATCAAATCAGAACAGCTATTTATATCACGGCAGTTCAAGACCTCATTGGAACGCTATCAGGATTTGATTGCTGATTACCCCGATATACTTCAACGTGTTCCATTAGGTATTATCGCTTCCTATCTGGGAATCTCCCAAGTTAGTCTGAGCAGAATAAGGGCGAAGATAAGATGATTTTTTATCAAATGTAAAATCCCTTTTTTACAAATGTAAAATAGAGGCTGCCGGAAATTCATGACCTTTGCAAATAAAAAAATGTTATGAATTGGATTCTTTTGATTTTGGCAGGTTGCCTTGAGCTGGTGTTTACTTTTTCTGCCTGGGAAAGATAAACAGGGTATTCGGAATGGAAAAATATGTGTGGTCATTCGTACTCTTGGTATCCTTATGTGTGAGTATGCTGCTTCTGATAAAGGTGACCAAGACATTGCCGGTTGGTACGGCTTATGCGATATGGACAGGCATCGGTGCGGCGGGCACGGTATTAATCGGTATTTTCTTCTTTAAAGAACCTGCAAGTGTGGGACGGTTGTTCTTTATCTTCACACTGATTTGCTCCATTATCGGGTTGAAATTGGTATCACATTGATACCCGATTGTATCCTGAAAAATAAAGTGCAGCTATAATTTGGTAGTTATGAAAACAAAGCCCATATTTGCAGCCCGAAAACAGGGGCAGGCATAAAAATCCTCATCGGAGGGTGCTATAATAGATAATTATAGTGCCGGATAAGATGAATGGTGCAAATCATTCGCTTGTCCGGCACTATTTTTTTATTGTAACAATTTAAGATAAGAAGTAAAGTATCGAAGAAACTATGAAAGAGTTGAATTTGACACAGGGGAGCGTTCCGAAAGTATTGCTGCAATTTGCAGTACCTTTCCTTATTGCCAATGTGCTTCAGGCACTTTATGGTGGGGCGGACTTGTTTGTTGTAGGGCAATACGATGATTCTGCCAGTGTGGCGGCTGTGGCTATCGGCAGCCAGGTGATGCAGACGATTACAGGTATCATCCTTGGCATTACGACAGGGACAACCGTACTGATTGCTATTGCCACCGGAGCAAAGGATAATAGGAAAGTGGCATCTACAATCGGTTCTTCCGTATGGCTGTTTTCAATCGTAGGTGTTTTGCTGACTTTAGTCATGGTCGTGTTTCACGGGCAGATAGCCGAACTGATGCATACGCCTGCGGAAGCAATGGCTGATACGAAAAGTTATATTCTGGTATGTTCGACAGGTATTTTATTCATTATTGGGTACAACGTAGTGTGTGGTATCCTGCGTGGACTGGGCGACTCCAAAACACCGCTTTATTTTGTAGGATTGGCGTGCGTGATTAATATTGTCCTTGACTTTATCTTGGTCGGCTATTTCCATTTGGGGGCTACGGGAGCCGCATTGGCTACAATAACAGCACAGGGGGGCAGTTTTGTTATTTCGCTTTGGTTCTTGCACGGGCATGGATTCCATTTCGAGTTTACTCGGAAAGATATTCGGCTTAACAAGAACTTATCCAAAAAGATTATGGTGCTGGGAGCACCCATTGCATTGCAGGACGCGTTAATCAATATTTCATTCTTGATTATAACGGTCATTGTCAACCAAATGGGAGTCATCGCATCGGCGTCTTTGGGTGTTGTGGAGAAAATCATCGTCTTTGCGATGCTGCCGCCAATGGCGATATCGTCGGCAGTGGCAACCATGACGGCACAGAATTACGGTGCGGGACTGATACAGCGGATGAACAAATGCCTGGCTTCGGGCATTGGGATTGCCCTTGTTTTCGGTGTATCGGTTTGTGTGTATTCCCAATTCCTGCCGGAGACGCTTACCGCATTCTTTTCCAAAGATGTGGCGGTGGTGGCAATGGCGGCGGAGTATCTGCGGGGGTATAGTATCGACTGTATCATTGTAAGTTTTGTGTTTTGCATCAATTCTTACTTCAGCGGACAGGGGAATTCATTGTTCCCGATGATTCACAGTCTGATAGCGACCTTCCTGTTCCGTATTCCGTTGTCGTACTGGTTCAGTCAGATAGACAGTTCCTCGCTGTTCCTCATGGGCTTTGCTCCGCCCTTGTCGACGGTGGCTTCGTTGTTGATTTGTATTTGGTATTTGCGATATAACCAAAAGAGAATGTACTCGAAAGGCACTGCGATGCCTGCTATATCGAATTAAGTGTTTTCTAAGTGACATATATTAACTAAAATCAATTTGTATGGAAGCTTATTTGAAGAAACTCTGTTTTGAGTATTTGGCGGGAAGTCAGAAATAAGAAAGCGTTTAGTTATCACTTTTAAAGATATTCCTTATCAGATAGTCTATTATTGTTTCCATTTCTCTCTAAAGTGGAAAAGCCTTGGATTATTTGATAAGGAATATTATTTTTGTACTTCATAATGAAGAACTCGATACCCCGATATACTTTTCACAAGAATAAGTATGGCAGTGAACTTTTGATTGATGTCGTCGAACTGAAATATGTGAAGAAGTTCCTGGCTGAAAGTTCCGTCCATACATTGACTTATTATGACATTACTTTTATAACGGAAGGAGAGGGGAGCTTTTCCATTGACAACCGTACTTATGAAGCTTTCCCTCAAGATGTGTTTTTTTCTAAGGCGGGAGAGATTCGGAACTGGGATACGCGTCATATAACAAATGGATATGCCTTGATTTTTGAGGATGAGTTTTTATCTTCCCTCCTTAGAGATTCCATGTTTGTCCGGCATCTTGCGTTTTTCAAACCGGAAAAGACATCAGCCAAACTGCATCTTCCAGACGAACTTTATACACGTGTCCTTCAAGTATTACACAATATCAAAACGGAGATTGACTCTTACAAACAGAATGATAATGACGTGCATGTTTTGAGGGCATTGCTGTATGAAGTTCTAATGCTGTTGGAGCGGGCGTATCAGAAGGCGGTTTCAAACGAAGAAATCCCCACAGATAAAGAAATCAATAATACTCATATAGACAGATTCATCCATTTGGTCGGAACCCATTTGAAGGAACAACATTCCGTTCAGTTTTATGCGGATAAACTTTGCATCACTCCCAATTACCTGAATGAAATCATAACGTCGGTAATGGGGGTTAGTGCGAAACAATACATTCAGAATAAAGTGATAGATGAGGCTAAGAGATTACTTGCTTATACAGACGCTCCGATATCGGATATTGCGTTTGAGCTTCATTTTTCAACGGTTTCTTATTTTATCCGCCGCTTCCGGCAGCATACGGGAGAAACTCCCTTGCTTTACCGTAAAAAGTATAAACCGTAAAAAGTACTATTTCTCCCTTTCTTTTTATTGCATCGGCTCTGCTCAATATCCTTACTTTTGCATCAAATAATAACCAATTAATTATTAAATGATGAGAGATGCAGAAAAAACGGTGGGAACCATGATTGACAAGCAGAAAACAGCCTTTATCGGTTCCATAGACAGCGAAGGATTTCCCAATATCAAAGCCATGTTGCAACCCCGGAAAAGGGAAGGGATAAAAACGATTTATCTGACAACGAATACTTCGTCAATGCGTGTTGCACAATACCGGAAGAACAGTCATGCCTGTATTTACTTTTGTGATAACCGCTTCTTTCGGGGAGTAATGTTGCGCGGTACCATGGAAGTGTTGGTTGATAGTGTCAGTAAAGAGATGATATGGCAGGAAGGCGATATAATGTATTATCCCGAAGGTGTTACCGACTCCGACTATTGTGTATTGAAATTTACGGCAACTTCCGGTAGGTTTTATAGTAATTTCAAATCGGAGAGCTTTATCGTAGAATAGAACTCATAGTACATAAGAGAAATTGAGTGACAGAGCTTTTATAGTCTCAATGTACTATTTTTAAGATTTTATAAAAGAATAGCGATTTAAAAAAACAATGAATTGGCGACTAAATTGTATCGCTCAATGCAATAATATGTATAAATACAGACCTATTTCTCTTAGACGTAGTACAATTGTAACCATTCTGATTGTTTAAATATTCTTTTTTTAAGAATGGTCATTCTTTCATTCGTTTTATGTCTCCGGGCAGAATCCATTTTTGTAAAACAGATAACTTTCTTCTATCGCATCGGTTGTATCCGCTTCTAATGCATATAATATTTCCTTGCAAAATTCCAGTTGCCCGGTTCCGTTGGCAGTTACAATATTTCCGTCCCTTACAGCCTGTTTGTTGATATAGTTGGAATCGCCTGTATATTTGTCTCCGGCATACTGTTTTAAATAATCGAGTGTATTGCTGGTATGCTTAACCTCATTAAGAAAACCATGCATACCAAGAAATACAGAAGCATTGCATATTCCGGCAACTAACTTATTCTCTTTTACTGCTTTTTCTACAAGTGGAACTATTAGTTCACCTAGAGGTGAGAACCAATTCATTCCTCCAATTAATACCAAACCGGCATAATTTTCCGGCATATCGTTGAGCCCGTAATCGGGCAGCACCTTGAATCCACCTATTGAACTTACAGGTTCTTTGTAAGCATCCGATAAAGTACACATTGTAGACCTAAAAACTCTTCTATTACTTTGC